>Ga0268266_10000216_pt1 | contig 100792 bp, 96 predicted proteins | sample KBSS13metaG_FD_190356 | JGI IMG/M metagenome (GOLD analysis project Ga0268266, IMG submission 190356) | Switchgrass rhizosphere microbial communities from Kellogg Biological Station, Michigan, USA - KBS S1-3 metaG (SPAdes) (version 2) | ecosystem: Host-associated > Plants > Roots > Rhizosphere...
CGCGGACGACGAAGGCGCAGGCGCGCTCGCCGAGGCGCTCGTCGGGCATCGCCACGATCGCCACCTCGGACACCGCCGGGTGCTCGTGCAGCAGCTGCTCGATCTCGGCGACCGGCACCTTCTCGCCGCCCCGGTTGATGATGTCCTTGACCCGGCCGGTCAGCCGCAGGAAGCCGTCGCCGTCGATCGTCGCCAGGTCGCCGGTGCGATACCAGCCGTCGGCGGTCATCGCCGCCGCGGTCAGGTCGGGACGGTCGAGGTACTCCTCGAAGAGGCAGCGGCTGGTGACCTGGAAGTTGCCCTCCTCGCCGGGCCCGAGGACGTTGTCGTGGTCGTCGACGATGCGGATCCGCGTGCCCGCGAGCGCGCGGCCGTCGGTGCCCCAGACCTTGGCCGGGTCGTCGCCGGGGGCGGCGAGCGCGCCGAGACAGGACTCGGTCGAGCCCCAGGCGCCGCAGACGGCGGCCGAAAGGACGGTGGTGGCGCGCTCCGCCAGGGCCCGCGGGACGGCCGCGCCGGTGACGACGAAGATCCGCAGGGCGGGCGGGGCGGCCTCCTCGCCGGACTCGACCACGCGGACGAGGTCGGCGAGAAACGGCGTCGCCGCCTGCACGAAGGTCCCGTCCCACTCGCGCAGCGCCTTGGCGGCGACGTGCGGGTCCCAGATGTCCTGGATGACCTGGGTCGAGCCGAGCGCGAAGGCGAGCCACATCCCGTAGAGCAGGCCGGTCTGATGGGCGAGCGGCGTCGGGATGAAGATCGTGTCGTCGCGCCCGAGGCCGAGGTGCTCGACCTCCATCATCGCCGCGCGGGTCAGCGCGTCGTAGCGGTGCAGGACGCCTTTCGGCTCGCCGGTCGAGCCGGAGGTGAAGAAGAGCTGGGACAGCGCCGTCGGCGCCGGTTTGCGGGCGACGATCGCCTCGGTGTCGGGCTCCTGGCCGGCGAGCGCGGCCGCGAAGTCGTGCCAGCGGACGCCATCCGTTTTCGGCAGCGCCGGCGCGCCGCTCCCGCCGACGACCAGCACGTGCTCGACGCCCGTGTCCCCAACCATGCTCGCGGTCTCCTCGGCGTGCATCCGTCCCCGGAACTCGTCGGCGACGACCAGCACGCGCGCCTTCGAGCGGCGCAGGGCGAAGCCGACCTCGCGCTCGCGGAAGATCGGCATCAGGGCGCAGCAGATCGCGCCGACCTTCATGCAGGCCAGGGTCAGGATCACGAACTCGCCCCAGTTCGGCAGCTGGTAGGCGACGGTCTCACCCGGCTCGACGCCGAGCTCCAGCAGCAGCGACGCGGCCTTGTCGGCCTCGCGGTCGAGCTCCTCCCAGGTCCACGTCCGGGTGCCGCCCGCGCGCACGTCCACGAGCGCGTCCTCGGCCGGCCGCTCGCGCGCCCAGCGCCCGACCCAGTCGACGATCGGCACCTCCGCCGCCTGGTCGATCGCGATCGACTCGACCGCCCGCTGGCCGCCCTCGGCCTCGCCGGTCGCCATCGGGGCGCCCTCGGCGGAGCGCTCGCGGTCGTCCTGCAGGCCCAGGTCCATGCCGATCGCCCGCATGTCGTCGAGGAAGCCGGGATAGGAGATCCGGTAGGCGTTCGGATAGGTCAGCGAGCTCTCGCCGCGCGCCCGCGACGCCGCCACGGTCAGCGCCATGTGCACGCGGTGGTCGTTGAAGCTGGAGAGGGGGGACCCGGTCAGGTCGCCCTCGATCCCGCGCACGACCAGCTCGTCGCCCTGCTCTTCGACGTCGCCGCCCATGCGATTCAGCTGCAGCATCGAGACGACCCGGTCGGACTCCTTCAGCCGCACGTGGGCGACGTTGGAGAAGCGGGTCTCGCCCTCGGCGAACTGGCCCATGGTGGAGAGCACCGGGAGCATGTCGGGCATCGGCCGGCAGTCGATCTCGACCCCGCGCAGCCGCACCCCGTCGTGGCGGACCCGGACGCCGCCCGCCTCGCGGTCGAGCTCCATCGGCAGGCCCATCTCGGTGACGACGTCGAGGAAGTGGGCCTCGGGGTGGTCGACCCGCGCGCCGTCGATCTCCGAGACGCCGTGGAAGAAGACGTCGGAGGGGTGGATCGAGGTGGCCGCGAGGCCGAAGGCGAGCGAGCCGATGTCGGGCGGCAGGGTGACGTCGGCGGCCTGGGCGGTCTGGTCCCCCTCGATCTCGAACCGGCGCCAGTCGTCCGACACCCCGACTTCGAGCCCGAAGTCCCGCATCATGTTCACGGTGAGTTCGACGTAGGGCTGCTCGTTCAGCGTGCCCTCGACCTCGATCGTTGTCGGCCCGCTCGCGAACGGCGCGAGGATGATCAGGCCGGAGATCCACTGGCTGAGCGTTCCGGCGATCGAGACGCGGCCACCGCGCGGGCGCTTCGGCTGGACCGTGATCGGCGGCGTCGCGTTGGCGGAGGAGAGCTCCACGCCGCAGTCGGCGAGCGCCTCCAGCAGCGGCCCGACCGGGCGGCGCTGGAAGTACTTCTGGCCGGTGAGCGTGACCGGGGTGTCGGCCAGCGAGGCCAGCCCGATCATGAAGTAGAGCGTGGTGCCCGAGGAGCCGACCGAGACCGTGTCGCGGAGCGGCCGGTATGGGAGGCCACCGCGGACGAGGAAGCCGTCGCCGGTCCTCTCGATCTGGGTTCCCAGACCGGTCAGGACCTCGATGGTCGACTGGACGTGTTTGGCCGCGACGCCGCCTTTAATGCGGCTCTCACCCTCGGCCAGCGACGCAAGCATGAGTGCCCGGTGGGCGTGGTACTTGGACGCGGGGACCGAGATCTCGCCTTGCAGGCGTCCCGACGTTTCCCTCACATAGAGATGCACTGCGCAAAAACGTATATGTAGAGCCAGTCGTGAGGCGGTCTGAGTAACCCGATCAGGCGGGTGGGGGGACGTAACGATCCGCGCGAACCGGGATAATTAGATCCGCATGAACGCCCGGTGCCACCCGCAGTGATCCCAGCAGCAGACCCAGTCGTAACCGGGCTAGGCGCTCTGACCCCCGTCGGGCTGGACGCCCCCTCGACCTGGAAGGCGCTCGTCGGCGGCCAGTCGGGGATCGGCCCGATCACTCAATTCGACGCCTCGGGGCTGGCGACGCGGATCGCCGGCGAGGTCACCGGGTTCGACCCGGTGGAGACGCTGGGCGCCAAGCGGGCGCACCGGACCGCGCGCTTCTCGCAGCTGGCGATCGCCGCGGCGCGCGAGGCGGTGTCGGATGCGGGGCTGGACGTCGCGTCGGTCGCGGACCGCGTCGGCGTCGCGATCGGCAGCGCCGTGGCGGGGACGCCGGAGACCGAGCGCAACGTGCGGGCGCTGATCGAGGACGGGCCGCGCGCGGTCAGCCCCTTCTACGTCGCCTCGACGATCCTGAACATGGCGAGCTGCGAGGTCGCGATCGACCTCGGCGCCCACGGCCCGGTCACCGCCAGCTCCCTCGCCTGCGCGACCGGCACCTACTCGCTGCTCGAGGCGCGCCGCCTGATCCTCTCCGGGGAGGCCGACGTCGTCATCGCCGGGGGCACCGACGCGGGGATCAACGAGGCGGTCATCGCCGGCCTCTCCAACATGGGCCCGCTCTCGGAGAACAACGAGGACCCGACCGGCGCCAGCCGTCCCTTCGACTCCGATCGCGACGGCTTCGTCTTCGGCGAGGGCGCTGTCCTGATGGTCGTCGAGTCGGCCGAGCACGCCGCCGCGCGCGGCGCCGACACCTATGGCTCGATCGCCGGCGGCGCCCTCACCTCGGATGCCTTCCACATGAGTGCCCCGGAGCCCAGCGGCGACTATGCCGCGGGTGCCATCCGCCTCGCCCTCGAGCGCTCCGGCATCACGCCCGACGAGCTCGGCTACATCTGCGCCCACGGCACCGCCACCCGCGCCAACGACACCTCCGAGAGCCGCGCCATCCGCAAGGCCCTCGGCGACGCCACCGACACCATCCCCACCTCATCCCCCAAGTCCATGGTCGGCCACCTGATCGCCGCCGCCGGAGCCCTGGCAGGCATGGTCTGCCTCCTAGGCATGCGCGACGGCATCCTCCCCCCGACGATCAACCTCACCAACCCGGACCCCGAGTGCGCCCTGGACCACATCGCCCTCACCGCCCGCGAGGCCCAACCCACCACCGCCATCGCGAATGCCTTCGGCTTCGGCGGCCAAAACTGCGTCGTAGCCTTCCGCCGCGACTAACCGCCGACCCGCGGCAGCTCCGGCGGGTCCGAAACGACGAATTCCCCCTCACCTGGTCCGGGCTTGAAGACGATCCCTTCGAGAAGCATTGGCACCGAAACCTCGAGCGCCCCCGCAAGCCGGATCAGCGTTTCCAGCAGCGGTTGCCGTTGCCCGGTCTCGAACAGGCTGATCTGCGTGCGGTGAATTCCCGCGCGCTCCGCGAGGCTCTCCTGGCTCAGCCGCCTGGCTTGCCTGGTGAGTTGAGATCAACTGATCCCGTCGATCAGGGTGGCGGGCTGCACGCCGAGGCCCCGTGACAGCTTCAGGAACGTTTCCAGGCGCGGCTCGCGGAGGCCTCGCTCGATCAGGCTGACCTCGGTCCGGTGGAGATCGGCCCGGAAGGCGAGGTCTTCTTGGCTGAGCCCCGCCTTCTTTCGCTCGGCGGCCAGATTCAGGCCGAATTGTTGTCTCTGTGACCTCTCCATACGAACGTATGTTCGCATACGGCTGGGTCACGAAAAACAGACAAACGTCTCACGGGTTCCTAGAAAAGGCGCAATTTCGTTACTTCAGCAGATCGCTGACATTGAACTCGCCCGGCGTGGTGACGGTCGGCGTCCACGTGATGCCATCGGCCAAGGAGTCCAAGGAGGTCCCCAGTGCCCCCGCGAGCTTGACAAGCACGTCGAACTTCGGCACACGCTTGCCGGACTCGAACAGACTGATCTGGGTTCGGTGGATCGCCGCACGGGCTGCCAGCTCCTCCTGGCTCAGTTCCGCCGCCTTGCGTTCACGCGCGAGGTTCCTTCCGAAGCGTTTTCCCAAATCCACGCTCGGCAGTTTTCGGCAACGCAGACATCACGTCTACAGCCAAATCCATGCAATCAAATGACTGTCGCCAAACTGTCACAGCATTGTGACGAAACATCGACCCTTCGGCGACGAGTAGTCACCGGACGCCGGGGACGCCGCTCAGCCCGGCGTGTCGATCCAGCGGATCATCCGGCCGTCGCGCTGTTCGTGGTAGGCGGGTGGGGCGGGGGGAGGGTCGCCTTCGAGGCAGGCGATGACGGCATCGGGGCCGTGGAGGTGCTCCTCGACCGCGGTGGTCCAGTGGACGTCGGGATGGAGGAGGCGGCGGAGGCGGCCCCAGTCGCGGCGCTCGATCGAGTCGAGGACGTCGCAGACGGCGGGGACCTGGTCGGCCATCAGGGTCGGAGGTCGGCCAGGACCTCGTCGCGGAATCGTTCCGGCTGGTCGAAGTGGACCCCGTGGCCGGCGTTCGGCACGGCGAAGTAGTGGGCCGCGGGCAGGATCTTCTGCAGGCGGCGGGCGGCTGCTCCGAAGGCGGGCTCGGCTCGGCAGCCGGTGATGATCGTGACCGGGCAGGAGATCTTCGCGATCGCCCTGCGCGGTGGCCAGGGCTTGCGGAGCTGTGCGCCCTCGGCGGTGATCGCCTCGGCGCTGTCGAACATCGTGGCCCGCCACTCGGCTGGGAAGCGGTCGAACTGCGAGCCGCCGTCGCGGTAGTCGAGCGCGTAGTCGAAGACCGCCTGCGCGGAGGCGCGCCGGTCGCGACGCAGGCGCGCCACGTCGAAGCGGCGGCTGAACCGCAGCCCGCCCCGGGTGGGGTGGAACAGCAGGGCGTAGGCGGCTTCCTCGAGGATCAGCGAGGAGACGAGGTCCGGGCGTTCGACCGCCAGGCCGAGGGCGACGACGCCGCCCGCGCTCCAGCCGAGCACCGCGGCCGGCGCCGCGTCCAGCTCCTCGAGCAGCGCCGCGGCATCGGCGACGTGGTCGGCCATCCGCGACACCGGCGGCCCCGGCGAGCGCCCGAACCCTCGCCGGTCATAGGAGATCACCCGGTGCTCCGCGGCCAGGTCGTCGAAGGTCCGTCCCCAGGTGAGCGTGTTCGCCCCGTTCCCGTGGATCAGCAGCAACGGCGTCCCGCTCCCGCGCTCATCCCGATACAGCTCGGCCAATCTCAGCTTCCTCCCACGGATCCCCGAATCTGATCCAAACTAGATCGCTCAGGGTCGCGCCGTCAAATTCCAAGCATCGGAGGCAGCATGAGCACCATCGAGGACGAACTGGTCTTGGCCCACTTCATCGTCTCGGACGATGTGGAGCGGTCCCGCCGTTTCTATACCGACGTGCTCGGCGGCCGGACCGTCATCGGCGGAGAGGCGGGGGACCAGGTCACCTACGTCTCCCTCGCCAACAGCTGGATCATCATCAACGTCGGCGGCGGCCCGACCGACGACAAGCCGACGGTCACCCTCGAGACGCCGCCCGACCCCGACCGGGTGAGCAGCTTCCTCAACATCCGCGTCGCCGACATCCAGAAGGTCTACGACGAGTGGAGCGCCCGCGGCGCCGAATTCCTGACCCCGCCGAAGGAGCACGAGACCGAGATCCGCTGCTACATCCGCGACCCCGACGGCTACATCATCGAGGTGGGGCAGACGACGCTCGACGGTGGTTGGCGCCCGCCGTCCTGACGCCGTCCCCGTCCCTCAGTGGCGAGGGCCGCTCTCGCAGCCATGCGACTTGCCCCGACCGGGGCCGCCGTCGCAGAAGTCGTTGCCGGGACCGCCGTAGAGCTGGTCGGCTCCCGGACCGCCGTAGAGCCGATCGTTTCCGGGCCCACCGTGACAGCCGTCCTGGCCCGCCCCCATGACGCAGACGTCGTCGCCTGGCCCGCCCCAGCACCCGTCGCTGCCGTCGCCGTGCTTGCAGTAATCGTCGCCGGGGCCGCCGACGCAATCGCTGTTGCGGTTGCCGGTGATGCAGACGTCGTTCCCGCCGTTGCCGTAGCAGCGGTTCCGTTTCGCCCCTTCCGAGTAGCAGGTGTCCGGCTCGTCGTTGCCGATGAACTTGTCCGAGCCGCCACCCAGGCGCGCCGTGACCGGGACCGGCATCGGACTGTCGATCTCCACCTTGTCGTCGCTCGGTCCCATGATGACTTCGACCCGGCCGAAGGAGCCGAGCGGGCACCTGAATCCCGGATGTGTGTTCCGGCAGCCGCTGCCGCTCGGGTAGCGCATGCCTTGGCGCTTATGCAGGACGAGGTCGGAGCCCTCGACCGAGAAGCGCGGGTGCGAGGACCCGTGCGAGCCGTGCAGGACGAGCACGCCCTCCGAGGAGGCGATCGATGGGACCACGGCAAGGAGCAGGACCAGGACCACGGCCGGCGCGATGAGCAGCGAACGGCGGATCGGAGAATGGTTGCAGGCTGAGCCGTTCTCGTCTTTCGGAACCCCGGGTTGCTTTCCGCGGGCCGATCGGAGATGTTGATCCGGTGAGTGCAAACGTCGCGCCCACGCCGAAGGCGGTCGCGCTCGTGTTGGTTCCGGCGCTGGTCCTGATGCTGGCCTTCGCGTTCTCCTACGTCGGGGCCTTCCACGATCCGACGCCCCATGGCGTGTCGATCGCCGTCGTCGGTCCCGCCGCCGTGGCGACGCAGCTCGACCACCTGCCCGGCGATCCGTTGGACGCGCACCAGGCCGCCTCCCGCTCCGAGGCGCTCTCGCAGATCGACGACCGCGAGGTGTACGGCGCCTACGACGCCTCGTCCAACCGCCTGTTCGTCGCCTCTGCCGCCAACGCGGCGACGGCGATCGCGCTGGAACGGACCTTCGCCCGCGTATCCGCCGCCCGGCACCGCCCGGCCGCCCGCGTCATCGACGTCAAGCCGCTGCCCCCGAAGGATCCCAACGGCACTGCCGCGTTCTACGTGATGATCGCCTGGGTCTTCGGCGGCTACATCGCCGCGACGCTGATCGGGCTGATCGGCGCCCCGCGCAGCACCAGCAGACAGCGGGCGGCGGCGCGGGTCGGGGCGCTCGCCGCTTTCTCGCTCCTCGCCGGGATCCTCAGCGTGGTCATGGTGCGCCTCTGCTTCGGGGTCTTCTCCGGCCACGTGATCGCCCTCTGCGGGATCGCGGCACTGACCGTCTTTGCGAGCGGTGCCGCCACCGCCGGCATCCAGGCCGCGGCCGGCGCGGCGGGGACCGGGCTGGTGATCCTCGTCTTCGTGATCCTCGGCAATCCCGCCTCGGGGGGCCCCTTCGCCAGGCCCCTCCTGCCCGGCCTGTGGAGGACGGTCGGCGGTTTGCTGCCGCCGGGCGCGAGCGTCGAACTCGCTCGCTCCGCGTTGTTCTTCGACGGCGCCCGGACCGTCGGGCCGATCCTCGTGCTGGTCGGCTGGGCGGCCGTCGGGACCGCGCTGGCGCTCGCGCTGGGCGGCCGCGTCGTCGATCCGGTCGAGGTCGAGGAGCGCGCCGCTGCCGGAGCGGCGGTCTGAACTTCATGGAATCGGAACAAGGACCCACGAACGAAGGAGCAGGCGAATGGCAACCCACCACTTCACGGCGATCACCACGTCGACGCCCGAGCAGTTCGTCGCCGGGCTGACCGACTTCGGTCCGGGTCGTAAGGAGCTCTTCGAAAACAGCACCGACGACGATCTCAAAGTGCACAGCCAGGGCCCGACCGAAGCGGACGTCACCGAGGGCTCGGCCGGTATCTGGGAGCGCTCCCACTACGACTGGTCGGATCCCGATCGCGTCGTCCTGAACACGACTGACTCCAACACCTGGAGCAACAAGTCGGGGCACACCTACACCTTCAAACGCCTGCCCGACGGCAAGACCGAAATCGACTACGTCGTGGTCAGGGATGGCAAGACGCTCAAAGGCCACGTCCTCGGCTTCGTCCTCGACACGGTCGGCAAAGGGCGCCTGAAGAAGGCGTTCGACGGCGCGGTCAAGGCGATCGAGGCGCGCGACGGACCTCGAGCCTGAGAACGGCCGGCGCTACAGCTTGCGTTCGTAGACGCGGTACTTCTTGACGACGCGGCCGTTCATCGCTTCGAGGCCGGCGTTCATCGCCTTGTTCGTCTCCAGGATGAAGCCGGCCTCGCCATGTTTGAGGCGGGAGCGGGCGGCGGCTTCGAAGTGTTCGACGTAGAGGAGGGCGGCGACGCCGGTGTGCTGCCACTCGGGCTTGACGCCGAGGAAGCCGACCCGAAGGCGGTCGGTGGTGCGGTTGCGGCGCAGGAAGTGCCACCAGCCGGTGGGAAGAACGCGGCCGTTCATGCGTTTCTGCAGCTGGTTGGCGTCCATGACCGTGATCGCCATCGCGATCGTCTCGCCGTCCTTTTCGGCGACCATGAACCATTCCGGCGAGAAGACGATCTGGAGGTCGAGCGCGTAGGCATCGAGGTCCTCCTTGGAGTAGGGGACGAAGCCCCAGTTCTCCGACCAGGCCGAGTTGTAGACCTCGGCGAACTTGTCGAGGTCCTTGCGCAGGGACCGGCGGGTCATTTTGCGCACGGTGACGCCGTACTTGTCCTGGCATCGTTTGGCGAGTTTTTCGATGATCGGCTTCATCGAGGCGCGGTCGTCGATCGAGAGGTCCCAGGAGAGGAGGTCCATCGCCTTCTCCAGCCCGGCCTCCTCGATCTGCCGCTGATAACGGGGCGGGTGCCAGTTCTGGCGAATCAGCGGTTCGAGCTCGAAGCCCTCGATCAGCACCCCGGCGTCCTCGTTCAGGTTGAAGTCCATCGGCCCGAGCATCTGGTCGCAGCCGCGCGCCCGCAGCCAGGATTCCGCCGTGGTGAGGAGGCGAGAGAGGATCTCCGGGTCGTCCTCGTACTCGAGGAAGCCGAACATCCCGGTCCGCGTGCCGTGGAATTGGTTGTAGGCGAAGTCGATCTGCGCGGTGATCCGACCGACCACCCGCCCGTCGCGCTTCGCCAGGAAGTAATCGGCTTCGCCGTGGGTGAAGTAGGCGTTCAGTCTCCGCGTGAGGAACTGGTGACGCTCCAGTTTCAAGGGCGTCACCCACGGCGTCCCCTTATGGAGACGGAACGGCAGATCGATGAATTCGCCGATCTGGCGGCGACTCTTGACGGTGAGGATCTCGACCGCCATCAGCAGAGCTTCTCTTCCACTTCGGCGAGGAAAGCGTCAAAGAGCCGTTCGAAAGCATCACCGTCGAGGGTGATTTCCTCACCCTCCTCGAAGCCCAGCACCGAGGACTCCGGGTCAAGCTTGATCCCGCGCGGGATCGCCATCACCGACCCGTGCTCGGTCACCGATTCCGCAATCGCCCGCACCTCGTTGATCGGATTGCCGTCGCGCCCTTCCACCTTCGGATTCCGCAACGAGAACCAGCGATCAAGCGCGGGCACGAGCTGATTCCACGCCGCCGACCCGGCCCCGACCCGCCGCATCTCCTCGACGGCAGCCCCCACCGACTCGCGGCAGGCAGCGACGTAATGCCGGTCATATCCGGTCCGCAGCAACATTCGGCGTGGCACGGTATCTCAAGGCAGCGGCGCCGGCAGGTGGTTGGTGGGGACGTGCCGATTGAGTTGGGGCCTGCGGGGGCGTATCGGGGGCGCGGCGAGGAATGGGCGATGGACGGGCCGGGGGAGCGTCCGGGGGAGGGCTCAGGGCGTTTGAAGCTGGCGCCCGAGGTAGGGGACGCGAGGCGGTGGCGGCGAGAGCGGCCGTCTCGGTCACGCCCCTGGCTGGGTGTGACCGTGCCCGAGACGGCCGGGGGATGTGGGGAGTGCCGGGGAGCCTCCGGGCGTGCGCCTCGGGCGCGTCACGGGAGGTGCGACGGAACGCTCACCGCCGTCCCACGAGAGCGTCACAAGACTCGCAAGTCGTGACGGAGAGCGTGGGAAGTCCACGCTTCCGTGCGTGTTGGACAACAGTCACGACCGCGTTCCCGACTTCAGGCCCCCTATAGGGGGCTCAAAGTCGACATCGCGTTTTCGGGCCTCCGATCCAGGCCCGGAAAGCGCCCGAAAGTGACCGAAGGCCGCGGGAAGTGTGGAGTTCCCGGCATCTCTCGTACGGCTTCGTGCCGGGTGTGGCTTCTCTCGCACGGAGCTGCGACGTAAGTCCGACCTCCGCCCGAACCCTTGACGAAAGACGCACTCCCTCACGTCCTGGGCGTCTCATCGCGGTCACAGCCAGCCAGGACCGCGATGAGACGCCCAGGACCGAACTAGGACTGCCGCAGCGGCCGGGACAACGCCCGTCCCCGCCACCACCGATCGCCTAGTTGAACTCGATCACGCTGCGGATCCCGTCCTGGGCCTCCATCAGCTCGAAGCCGCGGTTCACTTCGTCCAGGGTGATCTTGTGGGAGATGAAGGGCTCGACGTCGATCTCGCCGGCCATCGCGCGGTCGACCAGGACGGGCACCTGGTCGCGGCCCTTGACGCCGCCGAAGGAGCTGCCGGCGAGGCGGCGGCCGGTGATCAGGAGGCGGGGGACGACATCGAGGGTCTCGCCCTTGCCGGCGACGCCGGCGACGGTGCAGAGTCCCCAGGCCATGCGGGTCGCTTCGAGGGCTTGCTGCATCACCGCCACCAGACCGGTCGCCTCGAAGGTGTAGTCGGCGCCGTACTCGCCATCCGTCATCGCCATGATTTCGGCGACCGCATCGGGGCCGCCGATGATCGTGTCGGTCGCGCCCTGGCCCTTGGCGAGCTCGAGCCGGTCCTCGGACATGTCGACGCAGATGATTCGCTCGGCGCCTTGGAGTCGGCAGCCGGCGACCGCGCCCAGCCCGACCATCCCCGCACCGAAGATCGCGCAGGTCGTCCCCGCTTCGACTTTCGCCGTGTTGATCGCCGCGCCGAGGCCGGTGGAGAGGCCGCAGGCGAAGAGCGCGATGTGCTCGAAGGGCGCCTCGGGGTTGACCTTGGCGAGCGCGATCTCCGGCATCACCGTGTACTCGGCGAAGGTCGAGCAGCCCATGAAGCTGCGGATTTCCTCCTCGCCGCGCGCCAGCCGGGTGGTGCCGTCAGGCAGATGGCCGAGGTTCTGCTCGGCGCGGATCGCCATGCAGAGGTTGGTGCGCGGGTCGACACAATGGACACACTCGCGGCACTGGGGGGAGAAGAGGGTGACGACGTGGTCGCCGGGCGCGACCGAGGTCACTCCGTCGCCGACCTTCTCGACGACCCCGGCGCCCTCGTGGCCGAGGACGGTGGGCGCGTAGCCCGACGGATCGGCGCCCGAGGCCGTGTACAGATCGGTGTGGCAGACCCCACACGCTTCGAGCCGCACCAGCACCTCGCCCGCCTTCGGCTCGGCCAGGTCGACCTCCTGGACCGCGAGCGGTTTCCCGAACTCCTCAAGCACCGCGGCCCGGATCTTCAACTTGCCCTCCTCACCGTTTGGTTCCCTATCCAGCCGATCCTAGCCTCATACCGCGGTCCCACAAATGCCTAGGGAATACGTCTAGGCCGCTCGTTTCTTTTAAGTACCGGGGCTGCGCCGCCGAAATGGAACCCATGCCTTCATCAATACGTCCTACCGCCTCTGTCCGCACCACCGCCTTGCTGGTCCTCCTGCCGCTGTTCGCGGTGGCGATGCTGCTCGCGCTCGGCGCCCGGGAAGCCGGCGCGGCCCCGACCTGCCAGGGCAAGCCGGCGACGATCGTCTCCAACGCGGCGACGATCACCGGCACCAAGGCCCCCGACGTGATCGTCGCCGGCGACGGTGACAACACGATCCACGGGGAAGGCGGCAACGACACGATCTGCGCCGGCGGCGGCAACGACACCATCTACGGCGAACGCGGCGTGGACGCGCTCTACGGCGAAGAAGGCGACGACACCATCTACGGGGAACGCGGCTCCGACACGCTGGACGGCGGCGGTGGCAACGACAAGATCCACGGCGAACGCGGCTCCGACACGATCGAAGGCGGCGACGGCACCGACGTCGTCGAAGGCGAACAGGGCAACGACGACGTCAACGGCGGCGACGGCGACGGCGACATCGTCGAGGGCAACCAGGGCGACGACACGCTCGAAGGTGGCGCCGGCAACGAAGACGTGATCTTCGGCGGCACCGGGAACGACAAGATCGACGGCGGCCCCGGCGAACACGACATCGCCGACTACCAGGGCGTCGGCGGCGGCGTCAACGTCGACCTCGCCTCGGGCAACGTCAGCGGCGCCGAGAACGAGCACCTGACCGGCATCGAGGACGTGATCGGCGGCTCCGGCAACGACACGCTGACCGGCTCCTCGGAAGCGAACCGCCTCGACGGCGGCCCGGGCTCCGACCGCCTGGTGGCCTCCGGCTCCGGCGACGACGCCTTCGGCGGCCCCGGCGGCGATCAATGCTCCGGCGGCTTCGCCGAAGAAACCTCCTGCGGCCCGGCGGGCGGCTCCAACGGGCTCGCGGTCGAAATCTACGAATCGATCGACGGGCAGTCGACGCTGATCCTCAGCGGCACCAACGGCGCCGACCAGGGCACCGTCGACTACTCCGGCGGCAAGTACACGATCACCGGTTCCGACATCACCAACGGCGACCCGTCGAACCCCGACTGCTCCGGCAACGGCACGGTCACCTGCACCGGCAACGTCAGCGCGATCGAAGCGGTGATGGGCGCGGGCAACGACGAACTGACGATCGGCGGCGGCGTGCCGCACTCGGTCCCGGCGACGCTGGAAGGCGGCACCGGCTCCGACAAGCTGGTCGGCGGCGCCGCCAACGACGTCCTCTACGCGGGCGAAGACCACGATCCCGACACGCTGGAAGGGGGCGGCGGCAACGACGTCCTCTACGGGGTCAACATCTTCCACCCGAAAAAAGACTCGGGCGCGGCGACGATGAACGGCGGGGCCGGCTCCGACCTGATGATCGGCGGCCAGCCGTGTGACGGCGACACCTTCAACGGCGGCGCCGGCGCCAACGACAGCGCCTCCTTCGCCCGCGTCCACAACTCGGGCGTGGCGGTCGAGGCGACGATCGGCGGCGAGGTCACCGACCCCGACGGCGGCTGCGCCACCCCCGGCCACATCGACTCCTCGACCGAGAAGATCGAGGGCTCGCCCGGCAACGACATCCTCACCGGCGACGACGGCCCGAACGACCTCCTCGGCCGCGGCGGCAACGACAAGCTGGACGGCAAAGGCGGCGTCGACGACTGCAACGGCGGCGGCGGCAACAACACCGCCGTCAACTGCGAGCAGGAAGCCCAGATCCCGTAGCTGACCCCGCTGGCTGTTCCTTTTGCCGACCTGCCCGGCAAAAGGAACAGCTGGGCGGGTAGCTTGGGGCGGTGCCCGACGCTGATCCCGAGATCGCGGTCGTCCTCGCCGCCTACGAGGCGTTCGCCCGCGGCGACGCCGAGGCCGCAGTCGCCGACATGGACCCCGAGGTCGAGTGGATCGAGCCGCTCTCCTTCGCGATGGGCGGGCGCCGCATCGGCCAAGCGGCGGTCGCCGAGTACCTCGCGGCGTCGCGCTCGGGCTGGAAGCACCTGACCTCGGAGCCGACCGCGCACCGGGTCGGGCCGGAGATCGTCGTCGTCCACAAGCTTCACGGCATCCTCCTCGACGGCACCCCGCTGGAGGCCGAAGCGACCGACGTCTTCCGCTTCCGCGAGGGACGGGTCGCCCGCATGCGCGCCTACGAAGGGCCCGAGGAAGCCTTCGCCGCGGCGCCGCTGCGGCGCTGGATCGACGGCTACGTCGAAGCCTGGGAGTCGAACGACCCGGCCGCGATCGCCAATCTCTTCACCGCGGACGGCCTCTACCGGATCGAGCCCTGGTGGATCCTCAACGGCCGCGAGGAGATCGTCAAAGGCTGGCTCGATCACGCCGACAAGCCGGGCGACACCAACTTCGAGTGGTGGCACGTCGCCCGCGACGGCGACCTCTGGATCGTCGAGGCGCGCACCAGGTACCACAACCTCGGCAAGGACTACTCGAACCTCTGGCTGGTCGACCTCGACGACGAGGGGCGCGCCCGCGGCTTCACCGAGTGGTGGAAGCAGTGGCCCGACGACGCAGCCGGTCGAAGCGCCCGTCCTTGAGGATGCGCTTCGCGGCGTTGTGACCTGAGGCCGCCATCACGCCGCCGCCCGGGTGGGTCCCGGCGCCGCAGAGGTAGAGCCCGGCGACCGGCGTCGCGTATCCCGCCATGTAAGGAGAGGGGCGCATGAACGCCATCTGGTCCATGCCCTGCTCGCCCTGGAAGATCGAGCCGCCGGTGAGGCCGAAGATGCGCTCGATGTCCGGCGGGGCAAGGACCTCGCGCTCGACGATCGCGTCGGGCACGTTCGGCGCGTATTTGGCGAGGTGCTGGACGCAGGCGTCGGCGTATTTCTCCCGCGCGCCCTCCGGCCAGCCTGCCTCGTCCGGCGGCCCGTACTGGGTGAACATCGTCATCACCCAGGTGCCGTCGTCGGTGAGGCTCGAGTCGATCGCCGAGGGCAGCTCCGCCTCGACGTACGGTTCGGCCGCGGGGCGCCCGCCGAGCGCGTCCTGCCAGGCCCGCTCCAGGTAGTCGATCGAGGGGCAGAGGTTGACGCCGGTATGGCGGAGCGTCTCCTGCATCTCGTCGCTGACGCCCTCGTAGCGCGGCGGCTCCGAGAGCACCATGTTGATCTTCACCGAGCCGCCGCGGGTGCGGAAGCGGCGCATGTCCTCGACCACCTCGTCGGGGAAGTTCTCGGCGCCCGCCATGTCCAACACGGTGTTCTTCGGATGCGCGCCGGAGGCGACGATCGGGGCGCGGAAGCTCTCGCCGGAGGTGAGCGTGACGCCGACGACGCGTTCCCCCTCGATGTCGATCGAGGCGACCTCGGCGTCGGTGCGGATCTCGGCGCCGGACGCGCGGGCGGAGGCGGCGATCGCCTCGGAGATCGCGCCCATGCCGCCCATCACATGTCCCCAGGCGCCCTTGATCCCGTTCAGTTCGCCGAGCGCGTGGTGGAGCAGGTTGTAGGCGGTGCCTGGGGTGTTCGGGCCGGCCCAGACGCCGACCACGCCGGTAGACGCGATCGAACCCTTCAGCGCCTCGTGCTCGAAGTACTCGTCGAGCATGTCGGCGACCGACATCGTGAACATGCGGACCAGCTCATGGACGTCGCGGCGCGAGAGGCCGGCGGCGCGCGCCCCCTCGCGGGCCAGCGAGAGGAGGTCTCCGGGCTTCTTCGAGCCGAGCGCCGGCGGTTCGCGCATCAGCATCGGGCTGAGGAATTCGGCGACGCGGAAGAGGCGGTTTTCGAAGGCCTCGAATTTGTCGGCGTCGTGGGAGCTGATCGGGCGGATCGACGCGGCGGTGGCGGCGGGGTCGTCGTAGAAGACGACGGGACCGTCCGGGGTGAGCGCCGCGTAGGCCGGGTCGAGCGGCACGGCGTGGTAGCCGAAGTCTTCGAGGCGCAGGTCCTTGACGATCTTCGGTTGCAGCATCGAGACGACGTAGGAGGCGCGCGAGACCCGCTTGCCGGGCCAGACTTCCTCGGTCACGCAGGCGCCGCCGAGGATCGGCCGGCGCTCCAGCACGAGCACCTTCTGCCCGGCTTTCGCCAGGTACGCCGCGGTGGTGAGGCCGTTGTGGCCGCCGCCGACCACGATCGCGTCGTAGGAGGAGCCGGACGAGCCGCCGACCTTGCTGGGGAGGTGCGTCGAGGTAGTCGCCATGGCGCGGCAGCCTAACACAACTTTGTACATTTGACTACAAAGTAAACAAGTGGCATATGATGCGGAATATGGACGACCGCCTGCAGTCACTCGCCAAAGAGCACCTGATGCTCCACTTCACCGATATGGCGTCGCTCGTCGCCGACGGGACGACGATCATCGACCGCGGCGAGGGCTGTTATGTCTTCGATACCGACGGCCGCCGCTACATCGACGGGCTCTCCGGCCTCTACTGCGTCAACCTCGGTCACTCGCACGGGGAGGAGATCGCGATCGCCGCGTCCGAGCAGATGGCGCGCCTCCCGTTCACCAGCAACTGGACGGTCGCCCACCCGCCCGCGATCGAGCTCGCCGCGAAGCTGGCCGAGCTGGCGCCCGCCGGCCTCGAGCGCGTCTTCTTCACCTCGGGCGGGGCGGAATCGGTCGAGTCGGCCTGGAAGATGGCGGTCCAGTTCCACCGCGCCAACGGGGAACCGGAGCGGCGCAAGGTGATCGCCCGCCAGGACGCCTACCACGGGGTGACGATGGGGGCGCTGGCGATGACCGGCCTGGAGGAATGCCGGGTGCCGTTCGAACCGTTCGGCGTGCCGGTGTCCCACGTCGCCAACACCAACGCCTACCGGCACCCCGACGGGGCCGACGAGGCGCGGATGCGCGACGCGCTGCTGGCGGAAGTGGAGGCGACGATCGAGCGCGAGGGCGCGGGGACGATCGCGATGCTGATCGCCGAGCCGGTGCAGAACGCGGGCGGGTGCCTGATGCCGCCGGCCGGCTACTGGCAGGGGCTGCGCGCGCTCTGCGACCGCCATGGGATCCTGCTCGTCTCCGACGAGGTGATCTGCGCCTTCGGCCGGATCGGCACCTGGTTCGGGGCGCAGCGGCTCGGCTACGAGCCGGACATGATCACCTTCGCCAAGGGGCTGACCGGGGCGCACTTCCCGATGGGCGGGGTGATGATCTCCGAGCGCGTCGCCGAGCCGTTCATCGAGGGCCGCGAGATGTACCTGCACGGGATCACCTTCGGCGGCCACCCGGTTGGCTCGGCCGTGGCGCTCGCCTCGATCGAGATCTTCGAGCGCGAGAACGTGCTCGACAACGTGATGGCGAACGAGTCGCTCCTGCGGGACCGCCTGAACGGGCTGCGTGACATCCCGATCGTCGGCGACGTGCGCGGCACCGGCCACTTCTGGGCGATTGAGCTGGTCCGCGATCAGGAGTCGCGCGAGACCTTCGAGGGCCCGGCGGCGGAATGGCTGCTGAAGGACGTGCTCTCGGCGGAGCTCTGGGGCCGCGGCCTGATCTGCCGACTCGACGATCGCACCGAGCCAATCGTCCAGATCGCCCCGCCGCTGGTCGCCGACCGCGGCACGATCGAGGAGATCGCCCAGCTCCTCCGCGAGGGCCTCACGGTGGCGGCGGAACGCATGAGCGAGCGCCCCGAGCTGAGCCCCACCGCCTGACCCCGGCGGCGCGTTCGTCGCTTGTCCCACATGCGGCAACAAGCGACGAACGCACCGCGCTAGGTCCGCCGTGCGACGGCGTCGAGAGCGACGCAGCCGCGGGGTGAGGCGAGCGCTGGGTTGACCTCGAGCAGGTCGAGGTCGTGCTCCAGCGCCAGCTCGCCGAGGCGCGAGCCGAAGCGCGCCGCGGCGGCGAGGTCGACCGCGGGGCGGCCGCGGCCGCCTGTGAGGAGCGGAGCCGCGCGCAGGGTCCGAAGCGCCTGCTCGACCAGGGGCGGCGACGCTGGGAGGGGGACGATCGCGACGTCGTCGAGCGCCTCCGCCCAGATCCCGCCGATCCCGACCAAGAGCGCCGGCACGACCCCGTCGCGGCGCACGGCGAAGATCAGCTCGACCCCCTCGCCCGCCATCCGCTCGACCAACAGCGTCGCGTCGGCCGCCTCCGGCAGCGCGAGCAGCCGCGCCGCCGCCTCCCACACCTCGTCCTCGTCGCGGAGGTCCAGCGCGAGCGCTCCCGCCTCGGTCTTATGTAGGAGCGAGGGAGAGGACAACTTCAGCGCCACTGGCACCCCGATGTCCCGCGCCGCGTCGACCGCCCCCGCGACATCGACCGCTACCGCCCCTTCCGGCACGTCGAGCCCGCCCTCCGCAAGCAGCCGCTTTGCCTCGGCCTCCCCAAGCCGCCCGGCGGTCGGCGGCCCCTTCGCCGCCGCCCCAAGCCGCCCGGCAGCGAGCAGCCCGTTCGCCTCCGCCTCCCCAAGCGATTCGCCGCTCGCGCCTTCCGCCGCCGCGGCGATTTCCCGCAGCCGCTTCGGATCGGCCGGCGCCGTGCGCAATGCCGCGGCGCAGGCGATCGCGGCGCCGAGGCCGGCGGCGGTCGCGACCCCCGCCGCCGCCAGCTCCGCAGCCCCGTCGGGATCGAGCAGCTCGGGCAGGGTCGAGCCGAGGATGGTCGCCGCGTGGCCGCGAGCGGCACCGGCGAGGAGCGCGCGCTTCACCCGCTCCCAGTCCGCCGCGATCTCGGAATCGAGTCCCCGCGGCTGATCGAAGAGCAGGAGCAGCTGGTCGATCGCCGGGTCCGAGGACACCGCCGCCGCGATCTCCTCGAGCGCTCCGTGGTCGTCCCAGAGCATCGAGGTGTAGTCGAGCGGATTCGCCACCGTCGCCGCGCTCGGCAGCACCTCCGCGAGCCGCTCCCGCGTGGCCGGTGAAAGCTCCGGCAGCTCCAGCCCCCTTGCCTCCGCGAGGTCCGCGGCAACCCCCGAGTCCCCGCCCGAGCAGGTGAGGATCGCGAGCCCGCCCCGCCGCGAAGGCCGCGCCGAGCGGCCCGCCGCCTCGCGCTCCCCGGCGTCTCGCCCGCCGCCGTTCCGGGTTGCCGCCGCGCCGACGGACAGTGCCCTGGCGAGCTCGAGCAACTCGCTCGGTTCGCTCGCCATCGCCGCGCCCGCTTCCTCCATCAGCGCGGCGAAGACGCGGTGGTCGCCGGCCAACGCCCCGGTGTGGGCGCCCGCGGCCCGGGCGCCGCCCTCGGAGCTGCCGACCTTCAGCACCGCGACGCCGATGCCGCGCTCGGCACAGTCGGCCAGGGCGCGGGCGAGTCGGGCGCCGTCGCCGTCGGACTCGAGCATCAGGGCGATCGAGCCGACGCCCTCGGTCGTGGCCAGGGCCGCGAGCCAGTCGCTCGGTTCGAGCACCGCGCCATTGCCGGTCGAGACGACGGTGTGGAAGCCGATGCCGCGGTCGGAGCCGAGGGCGTTGACACCGAAATTGCCGCTCTCGGTGATGATCGCGACCGGGCCGGGGGAGAGGCGTTCGACCGAGTCGCCCCAGAGCGGCGTCCGCGCCGCCGCCGAGACGACGCCGTTGCCGTTCGGTCCGCAGACCGGCAGCCCGAATCGCGCCGCCGCCTCGCGCAGATCCGCTTCCAGCGGGCGTCCGGGCGGCGTCTCGCCGAAGCCCGCGGCGAGGACGATCGCGCCGCCGCAGCCGCGCTCGCCGGCTTCGACGATCACCGGCGCACATGCCGCCGCCGGGATCGCGACGACGACCGCGTCGACCGGCTCCGGCAGATCGGCAACGCGCGGGACGCAGGGCCGGCCGTGGACCTCCGCGCGCTTCGGGTTCACTCCGTACACCGTGCCCTCGAACCCCGCCGCGGCGAGGTTGCGGAAGATCACGTCGCCGTAGGAGCCGGGCCGGTCGTTCGCCCCGACCACGGCCACGGACCGAGGACGCAGCAGCGGCGCGAGGTCCATCGTCACCTCAGTGGAGCATCGACTCGACGCCGCGCTTCTCCAGGCCGCGGGCGATGATCAGCCGCTGGATCTCGCTCGTCCCCTCCCAGATCCGGTCGACCCGCAGCTCACGCAGGAAGCGCTCGGCGACGTTGGAGCGCATGTAGCCGCGGCCACCGAAGGCCTGCACGCAACGGTCGGCGCAGCGCCAGGCCGCCTCGCTGACGAAGAGCTTCGCCATCGAGGCCTTCGCGTGGACCACCTTGGGGTCGGCGCCTTCGTCGGCCAGGCGCGCCACCTCCAGGGTCAGCAGCCGTCCCGCCGCCGCGTCGGTCGCCGAGTCGGCGAGCGGGAAGCTCACGCCCTGGTAGTCGAGGATCCGGCTGCCGCCCTGCTCGCGCTCGGCCGTCCAGGCGACCGTCTCGTCGAGCAGCCGCCACATCGCGCCGATCCCGTGGGCGGCGATGCCGAGACGCTCCTCGGTGAACCACTCGCGCTGCAGGTCGTCGCCACCGCCGACCGCGCCGACCACCGCGTCGGCGCCAAGCTCGACCCCGTCGAAGCTGAAGGTCGGGTGCCCGTCGGGATAGCTGTGGGTGAAGCGCGGGTCGTCGATGACGGACACGCCGACCGCGTCGACATCGACCAGGAAGAGGGTGGGGAGGCGTGCGTCGCCGTCGACCACGTTCGCCATCACGATGATCACCGAGGCGACGTCGCCGGAGGTGACGAACCACTTCTCGCCGCTGAGGCGGTAGCCGCCGTTGCCGTCGGACTCGGCGACGGTGGCGATCCGCGAGGGATCGGAGCCGGCGTCGGCCTCGGTCACCGCGTAGGCGTCCCGCAGCTCCCCGCGCAGGGCGGGGCGGAGGTAACGGTCGATCTGTTCGGGCGAGCAGTGCCCCCAGACGTTGTAGGCGTTGGGCACGTGCCAGTGGATCGCGTTGGTGCTCCGCCCGAACTGCTCGGCGACCAGCGCCCACTGCAGCCGCGTCCATCCCTGCCCGCCGTGCTCGCGCGCGTGGAGCCCGCCGGTCAGCCCGGCCGCCAGCGCCTCGCGCTTGACCCGCTCGATCGCCTCGTCGGGCAGTTTGCCGTCGGCCATCTCGGCCTCGACCTCGAGCGGGATCAGCACCTCGTCGGTGAACCGCCGAGCCCGTTCCTGGAGGTCCAAGGTGGCGTCGTCGAAGTGCTCGGGCGTCATTGACCGCGAAGGTATCATGCGATTAACTACAAGGTCAACGGCCGCCTTTTGCCGCTTGGCAGGCGGCCCCGAGCCAAGGAGAGCGGCGTGGGCGTTGCGAACGGGGACGGGACGGGAGGGGCCGATCGCGGCCTGCAAGGAGCGATGACCGGCGCCGGCCTGGAGGCGACGCTGCAGCCCTTGGAGCGGGCGACGATGCTCCCCAAGGCGGCGTTCCTCGACCCCGCGGTGCTCGCCTGGGAGCAGGCGAACATCTTCTCCGGCGGTTGGATCGTCACCGCCCACGTCTCCGCCGTGGCCGAGCCCGGCGCCTACGTCGCGCGTGAGCTCGGCGGGCGCTCGTTCGTCGTCGTCGGCGGCGAGGACGGCACCCCGCGCGCGTTCCACAACGTCTGCCGCCACCGCGGCGCCCGCCTGATGGAGGACGCCGAGGGCAAGGTCCGCCGCCGCATCCAGTGCCCGTACCACGCCTGGTCCTACGATCTCGACGGCAACCTGCGAGCCGCCCCGCACATGGAAGGCGTCGAGGGCTTCGACACCTCCTGCTACGGCCTCGTCCCGATCCGCACCGCGGTACTCGGCGGCCTCGTCCTCGTCGACCTCTCCGGTGACGCCGGCCCACCCACGGACCACCTCGGCGAGCTCCTCCCGCACCTAGATCACTACAGCGTCGGCGCCCTCGCCCGCGCCGGGATCGTCGAGTACGACGTGCACGCCAACTGGAAGGGCATCGCGGAGAACTACAACGAGTGCCTGCACTGCCCCGGCGTCCACCCGGAGCTGAACGCGCTCAGCGACTACATGAGCGGCGAAGGCCTCTACGGCGCCGGTGCCTGGTGCGGCGGCTCGATGGTCCTGAACGACGGCGCCGAGACGATGGGCAAGGAGGGCGGCCACCTCGAGCGCCCGCCGATCGCCTCGCTCGGCGAGGGCGACCTGCGCAACATCCTCTACTTCGCGCTCTTCCCGAACGCCCTGATCTCGCTCCACCCCGACTACGCGATGCTCCACACCCTCTGGCCGCGCGAGCCGGGCCGCACCGACGTCGTCTGCGAGTTCTTCTTCGAGCCCGCGACGATGGCGCGCCCCGACTTCGACCCGACCGACGCGATCAACTTCTGGGACCAGACGAACCGCCAGGACTGGCACGTCTGCGAACTCGCGCAGAAGGGGGTGAGCTCGCCGGGGTACTCACCGGGCCGTTATTCGGCCGAGGAAGAGGACGTGCACGCCTTCGACTCGATGGTCGCGGCGCGCTATGCCGAGGGCCTGCGGGAGGTGGTCGCGTGAACCCGATCGCGGAGCAGCTCGGCGAGGTCGGCCTGCCGGCGCCGCTCTCGGAGCTGGCCGGACGGGACTGGGACGCGGTCGTCGTCGGCGGCGGCCACAACGGCCTCACCGCGGCGGCGTACCTGGCGAAGGCCGGGCAGAGCGTCCTCGTGCTGGAGCGGCGCGAGCGCCTCGGCGGCGCCTGCACCCTGGAGCGCCCGTTCTCCGACGACCGCTACACCGTCAGCCCCTGCGCCTACGTCGTCGGCCTGCTCGACGAGCTGGTGATGCGGGAGCTGGGCCTGCGCGAGCGCGGCCTCAAGTTCTTCGTCGCCGACCCCAACCTCTGGGTCCCCTTCGACGACGGCACCTCCTTCGGCCAGTGGCTCGACGACGACCACACCCAGCGCGACCTCGAAGCGATGGGCGTCTCGAAGAAGGACATCGACGGCTACTGGGCATACGAGCACCTCTTCGACGAAGTGCGCCGCAAACTGCGGACCGGCCCGCGCGACACCTGGGTCGGCGACACCCCGACGCGCCCCGAGATCGAAGAGCTGCTCGGCCACTCGAAGGAGATGATCGACCTCTGCTTCACCGCCTCGATCGCCGAGGTCCTCGACGACTACCTGGAAGATCAGCGCCTCAAGGACGCACTCTTCGGCCAGGGCGTGATCGGCACCTGGGGCGGCCCGTACGAGCCCGGCACCGCCTCGATCAAACTCATGCATTACCAGGGAGACTTCGAGGGGCAGGGCCCGGTCTGGGGCTACGTCGAGGGCGGTATGGGGATGGTCAGTTTCGCGATCGCCGACGCCGCTCAGGAAGCCGGCGCCACCCTTGCCTGCGGCGTCCCGGTTGGCGCGATCATCCCCGGCGAGGGCGTCGAAACCGAGGACGGGACGCTGATCCGCGCCACCAACGTGATCTGCAACGCCGACCCAAAGGTGGCGCTCCGCCTGCTCGGCGACGCCGAGATCCCCGCCGACTTCCGCGCCCGCCTCGAGGCCTGGAAGGTCCGCAGCCCGGTGGTCAAGTTCAACGCCTCGCTGTCGAAGCTGCCGAACTGGACCGCGGCCCCGGGGGAGACCTGGCCGTCCCAGGCGACGATCGACCTGACGGCCGGCCTCGAGGCGTCCCAGAAGGCGTTCGAGACCTGTGCCGCCGGCGAGCCCGCCGTCGGCTTCGGCGAGATCTACATCCAGACCGGCTACGACCCGACCCCGGCGCCGCCGGACAAGCACCTCCTCGCGGTCTTCGGCCAGTACGCGCCCTACGACATCGCCGACGGCGACTGGGACAGCCGCCGCAAGGACGTGGAGAAGCAGTTCGTCGACCTGATCTCCCGCTTCGCCCCGGACTTCCCGGACTGCCTGGAGGAGTGCGAAGTCCTCGGGCCGCCCGACATCGAGAAGCGCATCGGCCTCACCGGCGGCAACATCTTCCAGGGCGAGGTCACCCCGGACCAGATGTGGGAGGGCCGCCTCCCGTCCCGCACCCCGATCCCCGGCGTCTACCTCTGCGGCGCCGCCACCCACCCGGCAGGCTCCGTGATCGCCCTGAACGGCCGCAATGCCGCCACGGCCCTCCTCGCGGACCTCGCCGCGGTCGCATAATCCGCCTTCGCCGCACTTCCCGGGGGGAGAGAATCCGGTGCGTTCGTACTTAGGGCTCGTATGCCGAACCAAGTACGAACGCACCGGGAGCGGAGGCTCGCGGAAACGGCACGGCAGCAGCACGGCGTGGTCTCGGCGCGGCAGTTGGCGGAGTTCGGATACGGGAAGGCGACGATCGCGGAAGCGGTCAGGTTGGGCCGACTGCATCGCCTGCACCGTGGGGTGTACGCGGTCGGGCACTTGGCGATCGGTCGGGAGGCCCGCATCCTCGCCGCTGTGCTCGCCAGGCCCGGCTCCGTCGCCAGCCACCGAACCGCGGCCTGGATTCACGGGCTGCGCCGGTCCCGGCCGGGGACGGTCCACCTCACCGCTCCGACCCGGCAGCGGATCAAGCGTGACTTCGTCGTCCACTTCGCGTTGCTCGAGCCGGAAGACAAAGTCGAGATCGAGGGGATACCGGTGACCTCTCCGGCGCGCACCGTGCTCGACCTGGCGGCCAATGAATCGCGACGGGACCTCGATCGGCTGCTCAACCGGGCCGACGAACTCGAGATCCTCGATCGGCGGCGGTTCGAAGCCCTGGCCGCGCGCGCGGGCGGGCACCCGGGACGGGGCAAGTTCACGACCGCGCTGCGGACGTTCAAGCCCGATGCCGCCACCCTGCGCTCCGACCTCGAGCGCCGCTTCCGCGACCTCGTTCTCGCCGCCGGACTGCCCGCGCCCCAGGCCAACGTCTTCGTCGAGGGCTATGAGCTCGACGCCTACTGGGAGGCGGAGGGGTTCGCGGTCGAACTCGACGTCTACGCGACCCACGGCTCGCGGCTCTCCTTCGAGGAGGACCGGGAACGTGCCGACGACCTGCTCCTCGCCGGGATCGAGCTGATCCGGGTCACCGGCGTCCGGCTCGACCGCGAACCGCGAGAGACGATCGCCCGCGTCGCCGCCCACCTCGAGCGCCGCCGCCGCGCCGCCGGCCCGCGCCGGTCGGTCGCATAAGGTCGGTCGATGGCGGAGCGGGACAGCGCGAGCGCGCGCGAGCGGATCCTCGAGGCGGCGTGCGACCTGATCGCCGCCGAGGGGATCGACGACGTCCGCATCGCCCGCGTAGCGATGCGCGCCGGCGCCTCGACCGCGCTCGTCCACCACTACTTCTCCACTCGCGAGGAGCTGCTCGAGCAGGCGATCCTCCACTCCTTCGAGACGGTCGGCGAGGAGCGCTTCGCCGAGGCCGGGGGAGAGGCGCCGAACGCGACCGCGGCGCTCGCCGAGGCGATCGAGGAGTGCCTGCCGCGCCCCGGTGCGCTCGAACGCGACTGGGTCCTCTGGGTCGAGCTCTGGCTGCGCGCCGCCCGCGAGCCGGACCTCCGCCCGCTCGCCGCGAGCCTCTACGCCCAGTACCACGACTGGCTCGAAGAGGTGCTCAAACGCGGCGTCGACGCCGGCGAGTTCGCCGCCCCCGACGACCTGCGCGCGCTGACCGACCGCACCATGGCCCTGCTCGACGGCCTCGGCCTCCGCGCCCTCCTCCACGACCCGACGATGGACATCGACGCCGCCCGAGCCCAGGTCGCGGACTTCCTCGCCCCCCAGCTCGGCATCGACCCCGCCGCGCTCCTCGCCGAACCTGCCTGACCGCGTGCGCGGGCCCCTTGCGCGGATCGGCACGACGATGTAATTTGAATCGCGGTTCAGACTAACCCGGCGACCCAGGAGGCAGGGAACGTGACTCCGCGTCCCAGCATCGATCACATCCGGCGTCCGCAGATCCTCGCGGCAGCGGCCGAGGTGATCGCCGAGCGCGGGGTGGCGGGGACGCGGATCGCCGATGTGGCCGAGCGCTGCGGGGTGAGCCCGCCGGCCCTCCTCTACTGGTTCGACTCCAAGGAGCACCTGCTCGCCGAGGCGCTGACCGCCGACGACGACCGCTTCTACGAAGAGCTGGAGGAGCGGCTCGACGAGGCGGCGACGCCGGGGGAGCGGATGGTGGCCCTTATAGAGACGGCGACCGAGAGCGCCGACGACTTCGCCCTCTGGATGGAGCTCTGGACCTGGGCGCTCCGCGACGCCGGCCTGCGTGCCGCCCGTGAGCGCTTCGACGCCCGCTGGCGCGCCGCGATCGAGGCGATCGTCGTCGACGGCGTCGCCGCCGGCGAATTCAGCGCCGCCGACCCGCCGCAGGCGGCGCTGGCGATCGCGGCGCTGATCGACGGTCTCTCCGCGCAGGCGGCGCTCGGCGACCCGGAGGTGTCGAACCCACGGGTCCGGGAAACCGTCCTCGCCGGCGCCGAACGCTTCCTCGACGCCGAGCTGCCCACCCGGGCCGGGGGGCGGGCATCGCCCTGAGCCACCCGAGGGAACGCCCGGACGCCGGGCTGTGGGGGGCGACGACGCGCCGTCGCTTCCTGCAGCGCGCCGGGCTCGCCGCCCTCGCCCTCAGCGCCGGCTCCGCCCTCAGCGCCTGCTCTGACACCACCGTCCCCGGCGGCTCGGACCCGCACCTGGCCCCCGGCGGCCTGCCGCTCGCCCGCCCGGACCACCCGGTCCGCCTCCCGCTCTACCCGGACAACCCCGGCATCCCCTCCGGCCTGACGCCCGAGTCCGGCCCGCTCCAGCTCTACAACTGGGCCGAATACGTCAACCCCGCCGTCCTCAAGTCCTTCGAAAAGCGTTACGGCGTCGAGGTCCAGCTGAGCACCTTCTCGACCCTCGACGAAGCCGTCGCGAAGCTCGCCGCCGGCGCCGTCGGCTACGACGTCTTCGTCCCCACCCAGCCGGAGATCTCGCTGCTCGTCGCGGGGAAATTGATCCAGCCGCTCAACCTCGACTACGTCCCGCACCTCCGCAAGAACGTCTGGAAGATGCTGCAGAGCCCGTGGTACGACGTGGGCTCGCGCTACACCGTCCCGTACACGATCTTCTCCACCGGGATCGGCTGGCGCAACGACTTCCTGCCGGACTACGACCCCTCGAAGCTCGCCAACCCGTACGAGAGCTTCTGGCAGATGGGGGACATCTCGGGCCGGGTGGGGATGCTCGACGACCAGCGCGAAGGCCTCGCCTTCGGCCTCCTGCGCAACGGCATCACCGACGTCAACACCGCGAGCCAGGCGCACATTGACGGCTCCCGCGAGGCGATCCAGGAACTGATCGACCTCGTCAACCTGCGCTTCTACACCAACGAGTACCAGCACCTCGCCGACGGATCGATCTGGCTGCACCAGGCCTGGGGCGGGGACATGACGGCGATCGGCTACTACCTGCCGAAGGGCACCCCGGTCACCTCGATCAGCTACTGGTGGCCGCCCGACGGCAAGGGCTTGATGGGCAACGACACGCTGGCCGTCCTCAAAGGCGCGCCGCACCCTGTCCTCGCCCACCTCTTCATCAACCACGTGCTCGACGTCGAAACCGCGTTCCTGAACATGGAATTCACCGGCTACCAGCAGCCGCTGGTGGAAATGACGCCGAAGGCGGTGGTGGAAGAAGAACTGGTGCCGGAAAACCTGCGCTCGGCGATCGTCCGCGAGGACCAGTTCTCGAAGGGCTTCCTACAGGGGCCGCTGTCGGCCGAAGGCATGGGGATCTGGGAAACGGCCTGGTCGGAAGTGAAGGCGACGTGAGGGGCGGGAGGCGGGCGCGGTGAGGAACGAAGGCTCGATCTGGCGCAGCCTTTCCATCCCCGGGGTCGTCTGGCTCTTCCTCTTCGTCGTCGTCCCCGCCTACGCGGTGGTCGCCGTCGCGATGGGGCAGATCGACTCGCTGCTGCAGCCGGTCCCGCAGTGGAACCCGATCGACTGGAACGTCGGCTTCGTCAAGGAGGCCTTCACCAGCGTCGTCCCTGGCGGCACCTACTGGCCGGCGACCCGCAACACGATCGTCTTCGTCGCCGTCACCGTCTTCCTCTGCTTCGCGATCGGCTACCCGGTCGCCTACTACGTCGCACGCAAGGCGGGCCGCTGGAAGGGCCTCCTGCTGCTGCTGATCTTCCTGCCGTTCTGGGTCAGCTACCTGATGCGGATGCTCGCCTGGATCGGCCTGCTGGCCCCGGACGGCTACGTCAACGTGGTGCTCGGCTGGATCGGCTTCGGCCACACCGAATGGCTCTCGGGCAACCCGTACTCGGTGATCGCGGCGCTCACCTACGGCTATATCCCGTACTTCATCCTGCCGGTCTACGCGGGACTCGACCGCATCGACCAGCGCCTGCTCGAGGCCTCCCGGGATCTCGGCGCCTCGCCGATCCGCAGCTTCTTCCGCGTGACCCTGCCGCTGAGCTGGCCGAGCATTCTCGCCGGCTCCGTCCTGATCGTCCTGCCGATGTTCGGCGACTACTACACCAACGACCTGATCTCGGGATCGCCCCACACCAACATGCTCGGCAACAGCGTCAACCTGCTGGTCCAGGGCGGCTCGCAGAAGAACCTCGGCGCGGCGATGGTGCTGGTGCTGATGACGATCCTCGCGATCGGGATGCTCTATTACCTCTGGGAGACCAAGCGCCAGCAGGAGAAGTTGGCCTCATGAGTCGGCTGATCGATCCCTGGGGACGGCCACGCTGGCTCAAGCTGACGACCTGGTTCTACATCGCCTGGTCGCTGCTCCCGGTCCTCGCGGCGATCGTCTTCTCCTTCAACGACGGCCGCTCGCGCAGCGTCTGGCAGGGCTTCTCCACCCGCTGGTGGTGGGGGGATCCGAACCTCTCGGTCTTCCACGACCCGATCTACACCAACGCCCTCGTCCACAGCCTCGAGCTGGCGGCGCTCGACATGCTGATCGCGACGCCGCTCGGGTTCCTCCTGGCGATCGGCCTCTCGCGCTGGCGGGGACGCGGCTCCGGCTCGGCGAACTTCCTCATGCTGGTCCCGTTGACCACGCCGGAGCTGGCGATGGCGGTCTCGCTGCTCCTCGTCTTCACCCAGCTGACGATCATCCCGTTCACCTGGATCGCCCTCGGCACCACCGCCCAGGTGATCGGCCAGGTGACCTTCTCGGTCTCCTACGTGGTTGTGATCGTGCGCAGCCGGCTCGCCTCGCTCGGGCCCGAATACGAGGAGGCCGCGCGCGACCTTGGCGCCTCCGCGCGCCAGTCGCTGCAGCACGTCCTCCTGCCGCTGCTGCTGCCCGCCGCGTTCGCCTCGACGCTGATCGTCTTCGCCCTCTCGATCGACGACTTCGTCGTCACCCAGTACATGTCTGCGGGCGGGGAAACGGTGACGATCCCGATGCTTCTCTACGCCAACGCGCGCGGCGCGGCGACGACCCCGGCGCTGAACGCGGTGGCGACGATCATGGTGCTGGTGACGCTGATCGGGGTCGGCGGCGCCTACCTGGTGCTGCGCTGGTTCGGGCACCGCAGCGGCGACAAGGACGCGGCGGGCCAGATGGGCATGGACCTCACGGGGATGGAATAGGAGGGTGGAGCGATGGAACTGACGGGTGGCGAGGTGGAGCTGGAGGCGCTGGAAAAGCGCTTCGACGACGTGGTCGCGGTCGACTCGATCGACCTCGACATCGCCTCGGGCGAGTTCTTCTCGCTGCTCGGCCCCTCGGGCTGCGGCAAGACGACGACGCTGCGGCTGATCGCCGGCTTCGAGCGGCCGACCTCGGGGGACGTGCGCCTCGACGGCGCCAGCCTCGCCGCGGTGCCGCCCGATCGCCGACCCGTCAACACGGTGTTCCAGAACTACGCGCTCTTCCCGCACCTGAACGTGCTCGACAACGTCGCCTTCGGCATGCGCTACCAGAAGGTGCCGCGCAAGGAACGGGTGCGGCGGGCGAAGGAGGCGCTGGAGCTGGTGGAGCTCGGCGACTACGCCAAGCGCCGCCCGCACCAGCTCTCCGGCGGCCAGCAGCAACGCGTCGCGCTCGCCCGCGCGCTCGTCCTGCGCCCCGCCGTCCTGCTCCTCGACGAGCCGCTCGGCGCCCTCGACGCGAAGATCCGCCGCGCCCTGCGGGTTGAGCTGAAGGCCCTGCAGGAAGAGGTCGGGACGACCTTCATCTTCGTCACCCACGATCAGGAGGAGGCGCTCAGCATGAGCGACCGGATCGCGGTGATGCACGAAGGCCGGGTCGATCAAGTGGGGACGCCGCGCGAGATCTACGAGGGCCCGGCGACCCTCTTCGTCGCCGACTTCCTCGGCGTCGCCAACGTGATGGAGGTCGAGGTGATCGGCCGCGACGGCCGCGGCTGCCGCCTCCGGGTCGGGACCCGAGAGCTCTGGTCGGAATGCGGCGACCTCGGCCGCACCGGCGCCGCCTCAGCCGTCGTCCGCCCGGAGCGTCTGCACGTCACCCCTGGCGCCGAGGACGGCGAGAACTGCCTCCCCGGCATGATCGACCGCACCATCTTCGTCGGCTCCAACCTCCAGGTGATGATCCGCCTCGCCAACGGCGGCCTCCTCCAGGCAAGCGTCGCGAACGACGGCGTCGATCTCGACGCCCACGAGCAGGGCACCCCTGTGAGCGTGCATGTGCCGCCGGATGCGCTGCGGGTGTTGGCGCCGAGTGGGGTGACGGCGGGGACGTAGGGGATGTTCGCCGGGCCGTGCTTCCGGCCGCCCAGGCAGTCCTAGCTGCGTCCTGGGCGTCTCATGGCGGCCCTGGCAGGCTGTGGCCGCCATGAGACGCCCAGGACGTGAGGGTTTCGTGGGGAAGTGCGAGGGTTCGTCACGCTTCCGCCCGGAACTCCACACCCTCGTCACCCTTCTCCATCACCCCCAGGTTGATGGGCCGAAAACTACCCCTATAGACGTAGTTTTCGGCCCGTCAACATTTCGGGTCAGACGGAAGGCGCACGAAGCATGAGGAACCTGCGCGGAGGTGTGGAGTTCGTGGACTCTCCCTCACGTCTCCCGCAACGGCGTCGCACTTTCTCCTTCGTTTTCATACCTCGGCCGTCTCACCCACGGCCACAGCCGGCCAGGGCCGTGGGTGAGACGGCCGCTCTCGCCGACACCCCTTGCGTCCCTTTCCTCGGGCGCCAGCTTCAGGCGGCCTCGCCCTACGCCAGCTCCCGCTCGAAGCTCTCCTTCAGCGACTGCTCATCGCCATCGCCCGGCACGGTCTTGTCGAGGCGCATCGTGGCGTGGCGGCCGTCCAGGTGGAGGGTCGCGACCTGGTTGTCGAAGCAGGGGCCGTTCAGCTTGCGCCAGCGGATGCCGGGGTCCTCGGCGCCTGCGGCCTTCGCCAAGGCGGCGGCGGCGCGGGTGAAGGTGGTCGTGAAGCCGGCTTTGATCACGCGCTGCTCTTTGGTCGAGAGCGGGTTGCGATAGGGCGAGCAGACGGCCTGGTAGATCGGGGCTTTGCCGTCGGCCTGACCGGCGGGCCAGCCGACCTCGCAGAGGTAGGCATGGTGGACGTCGCCCGCCATCACCACGACCGAGGCCGGCTTCGCACCGCGCTTGCCGTCGGCGACTTCGCCGAGCAGGTCGCGCAGCGCCCGGAAGGAGTGTGAGAAGCAGCCCCAGTGGTCGAAGTCGACTTCGCGCCGCAGCTTCTCGGCGAGCTTCGCGGCGGGCTCGCCCCAAGCGCCGCCGCAGACCTTCTCGTTCCAGGCCTCCAGGCGGTCGAGGCCGGGGGAGAGGAGCCAGGGCACCGTGGTCGCGATCAGCAGGTGGTCGAAATCACCTTCGGTGTGGCGTTCGATCCACCGCCACTCCTCGTCGTCGACCATCCGCCGCGCGCCCTCCTTCAGCACCCGGCCCGCCCGCGAGTCGACGAAGATCGCCCGCGTCCCGTTGAGGTCGCGGCAGAAGCTCCAGCGCGACCCGGCGCCCTCCGATTCGATCCGGTCGGCCCAGTCGAAGAGGACCTCGTCGGCCTTCTCGTTCCCGCGCACCTTCAGGTAGACGTCGTCTTCGTCGAGCGCCCGCGGCGAGAGGTTGCCGAGGTGCTGGTAGATCCAGTAGCTGGCGATGCAGCCGATCGCGCGCCGGTGCCACCACGCCTTTTGACGGATCTCCGCGACCCAGGACTCGGAGATGTTCCAGTCGTCGGACATGTCGTGGTCGTCCCAGAGCATCGAGGTGGAGACGACCGAGAAGAGCCAGCGGATCAGCGGCTCACGCCAGCTCTCCTGATAGAGCCAGGTGTACTCCTCGAAGTCGGTCACCTCGCGGCCGGGCTCGGTCTCGGTGCCGCGTCGCGCCTCGATCTTCGCCCGCGTCTCCGGGCTGCCCTCGTCGACGTAGACCTGGTCGCCGAGCAGGAAGAGGAGGTCGGGCCGTTTGCAGTCGCCGCGGACCAGTTCCTGGGCGAGGACCCAGAGCGCGTCGACCTCGTGGCCGTCTTCGTCGTCGTCTTTGGACCTGGTGTAGGGCTCCTCGTGGGGGACGGCGACGCGGCAGGAGCCGAAGGCGACGTCGAGCGGGCCGTCGCCGCCGAGCGTGCGCAGGGACGGCGGGGGCAGCGGCGAATCGGCCTCCGGCCAGCGCAGGTCGCCGTCGAGGCGCACGTCATAAGGGTGCTCGGTGGCGGGCTTCAGCCCTTCGACCCGGACCAGCGCGTAGTGATGACCGTCGACGGTGAAGGTCGGCTCGACCGCGCCGAGGACGGCGACCTCACAGGGCTCGTCGGTCTCCACCCAGACCGTGGCCTCGGTGTCGGAGACATAGCGCAGCAGCGGTCCGAGGACGAGATCGGCCATCCCCGCAAAGTGCCCTTTGCGGTGTCGCGCTAAACCGCGGTGAGGCGGGCGAGCTCGTCGTCGCTCAGGGTGAGCGAGACGGATGCGATCAGCGGCTCGAGCTGCTCGACGGTCCGGGCGCTGGCGATCGGCGCCAGCACCGTGTCCTGCTCGCGGAGCCAGGCGATGGCGACCGCGGCGACCTCGGTGTCGTGGGCGGCGGCGATCTCGTCGAGGACGGCGAGCATCTTCTCGCCGCGCTCGTCCAGGTAGGCCTTCGCGCCTTCGGCCCGGACGCTGTCGACGTCCTCGCCGCCCGGCCGGTACTTGCCGGTGAGGAAGCCTTTGGCCAGGGCGTAGAAGGGGAAGCAGGCGATTTCCTCGCGCTCGCAGACGGCCTGCTGGTCGGACTCGTAGTCGCGCTCCATCAGGTTGTAGTGCGGCTGCAGGGCGACGTAGCGAGGCAGGCCCTCGCTCTCCGCCGTCTCCAGCGCCTCGGTAAGCCGCGCGCCGGAGTAGTTCGAGGCGCCGATCGCGCGGACCTTGCCCGCGTCGATCAGCTCGCCGAAGGCGCCCAGCGTCTCGGCCAGGGGCGTCTCGGTGTCGTCGAAGTGGGCGTAGTAGAGGTCGATCTGGTCGACGCCGAGCCGCCGCAGCGAGTCGTCGGCCGCCTTGCGGATCGTCTCCGCCCGCAGGTTGTCGAGCCCGGGGAGTTTGCCCACCTTGGTGGCGATCACGATCGCGTCGCGCATTCCGGTGCGCGCCGCCAGCCATTCGCCGATGATCGTCTCCGACTCGCCGCCGCTGTTGCCGGGCGCCCCGGCCATGTAGACGTCGGCGGTGTCGATGAAGTTGCCGCCCGCCGCCGCGTAGGCGTCGAGGACGGCGAAGGAGGCCTCGCGGTCAGCGGTCCAGCCGAAGACGTTGCCGCCCAGGCAGAGGCCGAAGACATCGATGTCGGTGCGCGGGATCGGGGTCATCGCGGCGACTTTAGCGACCGGGTCTCGCCGCCGGCAAAGGCGAGTCGATAGGTTTCCGATACGAATAAATATGGCCTAAGGGCGGGTACCGCGCCTTCGGCTTTCAGAGAGCACTTCCTGGCGGTACGGGACTTCGGAAAGGTGAATCGGTGAAAGAAAAAGACCTGGGACTCAAATTCTGGGCAGCGGTAGCGGTCAGCGCGGTCGGCATGGGGGTCGCCCTCGCCTTCGTCGCGGGGTTCTTCCTCGGCCACTTCACCGGTCACAAGAGCACGACCACGGTCGCCTCCGGGCAGACCTCGGCGATGGAAACGTCGACGGAATCGTCTGAAGAAGGCGAAAAGGTCACCGCCGCCAACGGCATCACCCTGGCGCCCGAGTTCACCAGCGACGAACTCTGGGAACACGCCGGCGACAACTGGGTCACCAACGGCGGCAGCACCACCAACGACCGCTTCTCGACGCTGGACGAAATCAACACCGAAAACGTCTCCGAACTCAAAGGCGACTTCGTCACCAAAATCGGCAAAGAAGCCACCGCGGCGAAGTTCTCCGCCGAGGGCCAGGCGCTGGAGTACGAAGGGACGATCTACATCCCCGATGGCGCCGACAACGTCTACGCGATCGACGCCGGCACCGGCGAAATCCTCTGGACCTACGAACCTCACCTTCCCCCGGATCCGCTCGGCGAAGTCATCTGCTGCGGTTGGGACAACCGCGGTGTGGCGATCGGCGACGGCATGGTCTTCGTCTCGCAGCTGAACGGCGACCAGGTCGCGCTCGACCAGGAAACCGGCAAAGTCAAATGGTCTACCCCGGTCGTCAAACCCGGCCAGGGCTACTCGATCACCAGCGCGCCGCTCTACTACAACGGCAAGCTCTACGTCGGCGGTTCCGGCGGCGAGTACGGGATCCGCGGCCGCCTGACGGCCCTCGATGCGGCGACCGGCAAGATCGAATGGAAGTCGTACACGATCCCGGCACCGGGCGAAAAAGACTTCGAAGGCAGCTGGCCCGCCAACAACGACGCCTGGAAACACGGCGGTGCCGGCATCTGGAACACGCCGACCGTCGATCCGAAGACGGAAACGCTCTACTTCTCGACCTCCAACGCGGCGCCTGACTGGAACGGCGCGGAACGTGCGGGCGACAACAAATGGGCCGCCTCGATCGTCGCGATGGACGCGAATACCGGGGAAATCAAATGGGGCTACCAGCAGGTCCACCACGACCTCTGGGACTACGACAGCCCGAGCCCGACCGTCCTGATGGACGGCGAAATGAACGGCGAAGACGTCGAAGCCGTCGGCGAGCCCTCGAAGACCGGCTGGGTCTACCTGCTCGACCGCAACACGGGCAAACCGATCTACCCGATCCCCGAGGTCAAAGTCCCGCAGGACCCGACGCAGAAAACCGCCCCGACGCAGCCGGAGCCGACGATGGAACCGTTCAGCCCGATCGAAGTCAGCAACGAATCGGTCGAAAAAATCGCCGAATCGGTCGCCGGCAACACGCCGAAACAGAAAGTCGTGGCCGGGAAGATGTTCCAGCCGATGTCGACCGATCCGAGCACGATCGTCGTCACCCCGAACTCGGCGGTCGGCGGCGACAACTGGCCCGCGTCCTCGTATGACCCGGAAAAGAACATCTACGTCGTCTGCTCGACCGAAGGCGCTCTCGGCGTGATCGCCGAAACCGGCAAAACGCAGTACAACGAAGGCGAAACGTTCACCGGTGGCGACATCGGCGGGACGACCGGCTTCGCCGCGCCGGGCTTCGTGACCGCCTACGACATGTCGACCGGCAAGATCGCGTGGCAGAAATCGATGCCTGAATCCTGCTACTCGGGCGCGGTGACCACCGCCGGCGGGCTCACCTTCATCGGCGAAAACAACGGCGACCTGGTGGCCTACAACACCGAAAACGGCGAAAAACTCTGGAGCTTCCAGACCGGCGCCGGCGCCAACACCACGGTGACCCCGTTCGAAGACGAAGGCGAAGAGAAGATCGCCATCTACGCGGGCGGCAACTCGCTGGCGGCCACGCCGCACGGCGAAAACTTCTGGGTCTTCTCCCTCAACGGGACGATGGAATCCGAGAAGGGCACCGAAAAAGAAGGCGAAGGCACCGTCCACAAAGGTGATGAACCCGGCAAAGAAGCCAACGAAGGCGAAACGCCGACCGAAGAGCAGAGCGAAGAAGGCGAAGAAGCCGAAAGCGGTAAAGCCGAAGAAGCAGAAGGTGGCGAAACCGCTGAAGCGGGCGGCGCCCTGAACGCCGAAGCCGGCAAAGAAGTGTTCGCCGAAAACTGCTCGGTCTGCCACGGCGCCGATGGCCTCGGCGGCAACGGCGGTCCCGACCTGACGACGATGCCGAAAGCCAAAGAACAGGCCGGCGCCGAAGAACAGGTCACCAACGGCGGTGGCGGGATGCCCCCCTTCGGTGGGATCCTGAGCGAAGAAGAAATCAAAAACGTCGCGGCCTACGTGGTCGAAGACATAGTCGGCGGCAAATAGGTAGGCCGGAAGGGAAGCGATGAAGACTAGGTCCCGGTCTCTCGCTTCCCTTCTCGTTCTCGCCGCGGTCGGCGCGACGATCATCGCCGGCTGCGGTGGGGGCGGTGGCTCGAGCTCGGGTGGCGGCACGACCAGCGATTTCGTCTCCGGCGCCGAAGCGGCTTGCCGCAAGGCCAACGGAGCGATCGTCGCCCTCGGCACGCCGCAGCAGGAACAGGTCATCAAGTACCTGGAGGACACCGAAGAGCTGGTCGAACGGCTGCACAAGGAAGTCGCCGCGCTCGGCCCCTCCGGCGCGGCCGAAACCGCCTACGTCAAAGGCCTGGCGGAAGCGATCCCCGTGCTCACCGCGATGAGCAACGCGGCCCGCAGTGAAAACTTCGATGCCGTCCGGGAACTTTCCGCCGGTCTGGTCGAAATAAAACTCGGCGAACTCGCCGAAGCGGCCGAACTCAAATCCTGCGCGGAAGTGCCGGTGAGCGAATCATGAGGCGACTGAAGCTGATCCTCGTCCTCGGCGGCGTCCTCGCGCTGCTGGCATCCGTCGGCGTCGCTTGGGCCACCACCGGCGCGACGACGGGTTATCCACAACCGCCGAACAACGTGCCGGTGCAGAAGCAGGCGCCGTTCGAAAACCGTTATGTGCTGACCGCGGTCGGCAGCGGCGCGAGCATCCGCAGCGGCGAGATGAAGTTCGAATTCGAGGAGGGCTCCTCGCCGCAGTTCCTCGTCGGGATCTCGCAGTTCTACTCCTACGGGCCGACCGGGGAAATCGAAACCGGCCTCTTCACCTTCTATCCGCCGAAGGCCCTGCCGAACGGCAAAGGCCTCGGGTTCACCGCGCTGAAGGTGGGCGCCTCGGCCCAGTACGGCCAGGTGACCCCGGACGGCGAACTCCAGCTCTTCACCCCCGAAGGCGGCACGGTCAAAGGCCAGCTGCGCCTGCACGGCGGCGGCCCCTGGCCGGTCGAATTCAAAGTCCTCGCCGACGACGAGCGCTACACGGCCAGCCCGCCGGCGGCGAAGCAGATCCACGAAGCCGAACCGAACAACCCGGGCTGGGGCGGCGAAGCCTCCGAATACGAGGGCGAATACGAACTTACGAACGGCGGCAGCGACCCGACCGAAAAAGCGGGCACGCTCGGAGCCGTCATCGGCGTGGCCCAGGGCCTCGGGGTCAACGGCGCGGTGGTGAGCGAAGGCTCGATGACCGTCGAAGGCAATCCGGCCGTCGCCACCGTGAAGCTGGAGACCGGCGGCACCGAGCGCACCTTCACCTTGACGAAGCTGGCGTGGCAGGGCGATCAGCGCGTCGCCCAGGTCCACAACGAAGGGCCGAGCAGCCCGCCGGTCGGCCACTTCGAAGGCACGGGCGGCCAGGGCGAAGTCAGAGGCACCCTGATCTCCGGCCACTCCGTCTACAAGGTCGACTTCAAGCTCAAACGCTGAGCCCGCCGGCGCCGCGGGCGCCGGTCAGTCCTCGCGTCGCCAGGCGCGCCAGTAGGCGCGGATGCGACGGGAGAAGGCCTTCGGCTTCTCGGCGTAGATCCGGTCGCCGGCGGCGAGCGCCTCGGCGAGCAGGCTCGCCTGGCGGGCCTCGATCAGCTTCCGCAGCGTTTCGCGGTGGACCGCGTCGACCTCCTCGCGGCCGACGAGGTCGACGCAGAGGACGGCGAGGTCGTGGTGGTCGCCGAGCTTGTCGGTGAACTCGTGGAGCTCCTCGGCGGTCGGCTCCAGCACCGGCTGCCACGCGTCCCGCAGCAGGCGCAGTTGGTACCAGAGGTCCTTGCCGCGTTTGCGCAGCTCGTGGACGGCCTCGAAGTCGGGCGAGTCGCCGAGCGCCGCGAACTTCTCGCGGCCCTCGCGGTAGGCGGTGTCGAGGCCAGGGGAGAGGAGCTTCCAGCCGTCAGCGCGGAGCTTCCGCTCGGGCGCGCGGGCGGCGACCGCCTCGATCGCGGCGACGGCGTCCTCGGTTCCGCCGCTCTCGCTGCCGACGATGCGGTCGCGGTCGGCCACCAGCGCTTCGCGCCAGCGCGCCGTCGCCGCCGGCACGTCGCCGTCGCCATCAACCAAGGCGTCGAGCGTCGCCAGCTTCACCTCGGCGTCGCGGCTCGCCGAGAGCGTGCGGGCGGCGTCGCGCAGCGCCCGGTTCTCGCGCTTGAAGGTCTTCTCGCCGAGCTCGTCGCGGACCAGCCGCAGCACCGCGCGCGCCTTCTTCAGGTCTTTGCGCGTCCCGTGGATCGCCTCGGCCAGGGCGTCGCCGTCGGCGCCGTTCTCGCTCGCCTCGCGCAGCCGCTCGGTCGCCTTGTCGAGCCGGCCGACGATCGCCCGGCGCACGCCGTCCGCGGCGCCCTCGTCGGCGAGCAGGCGGTAGGCGCGGCTCGGCTCGGGAGCGGTGTCGGTCTCCATCGCCACATCCTCGCGCGTCTCCTCCTCCGCCGGCAAACCCCGGGTCGCCAGGGTCTGGTTGGCGTAGCGCGCGTCGCCGGTCAGCTCCGCCCCGAGCCAGGGCGGCGGCACAAACGCGTCGGCCTCCTCGCGAGAGCCGAACTCGATCTCGGCCGTGTGCAGCCCGTCGAGCTCACCGCCGTAGACGTCGATCTCCACCCGCAGCCCCTCGCCGAGCGGCACGTAGTGGCGGACCTTGCGCACGCGCCGCCCAGCGGTCAGCGGCCAGAGCGCCTCGAAGGCGCGCGGATGGATCGAGACCTCGACCTCCTCGCGGACCTCGCCGTGGCCGCTCTTCGCGGTCAGCAGGAGCTCGCCGTCGATCCGCCGCAGCCGCACCTCGCCGCGTTCGTCCAGGGCCAGATAGCCCTGTTCGATCGTCGCCGCGGCGCTCTCGGCCCGTGGCATTTCCGCGACGAGGAACTTGCGCTCGATCTCGGCCACGCAGGGATCCTAGGCCCAGAGTCGAATTGGGCGCCATGGAGAGCGGAAATACCTTCAGCGTCGGCGACGTCCTCAACCGGGTCTTCGATCTCTACAAACAGCACTTCGGAGTGCTGATCCCGGCCGCCTTCTGGCTCTTCCTGGTGGTGTCGATCCTCGGCGGCGTCCTCAGCCGCACCAACGCGCTGGCGCTACTGATCTTCTACGTCGTCAGCCTGGCCGTCGCGATCCTCTACCAGGGGATGGTGGTCAGCCTCGTCCACGACGTGCAGGACGGCCGCCGCGACTCCTCGGTCGGGGAGCTCTTCCGCTCGGTCACCCCGGTGCTCGGCGCGCTGGTCGGCGCCAGCCTCCTCTATGGCATCGCCGTCGGCATCGGCTTCATCCTGCTGGTCGTCCCGGGCTGCATCCTGCTGACGATCTGGGCGGTCATCGCCCCCGCGATCGTGATCGAGAAAAAAGACGCGATGGCCTCCTTCGGCCGCTCTCGCGAGCTCGTGCGCGGCTTCGGCTGGCCGGTCTTCGGCGCCGTCCTGGTCGCCACCCTGATCACCGCGATCGCCAGCATCATCCTCCTCGCGATCGCTGACGCGATCGCGGGCGGCCCGATCCTCCGCATCGTCTTCGGCGCCCTCGCCTCGACCCTCACGGCCCCGGTCGGCGGCCTCCTCGCCGCGGTCATCTACTACCGCCTGCTGGAGCTGAAGGGCGAGTCGGCCCCCGGCCACCCAAGCGACCGAGGCGTTGTCCAGGACGAATGGAACGAGCCGGTCCCGCCCCCGGACCCGCCGAGCGCCCCAGGCCCCGGCGCCCCCGCCTAGCCCGGAGTTCGCACCGCGTGGGGAAGGGACGCGGCCGGGTATGAAAGTGGCGGAGAAAGTGCGACGCCGTCACAAGGACGGGAGAACTCCACACTTCCGCGCAGGTTCCTCCTGCTTCGTGCGCCTTCCGTCTGACCCCAGATGTTGATGGGCCGAACAGTCCAGATATAGAGGACTTTTCGGCCCATCAACCTGGGGGTGCTGGAGAAGGGTGACGAGGGTGTGGAGTTCCGGGCGGAAGCGTCACGAACCCTTGGACTTCCCTACGAAACCCTCACGCCCGGGACCTACCCCGAAAACTCCGCGATCAGCTCGGCCGTCTCGACCGGGTGATCCAGCTGCGGGCAGTGGCCGCCGCCGTCGATCTCGATCCACTCCGCCTGCGGGAACTCCGTGCGGAACCGGGCCGCGGCTCCTGGAAGGACAAGGAGCTTGTCGTCGGTGCCCCAGACGAAGCGGACGGGGCAGGTGATCCGCTCGGGGTCGAGGCGCCAGCCCTCGCGCTCGGCGAAGGCGACGAGGGGCTCGGGGTCGCAGTTGGCGGCGCCGCGGATCAGGTGGGCGACGAGGTCGGCGGAGAGGTGGTCGGCGGTGCTCGCGTAGGCGATGCTCGCCGCGGCGCGGCCCTCGGGGGTCGAGGCGATCTGGTCGGCGCGGGGGGCGGCGTCGCGGACCATCGGCGCCATCGTGCGGAAGTAACGCAGGGCCTCGTCGACCGCGGGGTCGCCGTCGACCCAGCCGCCCGCCGGGGCGAGCGCGACAACCGAGCGGGCGCGACCACGCTCTGCCAGCCGCAGCCCGACGAAGCCGCCGAGCGAGTTGCCGGCGATCGCGGGCGCCTCCCAGCCGGCTTCGTCGAGCAAGGCCTCGACGGCGTCGACGATCGCGTCGTCGCTCGCGCCGCCGTCGCCGAACCCCGGCCCGCCGGCGTGCCCGGCGAGGGTCGGGGCGAGCACCTCGAAGCGCCGCTCCAGCGCCGGCAACACCGGCTCCCAGGTGCGCCAGGTGTCGGTGAAGCCGTGGAGGAGAACAAGTGGCGGGCCCTCGCCGCCGCGGTGGAGCGGCGTGAAGCGCGCGCCGGCGCTGGGTCCGGCGGCGCTCACGGCGCTAGTGCTCGAGTAACCCGGCGACGGCGAGGGCGAGGCGTTCGCCGCGGCCGGTCAGGGCGTACTCGGCGTGGGGGGGACGGCCGGCGACCAAGCGCCGCTCGACGATCCCCGCCGCCTCGAGCTGCTCCAGCCGCTCCGAGAGCGTCGTCGGCGACACCCCTGGGAGCGACTGGCGGAACTCGTTGAAGCGGTGGGCGCCGCTGGAGCAGGCGTAGATCGTCGCCATCGTCCAGCGGCGCTCGAGGAGCCCCGCGGCGGCGCGGAGCTCCTTCGGCACGGGTTCGCAGTTACGACACCTGGGCGACATCCGCTCCCGCCTCCGCGGGCTCGAGCGCCAGCCCGAGCACCTCGTCGATCGACATCACCGGGTGGAACTTCATCTGCTCGCGCACCTCCTCGGGGACCTCGTCGAGGTCGCCGCGGTTGCGCTCGGGCAGGATCACCTCGGTGAGCCCCGCCGCGTGGGCGGCCAGCACCTTCTGCTTGAGGCCGCCGATCGGCAGCACCCGTCCTTGCAGGGTCACCTCTCCGGTCATCCCCACAGTGTGCTTGACGGGGCGGCCGGTGAGCAGGCTGACCAGCGCCGTGGTCATCGCCGTGCCCGCGCTCGGGCCGTCCTTGGGGATCGCCCCGGCCGGCACGTGGACGTGGAACTCACGCTGGAAGCGGTCCTCCGGGATGCCCAGCGCCTCGCGATGCGAGCGGACGTAGGAGAGGGCGATCCGCGCCGACTCCTTCATCACGTCGCCGAGCTGGCCGGTCAGGACCAGGCCCTTGTCGCCGTCCATGGCGGTCGCCTCGATGAAGAGGATGTCGCCGCCGGTGCCGGTGACCGCGAGCCCGGTGGACACGCCCGGGATCGCCGTGCGCTCGACCGACTCCTGGAACACCTTCTGGCGACCGAGTGCCTCGCGGACCGCCTCGATGTCGAGGACGATCGGCGCGGTGCCCTCGCCGGAGGCGATCTTCGTCGCCGCCCCGCGGAGCAGCTTGCCGACCTCACGCTCCAGCTGTCGCACGCCCGCCTCGCGGGTGTACTCGGAGATCACGGTCCGCAGGACGTCGTCCTCGACCGACACCTCCTCGACCCGCAGGCCGTTGCGCTTCAGCTGCCGCGGCACCAGGTAGCCCTTGGCGATCGCCAGCTTCTCCTCGGTCGTGTAGCCGTCGAAGGCGATGATCTCCATCCGGTCCAGCAACGGCGCCGGGATCGTGTCGAGCAGGTTCGCCGTGGCGATGAAGACGACCTCGGAGAGGTCGACCTCGACGTCCAGGTAGTGGTCGCGGAACGAGTGGTTCTGCGCCGGGTCGAGGACCTCGAGCAGCGCCGCCGACGGGTCGCCGCGCCAGTCGGCGCCGACCTTGTCGACCTCGTCCAGCAGGATCACCGGGTTCATCGTCTCGGCATCGCGCAGGGCACGGACGATCCGTCCCGGCAGGGCGCCGATGTAGGTGCGACGGTGGCCGCGGATCTCCGCCTCGTCGTGCAGGCCGCCCAGGCTGATGCGGACGAACTCGCGGTCGAGGCTGCGGGCGATCGACTCGCCGATCGAGGTCTTGCCGGTGCCGGGAGGCCCGACCAGCGTGAGGATCGTGCCGTTGGGACGCGAGTCCTCCTCGATCTCATCGGCCCGCTCCTCGCGCAGCTTGCGCACGGCGACGAACTGGGTGATCCGTTTCTTCACGTCATCGAGCCCAGCGTGGTCGGAGTCCAGCACCTCACGCGTGTGGTTCGGGTCCAGCTTGTCCTCGGAGCGCTTGCTCCACGGGACCGCGATCAGCCAGTCGAGGTAGCTGCGGATCATCGAGCTCTCGGGCGACTGCTCACCCTGGCGCTCCAGTCGGCGCAGCTCCTTCGTCGCCTGCTCGGCGACCGCCTCCGGCATGCCCGCCTCGGCGATCTTGGTCTCGTACTCGGCGATCACGTCGGTGTCGTCCTCGCCCAGCTCTTTCCGGATCGACTCCATCTGTTTGCGCAGGAAGTACTCGCGCTGCTGTTTCTGGGCGCCGGACTCGACGTCATCGCGGATCTTCGAGCGGACCTGCAGCTCGGCGAGACGCTCACGTTGCAGCTCGACCGCGATCTCCAGCCGCTGGGTCACGTCGATCGTCTCCAGCAGGCGCAGCTTGCCCTCGAGGGGGATGTCGGGGGCGAGGCCGGAGGTGTCGGCCAGCGCGCCGGGCTCCTCGATCGAGCGCAGGAAGTTCGCGATGCGACCGTCGTCGCCACGCAGCTCGAGGATCTCCTCGACGACCGCGCGGTACTCGCGGGAGACCTCACGGGTGTGCTCGTCGACGGGGTTGCCGTCGTGGATCTCCTGGACCTCGACGTGGAGGGCGTCGGTGTCGTCGCCCGCCTGGGCGGCGCCGGCGATCCCGCGGTGGAGGCCGACCACCGTGGCCACGGGGACGCCACGGCGCGAGGTGCCGTGCTCGACCACTTCGGCGACGACGCCGACGCGGCCGTACTCACCGTCGGTACGGGGGAGAAGGAAGACGCGCTCGTCCTCGCCGACGTCGATCGGCAGGGTCGCGGTGACGGTCGGGAACACGATCGCGTCGTCAAGGGGAACGAGTCTGTAAGTCATTACCAAGTCCACTTTCTGTAGTTAGTGCTTAACCAGGATAGCGCTACAGCTTTCGGACCTCAACCCCCTGCCGAGTAGGGTGCGATCCATGGACGACGCAAGAGCCAAAGAGCTGCTGACCGCCGAGCGCGAGCGGATCGAGACGGAACTCGCCCGGCTCCGCGACGAAGGCCGCGGAGAGTCGACCGAGGACGCTCCCGCGGGCGACTTCAACAACGAGAACCTCTACGAAGACGAGGTCGCCGAAGGCCGCGAGGGCGACCTCCAGCGCCGCCTCGAGAAGCTCGAGCGTGCCGAGGAGCGCCTCGCCGCCGGCGCCTACGGCATCTCGATCAAGTCCGGCGAGGCGATCCCCGACGGCCGCCTCGAGGCCGAACCGCTCGCCGAGCTGACCGTCGACGAGGAGCCCGGCGGCGACAGGCGCTGGTAGTACGCCCCTTCTGAAATTGTGGTGCGCGCCTCCCGCGAAGTTCAAGCGGGTGGCGTTGGGGGCCGATAGGTTCGGCACCATGGCGAAACAAGACTCCGCTGCTACCGAAGAGGCCCGCTTTTACGGGACCCGTTTTCTGACCGAGGACGCTCCCGACGGGCCGTTCCCGGAAAAGGGGATGTCGGCGCTCGACTCGCAGCGGCTGGTCGAAGAGGAACTGCAGCTGGAGGGCGATCCCAACCGCAACCTGGCGACTTTCGTCACCACCTGGATGGAGCCGGAGGCGGAGCGGCTGATCGCCGAGAACAACTACCGCAACTTCATCGACCACGCCGAGTATCCGATCTCGGCCGAGATCGAGCAGCGCTGCATCCGCATGCTCGCCGACCTCTTCAACGCTCCCGGCGAGACCACCGGCGCCCGCTGCCAGGGCTCCTCGGAGGCGATCATGCTCGGCGCCCTCTCGTTGAAGTGGAAGTGGAAGGAACGCCGCGAAGCCGCGGGCAAATCGACCGACAAACCGAACCTCGTCTTCGGCGGCGACGTCCACGTCGTCTGGGAAAAGTTCTGCCGCTACTTCGACGTCGAGCAGCGGGTGGTGCCCCTGCAGGAGGGCAAATACACGATCGGCCCCGACGACATCGCGCCCGAAGTCGACGAGAACACGATCGGCGTCGCCGCCGTCCTCGGCACCACCTTCACCGGCCACGCCGACGACATCACCGGCATCAACGACTACCTGGTCAAGCTGAAGAAAGAGAAAGGCCACGACGTGCCGATCCACGTCGACGGCGCCAGCGGCGGCTTCGTCTGGCCGTTCCTCTACCCGCACTCGGAGTGGGACTTCCGGCTCGAGCAGGTGCGCTCGATCAACGTCTCCGGCCACAAGTTCGGGCTCGTCTATCCCGGGATCGGCTGGCTGGTCTTCCGCGAGAAGTCCGACCTCGCCGAGCACCTGGTCTTCTACGAGAACTACCTCGGCGAGGTCGACGCGACCTTCACCCTCAACTTCTCCACCGGCGCCTCGATGGTGCTGGCGCAGTACTTCAACTTCGTCCGCCTCGGCCGCGAGGGCTACTCCGACGTGATGAAAGCGATGCAGTCGAACGCCGAAGTCCTGGTCGACAAGCTCGACCGCTGCGGCCACTTCGAACTGATCGGCGAGAACGAGGAGCAGCTGCCGCTGGTCGCCTTCAAGCTGATCGACGGCAAGGGCTACGACGAGTTCGACGTCTCCTGGCAACTCTCGGCGGAGCGCGGCTGGATGCTCCCCGCCTACACGATGCCCCCGAACGCCCAAGAGGTGAAAGTCCTGCGGGCTTTGGTCAAGCACACCCTGAGCCGCTCCCAGATCGACCGCCTCGCCAACGACATCGAACACGCCTGCGACACGCTGGAGAAGAAGGGCGGCGCCCACAAGAGCGAGCGCCACAAGGCCAAGCGGAGTCCGAACGTCTAGGGGCGGTTCTCCCGGCCGGGGCGGCAGTCCTAGGGGCGTCCTGGGCGTCTCATCGCGGTCACAGCCAGCCAGGACCGCGATGAGACGCCCAGGACGTGAGGGGTTCGTGACAAACGTCGGTAGTGGGCACCGGCCGGGGCGCGGGCGGGCGCGGTCGACCTAAGGTCCGGTGCACCGAACGCGGTCGACCTTACGTCCGTCTCCCGGACCCTGGGTCGACCGCGCCCGGCGGGGCGGACCTTAGGACGACCGTGCCTCCCGAGATCCCCGTCAACGGGCACGGAAGGCTGGACTTCCACGCACTCCGTCACGACATGCGAGTCCCGCCACATCCTCGCGGGACTCTCGTGCGCTCCGCGTCGCGAATCCTCCCCGGATCCGACACTCCCCACAGACCCGCCCTCTCGGCGGCGGCCACAGCCTGCCAGGGCCGACGCCGAGAGGGCAGCGTCCCTTTCCCGAGGCGCCAGCTTCAATACGCCCGGAGCCTTCCCCGGGTTCCCGACCAGCTACCGAGTCCCGCCCGCCCGGCTCGGCCACCAGGCCCGGTCGCCGAGCCGGTAGGTGATCGCCGGGATCAAGAGCGCGCGGACGACGAAGGTGTCGAGGAGGACGCCGACGGCGACCGTGGCGCCGATCTGGATCAGCTCCTCCAGCGGCAGCAGGCAGAGGGTGCCGAAGGTGCCGGCGAGGATCAGCCCGGCGCCGGTGACGACGCCTCCGGTGGCGACCAGCGCCCGCAAGGTGCCCTCGCGGGTGCCGTGGACGCGCGCCTCCTCGCGCACGCGCGTCATCAGGAAGATGTTGTAGTCGACCCCCAACGCGACCAGGAATAAGAAAGAGAGCAGGGTCAGGTCGAAGGTGATCCCTTCGCCGCCGATGACCGCGAAGGCAAAGGTCGAGAGGCCGAGCGAACCGGCGAAGGAGAGGACGACGGTCGCCATCAGGTAGAGCGGCGCGGCGATCGCCCGCAGCACCGCGGCCAGGATCAGACCGACCACGAGCAGCACCAAGGGGACGATCAGGCGGGTGTCGCGACCGTTGGTCTGCTCGACGTCCCAGTTCTCCGCCGGGAGCCCGCCGAGGAGCCCGTCGGGGGAGATCTTGTGGAGGCGTTCGCGGACCTTTTCCACCTCTTCGGCGGCCTCGCCGGAGTACGGGTTGCCGGCGAGGATGACGACGACCAGGGCCGATCCGAGCTTGTCCTCGGTCGGGACCGGGATCGCGAGGCGGACCGAGTCGAGCCCGCCCATCGCCCGCGCAACCTGCGCCGCTTCGCCGATCGGGACGACGGCCGTCAGCGGCGAGGCGAGGCCGGGCGGGAAGTGTTCGTTCAGGACCTCGGTGCCTTCGCTCGAGTTGGTCGGCTTCGTCTCCCCCTGGCCAAAGCCGATCGTGCCGTGGTGGACGAGGTTGCCCGCGGCGAGGACGAGGAGGCCGACGATCACCGCGCCAATGATCGGCCGCGAGCGGCGGCGCACGAACCCGGCGATCGCCTCCCAGCGGCTCGGGCCCTTGCTCGTCGTCACCCCGGCGCGAGGCCAGAAGGCGCGCTCGCCGAGCACGGCGAGGAGGGCGGGGAGGAGGGTGAAGGCCGAGCAGACCATCACCGCGATGCCGATCGCGAGGATCGGCCCGAGCCAGTGCGTCGACTGCAGGTCGGCGACGAGGAGCACCAGCATCGCGGCGATCACGGTGCCGCCGGAGGAGGCGATCGGGCGGACGCTCTCGCGCAGCGCCGTCGGCAGCGCCACCTGGGCGGGCGAGCCGCCCTGCAGCTCTTCTCGGTAGCGGTGGACGAGCAGCAGCGAGTAGTCGGTCCCGGCGCCGAAGACGAGCACCAGCAAGAGGAAGGTGCCCTCGCTGTTGACGACGATCCAGCCCGCCTTGATCACCAGGTAGGCGATGCCGATCGCGACGGTGTAGGCCGCCCCGACGGCGATCAGCGGCAGCAGGGCGAGGAGCGGCGCGCGGTAGACGAGCAGCAGGAGGAGGAGGACGAGTCCGAGCGTCGCGATCAGCAGCGTGCGGCCCGCTTCGTTGGCGACCTTGTCGAGGTCGGCGGCGATCCCGGCCGGCCCGGTCACGTAGGCGTGCAGGCCGGGGACCGGGTGCGCGGCGAGGTATCGGCGCATCTGGTCGACGCCGTTGCTGATCGCGCCGTGGTCGGCGGCGTTCAGCGCGAGGACGAGGAGCGCCGCTTCGCCGTCCTTGGAGATCGGGCCGACGCCGTGCGCGTAGTCGGCGACGTCACCCAGCGGCTTGCCGGTCTCGGCGGAGAACGGGTCGATGATCGGCGTCGCCCCGGTGATGCCGAGGCGCTGGAGGCCGCGGCCGAGGTCTCCGATCGCGTTCAGGTCGTCGGGCGTGAGCCCACCTTCGCGGTCGAAGACGATCACGGCCGGGACCTCTTCGGCCTTCGAGTCCGCGGCGGTCGTGGGGACGCCGCCGCCGGTCGGGTCGTCCGCGACCTGGCCGGCGCCTTCCGATTCCTCGCCCGTCGACCCGGTGCCCTGCGCGGGGACGCCCGCGTCGCTCGGGCTGCTCGCGCCGCCGAGGGCGGTCGCGCCGTCGAGGACTTCGATCGCGTGGATCGATTCCGCCCCCTTGGGCAGGAAGCTCGACTGGCCGGCGGCGGTGACCTCGCCGATGTGGGAGCGGGCGACGTAGCCGCCGATCCCGATCGCGACCCAGACCGCGATCGTGACCCAGCGCCCGCGTGGGCCCGTCACCGCGGCAGCGAGCGCGGCGATCACCGGCGGTGGCGGTCGGCGTCCTGCACGGGCGAATCGTAGTGACGGGCGCGGGCGGGTACCGTCAGGGCATGCCCACTTGGATCGCCGCTCGCGCCGTGCCCTGGATCTGGAAGAAAGTCCCCTGGAAAACGGTCTGGGCGATCGCCCTCTGGCTCGGCCAGAAGGGCCGCGACCGCGTCCGGGACAACCTGACCGACAAAGAGCAGTCCGAGTTCTGGACGCTGCTGAAGAAGTCCCGCGGCAAACCCGGCAACCTGACCCCCCGCGATCGGACCCGGGTCAAGAACCTCGTCGGCAAGGCGATCCGCGGCTAGTCGTCCTTGGCTGGTTGCTCGGCGGCGAACTTCGGCGCGCGGAATTGGAGCATCTGCACGCGGGCGTGGATGTCGGCGGGCTCGCCGCCCGCGGTCCGATCGGCGACCCGCGCTTCGATATCGAACAGCTCCTTGGTAGTTCGTTCGAGCAGCTCGGAGATTTCCCGCCAGCCATCGTGGTCGACGACCATCGGCGTCCGACATAGGTTCGCCATGTCCTCGCCGAAGAAGGTGCCGGCCGCCATCGCGGTCGTGATGTCCTGGGAGATGATGCGCAGCGAGACGCTGACCAGGTCGAGCTGCTCCTTCTCGTCGAGGGCCTGCCAGGCTTCCTCGTCGAAATACAGGCGCTGAGTGGCCCGGTAGAAGTGTTCGAGGACGCGGCCGCCTCGAACCCGCTCGGTACGCACCAGCTCGATGCAGTCGAGCTTCCGCAGCTGGTTCAGGTGGTAGGTGACGTTGTTAAGCCTTTCGCCGATCTCCTCCGCCACCTGCCGAGGTGAGGCCGTCCGCTCGAGCAGCACACACATCGCGTGCACGCGAGTGGGGTGCGACATGGCCGCGGCCAACTGCGGACTGATGAAGTCCGGATTCTTCCTACCTGCGTCTTTGGTCGGAATGGCTCCCACGCAATCCTCCAAAAAAATTGAGTTAGTGACCCGCCTGCATTAAAGCCGATTCGTCAATGAGTCGCTAGGAGCGAAGGAAAACACTGCGTAATCTTGTTTGATTAGTCAGATTGCATCAAACTTTCTTTGCCCCCTCACCTAGGGAGGGAGCAAGAAAGGAGGTGATCAGATGAAGATCATGGAGACCTCACAGGTTCTGCCCGCGACCAGCGTCCAGAAGCCCAGCTGAGGCCCTCGCCTTGAAGGGCGGCGCCCCGCGGACGCGCGGGGTCGTGCCCTTTTTGTCGCAATTGTTCGGAATGGTCCAATCCGCTAGCTCAAACGAGCGATTCTTTGGCACCCCGCGGGGACCTACGCAAAACTGCCCGATCAATGAATCGCCGTCGACCGAACCGCATCGACCAGCGTTTGGTGCGGGCCTTGGGCCATCCGCTGCGGGTCAAGATCCTGGAAGTCGTCCAGGTTCGCAAAGCTAGCCCGAGTGAGCTCACCGACCTCTTGCAGGCACCGCTTGGCAACGTCGCCTACCACGTGCGGGTGCTGGAGAAATGCGGGTGCATCGAGCAGGTGGCGACCGCGCGGCGGCGCGGCGCGGTGGAGCACTACTTCCGCGCCCGGCCGCGCTCCTACATCGGCCACCAGGACTGGCGGAAGGTGCCGAAGAGCCTGCGCGACTCGGTCACCGGATCCTCGCTGGGAACCTTCTTCGACAAGGCCGCCGACGCGCTCGAGGCCGGGACGATGGACGCCCGCGACGACACCACGCTGAACTGGATGCCGATGGCCGTCGACCAGGCGGGCTGGACGGAAGTGGCCGCGGTCTTCGAGGCCGTGACCAATCGCCTCGAGGCGATCCATGAGCTCTGCCGGCGGCGGATGGAGCAGAACGACGAGGAGCCGACGGCGCTGGTCGTCGGCATGGCCGCTTTCGAGCCGGCGCCGAACGGATTCGTCCCCGAGGTGGGGGCGGAGATGGAGGAGCCCGACGGCGTCGCCGGCGGAGACGGCGCGCCGGGGGCCTAGAACCGCCTAGGATCCGGCGCGATGCCGGATCCAGTCACCGTCAGCGTCAACGTCGCCCGTCCCCGCGAGGAGGTGTTCGACTTCGTCGATGTCCTCGCCAACCGCGAAGGCTGGATGGACCACCTTTATAAGCACTGGTCCTTCGAGGGACCGCAGCGCGGCGTCGGCGCCATCGCCAAGGCTCAGGTCGACGCGCCGTCCGCCCGCGAGAAGGTGACGCTCGAGGTCGTCGAGGCATCCGCGCCGGAGCGGATCGTCGAGGAAATCGAGAGCGCCCACGGCAAGCGCAAGACCCGCGGCACCTATCGCTTCGTCGAGGTCGGCGAGGGGCGGACGCGGGTCGAGCTCGAGTTCGAGTGGCTGAAGACGCCGCGCACCGAACGGGTCGCGGCCCCCGTCTCGCGAGCCTTCATGAGCCGTGCCCAGGGCAAAGCCCTGAAGAAGCTCGCCGCGCAGCTCGAAAAGGACTGACGCCGTGTCCGGCGAGGAGCGCCCGGACCTCACCGAGCTGCGCGAGCGGCGAGCGCTGACCGAGGACACGGCGCGCCCCGAGGCGGTGGCGCGTCGCCGCGCGGCGGGCGGGCGGACGGCGCGGGAGAACCTCGCCGACCTGGTCGACCCGGGCAGCTTCGTCGAGTACGGGCGCTTCGCGATCGCCGCGCAGCGCGGGCGGCGTGAGCTCGACGACCTGATCGCGCGCACCCCCGCCGACGGCTTCATCGGCGGCACCGCGACCGTGAACGGCGAGCTCTTCGGCGAGGGTGCCGCCTGCGCGGTTCTCTCCTACGACTACACGGTGATGGCCGGGACGCAGGGGGCGCTCGGGCACCGCAAGAAGGACCGCCTCTTCGAGCTGATCGAGCGGATGCGCCTGCCCGCGGTCCTCTTCGCCGAGGGCGGCGGCGGACGGCCGGGGGACACCGACTACCCAGTCGTGTCGGCGCTCGACACGCGCGCCTTCGCGCTCTGGGCGCGGCTCTCAGGGTTGGTGCCGCGGATCGCGATCGTCGCCGGTCGCTGCTTCGCGGGCAACGCGGTGCTGGCCGGCTGCTCCGACCTGATCGTCGCCACCGAGGGCTCCTCGCTGGGCATGGGCGGGCCGGCGATGATCGAGGGCGGCGGCCTCGGAAAGGTCGACCCCGACGACGTGGGGCCGCTGGAGACGCAGGCCCGCAACGGGGTCGTCGACGCCGTCGCGGCGGACGAGGCCGAGGCGACGGCGATCGCGAAGCGGCTGCTCGGCTACTTCCAGGGCGCGACGCCAGCCGGCGAGGCGCCCGACCAGACCGCGCTGCGCGAGATGGTCCCGGAGCGCGCCCGGCGCGCCTTCGCCGTCGGCCCGGTGATCGAGACGCTGGCCGATGCCGGCTCGGTCACCTTCCTGCGCGAGCGCTTTGCCCCGGAGCTGGTGACCGCCCTGGCGCGGATCGAGGGCCGGCCGCTCGGCTTCATCGCCAACGACTCGCGCCACATGGCCGGCGCGCTGACCAGCGAGGCCTCCGACAAGGCGGCCCGCTTCCTCTCCCTCTGCGACGCCTTCGGACTGCCGGTCGTCTCGCTGCTCGACACGCCGGGCTTCATGGTCGGGCCGGAGGCCGAGGCGACCGGGTTGGTGCGGCACGCCTCGCGGCTCCTGGTCGGCGGCGCGGCCCTGCGCGTCCCGCTGATCGCGGTGGTGATGCGACGCGGATACGGGCTCGGCGCGCAGGCGATGGCCAGCGGCAGCCTCCACGAGCCGCTGCTGACGGTCGCCTGGCCCGGCGCCCACCTCGGCCCGATGGGGCTCGAAGGCGCGGTGCGGTTGGCGCTGCGCAAGGAGCTCGAGGAGATCGCCGACGAGGACGAGCGCGAGCGGCGCGTACGCGAGCTGACCGCGGCGGCGGAAGACAACGCGAAGGCGATCAACGCCGCGGCGCTGTTCGAGATCGACGACGTGATCGACCCGGCGGAGACCCGCGCGGTGATCGCGAGGACGCTGCGCGCCGGCGGCACCGCCGCGCCCGCCGAGCGTCCCAGGCCAGTCGATACCTGGTAGCCCGCTCTCACCAGAGGGCGGTGTGGGACTCCATGACCCCGCGGCCCGCGGCGAGGTCGATGCCGTCGAGGGCGCCGGTGAAGGTGCCGAAGCGGTGGCGGTAGGTGGAGCGGACGAGGAGGAAGTTGTCGTCGCGGGACCGCTCGGCGCCGGGCTCGAAGTCGAGGCGCGGGCCTTCGGCGAAGCGGACTCCGTCGAGGCCGTCGAATCTCACCGGGGCCGGCTCGCGGGGGACGCCGTCGACCCAGACGGCGCGCTCGCTGCGCTCGGGCGGGTCGTTGATGCCCTCGACCAGGTTCCAGGCCAGGGCGCGGCCGTCGGCCGCCGTCCCGACCCCGGCCGACCAGTGCCAGCTCGTGTGCCGGGCCTGGTAGCCGGCCGATTCGTCGTCGACGCCGAAGCCCTCGACCAACGTCCGTTGCCCGGGCGTCTCGACCACGCCCTCGATCGGGACCGCGGCGCGCTTGCGGGTCCAGCCCCAGCCGCCGCCCTCGCCGCTCGGGCAGATCGATTCGATCGGCTCCGCCTCGCCGAGGCGCAGGTCGGCATGGAGACCGGGGGCGTCGATGATCAGGCGCGGGCCGTCGAGAACGACCTCGCGGCTGCCCGGACGCAGGGAGGTGTGGTCGAGCTCGCGGCCGCGCTCGCGGTCCCAGAGCGCCCAGAAGCATTGGCCGCTCGGCCCGACCTCGGCGCGCGCCGCGCAGAGCATCAGCGTCTCCCCGTAGAAGCCGACGTAGCGCCAGCGCTTACGCAGGCCGCCGTCGCGCCAGAGCGGCATCGGGTCCGGCGGCAGCGGCAGCGCCGGGCGATCGTCGCCGGGTCCGCGCCAGGAAATCGTGCCGTTCGCCATGCGCCCAACCTAACCCGGCCGGCACGGCGCCGTCCCGGCGCTCTACTCTCGGCGGGTGGCCCAGGTCATCCAGATCGTCGGCGCATTGATCATCCTCGGCGCCTTCGCCGGCAGCCAGCTCGGCAGCCTGCCGTCCGACTCGCGCCTCTACCTGGTGCTGAACGTGGTCGGCTCGGCGATCCTCACCGTCCTCGCCGTGATCGAAGGCCAGATCGGCTTCGTCCTCCTCGAGGGCGTCTGGGCCCTGGTCTCCGCCTGGAGCCTCTTCGTCCTCCTCGGCGAAGAAGCCGAAGCGGCGGAAGAAGCCGGCCCGCCGCCCGAGCTCTAGGCGTTGCGGCAGTCCTAGTTGCGCCTGGGCGTCTCGGACACGGCCCTGGCTGGCTGTGGCCGTGTCCGAGACGCCCAGGACGTGAGGGTTTCGCCGGGAACTCCCGAGAGACGTCACGCTTCCGCCAGGAACTCCACACCCTCGTCACCCTTCTCCATCACCCCCAGGTTGACGGGCCGAAAACTACCCCTATAGACGTAGTTTTCGGCCCATCAACATTTCGGGTCAGACCGAATGCGCACGAAGCATGAGAGACCTGCGCAGAGGTGTGGAGTTCGTGTCGTCTTCCTCACGTCTCTCCTCACGGCGTCGCACTTCCTCCATCGTTTTCATACCTCGGCCGTCTCACCCACGGCCACAGCCAGCCAGGGCCGTGGGTGAGACGGCCCTCTCGCCGACCCGCCTCGCGTCCCTTGTCTCGGGCGCCAGCTTCAAACCGCCACGGAGTCCGGTCCGATCTACGCCTTCGTCCCCGCTTCGATCAGCCGCTCGGCGAGTTTCCGCATCCCCAGTTCGAGGGCCGCTTTCGCCGCGCCTTCGTAGTCGGTCTCTTGATCCGGGGGCGGGTCGACGCCGGCGTCGCGGAGCGTCGCGATGTCTTTGAAGGCCAGCAGGTCATCGCGCCCTTCTAGGAGTGCGGCGCGGAGGGCGGGGCGGCGCTCGCGGATCGCGGCGTCGAGGATCGCCTCCAGCGAGCCGTGCTCTTTCAGCAGCTCGGCGGCTTTTTTCGGGCCGACGCCTTTGGCGCCGGGGAGGCCGTCGGCGGGGTCGCCGCGCAGGGCAATGAAGTCGGGGACCTGCTCGGGGTCGATGCCGTAGCGCTCGCGGACGCCGTCGGGGTCGACTTCTTCGGAGCCTTTGTTGCCGGTCCGCACGTAGAGGACGGTGACCCCTGGCGCCGCGCATTGGTACATGTCGCGGTCCCCGGTCATGATCAGCGCCTGGCCGCCGGCCTCGGCCTCGCGGCGGGCCAGCGTGCCGAGCAGGTCGTCGGCCTCGAGGTCGGCGCTCGTGGCCACGGTCCAGCCGAAGGCCTCGAAGAAGGGGACGGCCGCCTCGAACTGGTGGGGCAGCTCGTCGGGCATCGCCTCGTCGCGCTCGGCGTGGTAGGCCGGGTAGAGCTCGGTGCGGTAGGCGGCGGCATCGGGGCCAAAGCAGAGGACGATCGCGCGCGGTCGGTGCAGCTCGACCTCCCGCAGGATCAGGTTCGCGGTCCCGAGCAGGGCGTTCACAGGTTGGTCGTCGGGCCCGGTGATGGTCTTCGGCAGCGCGTAGAAGGCGCGGAAGAGCATCGAAGGCGCATCGACGACGAGGAGCGGAGCGGGATCGGCCACGGCTCCACTTATATCGGGCGCGCCGGGGAGACCTTCCGACCTTAGCCGCCATATATGGCGGCTAAGGTCGGAAGCATGCGGGCGCGGGGTACGGTGGGGGCGTGACGGAACCGCCACGCATCGCGCCGGGGGGCCGCGAGGAGATCGGGTGGGTCAACGCGGCGATCGTCCGGGTGATCGGGCTCGCCGCGGGGGGCAAGCCGCCGCACGTCTTCACCACGCTCGCTCGCAACCGCCGTCTCTTCCGCCGCTGGCTCTGGTTCGCGGGCGGGCTGATGCCGGGCGGCAAGCTGCCGCGCAAGGACACCGAGCTGGTCATCCTCGGCGTCGCCCACCTCACCGACAACGCGTACGAGTGGGGGCATCACGAGCGGCTCGGGGCGCGCGCCGGGCTCTCGGCCGACGAGATCGAGCGGGTCCGCCAGGGTCCCGCCGCGCCCGGCTGGTCCCCGCGCCAGAGGCTCCTCCTCGCCGCCGTCGGCGAGTGCCACTCCGAGGGTCGGATCGGCGACGCGACCTGGGCCGGCCTCGCGGCCGAGCTCGACGAGCCGCGCCTGATCGAGCTCTGCCTGCTGATCGGCCACTACGAGATGCTGGCGATGACGCTGTCCTCGCTGCGGGTGCAGCCGGAGGCACCGGGGGAGCGACTCGGCCGATGAGCCGCCGACCGCCGGTCCCGAGCCTGCTTCGCCGCCGCGCCCTGATCACCGGCGCCGCGAGCGGGATCGGCCGCGCCACCGCGCTCACCGCCGCCCGGCGCGGCGCCGAGCTGCACCTGACCGACCTCGACGCGACGGGCCTGGCGGAGACGACGCGCCTGGTCGAGGCGGAGGGCGGCACCGTCCTCACCTCCGCGCCCCTCGACATCACCGACCACGACGGGGTCCTCGCCCTCGCCGCCGAGGTCCACGCCGCGCACGGCAGCGTCGACGTGGTGATGAACGTCGCCGGCGTCTCCACCTGGGGGACGATCGACCGGCTCACGCACGAGGACTGGGAGAAGATGATCGACGTCGATCTGCGCGGGCCGATCTCGGTGCTGGAGGCCTTCGTCCCGCCGATGATCGAGGCCGGGCGCGGCGGCCACGTCGTCAACGTCTCCTCCGCCGCGGGGCTGCTCGGGCTGCCCTGGGACGCCGCCTACAGCGCCGCCAAGTTCGGGCTCCGCGGTGTGTCGGAGGTGCTGCGCTTCGACCTGCGACGGCACCGGATCGGCGTCAGCCTCGTCGGCCCGCGCGACCGCTACCTCGTCTTCACCTCCGCCGACATCCGCGTCGCCTTCCTCGCCCAGCGCTACTTCCCGCCGGCCTACGAGCTGGGGATGCGGCGGCTGAACGCGCACCTCACGGCCGTCGCCCGCTCCGCTTCCTAGAGCCGCCCGGACGCCCGATGTCCTCGGCTCATTAGATTGGGGAGCTCATGCCCGGCACGCACGAGAAAGCACTGGAGATCGTCGACCTGCAAAAACGCTACCCCAACGGGGTGGAGGCGCTGCGGGGTGTCTCGATCGCGATCGAGCCGGGGGACTTCTACGGCCTGCTCGGCCCGAACGGGGCGGGGAAGTCGACGCTGATCCACTGCACGACCGGCCTGGCACAGCCGACCGGCGGCGAAATCCACGTCTTCGGCCACGACGCGATCTCCGACTACGGCGAGGCGCGGGCGGCGGTCGGGCTGGCGCCGCAGGAGGTCAACCTGGACCAGTTCCTGACCTGCGAGGAGACGCTCGAGTTCCACGGCGGCTACTTCGGGATGCGCAAGGCCGACCGCCAGGAGCGGACGAAGGAGCTGCTCGAGACCTTCTCCCTGACCGCGAAAGCGAAGGAGCGCACCCGCGCCCTCTCCGGTGGGATGAAACGGCGGCTGATCCTGGCACGGGCGCTGATGCACCGACCGCGGCTGCTGATCCTCGACGAGCCGACGGCGGGCGTCGACATCGAGCTTCGGCTCGAGCTCTGGCACTACGTCCAGAAAATCAACGCCGAAGGCGTGACCATCCTGCTCACCACGCACTACCTCGAGGAGGCCGACCAGCTCTGCGGGCGGATCGCCTTCATCGCGAACGGTGAAATCGCCGCGCAAGGGACGAGTGAGGACCTCTCCCGGCGCTACGACGTCGCCAACCTCGAGGACGCCTACCTTGCCCTGGTCGGGCGGCGCGAGCTCTCGCGTTCGCACGTCGAGGGCGACGTCGCCGCCTGATGACCCCGGCACAGATCCGCTTTCTCAGCCTCTGGCGGCGCGAGGTGTCGCGCTTCATGAAGATCAAGCGGCAGACCCTCGGTGGACCCCTGCTGGAAACGTTCCTCTACATCTCGGTCTTCGGCGGGGCGCTCGGCTCGCGGATCAAGGAGCTGCACGGGATCGAATACATCGTCTTCGTCATCCCAGGGCTGATCATGATGGCCCTCGCCACCAACGCCTTCACCAACAACTCGTCGTCGATCCTGCAGCAGAAGTTCATGGGGGCGATCCACGACCAGCTCTCCTCGCCCGCCTCGCCGCGCGAGCTGCTGCTCGCCTTCTGCCTCGGGGGCTTCGTCCGCGGCCTGATCGTCGCGACGCTCACCTTCATCGTCTCGATCGTCCTCACCAGCCTCGGCGTCGCCCACGTGCTGGTCCTGATCCCCGCCCTGTTCCTGGTCGGCTTCTTCTTCGCCAACCTCGGGGTGCTGATCGGGGTGCGGGCGGAGCAGTTCGACGACGTGGCCTTCGCCCAGACCTTCATCCTGACGCCGCTGATCTTCCTCGGTGGCGTCTTCTACTCGGCTTCGCTGCTGCCGCAGCCGTGGGAGACGCTGACCCGGTTCAACCCGGTCTACTACATGATCTCCTTGGTCCGTTATGGGTTCGTCGGCTTCACCGAAGTCAACATCCCGCTCGCGTTGGGGGCGCTGACGGTGGCGACCGCGGCCCTCTTCCTGGTCAACCTGCGCCTTTTCCAGAGCGGTTACAAGCTCCGTTCCTAGCCGCTGGGCGGGGACTGCCAAGCCGTCCGGGATTAACGGGCCGATTACTTTGCCTCTCTAGAATCGCTCGCCGATGGCTACCAGGACCCGTAGGCGGCGTCGCCAGCCGCACAAGATGCGCTGGCACAAGTTCGCGATCCCGATCGTGCTCGTAGTGGGCGCGATGGTGGCCGCGGGCGGGATCGCCGCTGCCTGGGCGCTGAACATCTACCACTCGGCGCCGCCGCTGAAAGACCTCAAACCGGTGCAGAAGGGCCGTACCTCGGCGATCTACACCGCCGAAGGAAAGCTGATCGGCTACATCCACTCGGAAAACGTGCGCCAGCCGATCTCCGGCGGCGAGATCCCGAAAGTCCTGAAGAACGCCACGATCTCGATCGAGGACAAGGACTTCTGGAAGCACGGCGCGCTCGACGCCGCCGGCATCGCCCGCGCCGCCTGGAAGGACCTGCTGGCCGGCGGCAAGCCGGTGCAGGGCGCCTCGACGATCACCCAGCAGCTGGTCCGCAACCTCTACATCCGCCACCCGGAAGACACCCTTGAACGAAAGATCAAGGAAGCGGCGCTGGCGGAAGAGCTCTTCGAACAGCACAACCGTCGCTGGATCCTCAACACCTACCTGAACACGGCGCCGTACGGGACCAACGAAGGGCAGACCGCGCTCGGGGTGGAAGCCGCGGCGCAGACCTACTTCAACAAACCGGCCAAGGAACTGAACCTGACCGAGGCGGCGCTGATCGCCGGGCTGCCCCAGGCGCCCTCCGAATACAACCCGTTCTTCGACCCGAAAGCGGCGCTGCAGCGTCGCAACGAGGTGCTCGGGACGATGTGGGAACAGGGCTACATCACCCGCGAGCGCTACCTGAAGGCGCGGACCAGCGGCCTCGGCCTCGACAAAGGCCACCACTACAGCCACGTCAACGATCCGTTCCTCTACAACCTGGTGGAACAGGAACTGATCGAACGCTACGGGATCAACACCGTCCGCAACGGCGGGCTCAAGGCCTACACGACGATCAATCCCGAACTGCAGGCGGACGCCGAAGCGGCGGTCGCGAGCTGCACGGAAACCGGCGTCTGTTACACCGGCGGGCCCGCGACGGGCCTCGCATCGGTCGACCCGAACACCGGCGCGATCCTCGCCCTCGCCTCGACCCCCGGCGAAGAAGGCGAAGAAGAATTCAACTACGCCTGGCAGGCCGAAAAGCAGCCGGGATCGTCGTTCAAGCCCTACGTCCTGGCCACGGCGATCAAGCAGGGCATCGATCCCAAGGACACCTACTACGACGGCACCGGCCCGATGACCCTGGAAAATCCCGGCGGCGGCACCTGGACGGTCGAAAACTCGGAGCCGACCGAGGGTGGCACGATGTCGCTGGAAGCGGCCACTTGGGCGTCGGTCAACGTCGTCTACGCCCAGCTCGACCTCGACGTCGGCCCGGAAAACGTGAGCCAGACCGCGCACGAAATGGGGATCGAAGCCGAACTGCAGTCGGTCCCCGCCGAGTCGCTGGGTGGCCTCTCCCACGGCGTCTCGCCGCTGGAACAGGCCGACGGCTACGCGACCTTCGCCAACGGCGGCGTCCACCACGAGCCGACCGCGATCAGCAAAGTCGAATTCCCCGACGGCAAGGTCGAAGAAATCGAATCGGAAGAAGGCGACCGCGTCCTCACGCCCGGGCAGGCCTACGACGTCACCAACGTCCTCAAAGGCGTGATCACGCAGGGCACCGGCGCCGGGTACACCAATCTTTCCTACTGCTCGGAAGTGGCGGGTAAGACCGGCACCTCGGAGGAAGAGTCCGACGCCTGGTTCGTCGGCTACACGCCGGAATTCTCCACCGCGGTCTGGGTCGGCCACCCGCGCAGCCGCGAATACACCGGCTTCGGTGGCCCCACCGCCGGCCCGATCTGGCGCTACTTCATGGAAGAGGCCACGGCAGGCGAGTGCCCGGCCTTCGAAACGCCGGAAACGCTGCCCGAACTCTCGGCCTACGACAGCGGCCACACCACGAGCGGCGGCTTCAAGCCTTCGACCGGCGAAGAAAACGAATACGAAGAATACGAAGGCGAAGAATCCGAAGAAGAAGAAGGGCTTGAAGAAGAAACCGAAGAAGCCCCGGTCGAAGAAGTGACCCAGGCGCCCGCCGGCGGCGGCCTCTCCCCCGAAGGCTGACCCCTGAGGCGGCGTGGGGGCGCCTCGCGGTGTCCTCGGTCGCTCAGCTCGGGTCACGCACTAGTGTGCGCTCCCCTCGCTTCCCTTCCCTGCGTCCTTGCGAGGCTGGCCCACGCCGCCTCAGGCTGAACCGCAGAGGTCGCGCACTGTCTGCGATTGAGCCCGCTATGCGGTCACAAATGCAGACGCTGAGGCTGCTTGAACAGGATGAGCTGCCGCTGAGCATCGTCTTTGTCCCAGCCGGCGAGTTCGCGCACGTAGGTACGAATGATCTCCCGCATCTGAAGCTGGAAGATCTGGCTCGCATTCAACGCAGTAGCGGTCATGGCGCCACCTTCCGGACCGATGCGCCCGACTGGGGCACCTCGATTCGGAGCCCGTCAGGGTGACGTTCTCGCCAGAACTGGGCGAACAGGCTGTCTGCCGCTTCACGAGCGAGCGCCTCCTCGGCGTTCGCGAGCCTCACCAGAAAAGGTGTCGGCCGATACCACTCGCGGCTACTCGGAGCCGTCGGCGCGCTCGACCAACTCGATCCGGTACTGGTCGGGATCGCGGACAAAGGCGATGCGGCTGCCGGTGGTGCGGCCGCCGGGGCGGTAGGGGGGCTTCTCGGGCTCGATGCCGTGGTCGGCGAGGGTAGCGAGGGTGCCGTCGAGGTCGGCGACCGCGAGGGCGATGTGGTTGTAGCCCGTGCCCATCTCGTAGGAGTCGACGCCGTGGTTGTAGGTGAGCTCGAGGATCGGGTTGCCGTCCTCAAGGGCCATGAAGACGTTGATCGCCTCGTCGCCGATCGGCATCCGGCGCACCTCGGAGAAGCCGAGCTTCTCGTAGAAGGCGACCGAGTTGTCGATGTCGCCGATCCGGTAGCAGGTGTGGAGGAAGGTGTTGGGCATGGCGGGAGCTTATCCTCCGGTCGATGCCGTCCCTGGGTCGCGCAGTCCTGCTCGCCGTCGTCCTGCTCGCCGTGGGTGCGGAGAGCGCCTTGGCCGCCCCGCAGGGGACGGTCGCGGTCCCGGAACCGACCGGGAACACGGTGACGATCGCGGTCGAAGAAGTGGCGGGCAAACTCACCTTCGTCGGGCCGGAAACGGTGGTCGAAGGCGACGAATTGGAAGTCGTCGACAAGACCAACCCGCAGAAGGTCGGCCCGGTCACCTTCTCCTTGGTCCGCCGCGGCTACCTGCCGAAAACGAAGCACGCGCAGGCGATCTGCTTCACGCCCGGCCACATCTGCTGGGCGATCGCCGAATGGCAGGGCGTCCACGGCGAAGGAGTGCCGACGATCAACCCCGCCGAGTCAGGTGCACCTGGCTGGGACACGATGGGCACGAAGACCTTGCCCGGGGACTCTTGGTACTCGGGGACCGAACGCGGCGGGCGCTTCGCCCAGCAGGTGACCGCGAAGGCCGGGACCAGGCTTTGGTTCATGGACGCGATCCACCCCTGGCTGCGCGGCACGATCAAGGTATCCGCACCGGTTCAGAGCTAAAGGAAACACCTCGTTTGTCGATTCATACGCTGTGGCAAGCGGGGCCTCAGCACGTGAACAGATCCGTCCTCCGGGACGCTCGGAGGCCCGTGCCACGGCGATGTTGCTGCTCGCCGGCGCGGGCCTCGTCGCCCTCTCGCTGATCCTGCCGCACCCCGAGGGCGGCCACTTCATCGCCCTCTGCGCGACCGCCGCCGGCATGGCGCTGGTCGGCGGCGCCGTCTGGTTCCTCTCCGCCCGCGTCCCGGTGGCGCTCGTGCACCTGCTGCTCGCCGGCACGGCATTGGTCACCGCCGTGCTGATCTGGGAGTCAGGCCTCGCCGTCGGCCAGTACGGGACGATCTTCACCTGGGGGACGCTGATCTCCGCCTACTTCTTCTCCCGCCGCGCCGCCGCGGTGCACCTCGCCTGGCTGCTGCTCGTCTACGCCGGCGCGCTGGCGCTGGTGGAAAGCACCGGCGGCTACTCGCCGGTCACCCGCTGGATCTTCAGCGCCGTCTCGCTGACCGTCGTGATGCTCTTCGTCAACAACCTTGCCGCGCGCCGCGAACGCGCCGACGCCCGCGCCCGGCACTTCTTCGACCTGTCCCAGGACATGCTCTCGACGATGGACGCGCAGGGGCGCTGCATCGAGGTCAACGGGGCCTGGGAGCGGGCCCTCGGCTACCGGCCGGTTGAGATGCGCGGGCGGCGGCTGCTGGAGCTGACCCACCCCGACGACCACGCGCACGCGACCGAGGAAGCCCTGCGGGTGTTCGCCGGCGGCGTCTCGGAGAACCTCGAGACGCGGGTGCGGGCGAAGGACGGCAGCTGGCACTGGCTGCGGACCAGCTCGGTGTTCGAGCCTGGGGAGGAGCTGGTCTACGCCCGTTCCACCGACATCACCGAGCGCAAAGCGGTCCAGGCGGAACGCGAGGCGCTGATCGCCGAGAACGAGAAGTTGGCCCGCTCCGACGCGCTCACCGGGCTGCCGAACCGCCGCGCGCTCGACGACCAGCTGCCCCGGGAAATGGCGCGGGCCCTGCGGGCGGGATCACCGCTCTGCCTCGCGATCATCGACATCGACCACTTCAAGGCCTACAACGACACCCACGGGCACCTCGCCGGGGACAAGGTGCTGCGCGATTGCGCCGCGGTCTGGGACGAGGCCCTGCGGGGCGAAGACACGATCCTGCGCTTCGGCGGCGAGGAGTTCCTCGTCGTCCTGCCCGACTGCGGGCCCGCCGACGCGACCGAGATCCTCGAGCGGCTGCGGGCGGCGACTCCCGAGGGCCAGACCTGCTCGGCGGGGCTGGCGGTCTGGATGCCCGGGGAGAGCGTCGACGAGCTCGTCGCCCGTGCCGACAAGGCGCTGTACGAGGCGAAGGAGTCGGGACGCGACCGGCTCGTCTCCGCCGTCGCCTGAGATAGTCCGGCGGTGCCCGACGACGACCTGCGCCGCCGCTACCGCTCCGCCCGCCGCGATCCGGAACTGACGGTGCTCGAAGGCTTCCATGCCTTGAAGCACGCGCTGCGGTTCGGGGCGGAGATCGACGAGGCGGTGGGGACCGACCCTGCGGAACTGGAGGCGCTTGCCGCCGACCTGGCGCCAGACCTTTCGGGACGGTTCGAGGGGCTCGTCGAGACGGTCGATCCCGAGGTGCTTGCCGGGCTCGTGCCGCAGGCGCCGCGGACGGGGGTCGTCGCGATCGCCCGACGCAAGCGGGCGGACCTGGCGGCGGCGCTCGCCGACCCGCGCGAGGCGCCCGTCGTCCTGCTCGAGCAGCCGCGCAACATGGGGAACCTCGGCGCCTGCGTGCGGGTCGCGGCGGCGGCCGACGCGGCGGGCCTCCTGACGATCGGCGAGAACGACCCCTGGCACCCCGACGCGGTGCGCGGCGCCGCCGGGCTCCACTACGCGCTGCCGGTCGTGGCGGCGGTCGAGCGGGCGCCGCGGGAGGAGGGGAGGCCGCTGCTGGCGCTCGATCCGGAGGGGGAGGAGATCGACCCCGCCGCGATCCCGCCGCGCGCCGTCCTCGCCTTCGGCACCGAGCGCCACGGACTGAGCGAGGAGCTGCTCGCCGCCGCCGACGGGGGGATCGCGCTTCCCATGCGGGCCGGCGTCTCCAGCCTCAACCTGGCGACGTCCGTCGCGGCAGTCCTCTACGCGATCCGTTTGCAGACCGGGGTTCCATAGGTAAAGCTCTGCTTCGCAACTGCCGACACCTGTTTTGCAACTAACTCGTTTCACCGAAAGGAAGCAAAGTGCCCCTCGCAGACATCACCTTCGGCGAACTTCTGCTCGTCGTCGTCGAGATCTTCCTTTTCGTGATCTGGATCTGGATTCTCTTCACGATCATCACCGACCTCTTCCGTGACCATGAGATGTCCGGTTGGGGGAAGGCGGTGTGGCTGCTGTTCCTCGTGTTCATCCCATTCCTGACCGGCCTCGTGTACCTGATCGTGCGCGGCTCGGGGATGAGGGATCGAGCGATAAAAGCCCAGACCGACGCGAAAAAACATTTCGACGAATACGTGCGGGAGCAGGCTCACACCTCGCCCGCCGATGAACTCCACAAACTGAACGAACTGCGTGAAAAAGGCGCGCTCAGCCAGGCGGAGTTCGACCAGGCGAAGACCAAACTGCTTGCCTGATCTTCAGATCTGAACGGTGCGGCGGGGCGCGGAGGGCGTTCCGCCGCCATCTACACGGCTCCCGAAAGTCCTGCAAACGGGGTCCTTCTGCAACGTCCCTTGCAAATTATCGGTAACCAGCGAGGCGATGGGGTCCCTTCGCTAGCCTGCGCGACCGCGGTCCGGTTCCTGTGTTTCACGAACCGACCCGGTTTCGATGCGGACTCTTTTCAACCACACCGACCCCCTTCGCGCGCACCGTCGCCGCGCCTTCAGCACCGCCGCCTTCCTGCTCGCGGCACTGTGCGTGGCCGCGCTGATGCTGAGCTCGACGGCCCCTGCCGCGAGCCTCGAAGAAAAGCGTGACGCGACGCAGTCGAAGCTGAACGAAGTCGAAGCGAGCACCAGTGCGCTCGCCGACTCGATCGCCGCCGAGAACGCCGAAATCGACACGATGATCGGCGAAGTCTCCGCCCTGCGGCAGGAACAGGAAGCGGTCGAGGCGCAGCTCGCCGCCAAGGAAGAAGAGCTTGCGGCCGCGACCAAGGCGCTGGCCCTGGAACGCGAACATCTGGTCGAAGTCCGTCAGCAGTTGACCCGCGCCCTCGGGTCCCTACGCGAACGGCTCGTCTCGATCTACGAGGCGGGCTCGCCGGACGTCCTCAACGCGATCCTCGAATCCGAAAACTGGTCCTCGATGGCGGCGCAGACCGAATACCTGAACCGCATCCAGAACTACGACAACGCGGTCGTCGGTCGGGTCAAGACCCTGCGCAACGAAGCGCAGACCGCGGTCGGCCGGCTCACCTCGACGCAGGAACGGATCGAAGGCGCGCGCAACTCGATCGCCGCCACCGAGGCCGAAGTCGCCGCCGCCAAGGAAGCGGCCGAGGCGCGCTTCGCCGAACTGCAGGCGGCGCAGGCGCAGCGGCGCGAAACGATGAACGCGCTCGAGTCCAGGGAACAGGCGCTGGGCGACAACCTCTCCGCGATCTCCGAACAGATCGCCGACCAGCGTGCCCAGGAAGCGGCCGAACGGGCCGAAGCCTCGGGCGTCGTCAGCGAAGCGGCGGGTGAATTCCCGGCGCCGCTGAACTCCGGCGAAAGCGTCGAATTCATCTCCGAATCGGAAGCGAGCGCTCCCGAAGCGGCGCCGGAACAGGTGAAGGCGGCGGTCGCCGCGGCCAACGCGATCGCGATGACCCCCTACATCTGGGGCGGCGGCCACGGGTCCTTCGAATCGTCGGGCTACGACTGCTCGGGCGCCGTCTCCTACGCGCTCCACGGCGGTGGGCTGCTGGAAAGCCCGCTCGACTCGACCGGCCTCGAGACCTGGGGTGAACCCGGTCCCGGCAAGTGGATCACGGTCTACGCCAACGCCGAGCACGCCTGGATGATCATCGGCGGCCTCGCCTTCGACACCGTCGGCGGCCCCGGTCCTCGCTGGCACAGCTCGCCGGTGGACAGCCCGGAAGGCTTCATCGTCCGGCACCCGCCGGGCCTCTAGGCGCGGGCCTCAAAGCAGCCTTTAATTATCCGCGGGTAGGCTCCGCCGCGCCTTGGAACCAATTTCCTACCTGCAGGCGATCATCCTCGGGGCCCTGCAGGGGCTCTCCGAGCCGTTCCCGATCTCGAGCCTCGGCCACGCGGTCCTGCTGCCGAAGCTGCTCGGCTGGAACATCCATCAGAACGCCGACTATTTCCTCTCCTTCCTTGTCGCCACCCACTGCGCGACGGCGCTGGTGCTCTTCATCTACTTCTTCGAGGACTGGAAGCGGATCTGGTTCGGCTTCCTGCGCTCGATCAAAGGGCGGGCGACGCCGGCGGACACCGACTCGCGGCTGGCTTGGATCATCATCATCGGCACGATCCCGGCCGGGATTCTCGGGTTGGCGCTCGAGCACAAGCTGCGCACGCTCTTCGCCTCGCCGACCGCCGCGGCCGCCTTCCTGACCGTGAACGGGTTCCTGCTGCTGGCGGTGGAGCGCTTCCGTCGCCGCCCGCCCATTCCCGGCGACGGGGAGGGGGACGGCGACGAACGGATCGCCAAGATGGGCTTCCGCCAGGCGCTCGGAATCGGCGCCGCCCAGGCGCTGGCCCTGATCCCCGGCATCTCCCGCTCCGGCGTGACGATGGGCGGCGGCCTCCTCGCCGGCCTCTCCAACGAGGACGCCGCCCGCTACGGCTTCCTCCTCGCCACCCCCGTGATTGGTGCCGCGGGAGTCCTCAAGCTCCCCGAGCTCCTCGGCTCGACCGGCGACGGCGTCCGCGGCCAAGCCCTGGTCGGCGCCATCGCCGCCGCCATCACCACCTGGGCCGCGGTGAAGTTCCTGCTCAGGTACTTCGAGACCAACCGCCTCAGCCCCTTCGGGATCTACTGTGTCTGCGCCGGGGTTTTCTGCCTGGTCGTTTTTTCGGTGTAGGGCGGCCGGGGCAAGGGACGCAAGGGGTGTCGGCGAGCGCGCCCGTCTCGGTCACGGCCCTGGCAGGCTGTGACCGTGCCCGAGACGGCCGGGTATGAAAGGCGTGGAGAAACTGCGACGCCGTTGGCAGAGACGTGAGGGAGACGCCACGAACTCCACACTTCCGCGCAGGTTCCTCATGCTTCGTGCGAATTCCGTGGGACCCGAAATGTTGATGGGCCGAAAACTACGTCTATAGGGGTAGTTTTCGGCCCATCAACCTTGGGGTGATGGAGAAGTGTGACGGGGGTGTGGAGTTCCTGGCGGAAGCGTGACGAACCCTCGGACTTCCCGGCGAAACCCTCACGTCCTGGGCGTCTCATCGCGGTCACAGCCAGCCAGGACCGCGATGAGACGCCCAGGACCCATCTAGGACTGCCGGGGCGGCAAGGAGTACGGCGCCAAGCCCGATCACGGAACCGAAAGCTAAGATCGACGAGGAAACCGACGACGAAAGCTAGCCAGCGCCCTTGCCTACGCAGCGCCGCCGATGCAGATAATCAGTCGCACCGTCTCGATTCTCGAGGAGGTGGCGCGGCGCCCGGACGGCGGCGGGCTCGTCGAGATCGCCAATGCCACCTCGCTGCCGGCGGCGACCTGCCACCGGTTGCTGGCGGCGCTCGCCGAAGACGATCTGGTCCACCGGGACCCGCTGACCCGGCGCTACAGCGTCGGGCCGGGGCTGGTGCAGCTGGCCGGGATGGTGACCCAGATCGGCCGCGGCGCCTCGATCGAAGCCGGGATGACGGCGCTGCGGGACCGCTGGCGCGAGTGCTTCTTCTTGGCCTCGGTGGTCGACGACGCGATCATCTGCGTGCGCTCGCTGCCGACGATCGACGCCAACCGGATGACGGTGACCGTGCCGCTCGGGCAGCCGATGGCGCCGAACGTCGCCGGGTCGGGGAAGGCGATCCTCGCCCACGTCTCCCCAGAGCAGCGCGAACGGCTGATCGAGGCGGGGGGCGGCATGGCGCGCTTCACCGAGAAGTCGATCGTCGACGAGGAGGATTTCGAGTCGGAGATGGTGCGGATCCGCGAGCGTGGCCACGCGATCTGCGACGAGGAGTCGGAGATCGGGGCCGCCACGATCGCGGTGCCGATCATCCTGCCGGACGGGGAGGTGCGGAGCGCCCTGGGGACGATCGGGCCACGCGACCGGATCATCAGCCTCGCCGAGGACGGCATGGTCGAGGACATGACCCGCACCGCCGAAGTGATCGCCGGGCTCGAGCAGGGCACGATCGTCGACGCTCTGGTCCCCGGGCTCTAGGCCGCTCCCCGCCTAGCTCGACGCGGCGCCGCTGCGTTCGCGTTCGCGGGCGAGCGTCTCGACCGCCAGCTGCAGCGACTGGAGTTGTTCCTGGACGCTCTTCAGTTCCCGCAGCGCGACATCCTCCGGCCGGATCTCTTCCTCAGCCAGCTCCGCCTCGATCTGGGTCAGTTCGGGCGCGAGGAAGCGCTGGGCGATGCCGCCGGTGATGAGGGCGACGAAGCCGATCCCGATCAGCAGGATGCAGGTGGAGACGATCTGGCCCCCGGTCGTGGTCGGGTAGATGTTGGAGCCGAGCGTGGTCATCGTGGTGATCGCCCAGTAGGTGTCCTGCCAGAAAGTGAGGTGCTGGGAGTGCTTCTCGAAGGCGCCGAACACCGCGCCGCCGCCGATGATCGTCAGGATCGCGAGCAGGGCGGAATAGCGGAGGCCCTGCAGCGAGAAGACGTCGCGGGAGAGCTGGGCGAGGCGCAGCAGGCGCAGGAGGCGCAGGAGGCGAAGCGCCCGCAGGCTCTGCAGTCCGGCGGGGAGGACCGGTGGGGTGAGGATGACGATGACCAGGTCGAGCGGGTTGTGCTTGATCCAGGTCCAGCGGTCGGGGACGACGATGAGCATCACTACCAGCTCGGTGAGGAAGGCGACATAGGTGACCCAGTTGAGCGCGAAGGCGACCGTCTCCAGCGCCCCGCCCGGATGCGACTCCGACAGTGCCACGCTGGGGATGACCAGGGCCGCGGCGAAGAGCATCGGCGTCGCCAGCCGTTCGGCGACCCGAGTGCTGCGCTCATCCATTCCCGGTTTGAAGCGCGGTGTCTCGACTGCGACGGATTCCACCGGAATTGATTCGACTCTGAGCCAACTCACCCTCTATATGTGCCAACTCTGTGACATCGCTTGAAGTTGAGTAGTGGGTGTGGTTCCGTGGTCGGGCGATGGAGAAAGAGCAGCAAAAAGACGAGACGCTTCAGCAGTATCGGGAGCGGCTGAGGCGTGAATTTCGGCGAGACCATCCTGGACTGCTGAAATACACCATGCCCGGGCCGTGGGACGAAAAAGGTGACCTCTTCCTCGAAGCCGTGACGGGCGAAAAGCTGAAGCGACCCCGTGAGTCGTGAAACGCTGATCTGCGACACGAGCTTCGTCAGCAATCTGCTGCGGCTTGACGAAGTGCCGGAACGCTACGCGCATTGGGATGAAGACGTCATCGACCGGGTGGAATCCGAGCTCCTGGCGATCAGCGTCGTGACCATCGCGGAGGTCCGCGCTGGCTACGCGAAGGCTAGCTGGGGACCTCGAAGGGTCGCGCGCGCCGAACGGAGGCTCGCCGAGTATCTACCGCTATTGATCGATGACCCGCACCTGAACGAGTGGGCCCGGCTGTCGACCGCCGCGCGCGCTTCCGGCGTCGCGCTCAGCGACAACGACCTGTGGATTGCGGCCACGGCCAGCGTCCAGTCGCAAGCGCTGGTGACCTGCGACCGCGATCACGTGCGGATCGCGCCGGAACTGGCAGGCGAGGTGCTGTACCTCCAGCCGCCGGTCTAGTCGGCTTCGGTGGCGGCTTCTTTGTCGCCCAGTTCGACGTGGGCGCGGCTGTCGGAGGTGCGGACCAGGACGAGGGTGGCGATGAGGCCGAGGATGGCGAAGCCGGCGCCGACGGCGAAGGCGGCCTGGAAGCCTTCGACCAGGGTGTCCGGGGTTTCGGTCGAGCCGATCACCGAGTTGGCGACGGCCGCGAGGATCGCGAGACCGAGGGCGCCGCCGACCTGCTGGGAGGTGTTGATGAGGCCGGAGGCAAGGCCCTGCTCGCGGTCGCTGATGCCGGAGACGGCGGCGATCGTCACCGGGACGAAGGCGAAGCCGAGGCCGAGGGCGGCGAGGAGGGAGGGGCCGAGGATGTCGGCGAGGAAGCTGCCGTCGACGTCGATCTGGGTGAACCAGAGGAGGCCGAGGGCGATACAGGCCATGCCGGCGGCGAGGATCGGCTTGAAGCCGACTTTGGTGACCAGGGCGGAGGCGAAGCCGGCGGCGAGGATGATCGTGACCGCCAGCGGCAGGTAGGAGACCCCCGCCTTGATCGCGCTGTAGCCGAGGACCTGCTGCATGTAGAGGGAGATGAAGTAGAACATCGAGAAGAGGCTGGCGCCGACCAGGATGCCGACCACGTTGGCGCCGGTGATCGTGCGGACGCGGAAGATCGAGAAGGGGACGAGGGGCGCCTTGGAGCGCTGCTCGATCGCGACGAAGGCGCCGAGCAGCAGCAGCGCGGCGACGATCGTGCCGATCGTCTGGGCCGAGCCCCAGCCGGCCGATTCGGCGTCGAGCAGGGCAAAGACGAAGGCCGACAGGCCGAGCGTGATGGTGGTCGCGCCGGCGACGTCGAAGTGGCGCGTCTCCGATTCCGCCCTCGTCTCGGCGATCAGGGTCGGGGCGAGGGCCGCGGCGAGGATGCCGATCGGCACGTTCACCCAGAGCACCCATTCCCAGCCGATGTATTCGGTGAGGACGCCGCCGAGCAGCACGCCCGCCGCGCCGCCGGAGCCGGCCACCGCGCCCCAGACCCCGAGCGCTTTGTTGCGCTCGGCGCCGTCTTTGAAGGTGACGGCGACGATCGAGAGCGCCGCGGGGGAGAGGATCGCCGCGCCCAGGCCCTGGACCGCCCGCGCCGCGATCAGCTGCCCTGAGTCGGAGGCGAGGCCGCCCGCCAGCGAGGCGAGCGCGAAGAGGATCAGGCCGGCCATGAAGAGGCGCCGGCGCCCGAGCAGGTCGGCGAGCCGCCCGCCGAGCAGCAGGAAGCCGCCGAAGGTCAGCACGTAGGCGTTCACCACCCAGGGCAGGCTGTCCTCGGAGAAGTCGAGCGCTTCCTTGATCGTCGGCAGCGCGACGTTCACGATCGAGGCGTCGAGCACGACGACGAACTGGGCGACGCAGAGCAGGGCCAGGGCGATCCAGCGCTTGTCGCGGGCCTCGGCGACGTCCATCAGGACTCCTCTCCGTGGAATTTGGTCCGGGGACGGGTCACCGGGACGCCGTCGAGGAAGGTGTCGACGCGCTCGTCGTAGAAGGCGACCAGCCCGGCGATCGCCGCCACCGCGACGTTCGGGTAGGCGTATGACCAGGCGATGTCGCGGTGCTCCCTGCCGCCGACCACCGCCGACCAGTAATCGCTGGTCGTCCCCTTGTACGGGCAGTAGGTGACGGTGTCGACCCGCTCCAGGTGGGCGAAGAAGACGTCGGTGCGCTGGATGTAATGGCGCGTCGGCAGGCCGGTCTCGAAGAGCATCACCGGCGAGGCGCTTTCGGCGAGGACGACGCCGTCCAGCTCGACCCGGATGTGGCGCGAGGAGCGGATCGCGTCGACCCGCGCGTAGGGGCTGCGCGGATGCCCGCCGAAGACCTCTTCGTCCTCCTCGAACCAGGCGTCGACCGCGTCCCAGTCGACGTGGACGAGCCCGGCGAAGGGCCCGCCGTCGAAGGTCTGGGTCGACTCCAACCCGAGCAGCGACGGGTCGACGTCCTCGACCGGCACGTAGTAGGCCGGGTAGTACGGCACCTCCCAGACGTAGAAGGCGCTCAGCGTGTCGATCACGATCGCGCCGTCGCGGCGCGCGCGGATCCGGCGCGGGCAGGGCTGCATGAAGCCGGCCTCCGAGAGGTGCGGCGGATATCGGGACGAGTCGACCACGCGGGCCTCCGCGGGATTCACCTCGCGCACCTTAGCCGAGAGAGGTAGTTTGCTAGGCTAATTACTAACGCTAACTTTCTATGGCGACCAAACCTTCCGACACCTCACTGGCCGACACCGCTTCCCACCTGCGGAACGCGGTCGTCCGCACCGCCCGCCGGCTGCGCCAGGAGGGAGCCGAGGAGACGGGCGGGATGACCGCGACCGCGGTCTCCGCGCTGGCGACGATCAATCGCTCCGGCCCGCTCACCCCGTCGGAGATCGCCGACATCGAGCGGGTCAAGCGCCCCTCGATGACGCGGACGCTCGGCTGCCTCGAACGCGAAGGGCTGATCGAACGCACCCCGGACCCGACCGACGGCCGCAGCTTCCTCGTCGCGATCAACGACGCCGGGCGCGAGCGGATGACCCGCCTGCGTCGGCGCAAGAACGCCTACCTCGCCCGGCGCCTGCGCGACCTTGACCCCGAGGAGGTCGAGACCCTCGCCCGCGCCGCCGAGCTGCTCGAACGCATGCGGGAGGATGAGCAGGGTTGAGCACCGCCCTGCGACGCTCGTTCAACTCCCTCGAGGTACCGAACTACCGGCGCTATTTCGTCGGCCAGGTGATCTCCCTCTCCGGGAATTGGATGCAGAACGTCACCGCCCTCTGGCTGGTGCTGAGTCTGACCAATTCGGGCTTCGCGGTCGGCCTCACCACGGCGCTCCAGTTCCTGCCGATGCTGCTCTTCGGCGCCTACGGCGGGGTGCTCGCCGACCGGATCCCGAAGCGTCGCCTGCTGCTCATCACCCAGACGCTGATGACGATCCCGGCGGCCGGCCTCTTCGCGGTCACCGCCTTCGGCGTGGTCGAGCCGTGGATGATCTTCATCGCGGTCTTCCTCTTCGGCGCGGTCAACTGCGTCGACAACCCGACCCGCCAGAGTTTCGTGATCGAGATGGTGGGGCCCGATCGCCTCGTCAACGCGGTCAGCCTGAACAGCGTGATCATCGAGGTCGCCCGCATCATCGGCCCGGCGCTGGCGGGGATCCTGATCGCGACCGTCGGCGTCGTCCCCTGCTTCGGCCTCAACCTGCTGACCTTCGCGGCGATGCTCGTCGCGCTCTGGTCGATGGACCCGCGCGCGCTGCGCTCGCCGCCGCCCGCGGTCCGCAAGCCGGGCGCGATCCGCGAGGGCCTCCGCCACGTCCGCGACAACCCCGAACTGGCGGTGCCGCTGGCGCTGATGGCGCTGGTCGGCACGCTCGGCTTCAACTTCCAGGTCGCGCTGCCGCTGCTCGCCAAGTTCAGTTTCGGCGGCGGCGCCGGGTCCTACGCGGTGCTGGTCTCGGCGATGGGCGTCGGCTCGATCACCGCGGCGCTCGTCAACGGCCACCGCGGCCAGACCGGCGGCGGGATCATCGCCGTCGCCTCGCTCGCCTTCGGCGTCGCGGCCCTGTTCGCCGCGGTGATGCCGAGCCTGGTCCTCGAGGCGATCGTCCTCGCCGCGCTCGGTGGCGCCGCGGTGATCTTCGTCTCCTCGATCAACTCGACGATCCAGCTCGCCGTCTCGGCCGAGATGCGGGGCCGGGTGATGGCCCTCTTCTCGATCGTCTTCCTCGGCTCGACGCCGATCGGCGGCCCGCTGACGGGCTGGCTGGCGGAAACGTACGACCCGCGCTGGACCCTGGTGCTGGCCGGCGTCTCCGGCCTCAGCGCTGCCTGGGCCGCGCGGACGATCTTCACCCGGATGTCCGAGCGGGCGAGCTCCGGGGCCCGCCCGCTCGGGGCATCCGTCTAGGTCGGGCGAGCCGACCTATTCGACGTAACCGGCCGCTTCCAGGTAGGCGGCTGCGGCTTCCTTCGGGGTCTGTTTTTCGAGTTCGACCCGCGCGTCCAGCTCCTGCATCACTTCGAGCGTGAGGCCCTTCTGGACGTTCAGGATCGTTTTTTCGTAATCGGGCCCGGCTTTTTCGGCGACCTTTTTGGAGGTCACGAAAATGATGTTGCCGGCGGGGAAGACTTTTTTGTCGTCTTCCAGGATCACGAATTTTTCACTCTCCGCGGCGAGTTGCGGATCGGTGGTGAAGAGGATCGAGAGATCCGCCTGACCCTTTTCCAGCACCGTGTAGCGGAGGCTGATGTCGACGGGCTTGAATTCCTTGAACTTCAGCCCGTACAGTTTTTCGAGCCCGGCCAGGCAGTCGATCCGCTGGCGGCACTCGGGCGATCCGTAGAGGCTCAGTTTTTCGCTGACGCCTTCGAGGTCGCTGATGGTTTTCAGGTTGTATTTTTCCGCCGTCGATTTGAGCAGGCCGACCGCGTTGGCGCTGGCGAACGGGGTGGGTTCGAACGCCTCGAGGCCTTCTTTTTCAAATTCGGCGTTGGCTTTTTCCCAGGCTTCGGTAGCGTCGGACGGGACTTCTTCCGGTTCCAGGCCGAAGAACGAGGTCAGCGCGGTGGAGGCGTACTCCGGGTAGCCGGAGATCTGTCCGGCCTTGAGCGTTTTCAGGGCCACGGTTTCCGAGCCGAGGCTGAGGTCGCTCTTGGCCTTGTAGCCCGCCGCCGACAGCGCCTGCGCGTAGATTTCGCCGAGGATTTCCTGTTCGGGGAAATTCTTCGAGCCGATCGTCAGGCTGACTTTCGCGTTGGCCGGATCAGACGTGATCGCTTCCGCGCCGGCTTCCGCTTCTTCGCCTTCTTCGGCGGGTTCTTCTTTTTCGGTTTCTTCGCCAGTTTCTTCCGGCGCCGTCGCTTCTTCGGCTTCGGTCGATTCCGACGAGCTGCTCGAATCGCCACCGCCGCAGGCCGAGACCCCGACTGCCAGCGCGAGCGCCGCGATCAGCATGACCAATGCCAACAACGGCTTCTTCTGGTTGAACCTCACTACATGCCTCCTTGTGTGTGTTGAACGGGCGAGAAGGGTTACTGGGGTTGCAGACGCAAGCCCCGGGAGGTGAGTCGCCTCTGCAACCCTGCCAAGGCGAACTCGAAGAGGAGGGCGAGGATGGCGGTGACCATCGCGCCGGCGACGACGCCGTCGACCCCGTACACGTTTTCGCCGAGGATGAAGTCACCCAGCGTGACCACGCCGACCAGCGGTGCGATGGTCGCGGTGGCGATGATGTTGATGCTGGCCCCGCGGACGCCGGTCATGATGCTCGGTACCGCCATCGGCAGCTCGACCTTCCGCATGATCTCGAACTCGGTCATGCCTACCCCGCGGGCGGCGTCGACCGTCGCCCGGTCGACCTGGCGGATGCCGACGAAGGTGTTGGTGAGGATCGGCGGGATGCCGAGGACCGCTAGAGCGCCGACAAGCGGCACGACCCCCACCCCGACGATCGCCGCGACGAAGGCGAGTAAGGCGAGCTCGGGAATCGCGCGGCCGGCGTTGCCGAGACCGACCGCGACCAGTTCTCCGGCGCCCTTGTGCCCGAAGTAGAGCCCGAGCGGGAGCGCGATCAGCATGGCCACCGCGAGGGCCAGCAAGCTCACCTCGATCTGGGTCCAGGAGAGTTCGAGCACCTGTTCGAGGCCGCCGACCTTCTTGCCTCCGGTGACGCTCGATTCCTGCTTGGAGAAGATGAATTCGAACGCGCCGGCAAAGCCGGCGAACAGGGGGTGGGGGAGCAGCGCGGCGCTCATGCCGTCGCCTCCGCCTCGGCGCGGCGCCACGGCGTCGCCAGCCGCTGGACCAGCACGAACACGGCTTCGAACGCGAGTGCCATCAGGATCGCGATGCCGCCGGAGAGGATGATCGCGGTCGGGAAGGTCAGGTTGCCACCGTTGTAGATCTGGGTGCCGAGGCCGCCGCCGCCGGCGAGGACGGCGAGGGTCGCGATCGCGACGGTGCTGACGGTGGCGATCCGCAGGCCGCCGATGATCTCCGGGACCGCCAACGGCAGTTCGACCTTCCAGAGGATCTGATTTTCGGTGAGGCCCATGCCGCGGGCCGCGTCCTTGGCCGACTCGGGCACGTTGGCGAGGCCGCTCATGACGTTGCGGTAGATGATCTGCAGCGTGTAGGCGCTGAGCGCGATGATCGCGGTCTCCCGTCCGCGGCCGGTGATCGGCAGCAGCAGCATGAAGAAGGCGAGGCTGGGGATGGCGAAGAGAAGGCCGGTTCCGGCCAGAAGGGGCCACTGCAAGAGGTGGTAGCGGTGGGCGAGCAGCGCGAAGGCGAAGGCGACGACGAAGCCGATCAGCACCGAGATGATCACCAGTTCGAACTGCTGCAGGGCGGGCGTCCCGTAGCGGTGGAGGTTTTCCGAGGCCCAGTCCGCACAGAAGAGGTGGTTGGGACGTGCCTGGCAGGGGAGCGTTTCGCCGGTCCGTTCTTTGAGGAACCCTTCGCCGACTTCGCCGACCGCGGCGAGGGGAATCCCGGCCAGTGGGTTATTCATCGGTCCGGATCTGGGTCTCGCGGTCGGCCTCGCGGGGCCGCTCCACCGCGCTCTGCTCTTCCGTCTTGGCCACCGGCGAGGCGAGGAACTCGGAGATGATCTCGACCGAGAGGATGCCGACGATGCGGCCGTCGTGGTCGACCACCGCCGCGTACATCGACTCGCCCTGGAGCAGGTCGGCGAGCGCGTCCCGCATCACGTCGCCCGTTTCCAGCACCGGCCCGAGCGGCGCGTCGGCGGTGGTCGGGACGGTGTCGCCGGCGAGGTCGCGCCGGGTCAGCCAGCCCTGCGGCCGTTCGTTCGCGTCGACCAGCAGGGCGTAGGGGACCTCGACGTCGGGGTGAGCGAGTTCGGCCCGGACCTCGGCGGTCGACTGGCCTGGCTTGGCGTTCGGCGCGCGCCAGAGGTTGACGTCCCCGACCCGCATCAGCGAGAGGCGCTTCAGCGCCCGGTCGGCGCCGACGAAGTCCTCGACGAACTCGTTGGCGGGCGCCATCAGGATCTCGGCGGGGGTCGCGTACTGCTCGACCCGCCCGTGCTGTTTCATGATCGCGATCCGGTCGCCCATCTTGATTGCCTCGTCGATGTCGTGGGTGACGAAGAGGACCGTCTTGCGGATGTTCGCCTGGAGGCGGAGGAACTCGTTCTGGAGGCGCTCGCGGGCGATCGGGTCGATCGCGCCGAAGGGCTCGTCCATCAGCATCACCGGCGGGTCGACGGCGAGGGCGCGGGCGACGCCGACGCGCTGCTGCTGGCCGCCGGAGAGCTGCACCGGATAGCGGTCTTTCAGCTCGGGGTCGAGGCCGACGAGGTCGAGCAGCTCGTCGGTGCGGGCGCGGATCCTCTCCTTGTCCCAGTTGAGGAGATGCGGGACGGTGGCGATGTTCTGGGCGATCGTGCGGTGGGGGAAGAGGCCGACCTGCTGGATCACGTAACCGATTTCACGCCGCAGCTTCGCCGCGTCCTTGCGTTTGACCGACTCGCCGCCGATCAGGATGTCGCCCTCGCTCAGCTCGATCATCCGATTGGCCATCCGCATCGAGGTGGTCTTGCCGCAGCCGGAGGGGCCGACCAGCACGCAGATCTCGCCCGCCTCCACCTCGAGGTCGAGGCGGTCGACGGCCGGTTCGGCCGAGCCTCCGTAGCGCTTGGTAGCGCCCTGGTAGCTGACGGAGGAAGCTCCTCCCTGGGACTGTTCGGACGCCGTCGGGACCGGCACTGAGCCGACCCTATACCCCGGCGGGGTCGGGTTCACGCTGTTCTTGACCTTCTGAGTCAAGATTGTGATGATGACAGGCGTGCTCGGCGGAGGATCCGCGGGCGAGCCAGAAGAGGGCGATGAAGACGGCGGTCGCCACAACGTTGAGGGCCAGCTTGTAGTTGAGGCCGATCGAGCCGAAGACGTCGGTGCGGGTCGGGCGGGGGCCGGTGGGGACGAGACCGACCAGGCCGAAGACGCCGTCGACGATCAGTGCCGCGACGATGATCGTGACCAGCATCAGCGCGGTGATCCGCAGCGCGAACGCGGTCCCGTAGTACTTGCGGTAGGCGAGCACGATCGGGAGCACGATCAGGTCGGCGAAGATGAACGCGACGACTCCGGCGAAGCCGATCCCGCCCGACCAGAGCACCGCGGCGAGCGGCACGTTGCCGACCGAGCAGACGAAGCTGAGGATCGCGATCAGCGGCCCGACGAGGACGTTCTCGAGCGTGCGCAGGAGTGGCGGCGCGTCGGTGACGAACAACACGTTGAAGAAGTCGTCGCCGAGCAGGCCGATGAAGCCGGCGAGCAGGAAGCCGAGCGCGATCTCCTTGTAGAGCATCTGCCAGTCCATGCGGAAGTTGCTCGCGACTTCGCTCCAGGCGTCGGCCGAGCGGATCGACTCGCGCAGCGGCCTCGCCTCGCCTCCACCACCGTGGTCGTGGTGCTCGTGGCCGCCTTCGCCTGCCGCGTCCTGGGCGTTCTGGCGCGCCCGCTCTTCCAGCGCGGGGGAGACGAAGCGGCGCAGCAGCACCGCCATCAGGCCGATCATCACGATGCCGCCGACGAACTCGGCGAGCGTGAACTGCCAGCCCATCAGCACCCAGAGGACGAGGCCGAGCTCCCAGACCAGGTTCGTCGAGGCGAACTGGAAGGCGAGCGCGGTGATCGCCGAGGAGCCCTTGGCGAAGAGCGAGCGGGCGATCGCGATCGCCGCGTAGGAGCAGGAGGACGACGCGGCGCCGAGCCCGGTCGCCTTCGCGATCGGGGCGAAGCCGGTCCCGGCCAGCGCCCCTTCGATCTTCGCCCGCGGCACCCAGGCCTGGACGATGCCGGAGATCGCGAAGCCGATCACCAACGCCCACCAGACCTCATAAGCCATCAGGAAGGACTGTTCGACCCCCTGCCAGAGCTTTTCGAGAACCGGCATCAGCTTCTCTCAGGCGTCAGCGGCCGACGAAGCGGCCCAGCGCGGCGACCAGCTCGTCGACTTTCTCGGCCTGGTCGCCACCCTCTGCCTGGGCCACGCAGTGGCGCGTGTGGTCGTCGATCAACCCGAGCGCGACCCGATCGAGCGCCGCCTCGATCGCGCCGATCTGCGTCAGCACGTCGATGCAATACCGCTCCTCCTCGACCATCCGCGAAACGCCACGAACCTGTCCCTCGATGCGCGCGAGTCGTTTGAGCAGAGCCTCTTTGTCAGTTTTGTATCCGACGGTCATGGGGTGAAGGTAGCAGGTACCCCGGGGGGGTATTGGGTGACGGTGTGCTCCCGGCCGCTCCGGCAGTCCTTGATCGGACGGGAGGGGTTCGTGACAAACGTAGGGAGGTCGGCACGGGTCCAGCGCGGGCCGGTGCGTGGTCGACCTAAGGTCCGGTGGACCAGGCGCGGTCGACCTGACGTCCGTCTTCCGGACCCTAGGTCGACCGCACCAACGGGGGCGGACCTTAGGTCGACCACGCCCCTCGACGACACGCACGGAAGCGTGGACTTCCCACGCTCTCCCTCACGAGTTGCCAGTCTCGTCACGTTCTTGTGGGACTCGCGTGCGCGTCCCGCGTCGCGAACCCTCCCCGGATCCGTCACTCCCCCAGACCCGCCCTCTCGGCAGCGGCCACAGCCTGCCAGGGCCGCCGCCGAGAGGGCAGCGTCCCTTTCCCCGGGCGCCAGCTTCAAGAGGCCAGGACCCTCGCCGGGCCCCGCCCCCTACATGCCGAGGCGCTTCGCCCGCTCGCGGGCCTTGGCGATGACTTCGTCGCGCTCGGGCTGCTCCCCGCCGCGCATCAGGACCTTGCCGGCGACGACGACGGTGTCGACGGCGGTGCGGTCGGCGGCGTAGACGAGGTCGGCAGTGAGGTCGCCGATCGCGAGCTCGGGGGCGGATGGGTCGAGGAGGAGGAAATCGGCGGGGGCGCCGATCTTGAGGGGGGTGGCGCCGAGGAGGGGGGCCTTGGCGCCGGTGGCGACGGCCCAGGCGTCGTCGACCGAGATCGCGGTGGCGTCGGCGGCGGCATGGCGCTGGGCGAGGGCGAAGAGCTTCAGGTCGGCGAGGAGGTCGAGCGAGTCGTTGGAGCCGGCACCGTCGGTCCCGAGGCCGACGCCGACGCCGGCGGCGCGGGCGGAGGGGTAGTCGAAGACCTTGCCGACCGCGAGTTTCATGTTGGCCGCCGGGTTGGAGACGACGGTCGCCCCGCGGGCGGCGATCAGGTCGAGCTCTTCGTCGTCGAGCCAGACGCCATGGGCGAGCACGGTGCGCTCGGTGAGCAGGCCGAGGTCGTCGAGGTAGGCGGCTGGCCTGCGGCCGTGTTCGCCGATGCAGTCGTCGACCTCGGGCTTCGTCTCGGAGAGGTGGATCTGGACCGGGACGTCGCGCTCGGCCGAGAGCTCGGCGATGAAGCGCAGCGACTCCTCGCTGACCATGTAGATGGAGTGCGGGGCGAGGGCGGGGTCGACGAGGCCGCCGAAGGCGCTCAGCGCGTCGAGGTGCTCGACCGCCTCGCTGCGCATGGCGGCGCCGTCGCGGCCTTTGTCGAAGAAGGGTGCGCCGAGCGACGCCCGCATCCCGGCGTCGGCCACCGCCCGCGCGGTCGCCTCCGGATGCCAATACATGTCCCAGAAGCGGGAGGTGCCGGAGCGGATCATCTCCAGGCAGGCGAGCCGGGTGCCCCAATAGACGTCCTCGGCGTCGAGCTTCGCCTCCACCGGCCAGATGCGCTCTTCCAGCCAGGGCATCAGCGGCAGGTCGCCGCCGCTGCCGCGGAAGAGCGTCATCGCGGCGTGGGTGTGGCCGTTGACGAGCGGCGGGACGAGGATCGCCCCGGCGGCGTCGAGGGTCTCCTCGCCGGGGGCGGGGACGACGTCGGGGCCGAGCGCGGCGATCGTCCCGTCGGGGGCGCAGCGCAGGCCGACCGACTCGCCGTCCAGGCGCGCGTCGGTGATGACGAGGCCGCTCAACGCCGCGCCGGCTCCCTCGCCGGGCCGCTCGCTGTCCGCGACCGCGCGCCGCTCATCTTCCCACCGCGCCCAAGCGCGGCAGCACCGCCGCGAGGCCGTCGCGCAGGCGGCTCGCGTTGATGATCCGGTCGGCTTCCATCTCGGCGACGGAGAGCTCGCCCTCGGCCAGCCCGTTGGCGAGGTTGTCGACGACGCAGATCGCCGCGTACTCGAGCCCGAGCTCGCCCGCGATCACGCACTCGGAGGCGACCGTCATCCCGACCACGTCGGCATGCGCCGCGATCATCCGGATCTCGGCCGGGGTCTCGAAGCGCGGCCCGATCGTCTGCCAGTAGACGCCGCCGTCGACCGGCACCTCGCCGCCTTCGGCCCAGGCCGCGAGCAGCTCGGCGCGCCAGTGCGAGGCGAACCGTGGGGCGGAGTGGGCACGGGCGTCGGTGAAGATCGAGTCGGAGACGTGGAGGGCGATGAAGTCGTCCGGGCAGAGGAGCGAGCCGACTGGGAGATCGGTACGCAGGCTGCCGACCGAGGCGACCGCGAGGACGCGATCGCAGCCTTGCTCGACCAGCGGCCTCAGGTTGGCAACGTGGTCGATCTCGTGGGGGAGGACGAAGTCGGCGCCGACCCCGTGGCGCTGCACGATCGACGCGCCGTGCTCGGCCGCCGCCGCGGCGATCTGCTCGCCGCCCGGGCCGAGCGCGTTGGAGCCGAGGATGACGGCGAGTCGTCCCATCGGCGGATCCTCTCAGGATTCGCGGCGGGCGCGGAACTCGGCGACCGCCTCGTCGTGGTCGACGATCGGCTCGGGGTAGTCGAGGGCCTCGAAGCCTTCCATCAGCCAGGGCCGGAAGATCGCCTTGCCGCGCACCGATTCCAGCTCCGGCACCCAGCGCCGCACGTAGATCCCGTCGGGGTCGAAGCGTTCCGCCTGGCGCACCGGGCTGAGCACCCGGTTCGGTCGCGTGTCGTTGCCGGTCCCGGCGATCCACTGCCAGTTGCCCGAGTTGTTGGCGATGTCGCCGTCGGTCAGCAGGTCCCAGAAGTGCCAGGCGCCCTTCCGCCAGTCGACGTAGAGGTCCTTGGTGAGGAACGAGCCGACGGCGAGGCGCGCGCGGTTGTGAATGTAGCCCTCGGCGGCCAGCTGGCGCATCCCGGCATCGACCAGCGGGTAGCCGGTGCGGCCTTCCTTCCAAGCCTCGAAGACCTGCTCGGAGCGGGACCAGCGGTCGCCGCGCGGGCGGTAGTCGCGCCGCGGCAGGTCGGGGAAGGCGGCGAGGACCTGGTGGTGGAAGTCGCGCCAGCAGAGCTGCCGCACGAAGGGCTCGCCGCCGCGCGCCTGCGCCGCCGCGCCGGCCAGCTCGCGTGGGCTGACGCAGCCGAAGCGGATGTGGGCGCTGAGGCTCGAGGTCCCGCGGCCCGCGAGGTCGTCGTGGCCGTCGTCGTAGCGGTCGACCCGCTCGTGGAGGAAGGCCTGCATCCGCTTGCGCGCCTGCGTCTCGCCGCCGGGCTCCCGTTGGGGGGACGGCTCGCCGTCGGTCAGCTTCTCCAGCGCCGGCAGCTCGCCCGCCGCGAGCCCGCTCGGCACCGTCAGCTTGCGCGGCACGCCGACCTCCTCGCGCCATTCCGCCGCGCTCCAGGCCCGGTGGTAGGGGCTGAATACCTTGAAGTGGTCGCCGCCGGTCGGCACCACCGCGCCGGGGTCGAGGATCGTAATGCCGGGATGGGCGATGAGCTCGATGTCGGCCTTCCCGCACGCCTCCCGCAGCGCCTTCTCGCGCCGCCGCGCGTACCGGCTCCAGTCGGCGGCGATGTGGAGTTCGTCCGCGTCGCATTCCCGCGCAACTTTCATCGCCTCCTCGACCACCTGCCCTCGCCGCAGGAAGAGCCGCCCGTCCATCGCCCTCAGCCGCCCGTCGAGGTCGATCAGCGCCTCCCTCATGTAGGCGACCCGGTTCGGCGCCGCGAAGCGCGACCCGAGGATCGCGTCGTCGAGGACGAACAGCGGCACCGTGCGCTCCGCCCGCGAGGCGGCCCAGAGCGCCGGGTTGTCGGTCACCCGCAGGTCACGGGTGAAGAGGACGACTGCGGTCTTGGCGGCCATAAGGATCTTGTACCCGAGATCCAGGACGACCTATGCACAGGTCGCGGCTTCGCGCTCTCGTTTTTCGAGCAGGGCGAGCTGTTCCTCCAGCATCGCCGAGAAATTACGTTCCAGCCTCGGCGTCAGATTCTTGAACGCGCCCCCGATGCGCTCGGCCGCGCCGTACACGGCGGCCTTCCCTTTCACCTGCACCGCCTCGCAGCCCGGAGGCGGATCCAGTTCCTTGACGAGCTGGGACTTGAAGAACAGGGAATTCCCCGCCGGGCCGAAGGTCGTCATGTATTCGCCCGGGGACATTCCCGGCTTCGCCTCTTCGAGAGCTCCTTCGATCGTCCGGGCGGCTCCTTCGAGACGGGCGTCGAATTCACCCTGCCAGGAGTGGTCGGCACTCGCGCAGGCAGCGACGATGATCGCCATGCCGATCAGGAACACGACGAATCCCGCACGTTTGAATCTCGCCCTGCCAGGCATATGTTGCACCTATGCCCGATTCAGGCTCCGGCCGAAACGAGACCGAGGAGGAACGCCTCGATCGCAATCTAGGCGAGCTCCTGCAGGAGCTGCGCGTCGCGCTGCCCGGCGTGCAGGTCCTGTTCGCCTTCCTGCTCGCGGTGCCGTTCCAGCAGAACTTCAGCGAAATCAGCGACTTCGACAAAGCGATGTACTTCGTGACGCTGCTGCTCACGGCGTTCTCGGCGGCGCTCCTGATCGCGCCCTCGGCCTACCACCGGCTCACCTTTCGCTACCAGCAGAAGCACCGGCTGGTGTTCGTCTCCAACCGGCTCGCGATCGCCGGGCTCGCCGTGCTGGCGCTGGCGATGACCTGCGCGATCCTGCTCGTCACCAACGTGCTGTGGGGGACCGTGGCTACGACCGTGGTGACGACGGTGGCGGTGCTGGTGATGTTCGCCGTGCTCTGGGTGGCGCTGCCGATGCGCCGTCGCCTCAGGTACCGGGACGAGGGTCTGCCACTCCTAGATCCGCCCGAAGAAGACTGATCGCCTCGTCGAGGGGGTCGAGCAACGGCAGGTCGGGCGCCTCGCGCCGCAGCATGGCCGCGTCGGCGGACCAGACCTCGAGCTTCAGCTCCAGCGGCAGCTTGAACTCCGCCGCCACCGTCGCCTCGCCTTCGCGCCGGATCGACTCGTGGATCGTCGTCAGGTTGGTCAGCTTGTCGGCGGCGTAGATCGCGAAGGCGTCGCCGTCGACGTCGGCCACGCGGGCGCGGTGCTCCTCCTTGCGCTCGCGGTAGTCCTCGATCGCTTCGTCGTCGGAGAGCGCGGCGACCAGGTCGGCGATCTCGTCGCCGAACTCGGCGCGCAGCTGCTCGACCGTGATGTCGGAGTCCTCGACCACGTCGTGGAGGAGCGCCGCGGCGAGGGTCGTGTCGGCGTAGTGGTGGGCGGCGAGTGTGGCGGCGACCATACGCGGGTGCTCGATGTAGGGAAGGCCGCCGCTGCCGTTGCGGACCTGGCCGGCGTGCGCCTCGGCCGCCCGGGCCTGGGCGCGGGCGATGACCTCCGAGCGGGCGACGGCGGCGTCGATCGGGGCGGTGTCGATCGGGCTCACGCGGCGGCGCCGGCGACCGGCGCGAGGGCGAACTCGCCGGTCGCGGGATCGACTTCGTAGCTCGCGCCCTCGTGGGCCAGCTCGATCGCGCCGGGAGCACCCCCGCGCGCCTCCCACGCCCTCGCCGCCCGGACCGCGTGCGCGTCGAGCCAGTCGTCGGAGTGCAGCGGGTCGTGGTGGAAGAGGAGCGTGCGCCGCGCGGCCGCGCGCCGGGCGAACGCCAGCGAGTGGGAGAGCGCCGAGTGTCCCCAGCCGAGGTGGCAGTCGTACTCCTCGTCGGCGTACTGGCCGTCGTGGATCAGCAGGTCGGCGTCCTCGGCGAGGCCGAATCCGGAGATCCACTCGGGGTCGAGCGCCTCGAGGTCGGCACCGAGCGCCGGCTCGTGGTCGGGGACGTAGGCGAGGCTCGCTCCCGCGTCCTCGATCCGGAAGCCGAGCGTCGGGCCACGATGGGCGACCGCGGCGGCGGTGACCTGGGCCGAGCCGATCTCCCAGCGCTCCGGGCAGGCGTGGAAAGAGATGTCGCAGGGAAGCTCACGTACCTCCACCGGCGAGAGCGGCGCCGAGATGTAGCGGGCGATGCGGTCGCGCAGGCTGGCCTCGGGGGTGGCCGGGCCCCAGATGACGATCTCGGCCTGGCTGCGGAAGAGCGGCGCGAAGAAGGCGAGGCCCTGGATGTGGTCGAGGTGCAGGTGGGTGAGCAGCAGGTTGATGCGGATCGGCTCGTCGGGGAGCGCGAGGCCGAGGTTGCGGATCCCGGTGCCGGCGTCGAGCACCAGCAGCGAGCCGTCGGCGAGGGTGACGCCGACGCAGGAGGTGTTGCCGCCGTAACGGATCGTCTCCGGACCGGGAGAGGGGACCGACCCGCGCGCGCCCCAGAGGTCGACCTTCACGCCGATGCCCCGTTCGAGTTCGCCGCGGTGCCGCCAGCGGATGTCCCGTCGACCGGCCAGAAGATCGAGAGTGCGCCCTCGGTCCCGTGCGCGCCGACCAGCGGGAACGCGGTCGATTCGACGTCGTGCACGCGCCCGTCGAAGCCGCGGACGCCGAAGCTCCCGTGCGTGGGCCGGGTCGTGCGCAGCGCCCGGACGACCGGCAGCTCGTCGTAGGTGACGGCGTTGCCATCGGCGTCGCGCGGCCCGAAGACCCCGTCCCATTCGCTGTGCCCGACGTGGCCGACCTCGTCGAAGCCCTTGCCGAGCAGCGTCCCGGCGGCCTCGTTGTAGAAGACCAGCAGCCCCTCCTCGTCGACCAGGAAGGCCGGCGTCGAGAGGGCCGACATCAAGTTCCTGGCAAGGATCAACTCAAGCGGCTTTTGCGACACAAGCGGACACTCTAGTTCGATTTCGATCCCGGACTTTGCGGAGTAACTCCCCGCCGTTACCCCGAGCCGTGACCTCGTACTCCTAGGCAAGGGATGGCAACGGACGCTGGCCGGGGATGACAGCTAAGGAGAGAATGCGACGCCGTTGCGGGAGACGCGAGGGAGACGGCACCAAATCCACAGTTGCGGGCAGGTTCTTCCGCGAACTCGACGGTTCCGCGCGCCTTCCTCCGCGATCCGATCCCGCCGGGAGCAACCCTATGTCGGTTTGTAACCCTGTGGGTGACAAATCGACAGGGTGTTGGGCCTGGTCCGACAGAAGCGTGACGAGGGTGTGGAGTTCCGGGCGGAAGCGTCACGTCCCTCCGCACTCCCCCACGAAACCCTCACATCCTGGGCTGCCGCGACGGCGCGAACGACGCTCACCTGCGCTCCCAACCACTACGCTTCCCGCCGCATGGCCGACCTCACCCCCACCTATCGCGTCGCGATGGCGATCAACACACCGGTCGCGGCCTGGGGTCGGCTCGACGTCAGCGGTGTCGAGGTCCTGCCGGCGAGCGGCCCGCTGCTGGTCGTCGGCAACCACGACAGCCACTGGGACCCGGTGATGATCGGCTTCGCCGCGCGTAAGCGACGGATGATCCGGGCCCTGGCCAAATCCCAGCTCTGGGATGTGAGGGGGCTCGCGCCGGTGCTGAACGGCATGGGGCAGATCCCGATCGTCCGCGACGCTGGTGACGCGCAGGCGCTCGCCAACGCGGTCGAGGCGCTTCGGGAAGGCTCCTGCGTCGGCGTCTTTCCCGAGGGCACGCGCTCGAGGGGCAACGTGCTGCGGGCGCGTAGCGGCGTCGGTCGACTGGCCCTGGAAGTCCCCGAGGCCCACGTCACCTGCGTCGCGGTCACCGGCACCGCCGACCTGACCGGCTTTCCCAGGCGCCCCCGGATCAAGATCCGCTTCTTCGACCCCGCCGGCGGTCAGCCCCGCCCCGATGAGACGGCCGCCGACATCTCGGCCCGCCTGCTCGCCGAGATCCGCGCGCTCGCCCCGCCGGCTCTGAGCTACCGCAAGCGCAACGCCTAGCCGTCCTCGGCGCCGGTCGGGCCCGGCTTAGTGCCCGCCGCCACCATGGCCTCCGCCGCCACCGTGGTGCCCGCCGCCCATCCCACCGCCGTCGACGATCCCGGCGGCTGGTCCCGCCAGGGTGACCCCGCACGCCGCCAACAGCTCGTCCCCGGCGACCGCGAGGTCGTAGATCGTCCAGTCCGTCTCGGCCCAGGGCGTGAGCTCGCCGGTGGTCGGCTCCATCCGGGCCACCGTGCTCTTCTTGTCGCCGCGCCGCCCGCAGGCCACCCAGACGTGCTCGTTGCCGGCAGCGATGGCACGGGGTGCGTTCGGCGCCTCGTGGACCGCGTCGACCCTCATCGTCGCCAAGTCGACGCGTACGAGGGCGCCCCACGAGGATGAGCGGCGACGACCGCAGGCCACCCAGAGGGCGTCGCGGTGGATGGCCGCCCTGACTCCGCGGGCGGGGAGCCTGACCTCCGCCTCGACCGATCCGGTGTCCCTCGCGACGCGGCAGACTCGCCGGCCCTTGCCCGTCAGCGCGATCAGGCCGTCGTCGGCGGAGAGGATCTGGCGCGCGCCGCGGGGGACCTTCGCTTCCACCGTCGTCTCCCCGGTCGCCTGGTCCGTCCCCACCAGCTCGCCGTTGCGGCGGATGATCCAGACCGACCGCGGGTCGCAGGCGAGGTCGCGCGCTCCTCTTCCGGTCCGCGCCACTCCCTCGCCCTCGCCGTCCGGATGGAAGCGCCAGAGCCAGCCGTTCGTCCCCAGGACCCAGACCGCTTCGGTCCCTGCCGCGATCGCCGCCGTGCCGTGGTGCAGGCTGGTACGGCCCTCGACCCGCGCGGTGCGGCGGTCGATCCGGGTGACGGTCTCACTGGTGGCGTTGGCGATCCAGATCGCGTCCTCGCGGACCGCCATCCGTCCGAGCCCGTGGCCGGTCTCGATCCGGTCGCCCCGGGTGTCGGGCGCCGCGGTCGACCACCGGTCGATCCAGGCCGAAGCGTGGAGGGGCGGGGTCCGAAAGAGGTTTTCCGAGGTGAAGCGCACCGCGGAAAGGTAAACCGCCTGCCCGCTGGGCGCGAGGCCTAACCGGCCGGTTCGCCGCTGCCTTTGAGGGCGGTCCAGGTGCCACCGAAGGCGCTCTCGCCGTCGCCGTTCGCCTCGCCCGGCGCTTTGTCGCCGCCGAAGCTGTAGAGCGGTTGGCCGGCGTAGGTGACCTGGGTGGTGCCGTCGGGGCGTTCGACCGTGCCGAGGCGTGCGGCGGCGGTGCCGTTGGACGGCTGCGGTTCACCGCTTTCGTCGAGGAGCGGGGGCCAGGCTTTGGCGCAGGCGCCTTCGCATTCTTCGCCGCTGAAGGCGTAGAGCGTGCGGCCTTCGGAGTTGACGAGGACCTCGCCGAGGCCCACGGCGCTGCCGAGGGAAACGAAGACCGTGCCTTCTTCGGCGTTCGGGGGCGGCGGTTTGGGCTTCGGCAGGGAGGAGTCGGTCTTGCCGGCTTCGGTCGCCGTGGTCGAGGAGGAGCTCGAGCCGCCGCCACCGCAGCCGGCGAGGGCGCCGATGCCGAGGATCGCCGCCGCGAGCAGCGCCGCCGCGCGCCGGCTCACGTCGCGTCGATGCCCGCCCCACCGAGCAGCGCGGTCGCCCGGTCGACCGGGGCCACGAAGGTCCGGTCGCCGGCGTGCACGCCGATCTCCGTCGCCTGGGAGAGGTCGAGCGCCGAGCTGAGCACGGCGTGCGAGTCTTCCCCCCAGCGGTAACGGAAGCTTCCGGCCGAGTAGGTGCGCCCCTTCGCGTCGCGGAGGAAGACGCGGCAGAGGGTGCCGGAGCGGACGCCGCTCACGTACATCTCGATCTCGGTGCCGAAGGCGTGGGGTTCGAGGGTTGCGTCGATGCTCACCCCTTTCGGCAGGGAGGCGAAGTCCACCTTCTGGGCGGGCGAACTTTCCCCGGAACCCAGGGGGAGGATCGCGATCGCGAGCACGGCCGCGACGGCTGCCGCGGCGATCGCGCCGCCGAATCCGAAGCGGAGGCGACGGCGCCTCTTCACGCGCCCCTCTCGCGCCGATTCGGCCGCGATCTGCGCCTCGATGCGGGCGCCGAGGTCGGCGGGCGGGCGTACGGTCGGCTGCTCGATCCGGGCCGGATCGGCCAGCGGCAGCAGCGCCGCGACCCCCTCCAGCGAGCGCAGCTCGGCGCGGCACTCCTCGCAGCCCTCGAGGTGGGCGGCGACCGCGGCGCGTTCGTCGTCCGGCAGGTCCCCGAGCGCGTAGGCGCCGAGCGAGAGCTTCCAGTCGCGGTGGTCGTCAGTCCTCATAGCCCATCTCCTCCAGCGCGACCCGCAGCGCCCGCAGCCCGTAGTAGACGCGGCTCTTGATCGTCCCCTCCGGCACGCCCAGTTCCTCGGCGACCTCGGAGTAGGGGCGGGCGCGGAAGTGGGTCTCGAGCAGGACCTTGCGGTGGTCCTCGCCGATCCGGCGCATCGCCTCCTCGACCTGCCAGGCCAGCAGCGCCTGCTCCAGCGGTTCGACCGACGGCTCGACGCCGCCCTCGGCGACCCGCGGGCGTGCCGCCCGGGCCCGTCCCAGATCGATCACGACATTGCGCAGGATCGCGAACAGCCAGGTGCGGAGGCTGCCGATCTCGGGATCGAAGCGGTCGCCCGCCCGCCAGGCGCGGAGGAACGTCTCCTGCACCGCCTCCTCGGCGAGGCCGGCGTCGCCGAGCGAGCGCACCGCGAAGCCGTAGAGCTCACCTGAGTGGGCGGCGTAGGCCTCGCGCACGTCCCGCTCGCGGGTCAGCGCGCCCAACTCGCGCCGCCTTTTTCCTGGTCGCCGATCTTCATGACGACAGTTGTACGGCAGCGGGGGCGGGGAGGTTCAACGAAAGATCGCGATACGCGGTTACGTTTCTCCTCGTGTCCGTCTCCCTCGCCGAGCTGATCGGCAACGCCCACGCCTTCGAGGATCTCGACGACTTCCGCAACGGGATCCCCGTCCTGCTGCGCGAATTCGTCCCCGCCGACGTCGCCTCCTACAACGAGATGGATGAGGACCCGCTCGGGTCCTGGTGGACGAGCGACCCGGAGGTGCAGGTCACTCCCGAGCAGGCCGCCGTCTTCAAAGAGCTGGCCGAGGAAAACCCGGTGCTCGCCTACGTCCGGCGCACGCGCGACGGACGGCCCCGGCGGATCTCCGACTTCCTCACCCGCAGCGAGTACCACCGCCTGCCGCTCTACCGCGAGTTCTACGGCAAGATCGAAGCCGAGTACCAGTGTGCGTTGACCCTGCCGTCGCGCCCACCGGTGGTGATCGGGCTCGCCCTCACCCGCGCCCGCACCGACTTCAGCGACCGCGAGGTCGCCGGCCTCGGCGCCGCCCGCCCGCACCTGATCCAGGCCTACCGCAACGCCGAGCTGGCGGCGGCCCGCGAGGCGACGATCGCCGCGCTGGAGGCGGGACTCGAGCAGGTCGGCACGGCGGTGATCGTGGTCGACCGCCACGGCCGCGTCGACCTCGCCACCCCGGCGGGGCGGAGGCTGCTCGACGGCCCGCTCGCGGGCGAGAGCCCCCAGCGCCTCTCCCGCGAGGTGACCGCGGCGCTCGCCGCCCGGCGTGAGGCCGGCACCCCGGCGACGGAGCCACTCGTCGTCGAAGGCCCCGACGGCCCGCTCTCCCTCCGCGTCCTCGGCGGCCCGGAAGGGGGCAGCGAGATGCTCGTGATCGAGCCCGACGTCAGTGGCCTCTCGGTCCCCGCCCTGGAGACCCTGGGACTCACCCGCCGCCAGGCCGAGGCATTGCGCTGGGTAGCCCTCGGCCGCCGCGGCCCAGCCATCGCCAAGGCGATGGGCATCTCACCCCGAACCGTGGAGAAGCACCTGCAGGGCGCCTACGCGAAGCTCGGCGTAACCGGCGCCTCGGAGGCCGCGGCTACGGCCTGGGCGGCGGTTGGGGTGCGGTTGCCGGGGTAGGCGCCGGACCGCGAGGGTTCTGGCCGGGGGAAGCTGGCGCCCGAGGAAAGGGACGCGAGGCGTGGCGGCGAGAGGGCCGTCTCGTCCACGGCCCTGGCTGGCTGTGGCCGTGGCCGAGACGGCCGGGGTATGAAAGGTGCGAAGGAACTCCGACGCCGTTGAGGGTGATGTGAGGGAGATGCCGGGAACTCCACGCTTCCGCGCACGTTCCTCCTCGATTCGACGGCGCCCGCGACAGCCGTTCGTCGTTTGCCCCCCATACGGGAGGGAAAGAGCGAAGGGCTGATTCCAGGTGCGACGGAACCGTGCCGAGGGTGTGGAGTTCCGGGCGGAAGCGTCACGTCTCTCGGGAGTTCCCGGCGAAAGCGTGACGAACCCTCGCAGTCAGTCACGAGACCCTCACGTCCTGGGCGTCTCATCGCGGTCACAGCCAGCCAGGACCGCGATGAGACGCCCAGGACGCAGCTAGGACTGCCGAGGCCGCCGGAAGCACGGCCGTCCCCTCCAACCCCCGCCCTTTTAGGCCTCGAGTTTGCCGATCTTGAAGATTTTGGTTCCGCAGTCGGGGCAGACCCCTTGGATCGCCGGGCGACCGTTTTTCATCGTCACCTGCTTGGCGTCTTTGATCTCGACCTTCTTGCGCTCTTTCACGCAGTAGCCCTCGGGCATGTCGAGGCCTCCTTTCCTGCCGCGATGCGGCGTCGCCCCGCGTTGCCACGCGGGCTGGGATCGCTCGAATGTACCCCAGAACGGCGATCCTGTACGCACGGCACGTGGCAAATGTGACGAAAGATTGACCGACCAGTCAATCAGTCCGTGGTCCGTTTGCTCTACGCTCCCCGTCGGTAAACGACGCAGTCCAGTCGATTCGCACTTACGCCAAGGAGGCGCCTGAGATGCCCGAAGCAGTAATCGTCGACACCATCCGCACGCCGATCGGCCGCGCCTTCAAGGGCTCGCTCGCGTCGCTGCGGCCTGAGGAGCAGGGCGCCTTCGTGGTCGACCAGCTGCTCGAGCGCAACCCCGGGCTCGACCCCGCCCTGGTCGAGGACGTCTTCTGCGGCGTCGGCATGCCGCAGGGGTTGCAGGCCTTCAACATGGGCCGGATCATCAGCCTGCTCTCGCAGAAGCTGCCGCAGACGGTCAACGGCGTCACCGTCTCCCGCTACTGCTCCTCCAGCCTCGACGCGATCCGCCACGCCGGCAACGCGATCAAGGCGGGCGAGGGCGACGCCTACATCGCCGTCGGCGTCGAGTGGGTCAGCCGCTTCAACGAAGCCTCCGAGCCGGTCCGCGTCGACGATCGCGACGAGAACCTGATCGGCGAGAACGGCCAGCCGAACGCCTACATCGACATGGGCATCACCGCCGTCAACGTCGCCAAGAAGTACGGCGTCCGCCGCGAGGACATGGACAAGTTCGCCCAACGCTCGCAGGAACTGGCGGTCAAATCGCAGGAGGACGGCTTCTTCGACCGCGAGATCGTGCCGGTCACGCTCGCCGACGGTACCGTGGTCGCCAAAGACGACGGCCCGCGCGCGTCCTCGACGCTGGAGAAGCTCTCCCAGCTCGACGAGGCCTTCGAAGGCGGCGGCGGCGTCACCGCCGGCAACTCGTGCCCGCTGAACGACGGCGCGGCAGCCGTCCTGATCATGAGCGACACGAAGGCGAAGGAGCTCGGCCTCACCCCGCGCGCCCGCATCGTCACCGCCGCCACGTACGGCAACGAGCCGGAGCTGATGGGCGTCGCCCCGATCGGCGCGGTGAAGAAGGTCCTCGACCGGGCCGGGATGTCGATCGGCGACATCGACAAGTACGAGCTGAACGAGGCGTTCGCCGCCCAGGTCATCCCGATCATGGAGGAAACCGGGATGGACGAAAGCAAGCTGAACACGCACGGCGGCGCGATCGCCCTCGGCCACCCCTTCGGCATGACCGGCGCCCGCATCATGGGGACCCTGCTGAACGGCATGGAGACCGATGACGCCCAGGTCGGCCTGGAGACGATGTGCGTCGCCGGCGGGCAGGGCAAGGCGATGATCGTCGAACGGGTCTGAGAGGCCCGAGTAATCGTTGTGTGACGAAGCGGCCCCATAACGGGGCCGCTTCTTGTTTACATTCCGACGACATGGCCGATCTCTCACAGGTCAAGGCGGAGGACATCCGCGAGTTCGCGGTGGGGAGCTTCCCCGCCGACATCGGGATCGAACCGCTCGAGATCGAGGACCTTCACGCTCGCGGCCGCATCATGGTCGAGAGCCGGCACCTCCATCCCGGCGGCTTCGTCCACGGCGGCGTCTGGACCGCGCTCGGCGATACGGTCGCCGCCTGGGCCACCTTCCGCGCGATCCCGCCGGGCTGGGACTTCACCACGATCGAGCTGAAGCTGAACGTCTTCGGCGCGGGCCGCCTCGGCGACGAAATCGTCGCCACCGCCGAGCCCCTGCACGCCGGCCGCAGCACCGCGGTGATCCAGGTACGGATCGACCGCCTCCGCGACGGCAACTCGAAACTGGCCGCCCACCTCGTGGTCAGCCAGTTCGTGATCCCGCCGGGCGACCCCCTGGCGATCTAGCTACGCGCCGGCGAGGAAATCGTCGGCGAGGACGGCGACGACGCGGGGGAGGGAGCCGAGGGACCGGCTCAGCTCCAGCTGACGGTGGGCGCCGGTGCGGTCGGCGAGGCGGTGGATCGAGTCCAGCTCGGTCCCGCAGCCGAGCGCCTCGGCGTGGGGGCGACAGAGGAGCAGGAGGTCTTCGAGCAGGCTGCGGGCGGGGATCCGTTCATCGAGGTCGGGGACGATCAGTTTCGCCTCCATGCCGTCGCGGGCGGCGAGGAAGCGGTTCTCGTTCAGGACCTCGGGCGGGACCCCTTGGTCGTAGGTGTGGGCGCCGTCCTCGACCTCGAGCCGCACGATCGACTGGACCAGCGCCGCCAGCGCGGCGGTGTCGGCGAGCGTCGTCTGCGCGTCCATGATCCGCACCTCGACCGTGCCGAAGCGCGGCTGGGGGCGGACGTCCCACCAGAGGAAGGTCGGCTCCGGCACCGCTCCCGAGCGGATCAGGACGTCGACCGACTCGACGTATTCCTCGTAGGTGTGGAATGCGCGCGGGACGCCGACCCGCGGGAAGGCCTGGAAGAGCGGCGTACGGGCCGAGCCGAGGCCGGTGTCGCGGCCCTGCCAGAACGGCGAGTTGACCGAGAGCGCGAGCAGCAGCGGCAGCTCCGCGCGCAGGCGGTTGGCGGCGTGGATCGCCCGTTCGGCGTCGGGCACGCCGACGTGGACGTGGAGGCCGAAGGTGGGCTCCCGTCGCGCCAGCTCGCGCATCGAGCCGTAGACGAACTGGTAGCGCTCGCCGGCCGAGACGACGATCTCCTGCCACACCGCGAAGGGGTGGGTGCCGGCGCTCGCGGCGCGCATCGAGAGCGGTTTGAGGGTTTCGTCGAGCTCCCGCCGCAGCGTTCCGAGTTCGTCGATCGCCTCGTCGATCCGCCCGTGGACACCGGTCTGGATCTCCAGCGCCGAGCCGTGCGTCTCGGCGGTGAAGCTGTTGCCGCGGGCGTGGGGGAGGCGTGGCAGGACCGAGTCGATCCGGTGGGCGAGCGCCCAGGTCAGCTGATCGAGGAGCATCACCTCCTCCTCGATCCCGACGGTGTACGCGCCCTGCTCGTGCGGCTCGGGCCAGCTGGCCCAGGCCGGCGACGTCGCCCCGGAGGACGTTGCCGTCACGCGACCTCGCGGCGGCGGCCGGCCGCCCACTCGTACTCGGCGCCGTCGTCGCGGCAGGCCTGGACGAAGCGCTGGAAGAGGGCGGCCTCGGCAGGACGGTGGACGAGCGTCTCGGCGTGCCACTGGACGCCGATGAGGAAGCGGCGGTCCGGGTCCTCGATCGCCTCGACCGTGCCGTCGGGAGCGCGGGCGCTGACCCGCAGCCCCTCGCCGAGCCGCTCGATCGCCTGGTGGTGGAAGGAGTTGACGTCGAACACCTCGTGCTCGCCGCTGTGGAAGATCTCGGCGAGCTTCGAGTCGGGGAGGACGGCGACCCGGTGGCTCGGCTCGGTGCCGGGGTTGCTCTGCCGGTGGGCGACCTTGTCCGAGAGGTCCGGCAGGTGCTGGTGAAGCGCCCCGCCGCGCACGATGTTCAACGCCTGGGTGCCGCGGCAGATCGCCAGGATCGGCATCTCGCGGGCGTCGGCGCGGGCGGCGATGTCGATCTCGAAGCGGTCGAGGTCGGGCTCGACCGGCCCCAGTTCCGGGTGCGGCTCGGCCTCGTACAGCGCCGGGTCGAGGTCGGGCCCGCCGGAGAGGCAGATCCCGTCCAGCCGGTCGAGCAGCGGCTCGATCGCGCTCGTGTCCATCGGCGGGATCACCAACGGCAGCCCGCCCGCCGCCTCGATCCCGCGCAGGTAGGGGAGGCCGAGGGCCATCTCCTTGCTCGAGGGATCGCCCTCGGGCGTCGGGAGGGTCCGCTCTTTCGGGCGGACCTCGGAGGTGGTGACCCCGATCAGGGGACGTTGTTGCCGGGATGCCAAGGAGCGCGTCTTCATACCACTTCGTCTGGCCGTCCAAGTACCCAGGTGTCCTTCGAACCACCGCCCTGGGAGCTGTTGACGACCATCTCCTCGGCTTCCTTGGCGTAGCGGGTCAGGCCGCCCTGCATCACCGATGGATCGCCCGTCGCGGGGCTGAGGACGTAGGGGCGCAGGTCGACGCGGCGCGGCGCGAGCCCCGAGCCGACCACGGTCGGATGGGTGGACAGCGGCACCAGCTCCTGGGCGACGAACCGCTCCGGGCGGCGCCGCACCAGGCCGATCACCTTGCGGCGCTCGCCCTCGGTGGCGCGCGGCATGATCGTCACGCCGTGGCCGCCGAAGCCGTCGCGCGGCTTCACCACCAGTTCGTCGAGGCGGCCGACCACCTCTTCGCGGGCCTCGGGGTCGGAGAGGTCGTAGCTCGGCACCGAGCGCAGCAGCGGCTGCTCGCCGAGGTAGAAGCGGACCATGTCGGCGACGTAGGCGTGGGCGAGCTTGTCGTCGGCGAGGCCGGTGCCGATCGCGTTGACGCAGCGCAGGCGGCCCGATTCGAGCGCCGGGGCGAGGAGCGCGCCGAGCGGGGTGAGGGAGCCGCCGGGATCGGTGAGGCGGTCGGCGTCGAGGCGGCGGTAGACGACGTCGAGCTGCAGGCGTTCGCGGCCGATGTGGGCGTGCAGGCGTCCGCGCGCCTGGGACAGCTGGTCCGGCGTGACGATCGGCAGCGCGAGTTCGCGGCCGAGCCGCTCGTGCTCGTAGTAGGCGCCGCTCTCGGGGCCGTCGGAGAGGATCGCGGCGACCGGTTCGGCGGCGTGCTGGGAGGGCGCCGCGGCGCGGATCGCCTCTCCCAGCCGTTCGACGTAGCCGTCCGGTTGGCGCACGTCGCTCGCCGCCGCGGAGCCAAGCTCGGGGCCGACCGCTTCCCGTACCGCGATCGCGTAAGTCGCCCCGGAAGGCATCCGCAGATTATCCTCGAGCACCAGCAACTCGCCCTCGGCGTCGCGGATCAGGTCCATGCCCGCCACCGTCGCCGGCGGCACCGCCGGATCGAGCAGTCCCCGCATCAGCGGCTCGTACCCCTGGGAAGTCTCAAGTAGCCGGCGGGGGACGACGCCCTCCTCGAAGATCCGTTGGTCCCCGTAGGCGTCGAGGACGAAGGCGTTCAGCGCCCGCGCCCGCTGCAGCAGGCCCGCCTCGAGCGCCTCCCACTCGGCCGCGTCGATCACCCGCGGCACCGGGTCGACGGTCATCGGCCGGCCGGGGCCGAAGGAGAGCCCGATCCGCTCGACGTTCGACCGGACGCGCTCGCGCAGCTCCACCAGGTTATGCCGCGCGAGCGCGTCGACCACCATCGCGTAGGGAGGGCGCGAGGTGCCGGTCTTGGCGAACGCCTCGTCGAAGTGCCCCGAATCGAGCGGGTACACGCCGGCGCCGGGAAAGGGGCGGGCCGGATTCAAGGTCGTCGCCATGCTCGCACGCTATGGACGCCTACCCGCATCGGGCATGGCCCAAAGTAGAAAGATCGCCGGCCGCGACTAGACGGGTGGAGGGTTTGCCGGGGACGCGGGCCGTGCGCGGTCGACCTAAGGTCCGGTAGATGGGGCGCGGTCGACCTGACGTCCGTCTTCCGGACCCTAGGTCGACCGCGCACGGCGGGGGCGGACCATAGGTCGACCACGCCTTCCGAGGCTTCTGTCGATACGCATGGAAGCGTGGACTTCCCACGCTCTCCGTCACGAGGTGCGAGTCCCGTGACCCTCTCCGACACTCCCACAGACCCGCCCTCTCGGCGGCGGCCACAGCCTGCCAGGGCCGCCGCCGAGAGGGCAGCGTCCCTCGGTCGTCCCTTTCCACCCAGGCTCCGTCCCTACAACGCCCGCGTCGGGGGCTCTGGCTCGGACTCCTCCATCGGGCTCGGGGGCTCCTCGGGTTCGTCGATCTCGGCTTCCCAGCGTTCGATCACGGGGAGGCGCCAGACGAGGGCGGCGATGGTGAGGCCGATGGCGGCGGAGGCGAGGGCGAGGAACCATTGGGTGGCACTGAGGATTTCGAGTTCGAAGAAGTTGCGGACCGGCTCGGCGGCGAGCATCAGGGCGTAGAGGGCGCCGAGGCCGGCGACCATCGAGAGCATGTAGCTCTGCACCGCGTTGCCCTCGCGGCCGGGGCCGCGCTCCAGGAGGAGGACGAAGGCGAGGCCGAGGAAGATCAGGGTCGTCGTCGCGGCGGTGCGGCCGGCGGCGAGGCCGCCCCCGGCGACGACGTTGACGAGGAAGCAGGAGATGATCGAGGCGATCCCCGTCGCCACCCCGGCCGGGATCGCGAAGGCGGCCAGGGCCCGGATCAAACGGCCGCGGTAGAGCGGCCCGTCGGATGGCGCCAGGGCGAGGACGAAGGAGGGGATGCCGATCGTCAGGAAGGCGGCCATCGTGAGGTGGCGGGGCAGGAAGGGGAAGGCGAAGCCGGGCACGGCGACGAGGACGATGAGGGTCGCCGCGTAGACGCTCTTGGTGAGGTAGAGGCGGCCGAGGCGGTGGATGTTGCGGGCGATCCGGCGGCCCTCGCCGACCGCCTCGGGGAGCCGTTTGAACTGGTCTTTGAGCAGGACGACGTCGGCGACGCCCTTCGTCACCTGCGTCCCCGACCCCATCGCGACCGCCATCCGCGCCTGCTTCAGCGCCGGCACGTCGTTGACCCCGTCGCCGATCATCGCCACGTAGCGCCCGGCGTCGACCAGCGCCCGCACCAGCGCTTTCTTCTGCTCCGGTTTGATCCGGCAGAAGATCGTGTTCGCGAGGACGACCTCCTGCAGGCGCTCCGGGTCGTCCGGCAGGTCGGGGCCCTCGACCACCCCCGCGTCGCGGGGCACGCCGACCGCGTAGGCCACCGCGGTCACGGTCGCCGCCGCGTCGCCGGAGATCAGCTTCAGGTCCACTTCCTGATCGCGCATGAAGGCGATCGTCTCGGCGGCGTCCTCGCGCAGCGTCTCCTCCAGCACGATCAGGGCGACGGGGGTGAGCCGCGGCGCCGGGCTCGCGGTGGCGTCCTCGGGCAGGGCCTCGCCGGTGCGCCCGAAGGCGACGACGCGCCGCCCGGCCGACGTTTCCTCGCGCAGCTTCCCCGCCATCCCCGGCGGCAGCACCAGGGCGCCCGCCTCTTCGAGGATGTCCGGCGCGCCCATCACGAAGGTCCCGGCGCCCGCGCCGTTCCCGGCCAGCGAGACGCCCGACCACTTCCACTCCGAGGAGAACGGGACCTCCGCCTCGACCTGCCCCGCGTCGCCCGGGTAGCGGGCAGCGATCGCCTCGAGCGTCCCGTTGCGGCTGCCGGCGCTCGCCGCGAAGCGTCCCAGCACCGCGGCGCCGACCGCTGGGTCGACGTCGTCGGCGAACTCGACCCCGCGCAGGCGCAGCTCCCCCTCGGTCAGCGTGCCGGTCTTGTCGACGCAGATCGTGTCGACCGAGGCGAGGCTCTCGGTCGCGCTCATCTGCTGGATCAGGGTGTCCCGTTTCGCCAGGCGCACGGCGGCGACGGCGAAGGTGACGCTCATCAGCAGCACCAGGCCCTCGGGAATCAGCGTCACCAGGCCCGCAGTCGCCGTCTCGGCGGCGGAATGGAGGCCGACGGCGCGGACTTTCAGGCTGATGATCAGCAGGATCGCCAGCGGGATCATCGTGTAGGTGGAGACGATGATCACCCGGTTCACCTCTTCCTGCAGCGGCGAGAGCGGGTGGCGGAACTGTTTCGCCTCGCCCGCCAGGCGCCCCGCGTAGCTCTTCTCGCGCACCGCCTCGACCTCGTAGTGGCCGGAGCCCGAGGTGACGAAGGAGCCGGAGAGGGCCTCGTCGCCGCGGTCCTTGCGGATGCCGTCGGCCTCGCCGGTGAGCATCGACTCGTCCAGCGTCAGGCCGCGGCTGGAGACGACGCGCCCGTCGGCGACGAGTTGATCGCCGGGGTTGAGCACGACGAGATCGCCGGGGACCACCTCGTCGGCGAGCAGCTCGACCGGATTGCCGTCCCGGATCACCCGCGCCCGCGGCGCCACCAGGACCGCGACTTCGTCGAGCGTCTTCTTCGCGTTCAGCTCCTGGCGGATGCCGATGTAGGAGTTGATGACCGCGATCAGGCCGAAGAGCGAGTCCGCGTAGAGCCCCAGCGCCAGGTCGAAGACGAAGAAGACCGCGATGATCGCGTTGAAGAGGGTGAAGACGTTGCCCGCGATGATGCTCGAGGTCGAGCGCGAGCTGTTCTCCGGAGGCGGCCCGAGCCTGCGCAGGCGCGCCTGCGCCTCCTGGCTCGAAAGTCCGGTCTCCGGGGTCGCCGTCGCGGTGGCCACAGGCCTATTGAATAGGGTTGTCATCGGATGGGGGTGAAGCTGGGCGTCAATCTGGGCTATTGGGGGATCGGGCCTGCCGGTGAGGAGGCCCTCGAACTCGTGCTCGCGGCCGAGGGCCTGGGCTATGAGTCGGTGTGGGTGGCGGAGTCCTACGGCTCGGACGTGACCAGCGTGCTGGCGTGGTTGGCGGGGCAGACGAAGACGATCAATCTCGGCGCGGCGATCATGCAGGTACCCGCTCGGCCGCCCGCCGCCGCGGCGATGGCCGGGGCGACGATCGACAAACTCTCCGGCGGGCGCTTCCTCTTCGGCTTCGGGCCGAGCGGCCCGCAGGTGTCGGAAGGCTGGTACGGCGTGCCGTACGCGAAGCCGTGGGGCCGGACCCGCGAGTACATCGAAGTGGTGCGGAAGATCATCGCCCGGGAAGGGCCGTTGGAGCACCACGGGGCGCACTACGACCTGCCGCTGGAGGGCGGCGAGGGCAAGGCGCTGAAGCTGAACTTCCACCCGCTGCGCAACGAGATCCCGGTGTTCGTCGGGGCGATCGGGCGCAAATCGGTGCAGATGGCGGCGGAAATCTGTGACGGCTGGATCCCGATCTTCTTCTCCGTCGACCACCTGCAGGAGACCTGGGGGGAGCACCTCGAGGCGGGCTTCGCCGCGACCGGGCGCACGCGCGCGGACCTCGAGATCAGCCCGTCGGTCCAGGTGGCGATCGACGGCGACCTCGAGGCGGCCAAGAACATGGTCAAGGCCGGCCTCCTCCTCTACCTGGGGGGTATGGGGTCGCGGAAGACCAACTTCTACGTCGACCTGGCGCATCGCTTCGGCTTCGGCGACGTCGCCGACGAGGTCCAGACGCGCTTCCAGGCCGGCGACCGCGGCGGCGCCTTCGAGGCACTGCCGGACGAGATCGTCGCGGCGACCTCCTTGGTCGGGACGGAAGCCGAAGTAGCCGATCGGGTGGCCCGTTTCGCCGCCGCCGGTGTAGATCGCCTGATCGTCTCACCTGCCCATGTAGAGCGAGATCAGCAGCTTCACACGCTCGAGCGATTGGCCGTTATGGCCGACGCCGGCACGGCCGGCTGACCTCTTTGAACCGAATCGCATAAGGTTCCGCGCCGCTGTGAAGATCGGAGTGCCGAAAGAGACCGCCGAGGGGGAGCGCCGCGTCGCGCTCGTCCCTGATGTCGTCCGCTCGTTGAAGAAGAAGAACGAGCAGGTCGACGTGCTGATCGAGTCCGGGGCCGGAGAGGCCGCCGGGCACCTCGACGCGGCCTACACCGACGCGGGCGCCG
>Ga0268266_10000221_pt1 | contig 99332 bp, 101 predicted proteins | sample KBSS13metaG_FD_190356 | JGI IMG/M metagenome (GOLD analysis project Ga0268266, IMG submission 190356) | Switchgrass rhizosphere microbial communities from Kellogg Biological Station, Michigan, USA - KBS S1-3 metaG (SPAdes) (version 2) | ecosystem: Host-associated > Plants > Roots > Rhizosphere...
CAAGGGACGTCGAGGCCACGTGGCGCAAGGCCGGCCAACTCCTCGACCTCTTCAGCCCCCAGGAGTGCGCCAACTACTTCCTCAACGCCGGATACGGTTCCGTCTAATGGAGCCCCGCTCTAGCCGCCGATCGCAGCCTTGACCGCGGCAAGACCCTCGCCAGCCTTCGAACCGTCCGGGGCGCCGCCCTGGGCGAAGTCCGGGCGCCCGCCCGCGCCCTGCCCGCCCATGGCGAGGACCGCCGCCTTGGCCAGGTCTGCGGCGTTGAAGCGGCCCTGCGCCGCGCCGGTGACCGCGACCGTCACCGCGGCCTTCCCCTCGGCCACGCCGACCAGCGCGATCACGCCATCCGGCAGCTGCTTCTTGAACTCCTCGGCGATCGGCCGCAGGTCCTTGCCGCCCACGCCTTCCATGACCCGGGCCATCAGCTTGACGCCCGCGACCTCCTCGGGACCGGCCGCGGCCGCCCCTCCCCCGCCGCCCATGGCGAGCTGGCGCTTGGCCTCGGCCAGCTCCTTCTCCAGTTTGCGGCGCTGGACCTCCAGCGCCTCGACGCGGGCGGCGACTTCGCCGACCGGAACCTTGAACTGCTCGGCGAGCTGCTTGGCGACGCCGGCCTGCTCCAGCAGGAAGCGGCGCGCGGCCTCGCCGGTCAGCGCCTCGATCCGCCGCACGCCGGCCGCCACGCCCTGTTCGGAGACGATCTTGAAGAGGGCGATGTCGCCGGTGCGGGCGACGTGGGTGCCGCCGCAGAGCTCGACGGAATAGTCGCCCTCGCGGCCCAGCGCACGGCCCAGCGTCAGCACGCGCACGCTCTCGCCGTACTTCTCGCCGAACAGCGCCATGGCGCCCTTTTCGATCGCCTCCTGAGGCGCCATCAGCTTGGTCTCGGCGGCCAGGTTCTGGCGCACTACGGCGTTCACCTCGGCCTCGATGCGCTCGATCTCGTCTGCCGTCAGCGGCTGGCCGTGGCTGAAGTCGAAGCGGATCCGCTCGCCGTCGACCATCTGCCCCTTCTGGGTGACGTGCGGACCCAGCACGTTGCGCAGGGCGGCGTGCAGCAGGTGGGTGGCGGAGTGGTTGGCGCGCGTCGAGGCCCGCCGCTCGGCGTCAACCGCCAGCCGCACGCGCGCGCCGCGCTCCAGCTCGCCCTCGATGATCTCGAGGTCGTGGACGTGCAGGTCGCCGGCCTGCTTCTGGACGTCGCGCACGCGCGCCTTGCCGCCTGGCCACTCGGCCTCGCCCTGGTCTCCCGCCTGGCCGCCGCTCTCGGCGTAGAAGGGCGTGCGGTCGAACAGCGCCTGCACCCGCTGTCCGGCCGAGGCGCGCTCGACCTCCTGGCCGTCCGCCGCCAGGACCAGCAGCTCGGCCGTGACCTCGGTCGTGTCGTAGCCCATGAAGCCGGTCGGGCCCAGGCGGTCGCGGATCGCGAACCACTCCGCCGCGGCCGCCACCTGGCCAGACCCGGTCCAGGCTTCGCGGGCCTGTTCGCGCTGACGGGCCATGGCCGCGTCGAAACCCTCCAGGTCGACGGTCAGCCCCTTGGCGCGCACGGCGTCCTGGGTGAGGTCGAGCGGGAAGCCGTAGGTGTCGTAGAGCTTGAAGGCGGTCTCGCCCGAGAGCACCTCGCCCGCGTTCAGCCCGGCGGTCGCCTCGTCGAGCAGGCTCATGCCGCGGCCGAGCGTGCGGCGGAAGCGCTCCTCCTCCTGGCGCAGGGTGTCGACGATGGCCGGCTCCGCGCGCTTCAGCTCCGGATAGGCGTCGCCCATCAGCGCCACGAGGTCGGGGGCGATGCGGTGCATCAACGGCTCCTCGGCGCCCAGCAGGTGAGCGTGGCGCATCGCCCGGCGCATGATCCGGCGCAGCACGTAGCCGCGGCCTTCGTTCGACGGCGTCACGCCGTCGGCGATCAGGAAGCTGGTGGACCGCAAATGGTCGGCGATCACCCGGTGCGACGGGGTCGTCTCCGCCCCGTCCGCGTGCAGTTCGCGCTTGGCGGCGGCGATCAGGTCGCGGAACAGGTCGACGTCGTAGTTGTCGTGCACGCCCTGCAGCACCGCGGCCACGCGCTCCAGCCCCATGCCGGTGTCGATCGAGGGCTTCGGCAGCCGCATGCGGTCCCCGTTCGCGTGCTGTTCGAACTGCATGAAGACCAGGTTCCAGATCTCCACGAACCGGTCGCCGTCCTCGTCCGGGCTGCCGGGCGGGCCGCCGGGAATATGGGCGCCGTGATCGTAGAAGATCTCCGAACACGGGCCGCAGGGGCCGGTGTCGCCCATGGACCAGAAGTTGTCGGAGGTGGCGATGCGGATGATCTTCTCGTCCGGCAGGCCGGCGATCTTCTTCCAGAGGCCGTGCGCCTCGTCGTCCTCGGCGTAGACGGTGACCAGGAGCTTCTCGACCGGCAGGCCGAATTCCTTGGTGAGCAGCGTCCAGGCCGCCTCGATCGCCCCGTCCTTGAAATAGTCGCCGAAGGAGAAGTTCCCCAGCATCTCGAAGAAGGTGTGGTGACGGGCGGTGTAGCCGACGTTGTCGAGGTCGTTGTGCTTGCCGCCGGCGCGGACGCACTTCTGCGACGAGGCCGCGCGGGGCCAGGGCGAGCTTTCCGCCCCGGTGAAGTAGTTCTTGAACGGCACCATGCCGGCGTTGACGAACAACAAGGTGGGGTCGTTCTGCGGCACGAGCGGCGCGGAGGCGGCGACCGCATGCTCCCTGCGCCGGAAGTAGTCCAGGAACTGGCTGCGGATCTCGTTCAAGCTCGCCATGGATGATTCACGCGCAAGGATCAGGAAAGACGGCGAAAGCTTCGCCCGCCCCCATTTAGGGACGCTCCGCCGTTTAAGGCGCCCCCTCGCAAAGGGAAAGCTTCGAGGGGCGGGGCCCGGGCGGCTTGGGCTCGCGCAGATCCGGTTTTGCGAGCGGAATGCGCTGGAGCCCTGCGATCCGGGGCAAGTTCGCATCCGCCCTGACGGAAAGGGGTCTCACAAAGAAAAAGGACGTCTGGGGTCGGGCCAGACGTCCTTTAGCGCCTCTTTACGGAGCCGGCGGGCATTGGGGCGGAGGCGCAGGTCCCAAACAGGGGGCGAGACCTGCGCCTCGGGCTCGCGGGCGCTTTCTCCGAGGATCTCGGTGCAGGCAAGCTCTACCGTGAAGAAGGCGATTTGATGGAGAGACTTGGGCGTAAATCCTCCAGCGAAGTGGCGCCTATTCGTCGTCTCCCTCGGGCCCGCCGACCAGCAGCTCCTCTTCGATGGTCTCACGCCGCCCGCGCACCTGGGCCTCGATCTCGGCGGCCATGTCCGGATTGGCCTTGAGGAATTCGCGGACGTTGTCGCGTCCCTGCCCGATCCGCTGGCTGTTCCAGGAGAACCAGGACCCCGCCTTCTCGATCACGCCCGCCTTGACGCCCAGGTCGATGATCTCGCCCAGCTTGGAAATGCCCTCGCCGTACATGATGTCGAACTCGACCTCGCGGAACGGCGGGGCGACCTTGTTCTTGACCACCTTCACGCGGACGTTGTTGCCGACGATCTCGTCGCGCTGCTTGACCGAGCCGGTGCGGCGGATGTCGAGCCGCACAGAGGCGTAGAACTTCAGCGCATTGCCGCCCGTGGTGGTCTCGGGGCTGCCGTACATCACCCCGATCTTCATGCGGATCTGGTTGATGAAGATGACCAGGGTCTTGGCCTTGGAGATGGAGCCGGTGAGCTTGCGCAGCGCCTGGCTCATCAGGCGCGCCTGCAGCCCGGGCAATTGGTCGCCCATCTCGCCCTCGATCTCCGCCCGAGGCGTCAGCGCCGCCACGGAGTCGATGACGATCACGTCGATCGCGCCGGACCGCACCAGGGTGTCGGTGATCTCCAGCGCCTGCTCGCCGGTGTCGGGCTGCGAGACCAGCAGGTCGTCGAGGTTCACCCCTAGCTTGTGCGCGTAGGACGGATCGAGCGCGTGCTCGGCGTCGACGAAGGCCGCCGTGCCGCCGTTCTTCTGCACCTCGGCCACCACGTGCAGGGCGAGCGTGGTCTTGCCGGAGCTTTCCGGGCCATAGATCTCGACGATCCGGCCTTTGGGCAGGCCGCCGATGCCGAGCGCCAGGTCGAGGCCGAGCGAGCCGGTCGACACCGACTCGATCTCCACCACCTTGCCCTTGTCGCCCAGCTTCATGACCGAGCCCTTGCCGAAGGCCCGATCGATCTGCGCCAGCGCCGCCTCGAGCGCGCGCTGCTTGTCTCCGTCTTCTTTCGCCACGAGCCTCAACGCCGACTGAGTCATGTCCAGAGCCCTTTATATCCACGATTCCGCCGGCCCGCCGCGGGATCATCCATCCCCCGGACGCCGCGCCGCGGCCATGGCTTAGGCGTACCCCCTTTGTTCCGCGTTCGCAAGATGTTCTTTTATGCAGCGAGAGGGGTTATCGATTCGCTCGCTAGTCCGATCAAGGCGCTCAGGGCATAGCCGTGCGCTCCACCGGCGACTCCCTGCCCGATAGTTCGCACTATCAGCCGTTCCCGCCCTGCTAGCCGGGAAGGGTCGCGCGGCGCGAGGACGCTATCTCTTCAGATCACAGAGAAGCCATGACTTGCGTCCCGCCTGAGCTGATCGACAAGGCCGTACTCCCACTCAAGATAGGCCTGCATCTTTTCGCGCGGGTGGGCGGCCCCCTCATAAGGCCGAGCGTAGACGTCATGGGGGGGCGAAAGCGCGTTGGCGAAGCCCTCCTCTAGCTGTCGGCCTGAAGCCGTCCAGGACGCGGAGCCGCCCTCGAGAATAAGCACCTCGGCCCCCGTCGCCGCCGCGATTTCAGGCGCTGCGTAGAGGGCGGCGGCTCCGTCGGGGGACGTGACGATGATCCGGGTTGCGCCCGCCGCTGTGAGGTCCGTTGCGATCCGCGAGCGGATCAGGAAGGCGGCGCCCGGAATATGCCCGCGGCGAAAGACAGCGCTCGAGGCAAGATCTACCAGCAAGACGTCGCCTCGGCCGATGGCCGCATCCAAATCTTCAGGACTGATGAGCGCGCCGCTGGGGAATGGGGGTCGCGGCTCGGCAGGCGACGGCGAAGTATCCATCCGGCTGAGCGGCTCGCTGCAGACGTAGACATCCCAACCCATTTGGGCGAGCCAGGACGCAGTCATATCCGCGCGAACGCCTCGGTCATCGTAGAGAAGGATGCGCGCACCCCGCACGGGAGCCGCGACATCGGTTTCTTGGACGAGTTGCCCCCCCGGAGCACTTAAGAAGCCGCTCGGGTGGCTTCTCGCGAACTCCTCTGCGGTCCTGACATCGAAGCGGTAGAGTGTACGGCTGGCCTCTTCAAGGCTGGCGATATCGGGCGCTGCAATCTCTCGAACGCCGGCCCGGTAGGCAGTGTCCCTCGCCGCCCTCCGGCTTGCCGCCTCAGTTTCGGGCGACGGCTCTGGAAAACGTTGTGACTGACCAAAGGCGAGGCTCTGGTTCGCCAGCGTCCAGCCGATGGCGCCGTTGCGCAGGGCTACCACACGGTTCGGCAGTCCCGCGTTAATGAGCGACTGCGCGCCGATGATGCTCCGGGTGCGGCCCGCACAGTTCACCACGACCAGCGTCTCGCGCGAGGGAGCAATTGCAGGCGCGCGAAGCACGAGCTCCGCTCCTGGGACGCTGATTCCTCCCGGGATCGACATGGTCTGGTATTCACCGAAGGTTCGCGCATCGAGGACCACGACGTCCGCCCTCGCCCGCTGGAGCTGCTCAAGGTCGGGCGCGGAGATCGAGGGGGTACGGCGGTAATGTTCGACGAGTTCACCAAACGCCTTGCTGGGAGAATTTACGTCGGCGAAAAGTTCGTACCCGGCCGCCCGCCAGCCGGCGAGGCCGCCGTCTAGCAGAGCGACGTCGTCATAGCCAAGGTTGGAGAGTCGCTCAGCGGCGACATTCGCGAGACCTTCGCCGTCGTCATAGACAATGATCCGCGTCGTCCGCCGAGGGATACGCGTGAAGATCTCAAGTTCGAGACGAGAGAGCGGCATCGAGGCGGCGAACAGGGGATGGGCGAAAGCGAAGAAATACTCCTCCCGGACATCCAGTAGCGCGATCTCCCGCTTGCCCTTCCAGGACACGTGGACAGACTTCGGAGACACCCACTTCAAGATTTCGGTCCGATCCCGCCTAGTTTGCTTCAGGAGTCAGAAAACCGTCGTAACTCGAAACGAAGGTCGACTTATGCCCGTCCAGCGTAAAGGTCGACCGCTGCACCCGCCCGATGTCGGCGCCATAGGCGTGAATGCTGACCGACACTCCGTCTTCAAGGGCATTCGCCACCTGATGGATCCCACCGCCGAGGACAGGGATCGCTTCCACGTCACCCGGACGGTGCAATGACGGCGGGCCGTCCGCTACGAGGCGTCCATTCGCTTGCGCAATGTAGCGCTGCGACCGTTCGAGGCCGCGAAGAACGCCGACTAGGCCCCAGGTCTGGTGGTCGTGAATTGGCGTGCTCTGTCCGGGGCCCCATACGAAACTAACGACTGAGAACCGGCCCGCTGCGTCCACATGCAATAGGTACTGCTGGTAGCGCTGCGCAGACGGGCGCGCCATCGAGTCCGGAAGCCATCCATCCCGGGCGACGAGATCCCCCAACAGGCGACCGCCCAGCTCGAGGATTGTCGCCTCATCGCCGGTCGAGCCAAGAAGTCGGCCCATTTCGCCACAAAATCTCCGAAGCGGAGTGGCCACACGTTCCAAGAGAGACTCTTCCGCTCTGGCGATCGATGTCGTCGCCGTGCCACTGAATTGGTCTAATGACGGCGTGACGCTGATCAACCGATTTTTGTTTAGCCTCCCCCCCCCCCCGTTCACTCAACTGGTCCGGTTCAGGCCTGTCCCGCCGTCATGACTGCGCCAAGCCGTCGCCTGCTGGACTATAAGGTCAGAATGAAACATCTCATCCCAGCTGTCGCCGCTGCCACAGCTGGCATGCTGTCCGCCGCCGCCGCTGAACCAGTCGTGGCCAAGCTGCAAGCGCCTCAGGGCGCCATGCGCCTGGTCGCCGGGCGCGCAGTCTTCGAGTGCGCGGGCGATATTTGCGCAGCGCGCACGCCATCGGCCGACACCGCCACGCTCCGGGTTGCAAGGAACTGGCGCGACAAGTTGGCCCGATCGCCTCCTTCGGCCCGCCCCCCAAGCTGCTGACGGATGAAAAGCTCGCCACCTGCAACACCTCGGCGGAGAAGTAAGCACGTGTTCAGGGTAAGCTGGCGATCGTGCCGCGAGGGCCGTGCCGGCACGGTCGAGTGCATCGCACGCGCGATTGCGGCCGAGGGCGGAGAGGTGCTCATCATCCACATCCCTCACGATCCGAGCGAAGGTTCGGACGGCGCCGGGCCGACCGACCGCGACCTTCGCGTAAACGGTCCTGCCCTTCTGGATGATCGTCCCACCTAAGTGGCGGCAAGGAGCCGCCACCAAACGGGCACGCCGCGCCTCGACCAAGAACAGCACCGCTGTGTGTTCGGCGATAAGAGCTACTGGCTCACACCGGAATTCGCTCGGACAATTCCTAAAGCCCAGCACCGATTCCGCGCCGCGCTTGTCAAAGCGTCGGCAATAATGAGGCGGAGTCGTTTCTCCACAATAAAGCTACGTTGCTGATTTCGGTTCCATGTCCACTCGTCAAACATTTCCCGGGCGGATGTGGACGGACCGTCCACTAATATCCGCCTGCAGAGTGCTTGCCACTACATCTGGCCGATGTTAGGCCAATTGAAGCCCTTTTGCCCCCTCACCCAAGGCTGCAATCCCGACCTTGGGCGTCATCTCACGGAGGCCGCAATGGAAATGACGTTAGCGGAACACCTTGCGGAAGCAGTCCGCAAAGAGGGGCAGCGCAATCGCTATCCCGACAATTTTCCGCACATGCCAAAGATTCCGGCCGGGAGATATAGAGCGGCGCTCTTCCACCAGCTCGAGATGAACACGTATGGAAAAAGGTGTGGCTATTTGCAGGTCACGCAAGCGACATCCGTGAACCCGGCGAATATTTTATATTTGAGAAGCTCGATGCGTCGGTGATTGTAACTCGTCAGTCCGATGGCGGAATAAAAGCCTTCCACAATTCGTGTCGTCATCGCGGATCACCAGTCGTGATGGAGGCCGCCGGCAAGACCAAGCGGTTCGTCTGCCCGTATCACTCTTGGACTTATTCACTTGACGGTTCCTTGAAGGCAGTACCCGAAGAGGCTGACTTCAGCTGTTTAGAAAAAGAGTCGCATGGACTTCTGCCGGTTCATTGCGTCGAATTTCGCGGACTCATATTTCTCTCACTATCGAAAGATCCGGAAGATTTTGGCAGCTTTGCAGATGGCCTACTGAATGCATTTTCTTTGCTTCCGCTGGAGAAAATGTCCATCAAGGGGCGAATTAGGGTTGAAGTCCCCTGCAATTGGAAGGCCGTGATTGATAACTTCAATGAATCATACCACGTAAAGACACTACACCAGAATACTGTGGTCCGATTTTTGGACTCAGACTCCAACCATCTCGAGTTGTTGAAGAATGGCCACGTGCGAGGCGCAGTTCCGCGACTCGTCGACAACAGGTTCGCCCAGGGAGACGCACCCCGCCTCCCAGACTCGGATCCGCTTTTTGATCGCCTGACGCTCGGATTGTACATGTTTCCGAACAACAAGGCCACGGTTAACCCGCTTGGATTCCCGTGGATCTCGGTGTGGCCCACAGGTTTAAACACGTCCGTTTATGAAGCCACCTTTCTCGGTTGGGACAACGGCGACCCTAAATACGTGGATTATTGGAAATCGGTTCGCGATGGCACAATGACCATTGTCGAAGAAGATCTTCGGGTGTTGATGAAGATCCAAAAATATTTAAACGACGAATGCTTCTCTGGGCTCACTTTAAGCTTTGTGGAGCGAACAATCTATTGGTGCAACGAGGAAATTGATCGGCGGATTGGGGATCACAACATACCCTCTGATATGCGCGTCGAGAAAGTTCTTGAGCCCACGATCGACCCCTCGGGGTCAAAATGGCCGCTGAGCAAGCCTATCCGGGGCGCGTAATGCGTCGATGGCATAATCATCTCAGTTAGCAACAGCGCTTTCCGCCCAGCACACATTGCTGCGCACTGAGAGAGCACAATCGCAACATCCGCGGTCTGTGAATCATGAACGCCAACCTCGAAGGCCTCGCCGAACGCGCCCGTTAACGTCTCGGGCTGCGCCTGCTTCGTTTCTCGACGCGCCAGAATGAGTAAAGCTCATGAAGCCAGCCAATTACAAGGCGGCGATCTTCCGGGCGTCGGTCGCGTTGACGTCGTGGACCTTCCCTATCCGGAGCGTGGCGACGACGAAGCGATGCGGTCTTGAGACTAGTCTAACGAAATCCCTCTTAGGCGCTCGCCGCGATCCCTCGCGCACCGCATGTTGATGTCCCATGGATCGGCGAGTTCCACCCTCCGCCTGGAACAGTGGCTCAAGGGAGCGACCAAAAAAAGCGGCGACGGATACCATCCGTCGCCAGGTGTCTCTCGGGGAGAAGAGCTACATTGAGCTTCGATCAACCGACCGTTCGCGCACATCGGTGGACGAGCACCTAGAGATCGCCGAAGTTCAATGGATTCCACGGGCCTCCGCACTATGCCGGCGCCGTTCCTCCCAAGGTCGAGCTTGCGCCGATGTGAATCACGACCCGGTTTGGCCAAACAGCGCTCTTCATGCCATCGAGAATATGCGCACCGTCCATTCGGTCACCTCGCGTCGGCGCCGAACTTATACGTCAGCCCCACACCAAACATGCGCGGCTCGGAATAGACGTCGGCCGCTGTTCCAAGACCGCTCTTGTAAGCCAAATCCGACGTTGCGATTCTATATTCCTTGTTTGTAACGTTTGTGGCGAAGACTCGCAGATCTACCGGCGAACCTCCGACATGCTCCCAGCTCGCATTCAGATTCAATACGCTATAACCGGGCTCTATTTGATGGGCGGCGTAGTAGGAGCGCGGCCCCAAAGACACTGATGACTGGTGATAAAAGTCAGCCCCCAGCGTGATTTTCCCGATATTCTCGTCCAGTGGCAGCCTATATGCGAAATCGACCGTCACCGTATTCATCGGCGTATCAAGGAACCGACTAAGCGTACAGAAGCCAAAGATCGCGTTAGCCTGACCATTGCAGGCTCCTGTTGGCCCAAAAAGATCCTGATGGCCGCGCTTGTACTTTGCGTCCGTGTAGGCGCCGCTGACCCCGAGCGTCAGCCCTGCTAGAGGCTCCAAGGTCAATTCGTATTCCACACCCTGAACAGTTCCGTCCGCGATGTTGGTGATGTTTGTCGTGGTAGCGCCATTGAAGATGTAACTTACAGCTTTCTGAATGGCCTTATAACTGTCGTGATAAGCAGCGACATTGAGCCTCGTGGGCATGCCACCGATGTTGAAGTCTGTTTTCACGCCGATTTCGAATTCGGAATTGCGTTCAGGCCCGTACAGGAGGGCGCTAGGGTCCACCGTCGTGTTAACACCACCGGGGCGATAGCCTTTCTTGTACGAGCCATAGAATAGAGTCCGGCCCCGTTGATAGGAAACGCCGGCCTCGTAGGTAGTGGCATGTTCGGTGAATGAGGTGGTGATGCACCGGGCCGTTCCGTAATTGAGGCAAACGCCGACGGGCCGGTTGGGATCTTTGTTGCTCACATTCGGGTCTGCAATATACTGATAAGTCACGCTCCGCGTGCTGTTCGTATCTTTGGTATAGCGGATTCCGCCGTTGATCTTCAATCCTTCAGCAATGCTAGATAAGTTAACCTCGCCATTGGCATACGCGGCGCGACTCTTCGTATGGGCCAAGAGTACGCTAGCGCGCTGCACCCGGGCGATCTGAACAATGTAGGAGCGCTCTTGCGGCCCAGTGGGCTTCTGATCATCAGCGTACAAGCCGAGGGTGTAGTCGAAGATGCCCGACTTACCATGCAACTGCAACTCATCACTGAGCTGCGTTTGGTCCAATGTCGGCGCCCAATGGTTGGGTGAATCGACCATCGGCACGCCGCTTCCGTCGATATCAATCCCATCCCAGGTGACGTAAGTCAGGTAACCCAAGATATTTTTGATTTCAATGTTCTCTGCAGGTCGAATGGTGGTCGTATTGATGAAGGTGTCCGACTTACGGTAGGAGCGCATGCCGCCATCGGGGCCATAAGCGCGCAGGCCATTTTTCACGGTGCGCACGCCATTCGCCTGCTGCAATGCAAAATCGGCTCGCAGTTGGGCGAGGGTTGCGTCTCTAAAGGCGGGCCCGAACGCCCCCAAAATTGTGCTAATCTGCGAATTTTCCTCCAGCGCTCCGAAAACTGCCCCGGTGCCGTTCGTCTTCAACCGGGAATATTGGTAAACGGTGTAGTTTTCCAGCCAGTCAGCGGGCGTGAAAAGGGCGCTCAGGCGGTAGCTCGCGGAGTCCTCGTTGTCCGCGTCGCGACCAGTGACCAGATTTTTGGTATAGCCGTCGCGCTTGATCACGTTGACGGCGGCGCGCACCGAGAAGACATCTGGCGTAATCGGGACCGTCACGCCGCCGGTGACGGCGCGAAGATTATGATTGCCCAGACGGACCTCGACATTGCCGGCGAAGTCGCTGCCCGGCCTGCGCGGCTGAAGCAGCAGCGCGCCACCATTGGTGACCCGGCCGAACCGCACGCCCTGCGGTCCGCGCAACACCTGCAGGTTCTCCAGATCGTAGAACTGACCGCGCGTCAGGCTGTTGAGGGGCACCTCCGCCAAGTAGGGCACGACAGATGGGAATAGCGAATTGTATTCTGGGGTCTGGCCACGGATGTTCAGGGTTATCTGGTCGCGGTTCGGTGTCGTGACCGAGACGTGCAGGCCCGGCGCCAGCTGGCCCAGGCGCTCAGGCGAAAATGTCCCGGCGGCGGCGATCTTGTCTTGTGAGACCACCGACACGGCAAGCGGCGTTGTCTGGAGATTTTCCGCGGTCCGCCTGGCCGTTACGACAATCTCCTCCAGAGCGCGGCCGCCGCTTGGTGTTGTGGAGCTAGTTTGCGCCATCACGTTCGAGCTCGACACCAGCGCAGCTATCGCAACAGTTGCCAGCAAACAGGTTTTATTTATGTAATTCACGTATTCCCCCCTTGGACCGTCGCCTTGGACAGCGATTGCATTCGACCAGGATATTGGTCAGCCCAAAATCGCCGTCAAAAACTTTATGTGGACGGCTTGTCCATCGGCGCCAGAGACTCGGGTAAGGCTGCCGGCCAAAGCCGCACCTTGCGAGCGCAAATTGTGGGCTGGCAGTCCACCCCCCATGCTCTACACACATTGCAAGGGACCACGGTCCGCTTCTAAATTCGCGCAGGCTTGCGCTCGCCCTTCACCTTCAGCTTCGCGGCGCAGCGGCGGCGGAGAACGTTTCAAGAATGAATCGGCGAACGAAAAAGGCGATGGCCACAGCCTTGAACATCGACGACCTGGCCGCGATCGCCAAGCGCCGCTTGCCCGCCGGCCTTTACGAGTTCATCGATCGCGGCGCCGAGGACGAGGTGACGATGCGGGAGAACGCCGCCAGCATCAAACGCGTTTTCATCCGCCAGCGGGTCGGGGTGGATGTCTCGAAGCGCGACGTCTCGACCACGGTGTTCGGCGTACGGCAGAGCATGCCCCTGGCCATAGGAGTCACGGGGCTTTCCGGCATGCTCGCCTACGACGGCGAGCGCAGCCTTGCGCGGGCCGCGGCCGCGGCGCGCGTGCCCTACACCATCGGCACGTCCAACTTCGCCTCGCTGGCCGATCTGAAGCCCATCTGCGGCGACCTGTTGTGGCGCCAGATCTACCCCCCCAAGCGCCGGGAGTTGATGGATCATCACCTCGCCGTGACGCGCGCCGCCGGCGTAAGGGTCATCGTCGTCACGATGGATTCGGCGGTAGCGGGAAATCGCGAATACATGCGGCGCAACGGCTTCATGCCGGGTTTCACCAACGCCCGCACCTGGCGCGAGGTCATGGCTGCGCCGCACTGGATGTTCGGCACCTGGTTCCGCTACATGCTGGACGGCGGACTGCCGCAGATCGCCGACATGCCGGAAGGCGAGCGTCAGTTCTTCAAGAACCCGACGCCGCATGCGCACGCGGAAGGCTTCACCTGGGACGATGTCCGCGAGCTGCGCCGTAAGTGGAGCGACGTTTTGGTCCTAAAGGGCATCTCCGCGGTCGAGGACGCCCGGACCGCCGCCGATTGCGGGGTCGACGGGCTGATCGTATCGAACCATGGGGGCCGCAGCCTGGACGGTTGCGTGCCGTCGATGGCCGCCTTGCCGAGGATTGTCGACGCGGTGGCGCCGAAGGTGACGGTCATGGTGGACGGCGGCTTCAAGCGCGGATCCGACATATTGAAGGCGATCGCCATGGGAGCCTCGAGCGTGATGATCGGCCGGGCCACCGTCTTCGGGCTTGCCGCGGGCGGTGAGGCGGGCGTCGCCCGGGCCCTGGAGATTTTTCGCGAGGAGCTTCGCCGAGCGCTCGCGCTGGTGGGCCGGCGCAATCTCGCCGAGCTTAGCCGAGACGATCTGGAGTTCTGACGGCGCGCGAGCGCCCCTAGGCGGGGTAAATGCGTCGGCGCTTGGCGAAGTACGTGAGCAAGGCGCTCGATCCGGTCGAGCCTAAGGCGCCGCGAAGCGAAACGGGCCACGATCAAACACGACTCGTTCACCGTTGGCCATGACCTGAAACCGCGCGCCCTCAACCATTCGCCAGATCAGCGCTATGCCTTGGCCCTTGTCGGGCCGGAGCAGGTCAGGCTCGAGCAAACTGGGCTCCTTAGAATCGTCTTCGCAACTGACTGGTCGCTCAGCATTGAACCTGTAGGGCGGAGCGGCCCCCGCCTGGCGGCGGCTACCGTCCTGCTGAGGTGTGCCAGTCGTTGGTATCCGATCCACTTAGCCTCGCGTGGCGCTGGCTTTTACGTTCGACCTGGACCTACACCGTTCGCTGCATCAAGCTTCCCGGCCGGCAGACTGTCGAGCGCATCCTCGGGACCGCGGCATTGGACGGCGAGACCACAACTGGGGTCTCGCCCTAACCCATTGCGCCTATTAAATTCGCGTAGATGGGTGCGATGCCTTAGCCGCCGCTGGGTCGCTGTCTAGGAGGAACGAATGCCCAGGTTCTCTGCAGAGTTGATAGCGCGACAGGTCGAGGAGGAGGCGGTCCGAGATTCCTACCCGACCGGCTTCCCCACTCTGCCGGAGGTTCCGGGCGGACGATATACGGACCAGCACTTCTACGAACTCGAGATCGAGCACGTGTGGAAGAAGGTTTGGTTATTCGCCGGGCACAGCGACGAGATCGCCAAACCAGGTGATTACATCACATTCGATAAGCTTGGCCTCTCCATCGTTCTGGTTAGAAAGCCGGATGGGTTGGTCGGCGCTTATCACAATGTCTGCCGGCACCGAGGCTCCGCCTTGGTGGCTGAGGCATCGGGGACGGTGAAGCGCTTCCTATGCCCGTACCATTCATGGTCATATTCGCTCGATGGACAGCTACAAAACGTGCCGCGAGAATATGACTTCGGCTGCTTCCACAAGAGCTCACGCAATCTCCTGCCTGTGCATTGCACCAATTTCCGGGGCTTATTGTACATTTCTGTTGCCGACCAACCGCAGCCGTTCGCGGAGTTCGCAGCTGGGGTTATCGAGGCGCTCGCGGACTTCCCCATCGAGAAGTTATCCCCGAAAGGAAAGCTTCGGATTGAGGTACCGTGCAACTGGAAGGCTCTTAAGGACAACTTCTCTGAATCATATCACGTGAATGCTGTTCATGGGCAAACGGTGGCGCAGTGGCTGGACCCGGAAGCCTACCTCTTACACACGTTCAAGAACGGCCATCACACAGCGACGACCCGAAAGCGCGTCTTCGAGCGCATCAAGAGCGACATCGTTCCTCAACTTGAGGTCGCCGACAAGCTGTATAACGATCATACCGTAGGCGTTGCGATGTTTCCGAACGGGGCGAGTGCGGTCGATCCCGCCGGATTCCCGTGGATCACGATCTGGCCCACATCCCGCAATACTAGCGTACTAGAAGCGACTTTCCTCGGCCCCGACGATGGGCGCGCCGATTATTCCGATTATTGGCAAAAGCATATCGACGACGTCGCAAAGATATTCGCGGAAGACCTTCACTTGATGCCGGGATTACAAAACTCGCTTGAGGGTGGGAAATTTACCGGAATGATGTTGAGCTATAAGGAGCGAGCAATATATTGGCTCCATGAGGAGATCGACCGAAGGATCGGCGCTTCCCGTTTACCGTCCAGCCTAGCTTTGACCCAGATCTTAGCTCCATATGCAGAATGATGGCCGCGCAGCTCGGCGGCGCTTTGTGGGCACGACGGGCTAGCTCGACCTAAGGAGCGGGCTCCCGCTTCCTTCCGAAATACCTCGCTCGACGGAAACGGCAGCTAAGACTAAGTCCGATAGATAGCTCCTCCAAAAGCCTTCAGGGTAGGGGTTCGAGGTGTGGAAGGCTTTGATCTCCGACATCGCCGTCCGGGCGGCGTTTAACGCTGCGGCCGTGGTGGTTATAAATACAAATAGGTCTACAACGTTCACATCCTGAATGAAGATAGCATCTTTCTGTCCACGACGTATTATGGACTCCAGTAACGCAATCACTTTGCGCTGCCCCCTGAGATATACGCCGCCAACGGGCAACCCAGCCCCGCTTATCAACACCTTACTCTCGACACGCCCCTCGTGACTCGCCATGATATCAAAGAGTATCTCTATAAATTTCTTAAGATCCTTTCCTGGGTCCTGAGAGCTTAAGTCCTCCTTTAACATAGTCTCGCGATGCCGCGCCGTCAGATCATTTATAACCGCGAGGTAAAGACCACCGGTGTTGATGAAATAATTATATATGATCTGTTTACTTGTTGACGCCGACTCAGCTATCCGAGCGATTCGGGCCCCATCGAGTCCAAACTCCTGAAACTCGCGCTCCGCCGCATCTAAAATCCTGCGGATTGTTGCGCGAGGATTTCGACCGGTGGCAGACATGCCGCTCCCCTAGGCTCGTTTCGGATCCCTCGCGTAACGCCCACTTGAGGGCCTTCCAGTGCTCTAGGCGCCACGGACCCGCTCGCGAACGACGATAGGCCACATGAATTTTCGCCGCCAGTCCCTGCCCTATGTCGCGAGAGCGCGCCCCGTGACGGGCAAGCCCTTCCACGGTTTCCGACGGGGCACGAACTTTCGAAAGCAAGGCCGCTTGCCTTGCTTGCCTGCAGCCGAGGCGCGACGGCGCTATCCCGGCGCCGCCGCGCTCGGGGTCCGCCAATGAAATTGCAGAATCATTCTGGGCCCCGCCCAGACCCAGCGGCGCGCGTGGTTCGGATAGCGCCGGCGCCGCGACATATCACTCATTCGCCTTGAGCTGCTTGATCGTTCGCACCAGACGCTTAGCTGTCACAAACACCTTCTCGCGTTGCCCTGGATCGCGCAAACTGCCGTCCTCGGCAAAGGTCGCGTCCGAGATGTAAACCACTCCGCCTCCGACGAGCCCCGGAACGAGCAACACCCCGAGGTTGCCGAGCACGGATTTGACGTCCCTTAGAGCGCCCCGCCCATTGCCTTCGAATGCTGCGGATAGGACGGCGACGGCCTTGAAGGTGTAGAGTTCCATGATCTTTTCACCGGGCGCCAGCCGGGTCAGCCATTCGAAGAGATTGTGGAGCACGGCTGGGAAAGTTCCGTTGTATTCGGGCGTTGCGATGATCCAGCCATCCGCCCAGCGAAAATGCTCCCTGATCCTTAGCAGGCCTTCCGGCATCGGCGGACTGTAGGGTCCGCAGACGCCGCCACTGTCGACCAGCGAATAAGGATTGGCTGCTTCGGCGTTGTAGATATCGGCATTGTACAAAGGGATGCCATAATCGACGATATCTATATATCGAACCTCAGCGCCGGCGGCTTCAGCGCCTTGGGCTGCACATTTTGCGAGTTTTTTATTGTATGATTGAGCGCGCAGGCTGCCAGCGAAGACGAGGACTCGGGGCGCGCGATTGTTCATGGTTTGCTCGTTGCGCGTGCAGGGTGACGGTTACACTTCCACGAAGCCATTGAATCCGCCACCGATCGTAGTGGACGCACCGTCCAATGCCACACCCAGTCAGACCCCTTGCAGCCCCACCGCGCGCATGAAATCCGGCCGTCTGATCTACGAACTAGCCTTGAGTGGCCAGGTCCCCAGCCGGAACGGCTGGCGTGGGGCGGGCGCCTCAGCGGTGCAAGCCTAGTCCCCCGCGGACGCAAGCTCGCTGATGTCGAACTCACCCCGGCGCCTCGCGGGGCGACATCGGTCGTGGTAGCGCACGAGATGGTCAATGTGACGGCCTGCGCTGACCTTCTGCACACCAGTAACCGGCGTGACCGCTAGCCAGATGCACCCACGGCGACGCCCCCATCGAGCTCGATCCTGGGCGCGTTCAGGCTATGAACCCAGGTCAGCGACGAGAGAACGTGCCAGATACATCCACGATCATTTTTATGCGTTCACCCGATCACACTCTATCCAATACAGAGCCAAGGACTAGGTTGGTGAGATACTCTTTCCAGAAACCTGGTGGGTAGGCTTTACCTGCGTGGAACATCTTAATTTCATCCATTGAAGCTCGCCCCGCATTTAGGGCAGCAGCCGTCGCCGTCACGAACACAAAAAGATCTACAACATCCACTTCACGAGAGAAAACGCACGCCTCCTGCCCTTTGAGGATTATCGATGACATGATTTCGATAACCTTAGTCTGTTCTTTTAGAAACACGTCCCCATCGGGAAGGCCTTCCGACCTCGTAATGACGACACTTTGGAAGCGGCCTTGATGACTCTCCATGATATCATATAGAGATTCAACAAACTTTCTCAAATCTTTTACCGGGTCGCTAGAATCAAAGTCTTTACTTAGCATCGACTGCCGGTGCCGATGCGTCCGCTCATTCAGCACCGCGCGGCAAAGCCCATCTTTGTCTACGAAATAGTTGTATATGATCTGCTTACTTGTCGACGCCGATAGCGCTATCCGCGAAATTCGAGCGCCGTCAATTCCGTGTTCCTGAAATTCACGTTCGGCCGCATCCAAAATCTTACGAATTGTGGCGCGGGGGTTGCGAACAGTTGCCGACATTGTGCTCTTTCCAGATATCTCAACCTTCGTCGAGTGCATTAGGCGCATTTCAGGTAACGCTTGCGGTTCTACATATACGCCCGGCGAAAACATCAGGCGACACAGTTTTTCGCGACCAGCCCTTGGTTCCCATTTTCGATGTCATACCATGAACGCCGTGGCTTGCCTGGCGTGCGTAGCGCCACTTGAGAGCTCCCTGGTTGGGTCGGCCGACGGTCGCGGGTGAGGTTTCTCATGTGTTCGCGAGAGTGTGGAAAGAGATAGCCGACAAGCCGCTTCTGTGTCGCCCGACGCCCGCGCCGCCGCGCTGAGACCTCGCCGCGCGACTTTGACAAAGCTTCACCAAAAAGCGCGTTTGATGGTCCGAGAAACGGCCGGTGCGAAAGCCGGTGCGCATGCTCCTCAGCCCGCCCATTCCAGCATCCGCCTGTTGCCGGGCCATGAAGTCGGGCGGCGTGATCTTGGAGCGAGGTCTGCGCGGCCACGTGCCACGGACGAGCGGCGGCCTCGGGCCGGTTGCCCCCCGCCTGATGAGTGATGCTCATCGAACATCGGGAACTGATTGATTGACTCTCATGCCACGGGGGACGAAGGACTCAGGGCAGGGAATTGAGCGTCGGGACAAAAAAGCATGGGCTTGGAGGTTAATCCGCGTACGGTGGCGCCGGAGCAAAGCGTTGCCGGTTAATCTTCCCACCGATCTACTCCGCTCGCTGGCTGCGGTGGCCGATGCCCAGTCCATGATAGTGGCCTCGGGGCGCTTATGCGTAACCCCCTCCGCGGTTAGCCTTCAGATCAAGCGGCTTGAAGAGATCGTCCACGCAAAGCTGTTTGAGCGAAGCAAAAAGAAGCTTGAGCTTACCTCTGCCGGCGCAATCCTTCTGGAATATGCAAGAGAGATCCTCGCGGTGAACGACAGCGCGGTCTCTACTATGCTTGGCGCTCGCGCCGTCGGTCCCATTCGCATCGGCGTAGTTCAGGATTTTGCCGACACGCTGCTGGCGGAATCTCTGGCGCGATATTCCGAAATCAACCCGCATGCCCAGCTCCACATCAAGGTGGGGGGCTCGCGCGAGCTACACGAAGCCGCGGTCGCCAGGCAGCTCGACATTGCGCTCTTTTTAGGCGCCGCTGGGGACGACCACATGATCACGACTCGCCCCGTGCGTTGGTTTGGCAATCCTGAGCTCTGCCGCCGCGAGGTGCTGCCCATGGCCGTCCTGGAACGACCGTGCCTCTTCCGGGAGCAAGCGATCGGCGTATTGGAAGAAGCGGAGCGGCCCTACGAAATTGTCGTGGAGACCCCTAGCTTGTCCGCGCTTAGGGCGGCGGTGAAGGCGGGCCTCGGGGCGACGGCGCGCACGGCCGCGCTGATTGGCGCGGACTGGTCCATGCTGTCCAACAACGCGCTGCCGAGCCTTCCGGAGGTCGGCTATTGCGTGGTCCAGAGCGCCCCACCCAGCCCGCCCCTGGATGCGGTCCGCAGGCTCCTGGTGGATTCACTGAAGGCACTTTGACGCTCACGTCATTACGGATGCACAACTATGAGTATGACCCTGAATATCGAGGCGCCGACCGGCGCCTGCGGCCAGCCGGACATTATCCCGCTGGCCTGCACCTTCGGCATTGAAGTCCGAGGTTGCGACCTTTCTACGCCCCTGTCGGTGGACATCGCAGGCACGCTCCGCACCTTGTTGGCCGAACACAAGTTACTCGTCTTTCGATCGAACCCTGGCGTGGGCCCGCACGAACTCCACCGCTTCTCTTCGATCTTCGGCGTTCCGGAGGAGGCCGAACACCCTACTCATCCGAATTTGCCGGAGCGCCCCGGGGTCAAGCTGCTTGAGAGCAATGTGACGGACCTTCCCGCCGGCGCCCCGCTGGTGGATACTTGGCATACGGATGGCGCGACTCGCGCCAGCACCCGCTGCGTCACTGCCCTGCAGGCGATCGACGTCCCGGATCTGGGCCGCGATACAATGTTCTGCGACATGGAGGCGGTATTCGAGGCACTTTCGGAACCTATGAAAGCCTTTCTCTCCGGCAAAACGGCCTTGCACTCCTGGGGCAGGCAGAAGCCGGACGCACCGCCCGTGGAACATCCTGTGGTCATGACCAATCCGGTGAACGGCCGTCGCGCGCTTTATCTCAATCGCCTATACACGCGTTCGATCGTGGGGCTACGCCAGGACGAGAGCGATGCGCTGCTGAACTTGCTGCTCCCTTTGACGCACTATCCCGAGCACCAACTACGCGTGCGCTGGGGCTTAGGTGACATCGTCGTCTGGGACAATGAAATGACTCAGCACTATCTGGTCTTCGACCGCGCATACCCTCGCGTCATGCATCGCTGCATGATGTTCTAAAATACCCCCACTGCTTGCGCCCGGCGGCCGCCGATTTCCGCGCCACCGCATCGCCGCCCTTCAAAGGACGCCAACTTGAACTTTCGCCCGGAAGATGGCTCGCTGGAGCGCGCCTATGCTTCACTCGCGGCTATGGAGGGGCTTAACGCCCCCGCTCCGCAGCGGCCTTTCTCAGTCAAGGCGGCGGCCCTGCGAGCTTATCCGGGTTTGCTGGCTTGCGCGACCGCGGCAGTAGCGGCCACTTGGGTGAGCCAGCACTACAACAGCCCAGTGATGATGTTCGCGCTCCTGTTCGGGCTCGCGCTCAATTTTCTATATCACTATAGTCGGTGCGCGCCCGGCATCGACCTCGCCTCCAAGACACTACTTCGCACTGGGGTCGCGCTTCTCGGCGCCAGGATCACTCTGGAGGAACTTCTTCTCCGGGGTTGGGTTCCGATCGTTGTTGTCGTCCTGGCGGTCGTGTCTACCATTGCCGTGGGAGCGCTCGGGGCCAGAGTTCTGCGTCTTCCCCAAGCTTTTGGTCTCTTATCGGGGGGCGCCGTAGGGATCTGCGGCGCGTCAGCCGCGCTTGCCATCGCCGCCGTCCTCCCGCAGTCCAAAACCAACCAACGGGACGCTGTCTTGGCGGTCGTTCTCGTCACAGCCCTATCTACGGTCGCCATGGTGATATACCCGGCCCTTGCTGGGCTCCTGCATTTGAGCCCCCACAGCACAGGACTGTTCCTTGGGGGCGCGATTCATGACGTCGCGCAGGTCGTGGGTGCTGGCTATTCCGTGTCCAATGGAGTGGGTGATGAAGCGATCATAATCAAGCTGCTGCGGGTTGCGCTTCTTTTACCAGTCGTCCTCTGCATCACCACGGTGGTTCGGGGCAAAAATGGCGGCGCGCTTCATGCGCCGCCCGTGCCCTATTTCCTGTTTGGCTTTGCGGCTCTCGTGTGCGCGCGGAGCATTGGCCTGGTCCATGCCCCACTAGCCGGTTTGCTGAATGACATGTCGCGTTGGTGCCTCGCCGCCGCCCTCGTCGCCATGGGAATGAAGACCTCCCTAAATTCGCTACTCTCGGTTGGATGGCGCCCCCTCGCTCTGATGGTTCTTGAGACGACCTGGATCGCGGCGGTCATGTTGTTCGGGATCCAGACGCTGAGATAGCTCGATTTCTGCAACGGATTTTCACGGAAGGGTACGAGGTGAAGGTTGATCTTTATTTTGCCGCGGGATCATGCGCGTTTGGGGCGATCATAGCCCTGGAAGAATCCGGCCTTAGTTACGAGCCAAGACGGCTTGATCTTGCAGCAGGACAGCAGAGGTCGCATGAATTCCTGGCCATAAACCCGCGCGGAAGAGTTCCCACGCTGGTAATCGACGGCGAGCCGATCGCCGAGAGTATCGCTGTTCTGACCACAATCGCGCATCTGAGCCCCGCAGCAAGGCTGCTCCCATTCGGCGATCCATTGGCGCTCGGACGCGCCTATAGCCTAATGAGTTGGTTCGCGAGTGGAATACACGTCACCATTGCGCAACTTTGGCGCAGCGAGCGATTTACAGCCGATCCTCTAGGCCAGCAGGCGCTTCGAGCAGCCGCGCCGGGGCGGCTACAGGAAGCATTTGACGAACTGGAAAGCCGGATCACCGGCGCATGGCTTCTGGGCAGCGAGTTTTCAGTGGTCGACGGCTATGCTGGCGTCTTTCATCGCTGGGCGTCCGGTAGGCTGGGCATGGACATGGCCCGGTACCCGAAATGGAATGGGTGCATGGACAGGCTGATGGCGCGGCCAACCGTCCATCGCGCCCTAGCAAAGGAAGGCGAGACTCCTCTGTTGGAAGTCGCGTAACGGACGGATTTTGGTCATCACGCGTCCGCCGCCACTCGGAAAGCAACGCGGCTGCCAACGCCGCAGCCGCCCATCAAAAATGCGGCAGTAGGCCGGATTTATGAGACGTGATTTAGCTCAGGAGTTCGCAATGGTCGAGAAACTGTATTCCTCGCCGGCGCCGAGAGCTTTCTCGGTCGAGAAGGTCACCGGCAATATCGGCGCCGAAGTCGCTGGCGTTAACCTGGTCGGAAACCTTGAGGATCGTGTGGTTTCCGAAATCGTGGCGGCGCTTGTGGAGCACAAGGTTCTGATCTTCCACGATCAGCCGATGACGAGAGCGCAACATATCGCCCTCGGACGCCGTTTTGGACCTTTGGAGATCCATCCATTCGCCAAGGAGGGCTTTTTCCGCACTTCGGAAGACCCCGAGGTGATCCTTGTCGCAGCCGACGAGAAAACCAAGGGAAGCGCGGAAAGTTGGCACAGCGACGTGACGTTTCGGCAGAGACCGTCCCTCGGGGCGATCCTGCGCTGTTTGGAGGCGCCCAAATTTGGTGGAGACACGCTTTGGGCCAACATGGAAACGGCTTATGACGACCTGGACGATAAGACCCAATCGTTCCTATCGGGATTGGTGGCCATACATGATTGGCGCCACAACTTCCTTCCCGGGCTTCGCAGGGCCGGGACCTCAGAAGCCGAGATTGCAAGCCTCGAGATGCAATTCCCTGCCGCTCGTCATCCGGTGGTGCGCACCCACCCGGTTTCAGGTCGCAAGTGCATCTTCGTCAACCCGAACTTCACGCGCTCAATTGAGGGGATGAGCGGGGCGGAGAGCGCAGCCCTCCTCCAGCGCCTCTACCAGCTGCCGTTCCGCGCTGAGTACCAGGTTCGGCATCGTTGGAAGCCGAACGACGTCGTCTTCTGGGACAACAGGTCAACCCAACACTCCGTACCCTTGGACTTCTTCCCCCAGCGGAGAATAATGGAGCGTGTCACGCTCGCGGGCGACGAGCCCTTCTAGTCCCCCAACCTGATCAGAAATGCTATAGAACTAGGGCACGTTGTCCTGTCGTGACGCCCAAGCTGCATCATCGCAGGCAATCACAAGTGACGCGGCTCCGCGCTGGCGTGACCGGCTCGTTTGCTCGCGCCGGATCCGGCAACTGCGAGAACAGCCGGTCTGGGACAAACATCATTGGACCCACTGTCCAGTGTATCAGCCTGCCGGACTCCACCGATGCAGAGGCTAAGCTTGAACGCTTTGTGTTGAACTGTACGTCAGATAACGACGAAAAGCTAATTCGACATTTCTACACGCGGCAATGTCGCCGCCTGAGACTCATCGCCGACTACCCTTCCCCGAAAATCTCGCGACGCCCTGAGATGATTACTGCAATTTGATGTGCACCATACGTCGTTTTGCCTGGCTGGCTGGTGGACGTTCTGTCCACATAAACGGGTTGAGACCCAGCGCCAGTCGGGCAAGTTCGGGGGCCTTGGCCTTGTCCGTTGGGCCAAATCGACAGACAAGCCCCATGAGGATCTGCCCAACAGGTGCGAAAGGTGGGGGTCGTCCCCATCCATGGCAGGGAAGACAACCCGCCTCCCTCAGTAGGTGCGCAATCCCAAGTCGCTGCCCCAGCAGAGACAAGCAGGCGCCACAAGCGTCGGAAGAACAGCGTGACCTTGGGCCGCGTCATAGGGAGTCCGTATGGTTGCTTCATCCGCCCCTTACGGGCCTTTTGACTCGCGCCCAGGCCAGAGCTTTCGGACGCTGCTTGCGCTGCTAATCGCTATCGAGTTCGTCGCCGCGCTTGAAAGCAGCATGATCTATCCTGCCCTTTCGAAACTCTACGGCATCTACGGCGATCCGACGCACGTAGGTTGGTTGATCACCGCAAGTGTGCTCGCCTCGGCATTGAGCTCGGCGCTCTGTAGCAGGCTGGGCGATCTATACGGAAGGCGACGGATGTTGCTCCTGATGCTCAGCGTCGCCGTGGCCGGTTCGGCAATCAGCGCTGTGGCGTCGAACCTCAACGTAATCATCCTTGGTCGTGCGATGCAGGGCGTCACCTTCGCAATCTTGCCGCTGGCCTTCGGCATCCTGCGGGAGAACGCAAAAGACGGCCGGGACCTTAACCTCGGCGTGGGCCTACTGGGCGGCGCCTATGCGCTGAGCGGTGGGCTCGGCTTCGTCCTGAGCGGTCTCATCGTCGACAACACACGCTGGCAGCACATCTTCACGCTCACCGCCTCGGTCGCCCTGCTCATGTTGCTCATAGCCATGCGCTACTTGCCGAAAGGCGAGATCCCGGCAAAGCCCCAGCGGCTCGATCTGCCCGGCGCCCTCTTCGTCTTGCCGATCAGCACCCTGCTGGTCGCACTCACCTATGGCAAATCGCTGGGCTGGAACTCGCCCGTACTCCTGGCCCTCCTCGCCTTTGGTGTGGCGAGCCTTGTCGCCTGGGTGCTCTACGAGCTTCGGCAGGACGATCCGCTGATCGAGTTGCGCCTCCTGCGCAACCGCACGATCGCCATGGTCAATGCGACCATCTGCTTCACGGCGATGGCGCCGATGATCTATCCGCTGCTGATCCTGCCGCTTTTGCAGCAGCCGCTCTGGACCGGGATCGGCTTCGGGTTCAGCGCGACCATGGCTGGGATCATCCAGCTTCCGACCAGCGCAACTTCGGGTCTAGCTGGAATTGGCGCGGGCGTTTTCGCACGGCGCTACTCGATGCGACCGGCGATCATCCTTGCCACCATGTGTAATTTTGCGGCCTTCACCTCGCTGATCTTCTACCACCAATCCGCGCTGTTCGTGGTGGCGATCTGCATTCTGCTCATCGCACCGGCGGTAGTGATCATTTTCAGCTGCGCGCCAGGGCTGATCGTCGAGGCCGCGCCGGCGGAGCGCACCAGTGAGGCCGCAGGGCTGAGCGCGATGCTTCGATACCTCGCCGTGGCGATGGGCACGCAGCTGATGGCCCTCTGCCTGGCGACCTCCTCGATCTCAAACGGCAAGGGTGTAAAGTACCCTGACGAAAGCGCATACGTGGCTACGTTCACGACGGTGGCGGGCTGCTGCCTAGCGAGCCTGATCTTCGCATTTATGATTCCCCGGTCCAGGACTGGAGCGGCGGCGCGCAAGGTCGCCACTGACGTGTTCGGGAAGGCTAAGCCCGACACCCTAAAGGCCTGAGCCGAGCGTTGTTGGCAGCCAGCGGCCAAGAGGCAAGGTCCGACATTGGCCCGCACGGCGCTCTCAAAGGTCGCGGCCGCCCACGAACGGGCCATCTCCGCGCAGGCGACTTGCTGCTGGCCGCGGCCCCTTGGCTCGCTTCGCGCCGGTTTACGGACTTCGCGCATCTCTCAAGGCGCTCAGGCGCGCGCCCGGATCTCAGACGAGCGGGAGGAACTCCAACGTGCTCGCGAGAACCTGCACCAGACCATCGCCGAACAGCTTGAAAATGAGGGCCTGAACCATCTGATCGACGGGCTGATCGAAGCGCGCCACAAGCTGGCCATGTGGATCGTGGTCGCGGCCTTCGGCCTGTGCGTGATCTCGATCGGCCTGCACATCGATGTCTGGGCCGAATAGACGGTGTCGGAGATGGTCGCACCGAGACCGGTCGCGGCGCCGGCCGCCCAACCCTGCTCGAGCGTGCGGCGCAGGCTCAACACCGCCACGGGACCGAGCGCGATCGACAGCAGGAGACCGATCAGCAGTCCCCGCCATAATGAGTCAAGGATCACCCCGCCCCCCGGGCCCAACCTAAGCTTGCCCGATCCAGTCTAGCCAGAAATCCAGGTCGGCCTGCCAGCGTCGTCACGCCCGCGATTGACGATCCTCGCGTGATCCGGCTGGTGGAAAGAGATTCGCTGGTGAGTTCGGTTCGTTCGCGTCTGCTTCCGCCGCGCCGGGGCGCCGAGGATCAGGTCTGAGGGTCGCGACGCCGCTCGAGCCTCGCTGCTCCTGAAAAGAACGAGGCTCAGGCCGACGCGCCGATCGTCTTCCTAGGTCGCGGCCGGCGTCGCCTGGCGGGCCGCCGAAGCCTTGCCCTGTTCGGCCGCCGTGGGCTCGCCGGCGAGCAGGCGGGCCGGGTTCTCGCGAAGGATCACCTCCATATCCTGCGCGCCGACGCCGCGATCTGCGAGCATGGGCAGGAAGTCGGTGAACATGTACGTCATCGGCTTCTGCTTCGCGCGGAACTCGTTCAGGTCCTTCGGCCGATGCTCCCACGGCGCCGCAAACGGAAACTTCGGCGCCGTCAGGGTGCACACGCAGTCATGCGAGAGGCAGATGCGCTTGGCGAAGCCCGCCTTGACGACGCCGGCCACGATATCGGCGCGCGACTCGTCGGACGCCAGCGACGTGAGGCCGACGCGGTCGACGCCCACGAAGGTTCCGCGCCGGGCCAGCTCGATCAAGGGCTTGGCGCTGGCGTGCTCGTCCTGGTGGCCGATCAGCACCTGGGCGAGGTTGCCGCCGTTCTCGGCGAAGATCTCCTGCTGCCGGTCGCCGTTACGGGAATGCTCGGTGTGGGTGATGATCGCGCAGCCGACCTCGCGCTGAGCCGTCGCCGCCGCGGACAGGCACTTCACCTCGTTGTTGGTGACCTCCATCCCCGTCGCCGCCTTGATGATCCCAGGCCTAAGGCCCGTCGAGCCGACGCCGTCGGTCAGCTCCTTGAGGTAGAGCTCCGTGATCTCCTCCTCGTCGCGAGCGCGCCAATAGTGCGGCAGACCCATCGCTTCCATGTAGAAGCCGGTGGCGAAGACGACATTCACGCCGGAGCGCTGCGACGCCTCGGCGTAGAATTCCGGGTCACGACCCAATTCGATCGGGCACGGATCGACGATCGTGCCGACGCCATGATCCTTCAGCTTCTGCAGCTGATCGACCGCGATCGCGAGGATCTCCGCGCGGTCCGGCCCGGCGTTCGGGTCCAGCGCCTCCCCATCCTGCGAGATCACCAGGTGCTCGTGCACCAGCACCCGCCCCAAGGCGCTCCGTTCGAGCGGGCCCAATACGCTCATCACCGTCATCGCATCCTCCCGCTTTGTGTGCAGGCTAGGCTTTCAGGCTTGGCGCGCGAGAGCAATCGGAGAGCGCGTGAGCGGAACGGCGCGTCGGGCGGAGCCTTTTGGCCAGCGGCGGCCTTAGCAGCACGGGGTTCGTGTCCCGCGCCTTGCGGAGACGGCGGGCCGTTCCCAGGTTCGAAGGCATAGCTAGACAAGACGAGGCGGCTTCGATGGAACACTCCGGCGGTTCGGGGATGTCTCGGCGCGACGTGCTCGTGACCAGCGCGGTCTGCGCGGCCGCGACGACAGCGCCGGGAGCGAGCGAGGCGCAGGCGGCGGGCGAAAGCCCCGTTCACGCCAAGGTCGCGTTCGAGGTGAACGGCGCACGCCGCGAGCTCGAGCTCGACACGCGCACGACCCTGCTGGACGCGCTTCGCGAGCACCTCAAGCTCACCGGCTCCAAGAAGGGTTGCGACCACGGTCAGTGCGGGGCCTGTACGGTGATTGTCGACGGCCGGCGCATCAACGCCTGCCTGACGCTCGCCGTCATGCACGAGGGCGCAAAGATCACCACCATCGAAGGCCTTGGACAGCCTGGGGCGCTGCACCCGATGCAGGCCGCGTTCGTCGCTCATGACGGCTATCAGTGCGGCTACTGCACGCCGGGCCAGATCTGCTCGGCCGTCGCGATGCTGGATGAGATCAAGGCGGGCGTGCCGAGCCACGTCGCCACCGACATCGTGACCGCGCCGCAGGTCACGCCGGAAGAACTGCGCGAACGGATGAGCGGGAACATCTGCCGCTGCGGGGCCTACTCCAACATCATCGAAGCGATCACCGAGGTCGCGGGAGGAGCGGCATGAGAGCCTTCATCTACGAGCGCGCACGCACCCCGCGCGAGGCGGCCGCCTCCGCGGCGACGAACCCCGAAGCGAAGTTCATCGCCGGCGGGACCAACCTGCTCGACCTGATGAAGCTGGAGATCGAGCGCCCGCGGCGGCTGATCGACGTCAACGGCCTCGGCTTCGACCGCATCACGGAGACCGACGACGGCGGCCTGCGCATCGGCGCGCTGGTTCGAAACACCGACCTGGCCGCTCATCCCCGCGTGCGACGCGACTATGGGGTGCTCTCGCGGGCCCTGGTGGCCGGCGCTTCCGGCCAGCTGCGGAACAAGGCCACGACGGCCGGAAACCTGCTGCAGCGGACGCGGTGCGCCTACTTCTACGACCCCGGCCAGCCCTGCAACAAACGCGAGCCGGGGAGCGGCTGCGGCGCGCTGCGCGGCGTCAATCGCCAGCATGCGGTGATCGGCGTAAGCGACGCCTGCATCGCGACGCACCCGAGCGACATGGCCGTGGCGATGCGGGTGCTGGACGCGACCGTGGAGACGGTGAACGCCGCCGGCCAAACGCGGCGGATCCCGATCGCCGACCTCCACCGGCTGCCGGGGAAGACGCCGCAGCAGGACACCAAGCTCGCGGGCGGCGAGCTGATCACCGCGGTGACCCTGCCCAAGCCGCTCGGCGGGGCCCAGGTCTACCGGAAGGTCCGCGATCGGGCCTCCTACGCCTTCGCCCTGGTCTCGGTCGCGGCGGTGGTGCAGCCGGACGGGTCGGGGCGCGTCGCATTCGGCGGAGTGGCGCACAAGCCCTGGCGGGTGGAGTCGGCCGAAGCGGAGATGCGGAACGGGGCCCGCGCCGTCGCGGAGCGGGTGTTCGCCGGCGCCAAGCCGACCAAGCAGAATGAATTCAAGCTACAGCTTGCGGAACGGACGCTGGCTGGCGTGCTGGCCGAGCGGAAGGCCTGAGCGATGAAGTTCGACAGGCCGGCAGGCGCCAACCCGATCGACCAGCTGAAGGTCGTCGGCAGGCCGACGGATCGAATCGACGGTCCGCTGAAGGTCAGCGGGACCGCGCCCTACGCCTACGAGCGGCATGACGTGGCCGCGAACCCCGCCTACGGCTACGTGGTCGGCGCGACAATCGCCAAGGGCCGCATCGCGTCGATGGACTTGAGCCTCGCCCGCCGGGCGCCGGGCGTGATCACCATCGTCACCGCCCAGAATGCAGGGTCGCTGGACAAGGGCCGCCGCAACACGGCCAAGCTTCTCGGTGGGCCCGAGATCGACCACTACCATCAGGCGATCGCCCTCGTGGTGGCCGACACCTTCGAGCAGGCCCGGGCGGCGGCGAGACTGGTGAAGGTCGACTACGCACGCGCCGCCGGCGAGTTCGACCTCTCCGCGGCGAAGCCCGCCGCCGTCCGGCCGAACTCGATCGGCTCCGGTCCCGCCGACACCCAGGTCGGAGATTTCGCCGCCGCCTTCGAGGCAGCGCCGGTCAAAGTCGACGCCACCTACACCACGCCCGACCACGCCCACGCCATGATGGAGCCGCACGCCACCATCGCCGCCTGGCGCGGCGACGCGCTGACGGTCTGGACGTCCAACCAGATGGTCGACTGGGGACGCGCCGACTTGGCCAAGGCCTTGGGCGTACCCAAGGAAAAGGTGCGCCTGGTCTCGCCCTTCATCGGCGGCGGCTTCGGCGGCAAGCTGTTCCTGCGGGCCGACGCGGTGCTAGCGGCCTTGGGAGCCAAGGCCGCGGGACGCCCGGTGAAGGTGGCCTTGCACCGGCCGCTTATGTTCAACAACACGACCCATCGGCCGGCGACCATCCAGCGAGTCAGGCTGGGCGCCACGCGCGACGGCGTCATCACCGCGATCGGACACGAGAGCTGGTCCGGCGACTTGCCGGGCGGAAAGCCGGACGGCGCGGTCCACCAGACGCGGATGCTCTACGCCGGCGCCCATCGCATGACCGCCACACGCCTGGCGGCGCTCGATCTGCCGGAAGGCAACGCGATGCGGGCGCCCGGCGAAGCGACCGGGCACATGGCGCTGGAGGTCGCCATCGACGAACTGGCGGAGAAGCTGGGCATGGACCCGGTGGAGCTGCGCATCCGCAACGACACCCAGGTGGTCCCGGACACGCCCGCCGAGCCGTCCAGCGACGATCCCCAGGCGCGCAAGGACGATACACAACAGGGCGGCCGACCCAGGGAGAAGCGGTTCTCTCAGCGGCAGCTTGTCCAGTGTCTTCGCACCGGCGCCGACCGGTTCGGCTGGAACCGCCGCAATCCGCGGCCCGCCCAGGTGCGGGATGGGCGCTGGCTGGTGGGCCTCGGCGTCGCTGCCGCCTACCGCGGCGCGCCGACCACGAAATCGGCCGCGCGCGTGCGGCTCGACCCACAGGGCCAGGTGACGGTCGAGACGGACATGACCGACATCGGCACCGGCAGCTACACCATCATCGGCCAGACGGCCGCGGAGATGCTGGGCGTGCCCCTCAACCGCGTAAGCGTCCACCTGGGCGACTCGGCCTTTCCGGTGTCCGCGGGTTCGGGTGGCCAATGGGGAGCGGCGAGCTCGACAGCGGGGGTCTTTGCAGCTTGCGAGAAACTGCGGGCGGCGGTGATCGCCAAGCTCGGCCTTCCGGCGGACAAGGCGGTGTTCGCCGACGGCAAGGTTCAGGCCGGAGGGCGCAGCTTCCAACTGTCCGACGCCGCGCGGAACGGCGAGCTGGTGGCCGAGGACCTGATCGAGTTCGGCGACCTTTCGAAGACCTACCAGCACGCCACCTTCGGCGCTCACTTCGTGGAGGTGGCGGTCAATCCGTTCACGGCGGAGGTGCGCGTGCGGCGCATGCTGGCGGTTTGCGCCGCCGGGCGGATCCTCAACCCGAAGTCCGCGCGCAGCCAGGTGATCGGCGCGATGACCATGGGCGTCGGCTCGGCGCTGATGGAAGAGCTGGCGGTCGACAAGCGCGTCGGCTTCTTCGTCAACCACGACCTCGCCTCTTACGAGGTGCCGGTCCATGCCGACATTCCTCATCAGGAGGTGATCTTCCTTGACGAGACCGATCCCACGACCTCGCCGATGAAGGCCAAGGGCGTCGGCGAACTCGGCATCTGCGGGGTCAGCGCCGCCGTCGCCAACGCGATCTACAACGCCACCGGCGTCCGCGTCCGCGACTACCCGGTCACCCTGGACAAGCTGCTGCCGGGTATGCCTGCAGTTGCGTGAGCATCGGCGCGCCTTCCAGAGTGAACGGCGCCTGAACGCGCGGCTCAGGCCTGCGTAAGCCGGCCGCGGCCAGGGTGATGGCCGTCCGCAGCAGGGACGGACGCCGCCGTCGGGATAGGGCCATGAGCGCCATCGAGTGGATGCGTTTGGCGGATGACGCCGTGAAGGTCGGAGACCTCGTGTCGGCCGACGCCGGCGGGATGCCCATCTATCGTGTGGTCGCGGTCGACGGGGAGCAGGCCTTGCTGCAGGGCGAGCGCGGCGCCGAGATCCAGAAGATGGCGTTGCATTGCTTCCATTGGAGAGCGGCTCTCGCACATTAGGCTTCGCGCCCCAAGGCGCCGGGCTCATTCAGGCGCTGACCTTCCCTCGCGGCGCAGGCTCAAGGCGTAGGGCGCCATGAGGAGGCCGTGAAGCACGGCCCAGGCGCCGAGCGCCCACAGGAGCCCCAAGGCGCCGATCCTCGGCGCGGCGATCAGGCCGAGGCCAAAGAGCACCGACATCCCTCCGTTGAGGAGAACGGCCCAACGCCGCCGCTTTCCCCGCCTGGAGGCCGGAGCGCGGCTGATCGGCGGCGCGCCGATCACCTCGGCCACGCCGCGCAGGATGAGCCAGCCGCCGAGAACACGGAGCAGCAGCAACGCGAAGATCCTCGGCTGGGTGAGCGCCACCAGGCCGGCGACCATGCTCGCGGTCGCGCCCAGCATCAGCCACAGCCGCCGCCGCGTCGCTTGGGCGGCGATGAGGAAGACAGCGAGGCCGTCGAGGACCGCGTAGGCGCCGAACAAGGCCGCCAGCGCGTGAGCCGAGAGCCGGGGCCAGACGAGCATCGACACCCCAAAGACGATCGCCGCCAGCGCGCGAAGCAGCGTCACCCACCAGATGCGCGCGGTGGCGTCATCCACGACCGGCCGGCCCAACCGGAGCGTCGCGCCCTCGGTGAGCGCATGCGCTTTGCGCCTGATCGCCCTGGCCATGCGGGTGAGCTGGACACGATTGGCCTCGTGACCGCATCCGCGGGCTAGATCGTCCAGGCCGCGAGCATGGCGTTCATGATCCGCTGTGGTCGGCGCCACGTTTCCAAGCCTGATCCGCTGCTGCACGCCCGGAGTCTCGCCCCATCGGGGAGGCCCGCGCATGAGGTCGAACCCCGAGGCGTCGAGGCGTCCGCGTCGGAGTTGGAGATCAGGAGGCGTTGCTTTCCGTCGGCGCCTCGCGTGAGAACAGGGCGGAGCGTGCCGCGTCCAGCCGCTCGTAGCTCCAAAGGCCGTCGACGCTGTCGGCGGCGCCCGCGGTCGGCCATTCCTCGACGGTGTTGAGGCGGGCGCCGTCGAAGCGGACAATCTGGCCGGTGATCGGCCCGGATCGTCCGCGATTGTCGCCGCACCGCTGTCAAATGACCAGACACATGGATGACGTCGCCGCCGCCGGCCCCTTGTCAGTCGCACCGGGCCGCATAGTTATGCCGCTTGCTCGGCGGCTTGAGGTACAAGGGGCGACCGTGCGCAGGCGCGCATGTTGGGGCCTCAGATGACGCAGCTGGACGAGACGCATCCCGAGAAGCCCAAATCGCTGCGGGAGCATCACAAGCAGATCACGCGTCGGCGGATCTGCGACGCCGCCCGCTCGTGCTTCGTCGAACGGGGTTTCGACGGCGCCTCGGTCGAGGACATCTCGGCCCGGGCCGGCGTCAGCCGGGCGACCTTCTATGTGCATTACGCCAACAAGGACGAGGTGCTGCTCGAGTTCATCAAGGAGGTCGAACGCGAGCGGCGCGGCCTCTTCAGGCAGCTGCTGCGCTTGACGGCGGTCAACCGGACCGAGGTGCGGGCCTGGCTCGCCGAGACCATCGCGGCGCACCGGGCGCACAGCCAGACCTACCGGCTGCTGCGCGTCGGCGTGGCAACCAACCCGGCCTTTCAGCAGGTGATCGTCGCGAGCCGGCTAAAGATCATGGAAGACCTGGGTGCGCGGTTCCCGAACTTCTCGCTGGAGGGCCAGCGCGGCCGCACGCTGGAGCGGATGCGGGTCGAGGCGATGCTGATGATCATTCAGCTCGAAATGTTCTGCGGGAGCATGACGACCGGCGACGGCTCGATGGACGAGGCGGCCGGCCTGGACGTCCTGTCAGAACGGCTCCTGGCCTTCCTGACCGGCGCGCCGTCGCCCTAGTCAGGGCTCCGTCGCCGACGGCGGATCGCTGGCGGGGAAGCTGTCCTCCAGGGCCTGGTCGAGTTTCGCCTCCCGCTCGGCGCGCAGCCGCGCATTCAAAGCGACGCTCTGCTCCATCCTGGTCATCTGCTCGGGCGAGGCCTCCGTCTGGTGGCGCGCCTTCCATTCCGCCTGCGGCATTCCGTAGATGGCCTCCCGCGCCTGATCGCGGGTCAAGGCGCCGCCGGACGCCTCGCTCAGCCAGTCGGCCAGGCAGTTGCGGCAGAAGCCGGTTCTCCCCATCAGTTCGACGTTCTGGACGTCGGTCCGCATGCGCAGGTGATCGACGAGGCGGTGAAAGGCCTGGGCGGCGAGGTGGTCGTCGATCTGGGGCATGGTCACGAACGCCTGACAGGAGGAAAACTTTCCGCGCAGCCTAAACCCTGTCCCATCGGACTTGAAGCTCAGGGGTGCGCGCCGGGCGGCAGGTCCACGTGCAGCGGCATGGTGAAATCCAGAAAGATGGAATGGCCCTCCATCCGGTTGCGCGCGTCGAATTCCTTCAGGCCGTGCAGCCGCAGGGTCGCCGGGATCTTGCCCATGATCTTGAAATTGTAGGCGGCGGTGGCGCCCGCGGCGGTGACCCGGCCCTTGAACGGCCCGAGCACCGCGCCCGCCCCGGAGTCTCCCGTCACCTGGGCGAAGTGATAGCCCTGGACGCCGAGCGACCAGGCCGGCGTGAGCTGCTTTTCGATCGCCGCCTCCAGGTGCCACTCCGTGCCGGTGTCGTAGTCGGTCGCGTGGTTCTCGCCGTTGAGGGTGAAGCCGCTCTTGGCCGAGACGTCCCAGCCGCTCTTGGGGTCATGCCAGCTCACCGCGGCGGAGATGTCGTTGGCCCAGCGGTGAAAGGCCAGGTTGGCGAGTCCGCCTTCGCGATACTCGCCGATGGGCACATTCAGCATGTTGCTGAGCTCGAAGTGGGTGTTCCCCCTCTTCCAGCCGATCATGGCCAGCAGGATGGGGTCGCCGAAAATGAAGTCGGTGTCCTTTCGGCTGAGATTGAACTGGCGCCCCCTCGGCCCGACCAGCACGGCGGAGACGTCCACCCAGGGCTGGCCGAGCGCGACCGCCCCGCCCAGTCCGACGGTCCCGCCAAGGAAGTCGGTGCTCGGGACCCAGAGCACCGTTGCGAAGTCGGCGGCGATGCTGGCCTTCACGCCGGCCACGACGGCGCCGCCGATGGGAAACTGCCGGTCCGCATCCGTCGAGCCGTGGTAGTAATAGGCGGTGTTGGAGAGGAAGACCCCCTCGATCGGGGGCATCACCGCCGCGCCGGGACCGCCGGTCCCCAGCAGGTAGAAGCTCACGCCGGATTCGCTGGCCTGGGCGCTGAACGCCGCGAGGCACGCCGCCAGAGCGGCGGTGGCGGCCAGGGCTGCAGCGCACTTGGAAAGCTGAGACATGGCGGCGTGATCCAGCGGGAAATCCCGTAACCAGACCACGCCAAAGCCTGTGCAGGGTATCGGGCCGATCCTCCCCCGCGCGCGCCGTCAGACCCCAGGCGGCGGGCGCAGAGGCGCCACGCACCCAGGCCGTCGATCCGGCGCCCGCCCAAGCCGCCATCCGGGTTGAGCCGGATGGGCAGGCGCGCGGCTTTCGCCGACGGCTTCCGCCCATGAGTTCGCTCGCCCGCCACATCGAACGCCCCCGCCCGATACCGCCGAGGCCCGGCATGGCCTGGATCGAGGGCGGACGCTTCCGCATGGGATCGGACAGTCACTATCCGGAGGAGGCGCCGGCCCGCTGGATCGAGGTCGACGGCTTCTGGATCGACGCCTGTCCTGTCACCAACCGCGACTTCGCCTGCTTCATCCGCGCCACCGACTGGGTCACCGTGGCCGAGCAGGCGCCCAGGCCCGAAGATTATCCCGGCGCGCTCCCCGAGTTCCTGGCGCCGGGCTCGCTGGTGTTCACGCCCACCGACGGGCCGACGCCGCTCCACGACATGCACGCCTGGTGGCGCTACGTCCTGGGTGCGGACTGGCGCCATCCGACCGGCCCGGAGAGCAGCCTCAACGGCCTGTGGGAGCATCCGGTGGCGCATGTGGCCTGGGAGGACGTCGAGGCCTACGCCCGCTGGGCCGGCGCCGAACTGCCGACCGAGGCGGAATGGGAATTCGCCGCGCGCGGCGGCCTGGATGGCGCGGAGTTCGCCTGGGGCGCCGAGCTCAACCCGGGCGGACAGATCATGGCCAACACCTGGCAGGGCCAGTTCCCCTACCGTTCGACCAAGCGCGAGGGCCAGTACCGCACCTCACGCGTCGGATCCTTCCCGGCCAACGGCTACGGCCTCAGCGACATGATCGGCAATGTCTCGGAATGGACCCAGGACTGGTGGTCCGCCGGCGCCGAACCCGCGGCCTCCCCCTGCTGCGCGCCGCACAATCCGCGCGGCGGCGACCGCGAAGGAAGCCTGGAGCCGGCCTGCTCCGGGGGACAAATCCCGCGCAAGGTGCTGAAGGGCGGCTCTCACCTCTGCGCGCCGTCCTACTGCCGCCGCTATCGGCCCGCGGCGCGGCACGCCCAGCCGATCGACACCTCGACCTCGCACATCGGCTTCCGCTGCGTGGTCAGATAGGGCCGCCCCCGAGCAGGCCGAGAACGCCGGACAGCTTGTCCCAGTACGGACGCGCGCATTCGGCGTGCCAGGGCTTGCCGCTCCGGCCGGAGCCGCCGTCCAGATCGTCGGGAAAGTGCATGATGGTGGTCGGTTCTTCCTTGCCGATGACCCGGCCACAGGCTGGGCAGGACGGTCCCCTCGGGTCCTCCCAGGGCACGCAATCAAACGCCATAGTCTTCGAATTCCTCGCAGGGCGACCAAACTCGTCGCGTGGACCTAACCCTGAAGGCGCGGCGAGGTTCTATGCAGTAGCGCCATGCGGGCCGCGTGAAGCTGCGGTTTGGCGTCGCGACCGCTCCGGCGGGCGCACCCGCCGCATGACCGGAAGCGGTGCGGGTTTCGCCGGATCGAAGCGCCGTGCCGCGGCGGCCAGAGTGCTGCGCCGGCCCGGCGATGGAGATGCGGATGGAAGCGCTGCAGACGCTGGTCCCGATGGCGCTGACGATGAGCCTGGCCGGCCTGGTCGTCGCCGCGGGCCTCGATGCGACCTGGTACGACCTCCTCTACCTGTTCCGGCGCCCGCTGCAGCTGGCGAAGGCGGTGCTGGCCGTCAACGTCATCGTCCCGGCGGCGGCCGTGCTGCTGGTCTTCGTCTTCCCGCTGTCCCCCGTCGCCAGGGCGGCCGTCCTCTTGATGGCGGTCTCGCCCGTGCCGCCGCTGGCGCCCGGCAAGCTGCTGAAGGTGGGCGCGGCCAAGTGTTACGCCTACGGCCTCTATCTCGCCCTGGCCCTTCTGTCGGTCCTCATCGTGCCGCTCGCCGTGCAGATTCTCGCAGGGGTCTATGGCGTCGACGTTTCGATGCCGGCCGGCCTCGTCGCGCGCAACGTGGCGCTGTCGGTCCTGCTGCCGATGGGCGTCGGCCTGCTGGTCCGCAAAGCGGCGCCGAAGGTCGCCCAGGCCGTCATTCCCGCCATCAAGGCGGTCGCGACGGCGCTGCTCCTGCTGGCGCTGGGCGTGCTCATCGTCGGCGCCTGGCCCGCCCTGACGCGGCTCGTGGGCAATGGGACGCTGCTAGCCATGGCGCTGACCCTGGCGATCGCCCTGGCCGGCGGCCACTTGCTGGGCGGCCCGGAGCTGCGCGAGCGCGGGGCGCTGGCGATCACCGCCGCCACGCGTCATCCCGGGATCGCTCTGATGATCGCCAACCACAACAACGCCGACCCGCGGGTGTCGGCGGCCATCATCGGAATGCTGCTGGTGGGCATGGTCGTCGCCGCGCCTTACCAGAGTTGGCTCAAGCGACGCGCGGAACAGGCTGAGCCCGTCGCCCTGCGCGCCGTCTGGACCCCGCCGCACCCCTCGGACCGCTAGCCGGCCTCCGCGCGGGCGCGTTCCAGGTCGCGTTCGAGGAACAGATTGAGGATGGTGCGGATCGCGGCGATCGCCGCCAGCTGGCCGATGTCGCGCCAGGTCGGGGAGATCGCCGTGCGGGCGATGTCTGCGGCGAGCGCGAACTCGAGCGACAGCAGGATCGCCGCAGCGAAGCGCAGCCAGATCTGCTTCTTGAACTTCAGGTCGCCGTAGACGCGCCAGCCCGCGAACGAGCGGCCGAGCGCCTCGGTCGCGCCGAGGGCGACGAACAACACCGAGACCAGCTCGCAGGCCGTGGCGACGTGCCCGGCGATCTCCCTGGCCCATGGTTCCATCGCTCGCCTCCGCGTGACGCGCGGCCATTTCGGCTCGGGCCGCCGGCCCGGCGCCATCCGACGAAACCCCGCGCGCAACCCCGGGAGTGACCGGATTACCGGGGCCGCCGGCGTGACGGCATCTGACTCCCTGCGGAGGCGCGCCGATGCTCAGGCTCTACAATCTGTTCGTGCATCTGATGACGATCGGCACGGTCGTCTGGCTGATGTTCTTCAGCTCGGCCCAGGGCGAGCCGCTGGCCTCCTGGAACGACGGTCCCGCGCGGACGATCGAAGCGACGCGCCTGAGCGGCCGGTAGAGCAGCCTCGACACCCGCGCAGGGTGATTCACCCGATGGGCGCGACCGCCTGGGTGGCGAACATCGGGCCGCCAACCACACAGGAGCGCGTCATGCCCAAGGGTAAGCCCAACATCCTCGCGATCTGGGGCGACGACATCGGGATCAGCAACCTGAGCTGCTACACCCACGGGCTGACGGGGTACCAGACCCCGAACATCGACCGCATCGCCCGCGAGGGCATGATGTTCACCGACAGCTACGGGGAACAGTCCTGCACCGCCGGACGGTCGTCCTTCATCACCGGCCAGAGCGTCTACCGCACCGGTCTGTCGAAGGTGGGCATCCCCGCCGCGCCGATCGGCATGAACGACAAGACGGTGACCATCGCCGCGATGCTGAAGGCGCAGGGCTACGCCACCGGCCAGTTCGGCAAGAACCACCTGGGCGACCTGAACCACATGCTGCCCACCAACCACGGCTTCGACGAGTTCTTCGGCAACTCCGGTGCAGCACGCCAACAGCTTCACCATCGACGAGGCGATGGCGAAGATGGCGGACGCGACCGCGGGCGCGAGCTGACGGCACAAAGACGGCGCCTTCCTCTCCCGGCGCAGGCGGGAGAGGAGAACGGATGAGGCTATTTCGTCGCCACAGCGGCGCTGATCGGCGACCGCGCCTTCAACTCGCCGAATCCTTGGACGCTGGACTTCGCCCAGCTCGAGAACTGGCGGCTGAAGTCGCTGCGGTTGGTCACCGAGTTGCGCCGGTAGGGCGCGGTGTCCCCGATGATCTGGGTGTCCACCGCGCGCCCTAGCAGGGCGTTGGTGACCGAATCCCGCACCTCGATCACCAGCGAAGCGTGGCCGGCCTCCTGGGCGAAGGAGGTGCTGCGGCCGGCGGTCATGACGTCGGGGGCGGCGACGCTGAGGTTGATCACTCCGGTGCGCACCCGGAGCACGTCGGCGCCGGGCTCGGTCACGATCTGATACCCGGCGTCGGCGTAGGCCTTGCGGAAGGCGTCCTCGAAGCCCTCCTGCACCATGCCGAGCATCTCCTTGACCTCCCGGTCGTTCAGCCGCGCGCCCAGGTTCACGGTGCGGTTGTTGTAATCGCGCTGCCAGTTCTTCTCCAGAGCCACCTCGGTCGGATCGAGCATCAGCTTGGTGTAGCTGCGGAAGTCCGCGCCGGGCAGCAGGTAGACGGCGTCGAACCGTTTCGAGTCGATCCGCGAGAGCCCGTCCCACGACGAAGGCGCGGCGGCGAAGGCGCTCATCGGCGCGACGCTGGCGGTCAGCAGGGTCAGCGCGGCGGCCGCTGCGAGAAGGCGACGGGACATAGACGGTCCTCCAGCGATTTGGGCCGCCAGATTCCGCTTCTGCCCGTCGACATCCCATCCGTGGAAACCCTCGCTCGTACGGCGACGCGCACCGGGGGCGGCGCCCTTGCGCGGCGGCGGCGTCGGGCGGATGCTGTCTGCGGGGATGCGGGAGGCGCGACCATGCTGTTCGAGCAGATCGCCACGGGAGGCTGCCAGTCCTACCTGCTGGGGTGCCAGGCCAGCCGCGCGGCGGTGCTGATCGATCCGGAGCTGTCGCGGCTGGACGAATACCGCGGCCTCATCAACCAGCATGGCCTGCATCTGCGCTACGTCGTCGACACCCACACCCACGCCGACCATTTCTCTGGCGGCCGCGAGCTTGGCCGGGCGCTGGATGCACCGGTGGTGATGCATCGCCAAAGCCCCGCGCCGCACGCCACGCTGCGGCTGGACGACGGCGACATGCTGGTCGCGGGCGAGCTGAAGCTGCGCGCCCTGCACACGCCCGGCCACACCCGCGATTCAATGTGCCTGGCGATGGACGACCGGGTGTTCACCGGCGACACCCTGCTGATCGGCGGGACCGGGCGCACCGACCTGCCGACCGGCGATCCGCACGAGCTCTACGAGAGCCTGTTCGACAAGCTGCTGCGGCTGCCGCCGGAGGCGCTGGTGTTCCCGGCGCACGACTACAAGGGCCGCTCGCACTCCACGATTGGGGCGGAGCTGGCGGAGAACCCGCGCCTGCAGAAGCGCGAGCGCGCCGAGTTCGTGGCGATGATGCAGAGCCTGGACCTGTCCGCGCCGACCCACCTGACCGAGGCGCTGCGCACCAACATGACCGGCGCTAAGCCCGTCTCGCAGCTGCTGGCCGAGGCCGCGGCCAAGGTGGCCTTCGTCTCGCTCGACGAGCTGGCCGCGCGCATCGGCGGCAACAGCCGCGACATGGTCATCCTCGACCTGCGCGAGAAGGAGGCCTTCGAGGCCGGCCACATCCCAGGCGCGGTGCATCTGCCGCGCGGCCAGATCGAGCTTAGGGTCAACACCGAGTTGCCCGATCCCACCGCCAAGATCCTGACCTGCTGCGAGTTCGGCAAGATCTCGACCTTGGCGGCCGCCACCCTGCGCGAACTGGGCTATCTGCGCGCCACGGCCCTGGAAGGCGGGATCAAGGCCTGGCGCGAGGCCGGCCATCCCTTGGAAAGCTGATCGTCAGGCGGGAAAGCCGACCCGCACGAATTCTGCGCCCTCGTCGCCGGCCCGCAGGCTGTAGCGGGTGTCGCGCGGCACGAAGATGGCGTCGCCGGCCCTCAGGTCCTGGTCGCCGAAGTGGATCAGCCCGCCCAGCAGGAAAATGATCTCATCTTCCTTGTGGCTGTGCGGCGGCTCGAAGTGCCGCGGCTCGTAGCGGGTCCGCTGCATGTTGGGCAGGCCGGGTCCGCCCGGCAGCAGCCGCTTGAACGTAAGGCTGGGTTCCCCCGCCTTGGCCTTGCCCGGCCAGCTGTCTGGGACTTCGGACCAGTCGTTCTCCTTGTCCAGGACGACGGTGACGCTCATGCCGTTCTCCTCCCTTGTCCCCGCAGGGTACTGCGGCCTGTCGGGCTCGGGAAGATCGGCGCTTCAGCCGCCGGGGCCGCTCCGCGCGCGAAGCCAGTGGCGCGCGCCCCAGCCCAGCGCGATCCAGGCGGCGACGAGCAGGAGGAGCCAGATAAGGTCGCGGCCGATCTCGCCGCGCATGACGCGGGCGATGGAGGCGCCGGCGAAGGCGGTGAGCGCGATCTTCGGAACGATCCCGAGCGCCGTGCCGCCGGCGAAGTCGAGCGCCCGCATCGGCGTCACGCCCGCGGCCATGTTGACGACGATGAAAGGCGCCGAAGGAACCAGGCGGACGATCAGGCTTGCCAGGAAGCCGTTGCGCCCGACATGGTCCATGAAGCGCTTCACGCCTTCGCCGGAGAAGCGCGCCAGCGCCTTCGCGCCAGCCGTTCGGCCGAGGTAGAAGCCGACCATCGCCGAGACCATGGTGCCGATCCAGCTGTAGGCGAACCCGGTCCAGCCGCCGAACGCCACGACGGCCGCGGCGATCAGCATGAACTGCGGCACGCCGACGAAGGCGAGCGCAGCGAACGCCGCCACCGCGACCGGCAGCGCGAGCGGCCCGTGCGCCGCCCCCATCCAGCGCTCGACCGTCGCCTCGCCGCTGAACCCCAGCACCTGGGCGCCGAAGACGAAGACCAAGCCCACGCCGCCGAACAGCAGGAAGGAGACGAGCAAGGTGCGCCACGCCTGGGCGTCCATGTCGGACAGGAACTGCAGGATCCGGCGCATCGGCGGCTGAGGTCGCCGATCCGCGAGGGGCGGTCAAGGCGGGTGTGAACGCCCCCTCCGTCTCCCGCTTGCGGCGGGATCCACCTCCCCCGCTTCGCGGTGGAGGATCACAAAGATGCTCCACCGTGAAACTGGGGAGCTGTCGCGAAGCGACTGAGGGGCGTATGGCGCGAGTTCGGGTTTGCCACGGCGGGCAACTCGGCTAAACCGCGCCGGTTCCCCCTCCCCTCCAGCCGGAGCCCGTCCAGCCATGCCGCTGCAGTCCGCCGCCCTTTCCCGCGTGAAGCCGTCCGCCACGCTTGCGGCCGACCAGAAAGCCCGCGAGCTGAAGGCGCAGGGCCGCGACATGATCGGCCTGGCCGCCGGCGAACCGGACTTCGACACCCCCGACAACATCAAGGAAGCCGCCATTAAGGCGATCCGCGACGGCAAGACCAAGTACACCAACGTCGACGGCATTCCCGAGCTGAAGGAGGCCATCTGCGCCAAGTTCGAGCGCGAGAACGGGCTCTCCTACAAGCCGAGCCAAGTGAACGTGTCGCCGGGCGGCAAGCCGGTGATCTACAACGCCATGGTCGCGACCCTGAACCCGGGCGACGAGGTGGTGATCCCGACGCCGTACTGGGTGAGCTATCCGGACATGGTGCTGCTGGCCAGCGGCGAGCCGCGCTTCGTCCAGACCACCGCCGAGAACGGCTTCAAGGTGCAGGCGGCCGACCTGGAGGCGGCGATCACGCCCAAGACCCGCTGGGTGTTCCTAAACTCGCCGTCCAACCCGTCGGGCGCGGCCTACACCAAGGCCGAGTTGCGCGCGGTGGCCGACGTGCTGCTGCGCCATCCGCACGTCTGGATCCTGACCGACGACATGTACGAGCACCTGGTGTTCGACGATTTCGAGTTCTGGACCATCGCCCAAGTCGAGCCGGCGCTCTACGACCGTACGCTGACCATGAACGGTGTCTCCAAGGCCTACGCCATGACCGGCTGGCGGATCGGCTACGCCGCAGGGCCCGAAGAGCTCATCAACCTGATGCGCAAGGTGCTGAGCCAGACGACCTCCAACCCGACCTCCATCTCCCAATGGGCGGCGGTCGAGGCGCTGAACGGGTCGCAGGCCTTCATCAAGCCGAACCAAAAGCTGTTCCAGGGGCGGCGCGACCTGGTGGTCTCGATGCTCAACCAGGCGGCCGGCATCCATTGCCCGACACCGGAGGGCGCCTTCTACGTCTATCCGTCCTGCCAGGGGCTGATCGGCAAGACCGCGCCAAGCGGCAAGACCATCACCTCCGACGCCGATTTCGCGGGCGAGCTCTTGGAGGCCGAGGGCGTGGCGGTGGTGCACGGCGCGGCTTTCGGGCTCTCGCCCTTCTTCCGCATCAGCTACGCGACGGCCGATACGGTGCTGGAGGACGCCTGCAGCCGCATCCAGCGCTTCTGCGCGAGCGTGAAGTAGAAGCCCCCTCCCCGCCTGGCGGGGAGAGGATCTGATGTCAGTGCTTCTCCCGCCATTGAGTCTGGGCGGTCTGCTTGGTGCGGTTGAGGCGCAGCTTGTCGCCCTCGACGCTCTCGACCCAGGTGATCGGGATCAGGTGGTGGCGCAAGCCGGCGCCCAGGTCGAGCTTGGCCAGTTCGATCTCGTCGCCCAGCACGTGGTCGACCCGGCCGACGTGACCGCCGTCGGAGCCGATCACCTCCATGTGCTCGCGGATGTCGACAGGTTGCACCATGATCTCGTCTCCTCGCTTGTGGCGGCTGACAAACGGACCTGAGACGGCGGAAGTTTCGCATGACCGAACCGATCAACCTCAACAAGGCGCGCAAGGCCCGCGCCCGCGCCGCCGATAAGGCGCAGGCGGCGGAGAACCGGATCCGGTTCGGGCGCAGCGGGGCGGAAAAGGCCGTCTCCAAGCTCGAGGCGGAACGCGCCCGCCGCGCGCACGAGGGCGCCAAGCGCGAGGATTAGGTCGCCGTGACCAGCCCCATTCGTTTGCGTGCCCGCGCCGGTCAGGACCCGCAGCTGCTGCGCCGGCTGCTTCGCGCCAAGGACCGGATGGACGCGGCCTCCCACGAGGCCTGGCCGATCCATCGGCTGGCGCGCGTGAGCGGCGTCTCCCAGGCCCACTTCGCCCGATCTTTCCGGGAGGCGTTCGGGGTTCCTCCGCATCGGTACCTGCTTACGCGGCGGCTCGAGCGGGCGGCGGCGCAGCTGCGCGACACGGATCTCTCGGTCACGGCGATCGCCTTCGCGACCGGCTGGAGCAGCTTGGGGAGCTTTGGGCGCGTGTTCCGCGACGTGATCGGGCAGAGCCCGAGCGAGCTTCGGGTGCGCGAGAAGGCCGCGGCGCACGACCTCGCCCGCGTGCCCGCCTGCCACGTGAGCGCCGCCCATCGGCCCGCGCTCACAATCGCAGTTTTGGAGAAGCGGCGGCAGGACGAGGGCGATAGGGACGGGCTCGAACCAACGGAGGTCCCATGAGCCAAGGTGTGAACGTCGTCGGCATCTATGTCCGCGACCAGGAAGAAGCGCGCGAGTTCTACGTCGAGAAGCTGGGATTTCGCGTCCATACAGACGCGCGGAACGGCCACTACCGCTGGCTGACGGTCCAGCATCCCGACCAGCCGTCGTTCCAGCTCGGCCTCTTCTCGCCTCAAGCTCCCATGCTGGATGCGGCGACCGTTCAGACGATGCGCGAGGTCGTGGCCAAGGGCGCCATGCCGCCGCTGGTCCTTGCGGTCGAGGACTGCCGCGCGGCTTACGAACTGATGCGTGCTCGCGGCGTGGAATTCACCCAAGAGCCGACCGAGCGCTATGGCGCGGTGGATGCGGGCTTCCGCGACCCCTCGGGCAACGGCTGGAAGATGATCCAGTCCCCGCGCTGACGGCGACCTTCGCTCATGCGGGCGGGATGTCGAAGTGCAGCACCGCCTCACGGGTCCCGAGCTTGTCGTAGAGGGCGAGCGCGGGCTCGTCGCCATGGTCGCCCTGGACGAAGATGACCCAGGCCTGCCGAGCGCGCGCGATCTGCTTCAGGCGGCCGATCAGCGCCGTGGCCGCGCCCTTCCTGCGATGCGCCTCGGCGACCGCCAGGTCGTAGATGTAGATCTCGCGCCGGGCCTGCTCGAACTTCTCCAGCTCATAGGCGACGAGCCCGCCGGCGAGTTCGCCCTGGCCGAGCGCAACGAGCACGATGACGTGCTCGCGGGCGAGAAATCGCTTCAGCCAGGCGTCGTCGGGCGGATCGACGGCGTAGCTCTGCGGATCGTCGAACGCCTTGGCGAACAGGGTGTTCAACTCCCGCATCCGGGCAAGCTCAGCTGGGCCAAGCCGATTTATCTCGAACCCCGACCTCATCTGCGCCGTCCCTTCGCCTTGGGCTGGGCCAGTAGGTGCGCCGCCGCCAGCGCCGAAATCAAGGTCGCCTCGTCCACTGCGGTCAGGTCGCAACGGGTGGCGCCCATCCGTCCCCATCCGCCCGGCGCGGGGCTGAAGGCTTCCGGCGCCTGCTCGCAGTAGAAGTCGCGCAGGTCCGGGTCGAACATCAGGTTGAGGTCGGGAACTGCCGCATCCAGCGTCGCGAAGGTCTTCCGTGGAGTGTGGAAAGCCTGGCGGTGAAAGTGCGGCTTCTCGCCGGCCCCCGGCAGGGCGAGCGCCAGCGCCCTCGCCCGCTCCGCGCTTACGGACATGCGGATCTTCCTTCTGTTGCGCCCGGGCGAGCCGTTTGCAAACCTCGCCGCTAAGAAATTGGGAGGAATGGGCATGACGAAGTCGCTTTTCGGCCTGGAGGGCAAGACCTTCATCGTGCTGGGCGGGGGCCTGGGCATGGGCGAGGCCACGTGCAACCTGCTGGCGGAGGTGGGGGCCAATGTCGCGGTCCTCGACATCATCCCCGAGCGGGCGGAACGGGTCGCCGCCCTGGTCGCCGCCAAGGGGGTGAAGAGCCTGCCGCTGATCGCCGACGTGCTGGACGACCAGGCCTTGCTCGCCTCCATCCATCGCACCGAACGCGAGCTGGGGCCGCTGGACGGCATGGCGACCATCGTCGGCATGGCCCGGATGGCGTCCTCCGTCGACACCGACATGGACTCCTGGGACCTCGAGCACCGCCGGAACCTGCGCTACATCTACCTGGCGGCCGTCGAGGTCGCGAAGAGCCTGCTCGGCCGCGGCGCGCCGGGCGCGATCGCCTGCGTCGCCTCGGTCGACGGCCTGCGCGGCGCGGCCAACCACGCCGCCTATGGCGCGGCGAAGGCCGGCCTCGTCAGCCTCGCCAAGAGCCTTTCTGGAGAATGGGCTCCCTACGGCGTTCGCTTCAACGTGGTGGCGCCCGGCGGCGTCGTCACCCCGCGCATCCCGATCACGGACCCCGAGAAGGAGCGAATCAGGATGGAGATGGTGCCGATGCGCCGGCGCGGCGAGGTCCAGGATATCGCCAACGCGCTGGTCTTCCTGCTGTCAGACATGGCGACCTACATCACCGGCCATACACTGGCCGTCGATGGCGGCTACACCGCCACCGGGCCGATGGACTACGCCCGTCACGCGACGATGAAGCTCCCCGGAATGGCGCGCTGATCCTGCAAGGCCCCGCCCGCCTTGCCAGCGGCGCATTCGCGGGCGATGGCATCGGCGATGCCCGCGCTCCGCAAACGCTCGATCCAGCTGGCCGGCCACCGCACCTCGATCGCCCTGGAGCCGGAGTTCTGGGCCGTGCTGGAGCAGATGGCGGCCGAGCGGGGCGCCAGCCTGGCCGGACTGATGCTCGCGATCGATTCCGAGCGCGGCGACCGCCCGCTGGCCTCCGCCTGCCGGGTGGCGGCGCTGGCCTACGCCTCGGCGCGATCCATGGACATCCATCCACGCTCTCCCTAGACAAGAGTCATGCCTGAAGCCGTCACCCCACCGCCCGCCGTGGTCGAGCTGGACCAGCGCGCCGAGCACATCGAGACGCCCTGCGGCGACGGAACGATGAAATGGCGCGCCTGGGGGAGCGGCGCGCCCGTGGTCCTGCTGCACGGCGCCCACGGCTCGTGGCTGCACTGGGTCCGCAACATCCCCCAGCTGTCGAAGCACTATCGCCTGCTCGCCGCGGACATGCCGGGCTTCGGCGCCTCCGCGGTGGTCGAGCCGCTCGACAGTCCCGAGCGCCACGCCGAAGTCATCGCCCAGGGCCTGCGGCGCATCGCTCCGGGCTCCGGTCCTCTCGATATCGTCGCCTTCTCGGCCGGCGCCCTAATCGCCGGCCATCTTTCGTTCGTCGCCCCCGATCTGGTGCGGCGGATCATCATGGTCGACGCCGGCGGCCTCGGCACGCCGCTTCGGACCGCGACGTTCAAGTCGATGCGCGGCCTCGTCGGCGAGGAAATCCGCGAGGCCAATCGGGCCAACCTGGCGGCCTTCATGTACCACGACGCCGCCAAGGTCGACGACATCGCCATCGCCATGAACATGATCGAGGCGCCGCGGATGCGCAGCAAGATCCCGTATCACGTGATCCCCGACAAGCTGCTGGCGGTGGTGAGCCGGGTGCGCGCGCCCATCGACCTGATCTGGGGCGAGTTCGACTTCCCGCACCCGGATCCCGAGCTCAACGCCGAGGCGGTGCGCCAATTCCAACCCAAGGCCGAGCTGCGCGTCGTGCAAGGCGCCGGGCACTGGGCCATGGGCGAGGAGCCGGAGGGGTTCAACGCGGCCCTGCGCGACCTGCTCGAATCGCCGCCGAGGCCGTGGTTAAACTGAGGGGACGCGCGCCCCGCTCGGCTCAACCTGGAGGCGCTTTCGATAAGGGAGGTCTCGAGTGAGCACGGAACTGCCGACCTGGGCGGATCAGATGGAAGCCCTGAAGGAGATCGGCGATCTCCTGCTGCAGGAAGCCGAACGGGACGACACCGACGCCCGCCGTCAGGACATGTACCGCTACATGCTGGGCGCCGTCGCCTACGGCTATCTGACCTACGTCAACATGGACGCGAGCAAGCCGACCTGGGTCGCCTGCTGGAACCAGGTGCTGAACTACGCCGGCCCCAATCCGGACTACGCCTACAAGTTCGCGCTCGTGGATTCCAAGGGGACCTACCGGATTTCCGGGTTCCGCGGCTCCACCCGGTTCGTCGAGATCACCGAAACGGTCCGGGACTACGTCGTCGGCTCGGGCAAGCCGAAGCCCTCGCCCGGCACCTACGATCTCGACATGCTGAACATCGCCGAGGACGGTTACTTCAGCGTGGTGATCAGTGCCGAGCGGCCGCAAGGCTATGACGGCGACTGGTGGAAGCTGCATCCGGAGACGCAATCGCTGCTGATGCGCCAGACGGCGGTCGACTGGCGCCACGAGGAGGATTGCCGCATCGCCATCACCCGCCTGGACGAGGCCCCGCCGCATACGCCGCAGCAGATGGCGGAGCGTTTCTCGCGCCTGAAGGACGTGGTCGCGGGCGTGATCCAGATGGACATGCGGCTGACACGCCATTACCGCGACAATCACGGGATCAACGTCTGCAAGATCTCGCAGCTGCAGAAGTCCAACAATCCCTTTCCCGGTCAGGTCTATCTCGACGGCGCCTTCCAGATCGAGGACGACGAGGCCCTGATCCTGGAGACGGACCTGCCCAAGAGCTGCCGGTACTGGCAGATCCTGCTCGCCGACAACCGCTTCGCGACCATCGATTGGGTCAACCGCCAATCCAGCCTCAACGAGGCCCAGGCGATGATCGACAGCGACGGCAGGTTGCGCGCGGTGATCGCCGCGCGCGATCCGGGCGTGCCCAACTGGCTCGACACCGCCGGCGAGCCCTGGGGCATCATCCAGATGCGCTGGAACCATCCCAGCGACGCCCCCGAGCCGCAGGTCACCAAGGTGCCGTTCAGCGAGGTGCGCCAGCGCCTACCCGCCAACACGCCGATCGTGACGCCGGCCCAACGCCGGGAAAGCCTGCTCCGCCGCAATGAGGAGGCGCAGTTCCGCCGCCTCTGGTGAGGCGCCCGAATATCGCGGGCGACCACCAGGGCGGCGCACGGCTATAGTGGCCGCATGGCCGACGACGCCCAGGCCCGCTTTGCGCCGCTGACCGCCCGCGCCGTGCTGCTGGGCGAGCGCATCGACACGGCCGGGCTGGAGCGCCGTGATGCGCTCTCGGCCACGCCGCTGGCCTTTCGCGTCGGCGAAGCCGGCATGGCGGTGGTGTTCCGCTACGGGGTCGTGGTGCTGATCGGCCTGGAGACCCTGGTCGAGGACGAGGTCCTGCGCGGGGTCGCCGCGCGCGTGGTCAATCCCTTCAGCCTGCGAGAGGAAGAGTCTATCCGGCTGGCGCCGCTCGACGGGCGCGAGGAGCGGGCGGACACCGACGGCGTGGTGCGCATCGCCGACCGTTCGCCCGAGCGGATGCTGGTGGTGGCCGACGCTTTGGCCAAGAGCGCCGCGCTCGCCCACGACGAACGCCAGGTGGCCGAGGTGCTGGACGCCACCGAGCCCTGGGCGCGGCATCTCGCCGAGCGCGGCCGCAAGCCGGCGGGGCGCCGGGCGATGGTGCGGCTGCTGGGCCGCGGCCTGCTCGTGCAGCACCGCGTCTCCGGCCGCGTCGCCGTGGGCGAAAAGCCTGACCTGCTCTGGGACCGCCCCGACCTGGAGCGGCTCTACGCCCGGCTGGAGGACGAGTACGAACTCGTCGAGCGCGCCGAGATCCTCGACCGCAAGCTCAGGCTGATCGGCCAGACCGCGCGGCTGATGACCGACCTGATGGACACCGAGCGCGCGCACCGGCTCGAGTTGATCATCGTGCTGCTGATCGCCTTCGAGATCGTCTGGTCGTTCTTCCTCTACGCCCGGGGCGTGGCGCACTAGCCCGACCGACGGTCAGCCGATGGTGACGATCTTCACGCGGTCGCCCGGCTTCAGCGGATCTCCGGGCTGCAGGCCGTTGATCGCCAGGAACAGCTCGCGTCGCCGATCCTCGACCGCCATCCGCGCGGCCAGGCTGTCGATCGTGTCGCCGGCGCGCACCGTCACCACCTGGATCCGGCGCGGCCGCGCCTCGGCGCGCTCAGCCTCCGAAAGCCGGCGCATGGAGCCGATCAGCGGGTCGAAGCCGCCGCCCTGCCCGGCCGGCGCGAGGGTCACGAAGTGGTAGGGGACCTGACCCACGGCGTAGACCGCGACCGTCACGTCCACCGCGCCGCGGCTTGTCCGGGCCTGAGCTGCGAGCACGACAGCGTCCAGCCCGTTGACGCGCGTGCGGCGCAGCTCGCCCGTATCGACCGGCGTCTGACCGGCCACCCGCCGCAGCACGGCGTAGGCTTCATCGGCGAGGTCGCCGCCACGCGCGCCGCTGGTCGGGCCGGCGAACTGGGCGATCTGCCCGGCCGGCCCCTGCAGGCTCACCGCCGCGGGGCTGTTGGCGAGCTGGAAGCCCTCGGGCGCGGTGAAGCCGATCCCAAGTCCCGGATGCAGGAAGCGGCGGCCGAGCACGACGCCTTGGGCCGGGTCGTCGCCGTAGACCAGGCCGTCCACCGCAGCGAGGTAGGCGTCCGAGGCGGGGCCTTGCGGCGGCGAAGGCCCGGCCGTGCGGCGCGCCTCGGCGACCGCACGGGCGATCCGATCGCCGGTGAGCGGGTGCGTGCTCGACCAGGCCGGCGTCGCCCGTGCCTTGGTCCCTTGATCGAGCGCCTCGAGCTGATCGCTGGCCTGCAAGGCGGAGAGCATGTCCGCGAGGCCCCAGGGGTTGTAGCGGGCGCTGGCCAGGTAGCGGGCCGACAGGCTGTCGGCCTCGAACTCCTGCGCGCGCGAATAGCTCAGCACATTGAGCTGGCCGACTTGGCTGGCCACGCTGGCGATGGTGCTGGACCCGGTGACAGCCCCCAGGATCACGGCGCCCAGGCCGGTGATCGCCGAGCGCGTCTGTCGACGCCCGGCATGATCGGCGGCCACGTGGCCGACTTCGTGGCCGAGCACGGCGGCGAGTTCGTCCTCGTCGCGGATCAGCGAGAGCAGGCCGCGGGTGACATAGATCTCGCAGCCCGGAGGGGTCGCCATGGCGTTCACCACCGGCGTGTCGAGCACCGTGAATCGGCAGCGACCGCCCTGCCCCGCGGCCGCGGCCATCCGCTCGCCGATGCGAGCGACATAGGCCGCCATCGGGCCGTCGTAGGCGCCGCCGAAGGCCTGCAGCACGGCGGCGCGCTGCTGGTCCGCCTGCGAAGCCGGCTGGGCGACGGCGGCGCTGGCCATAGCGGCGACGGCGAGGGCTGCGGCGGCGTTGCGTAGAGCGCGCGGGATCATGGCGGCGATCAAACGCCCTCGCGGGGCCGCAGGATCAGCTCGCGGTGTTCGAAATGGAAGGAATCCAGCTGCTTGAGGAAGCTCATGCCGAGCAGGGAGCTGCCCATGTCGGCTTGGTTCACGACCAGGGGGAAGTCCGCGAGAGCGATCGGCCCGACCTCGAAGCGGTCCGCCGAAACCAGCGCCCCATAGCCCACCCCGTTCGCGGTGAGGGCTTCGCGATCGTACCGCAGGCCGTTCACGTCCATGCCGACGCGCCGGGCGTCGTCGGGGCTCAGTACGGTGTCGGTCGCGCCGGTGTCCACCATGAAGCGGACGCGCTCGCCGTTGACCCGGCCCACCAGCCAGTAGTGGCCGTCCATACCTTGCGGCACGACGATTTCGCGCCCGCCAAGCGACACCGGCTCGCCGCCGCTGACCGCGACCCGCAGGCGACGGCCAGCGTCCTTGAGTTCATCCTGGTAGGTGAAGGCCATCGCCAGGAGGGCGACGACGCCGACCCAGATGATGGCGTAGCGCAGGTGCTGCGCACGAACCCTTCGCCCGGCGCGCAGGGCGCCCGCCGTCAGCACGAGGGCGAAGGCGGCGGTGTAGACGACCGAACCCCAATCGTCGCGCGTGGTGACCGCTTCAGGAAAGGCGCGAACCAGCGCCCAGATCAGGCCCGCCAAGGCCGCGCCGAAACACAGCCAGAGCGCCAGCCCCGCCCGCGGCCGGCCGTTCCACGGTCCCTGCTCCTGCGCCATGCCGCCCTCCCGCGCGAGAAGATAGCGTGGATGGCATGGGAGACAACTTGGTGGTGCGCCGAACGTCCCCTCCGTCTCGCCTGACGGCGCGATCCACCTCCCCGCTTCGCGGTGGAGGAGCGATTTCAGCTGCTCCCCCGTGCGACGGGGGAGCTGTCGGCGAAGCCGAATGAAGGGGCGTTGGCTTCTTAGCTGTCCAGGAAGCTGCGCAGCTTGCGGCTGCGGCTGGGGTGCTTGAGCTTACGCAGCGCCTTGGCCTCGATCTGGCGGATGCGTTCGCGGGTGACGCTGAACTGCTGGCCGACCTCTTCGAGGGTGTGGTCGGTGTTCATGCCGATGCCGAAGCGCATGCGCAGCACCCGCTCCTCGCGCGGGGTCAGCGAGGCCAGCACCCGGGTGGTGGTCTCGCGCAGGTTCGACTGGATCGCGGCGTCGATCGGCAGGACCGCGTTCTTGTCCTCGATGAAGTCGCCCAGGTGGCTGTCCTCCTCGTCGCCGATCGGCGTCTCGAGGCTGATCGGCTCCTTGGCGATCTTCAGCACTTTGCGCACCTTTTCGAGCGGCATGGCGAGCTTTTCGGCCAGTTCCTCCGGCGTCGGCTCGCGGCCGATCTCGTGCAGCATCTGGCGCGAGGTGCGGACGATCTTGTTGATCGTCTCGATCATGTGCACCGGGATGCGGATGGTGCGGGCCTGGTCGGCGATCGAGCGGGTGATCGCCTGCCGGATCCACCATGTGGCGTAGGTCGAGAACTTATAGCCGCGGCGGTACTCGAACTTGTCCACCGCCTTCATCAGGCCGATGTTGCCTTCCTGAATAAGATCAAGGAATTGCAGGCCGCGGTTCGTGTACTTCTTGGCGATCGAGATAACCAGGCGCAGGTTGGCCTCGACCATTTCCTTCTTGGCTTGCCGCGCCTCGCGCTCGCCCTTCTGCACCGTCTGGACGATGCGGCGGTAGTCGTCGATCGGAACGCCCGTCTCCTGCGCCAGCAGCGCGATCTCGGAGCGGATGTCGCCGATCTGGCCAGCGTCGTTCTCGGAGAACTTGGTCCAGCGTACGCCCAGCGCCTTGACCTGATCGGTCCAGTCGGGGCGCATCTCCGAGCCGAAGTACGCCTTCAGGAACTCGGTGCGGCTGATGCCGTAGCTGTCGGCCAGCCGCAGCAGGCGGCCTTCCAGTCCCATCAGGCGCTTGTTGATCGCATAGAGCTGCTCGACCAGCGCCTCGATGCGGTTGTTGTTCAGCTTCAGCGTCTTGAGGTGCTGGACGATGGTCGAGGTGGCCGCCTCGTAGGCGCGGCGATCCGCCTCCGACAGGTCCTCGCCCTTCAGCTTGGCGGCGACCAGCTTCTCCTGGAACAGCCGGAAGCTCTCGAACTCGGCGGCGATCGCGTCGAGCGTGGCCATGACGCCTTCGCGCAGCTCGGCCTCCATGGCGCTGATGGTCGGACCGGCGCCGTCGTCGAAGTCGTCCTCGTTCTCGCCTTCGCCTTCGCCTTCACCCTCGCCGCTGGCCTCGCCCTCAGCTTCAGCTTCCGCCTCGGCCGGCATCTCCGCAGCGCCCTGGACCTGGCCGCCGTAGGTCTGCTCCAGGTCGATCACCTCGCGCAGCAGGATCCGCCCGCCGCCCAGCTCCTCACGCCAGACCATGATGGCTTCGAAGGTCAGCGCGCTCTCACAGAGGCCGCGGATCATGGTGTCGCGGCCGGCCTCGATGCGCTTGGCGATGGCGATCTCGCCCTCGCGCGACAGGAGCTCCACCGAGCCCATCTCGCGCAGGTACATGCGGACCGGGTCGTCGGTGCGGTCGTAGGCCGGCTCCTTGGTCGTCTCGACCATGGCCGACTCTTCGCGGACCGCAACCTCGCCGCCCTCGGCGTCCTCTTCGGCCTCGACCACATTGACGCCCATTTCGGAGAGCATCGCCAAAGTGTCTTCGATCGCCTCGGAGGTGACCTCCTCGGACGGCAGCACCTTGTTCAGCTCGTCCATGGTGACGTAGCCGCGGGCTTTCGCCTGCTTGATGAACTTCTTGACCGCGGCGTCCGTCAGGTCGAGCAGCGGACCGTCGCCGCCCGTGGTTTCCGGGGTTTCCGCTTCGGCCGTATTGGTGCTCATCGAATTCTCCGAAATCGGCTTGGCGCGCCGTTGCAAGGCGCGGGCCGACAGATTGTGCGTGGAGGACGATCCGCTAAGGCCCCGCGATCTTACGACCCGTCTTCCGTCCAAATCGTTCCCGTTCTGATCGCGCGTTTCAGTGCGTCCCGCTCCGCCTTCAAACGCTCGAACGCAGCCATCTGCTCGCGACCGCGCAGGTCTCCCTTGGCGGCGCCGATGGCGTCGTCCAGCGCCGCCGCCCGTGACAGGGCGGCGAAGCCGCGCGACCACTGGGATCTCCGCGCATCGAGGGAGACATCTTCTTCGATGATGGGCGCGCCCGAAGTCGCAGCGGCCCGTTCGATGTCTGTCAAAAGCGCGCTAAATCCGCACGAGGCCAGATGGCGTCGCAAACCGTCGGTGTCAAGGCGGTCCGTTTCCAGCCGAAGCCGGATGATTTCCCTCACCAAATCCGAAAGCGACGGTTCGCCGAACCCTGTTGCGGTGAAAACGGCCTCCAGATGCTCGTCGAGAACGGAAGGTTCGACGATCGCCGCATGCGCCAGGGCGGCGGCCTGCGGGCCGAGAGCCCGGGAGAGGCGTTTTGCCGCAGCTTTGCCTTCAAGCGTGGAGCCCTGGGGCGGCGGCTGGGCCCCGCGCCAGCGGCCGCCCGAGCGGGGCGATTCGCGCCATCCGCCGCGGTCAGCGCTCCGCTGCGGGCGCGAGGCGGCGAGGTCCGCGTCGTAGCGCTGCAGCAGATCCTCGCGATAGGCTTGGCTCAGGTCCTTGTCGGCGATCAGCCCTGCGGCCGTCCGCAACCGGGATTTCAGCCCGGCGCGGCGCTCCGGCGTGTCCTGCGGCTCCAAGTTGCGTTCGCGGATGAACAGCGCCTCGGCGAAGGCGGTGGTCTGGGCGAGCTGCGCCTTCAGAGCGGCCGGCCCCTGCTCGCGCAGCACCTCGTCCGGATCCTTGCCGCCTTCGACGATGGCGAACTTGAAGCTCTTGCCCGGCTTCAGCAGCGGCAGCGCGCGGTCCATCGTCCGCGCCGCGGCCTGACGGCCGGCGCGGTCGCCGTCGAAACAAAGCGTGGGCTCCGGGTGATGGCGCCAGAGCATCTCCATCTGCTCTTCGGTCAAGGCCGTTCCCATCGGAGCGACCGCCGGCACGCCCGCGCGCTGGCAGGCGATCACGTCCATATAGCCCTCGACCACCGCCAGCGGCGGGTCCTCGCCTGACGGCGCGGCGGCCAGCATCTTCCGCGCCTCCGCCAGTCCGTAGAGATTGGCTCCCTTGTGGAAGACCGACGTCTCCGGGCCGTTCAGGTACTTGGCCCTGGCCTGCGGATCCATCGCCCGGCCGCCGAAGGAGACGATGCGGCCGCGCGGGTCGGTGATCGGGAAGATGATGCGGTCGCGGAACCGGTCGTAGGGCGCGCCCCCGTCCTCGGGCGCGATCAGCAACCCGGCTTCGACGAGCGCCGGAGGCCGCGCCCCCTTGGCGATCAGATAGTCCTTCAGCGCCGTACGGCTTGCGGGTGAGAACCCGAGGCGGAAGCGCCCCCATTCCCCCTCCGGCAGTCCGCGGCGCTCGAGATAGGCCCGGGCGTCGCGCCCCACGGGCCGGCGCAGCTCGCCCTCGAACCACTGCGCCGCCAGCTCCAGCCAGTCGGAAAGCCCCTGGCGCTTCTTCTCCTGCTCGGCGGCGCGCGGATCGACAGCCGGCAACGGAACCCCCGCCTCCGACGCCAGCCGTTCGACGGCCTCGGAGAAGGACAGCCGCTCAGTCTCCTGCAGAAAGGTGATCAGGTCGCCGGTCTTGCCCGACGAGAAGTCGAAGAACTGGCCCTTGTCGTCGTTGACGTAGAAGGAGGGGGTCTTCTCCTTGGTGAAGGGCGAGAGGCCGACGTACTCGCGCCCCTGCTTGCGCAGCTTCACCGTCTTGCCGATCACGTCGGACGGGCGCAGGCGGGACTTGATCTCGTCCAGGAACCGCTCGTCGTACCTTACGGCCATCTATCTTTCCGCCAGCCTCCGTACGTTTGGCCATACCCGTTCGCGGCTTACGAGTCGCGCGGACATAGAATCACGGTGAGGGTGAAGGGCGCCAGGGCCGCGCTTGCACGCGCTTGATGCGACACCGGCGAAGGCGCCGGAACTTTCGAGGCTTTAATGAGCTTGCCGCGTCGGCGGTGCTACAATGGCCGCGCTTCCGCCAGCTGAGAGATGCAAGACATGGCCATGTGGCTGCGCCTGTTGGGCGCCGTGCTGATCACCGCGATCGCCGTGGCGGCGCTCGACTACTTCGGCGTGCGCAACGGCTGGCCGGGCGGGCGTACCGACGATGCGCCGCACGACGCCCAAAGCCGGCTGCGCGAGCTGTTCTGGTTCGCGGCCTTCGTCTTCGTCATGGGCATGTCGGTGGTGGCCGCCGTGCGGCGCTGGCGGGGCCAGCTCAAGCGCGTCCTCGTGCGCTCAGTTCGGCGCGACGTGCGCTAGCTTGTCAGGATTTCGCACGACATAGATCGCCGCGATACGGCCGTCCGGGCCCGGTTCCAGAGCGATGGTCTGCGGGCCGTCCGCCAGTTCGAGCACCACGCCCGGGGCGCCGTTGACCAGGGCGAACCGCACCGCCTTGGCCTCGAGCGGTCCATTGCGCCAGGCGATGCGACGGTGGAAGTCGGCGATGTCCTCCGGTCCCACGAGCACCCGAAGCGCCGCGCGACGCTTGCCGCCGCCGTCGGTGACCATGATCGCGTCTTGCGCCAGAAGGGCCGCCAAAGCAGAGGCGTCGCCGCTGGCGGACGCCGCGACGAAGGCGTTGGCCAGGCGCTCGGCCTCCGCCCGGTCGACCGCGTAGCGCGGCTTGGCGTCCCGGACATGGGCCTTGGCGCGCGCCGCGAGCTGGCGCACGGCGGGCTCGGTCCGGCCCAACGCCTCGGCGATGGCCGCATAGTCCTCGTCGAAGGCCTCGCGCAGCAGGAAGACCGCCCGCTCGAGCGGCGAGAGCCGCTCGAGCGCCAGCAGGAAGGCGACCGAGACGTCCTCCGCCCGCTCGACCGGATCCTCGGCGAGCGGCTCGATCAGCGGCTCGGGAAGCCAGGGCCCGCGGTAGGCCGCCCGCTCCGCCTTCGCCGCCCGCAGACGGTCGAGGCAGAGGTGGGTGGTCGTGCGCACCAGCCAGGCGGCGGGGTCGGCGACGTCGGCGCCGGCCCTCGTCCAGCGCAGCCAGGCGTCCTGCACCGCGTCCTCGGCGTCGCCGACCGAGCCCAGCATGCGATAGGCGAGCCGCTTGAGCCGGCCGCGCTCGGCCTCGAACTCCGCGGTGCGCGTCGCGTCCATGGCGCTCAGCCTAGGCCGCGATCGCTGCGCGCGCGACCGGCGCCGCAACGCCGTCCACGACAATTCGTCCTGCATGGCCCATCTCCGGGTCTGATGGCCCAAGGACGCGGGAGCCGTTCGATCTGTGACATCATCGCGTGGCGTCCGGCCCGCATTGACCGGGGCGGCGCCAGCCCTTACCTACGTGGCCGTTTGAACGGCGGGCGGGGGTTCCCCTCGGCCCGCCTTTTTGCGACCGTCCGTCAGTCAAGGAGCCCTCTCCCATGAGCCGAGATCTGCTGCCCGGCGTCACCGGCGTGCTGGCGCTCGCGGACGGAACCATCTTGCAGGGGATCGGCGTGGGGGCGGTCGGCGAGGCGGTCGGCGAGGTGTGCTTCAACACCGCCATGACCGGCTACCAGGAGATCCTGACCGACCCCTCCTACATGGCCCAGATCGTCGCCTTCACCTTCCCGCACGTGGGCAATGTCGGCACGAACCTGGAGGACGTCGAGCAGATGTCCGGCGCGGCCGAAACCGCCGCGCGGGGCGCGATCTTCCGCGACGTCCCCACGGGGCCGGCCAACTGGCGGGCCGACGCCGACCTGGAGACCTGGATGAGCCGCCGAGGCGTGGTGGGCCTGGCCGGCGTCGACACCCGCGCGCTCACCCGCAAGATCCGCGAGAAGGGCATGCCGCACGGGGTGATCGCGCACGCGCCGGACGGGGTCTTCGATCTCGAAGCGTTGGTGGCGAAGGCGCGGGATTGGCAGGGGCTGGTCGGCCTCGACCTCGCCAAGGACGCCTCCTGCCTGCAGCCGTTCGTCTACGACGAGGGGCTCTGGGCCTGGGGCGAGGGCTACGAAAAGCCTGCCTCCTCGCCCAAGTACGAGGTGGTGGTCGTCGACTTCGGCGTGAAGCGCAACATCCTGCGGGCGCTGACCTCGGTCGGCGCGCGGGTCACGGTGGTGCCGGCCAAGACCTCGGCCGAAGAGGTGCTGGCCCGTAAGCCGGACGGCGTCCTGCTGTCGAACGGCCCGGGCGACCCGGCGGCGACCGGCGCGTACGCCGTGCCCGAGATCAAGAAGCTGGTCGACAGCGGCACCCCGGTATTCGGCATCTGCCTGGGCCACCAGATGCTGTCGCTGGCGCTGGGCGCCCAAACCCGGAAGATGGACCAGGGCCACCACGGCGCGAACCACCCGGTGAAGGACCTGACCACCGGCAAGGTCGAGATCGTCTCCATGAACCACGGCTTCACCGTGGACCGCGACAGCCTTCCCGCCCCGGTCGTCGAGACCCACGTCTCCCTATTCGACGGCACCAACGCCGGCATCGCCCTGCATGACCGGCCGGTCTTCTCCGTCCAGCACCACCCGGAAGCCTCGCCCGGCCCGACCGACAGCCTCTACCTGTTCGAGCGGTTCGCGGGCTTCATGGACGCGGCGAAGAAGTAGAACGTTTCGCCTGCAGGCCGCGGCGCTTCCGTGCGCCGTTGGCGCAGGTAACCTTAATCAATCTCCGGTTGTAATGGCAAAGCTCGCAGCCTAGGCTTCCAAGCCTCGGGGCGTCCCGCGTATCAGCGCGCTCTCGAGAACAGTCACGAGTCCATGACGGGGGGCGATACCTTGAAATGGAGACCTGACGTGAAACGACTGGCTTTCGTCACCGCTCTTTCCGCCCTGGCCCTTTTCGCCACCCAGGCGGCGGCGGTCACCGTGCTCAACACCACCCAGGCAGACGTGAAGAAGGAATGCGCGGGCAAGACCAAGTGCAGCGCCGCCTGCGGCAGCACGCTCTGCGACTACGTCTGCGAAGACCCGAAGAAGCAGTGCACGGTCGCGATCTTCCTGAAGAAGCCGCCCGCGCCGAAACATCCGACGGCCTCGACCGCTGCAGGCGCCGCCAAGGCGGCCGTCCATTAGGCGCAGCGTGCAGCGTGCCGGCGAACGGCATGCTGCACGCATGGGCCTCGCCTTAAGGCATCAGCACCGTATCGACCACGTGGATCACGCCGTTGGACTGGTTCACGTCGGCGATGGTGACGTGGGACTTGCCGCCCTTGGCGTCCAACAGCCAAAGCCCGCCGTCGCCAGCGAGTTGAGCGGTGAGCATCTCGCCTTCCACCGTCTTCAGCGCCGCCTTGCCGCCGTTCGCTTTGGCCTTCGCCATCAGGTCGTGCGCCGACATCTTTCCGACCAACACATGGTAGGTGAGCACCTTGGTGAGCGTCGCCTTGTTCTCGGGCTTCACGAGGGTGTCGACCGTCCCCGCCGGCAGCTTGGCGAAGGCCGCATTGGTCGGCGCGAAAACCGTGAACGGCCCCGGGCCTCGCAGGGTGTCGACCAGGCCCGCCGCCTTCACCGCGGCGACCAGGGTGGTGTGATCCTTCGAGTTCACGGCGTTGTCGACGATGGTCTTGGTCGGATACATGGCCGCCCCGCCGACCATCACGGTGTGGTCCATGCCCTCGTGGGACATCGAGCCCATCATCTCGGCAGAGGCGTAGCCGCCGGCCGCCGCCGCGATCGCCAGTCCCGCGGCCGCCGCCGCGAAAAGCTTGCCCGTCATAGTGCTGTCCTCCGTTTGCGTCGCTCCCGCTGGGCGACCCTGGCGGTACGGGACGGCGAACACCCCGGATGCGGTCAGCGCTTCAGATTTTTCCCAGCTTGCCCATGGCCGCGATCGGGCCGGACGGCGCGGTCTTCATCGGCGAGCCGCCGGGCGGCTCGACCGAGACGGCGATCGCCGAGCCGGGGGTGAACATCGGGGCCATGTCCTTGGGCATCGGCATGGACTTGGAGGCGCCCGGCTCGATCATGCCCAGCGAGTGCGGCTTGCCGTCGGCGGGGATCACCCAGAGCTGGTGGACGTGGGCCGCATCGCCGCCCGGCTGGACCAACGAGGTGATGATCAGCGCCTGACGGGCGGGGTCGTAGGCGGCCACGAACATCGGATGGCTCCCCTCGCCCGGCGTCATCAGGCTGGCGTTGAGCAGGGGCGCAGGCTGCGGCGGCGGCAGGAAAACCGGCGGTCGCCTGACCGCCATCATGGCGAGCGCCATGCTGGCGGCGGCTAGGCCCAAGGAGCCGATCGTCGCGCCGCGCCAGAAGCGCAGGCGGCGCCGGATCGCGGCGTTGTCGTTGGCCGGCAGGACGCGCTCGATTTCGGCCCAGGCGGAGGGCGACGGCGCGACCGGCGCGAGGCCCTCGCCCAACGGCGTGAGCCGTGCGCTCCATTCTGCGACCAGGGCCGCGAACGCGGGATCGGCCGCCATCCGCGCCTGCGCCTCCGCGCGTTCGTGAGCGCTCAGCACGCCCAGCGCATGCTCGGCGGCCAACGCCTCCAGGCCGGACAGTTCGGGGGGCTCGCTCATCGCTCCAGGCACCCCTTCAGCCGTGCGAGGCCGCGGCGGATCCAGCTCTTCACCGTGCCTAGCGGCGTCTCCATCCGCTGGGCCAGGGCCTCATAGGTGACGCCCTCGAAGAAGGCGGTTCGGATGACGGCGGCGGTCCGTGGGTCGAGTTCGGATAGGCAGCCCGTCAGCCGCGCAGCGTCGTCCGCCGCGACGAGCCGATCCTCCGCACCGACCAGGCCCTCGTCGGCGATCTCGAGGCCCTCGACCGGATCGCTCTTGGCCAGCGGCCCGCGGGCGCGCAGCCGGTCGATGGCGCGATTGCGCGCGATCGTCGCGATCCAGGTCGTGACACTGGCCCGCGCCGGATCGAACCGGTCGGCCCGGCGCCAGACGGTGACATAGACGTCCTGCAGCACGTCCTCGGACTCCTCCCGGTCGGAGAGGATACGCAGGCAGATGGCGAAAAGCTTCGACGAGGTCGCCTCATAGAGGCGCCGCAGGGCCGCGCGGTCACCCTGGGCGATCCGGGGCATGAGCGGGGCGAGCGGGTCGATGGCGGCAGGGGGCAAAGGGTCTCGGGCGGCCGGTTGAGCTGGCGCGAGGCTGCCCCGCTTGCGCCGCGCGGGCAAGGGCCGAGCTTTTGGTCCCTCCACGCAAAACGGCCGGCGTGGACCGGCCGTCGCATCAGCTCGGCGAACCGAGCGTCAGGCGGCGTTCTTCCTCGGACGGCGTGCAGCGCGCTTCGCCTGGGTGGCGGCCATGCGTGCGGCGCGGCGCTCGGCGGCGGCCTGTTCCAGAGGCTCGATCAACTCGGCGGCCTGGGACTGCTGCTTCTCGTCGCCCTGCGCGCTCAAGCGTCGCGCGTTGGCAAGCAGGTTCACGACCTCCTCATCGCTCAGATAGGGGATCTTCTCGATCAGACTCACGGCGCGTCTCCACTCCTCGGCGCATCCTGGGCGCTACATGCCTTTCAATATGGCTGGGCGGGATTTTGGTTGCTGATACAACAGGGTTTTTCCGATCCAGCGGTCGGCTTGGGGCCGTCCGATGCCGCCGGATCGTCGCGGAATCGCGACGCTGCGACGGCGCCCGCCGGCGTTGGCCGCCGCGGCGCAGCAATTCTGCGCATGTGGCGGCCGCAATCCGCCTTGCGCGCACCTCGCCAAGCCTCTAATTCGGCGCCTTAACCTGCATGGCTGAACGGCGTCGGGCGCGCGGATTGCGCGGCCGTCCTTGCGCGCGAGACGAAATGCCCAAACGCACCGACATTTCTTCGATCCTGATCATCGGCGCGGGCCCGATCGTGATCGGCCAGGCGTGCGAGTTCGACTATTCCGGCGTCCAGGCCTGCAAGGCGTTGCGGGCGGAGGGTTATCGGATCGTGCTGGTGAACTCCAACCCGGCGACGATCATGACCGATCCGAACGTCGCCGACGCCACCTACATCGAGCCGATCACGCCGGAGATGGTCGAGAAGATCATCGCCAAGGAACGGCCCGACGCCCTGCTTCCCACCATGGGCGGCCAGACCGCGCTCAACACCGCGCTGGCGCTGGAGCGCATGGGCGTGCTGGAGAAATACGGGGTGGAGATGATCGGCGCGCGGGCCGACGTCATCGACAAGGCCGAGGACCGCCAGAAATTCCGCGACGCCATGGACGTGATCGGGCTGGAAAGCCCCAAGAGCCACGTCGCCCACACGCTCGAAGAAGGGCTGGCGGGCTTAGAGCTGGTCGGCCTGCCGGCGATCATCCGCCCGTCCTTCACCCTCGCCGGCACTGGCGGCGGAATCGCCTACAACATCGAGGAATTCCGCGAGATCGTCGAGCGCGGGCTCGACCTCTCCCCCACCACCGAGGTCCTCATCGAAGAGAGCGTGCTGGGCTGGAAGGAGTACGAGATGGAGGTCGTCCGCGACAAGGCGGACAACTGCATCATCGTCTGCTCCATCGAGAACGTCGACCCGATGGGCGTGCACACCGGCGACTCGATCACCGTGGCGCCGGCGCTGACCCTCACCGACAAGGAATATCAGCGCATGCGGGCGGCCTCGATCGCCGTGCTGCGCGAGATCGGCGTCGAGACCGGCGGCTCCAACGTGCAGTTCGCGGTGAACCCCGCCGACGGGCGCATGGTCGTCATCGAGATGAACCCGCGGGTCAGCCGCTCCTCGGCTCTGGCCTCGAAGGCGACGGGCTTCCCGATCGCCAAGGTCGCCGCCCGATTGGCGGTGGGCTACACCCTCGACGAGCTGATGAACGACATCACCGGGGCGACGCCGGCCTCGTTCGAGCCCAGCATCGACTACGTCGTCACCAAGATCCCGCGCTTCGCCTTCGAGAAGTATCCGGGCTCCGAGCCCGTGCTCACCACCTCGATGAAGTCGGTGGGCGAGGTCATGGCCATCGGCCGCACCTTCGCCGAGAGCCTGCAGAAGGCGCTGCGCGGCCTGGAGACGGGGCTTTCCGGCCTCGACGAGATCGCCATCGAGGGCGCGTCGGACCCTGAGAACGGCCACGCCGCGATCCTGCGCGCGCTCGGCCAGCCCACGCCCGACCGGCTGCGGGTGATCGCCCAGGCCTTCCGCATGGGCCTGACCTGCGACGAGATCCAGGCCGCCTGCTCCTACGAGCCCTGGTTCCTGCGCCAGATCGAGAACCTGGTGAAGGAGGAGGCGCGCGTCGCCCGCGAGGGCCTGCCCGCCAACGCCGTCGACTTCCGCAGGCTGAAGGCGCAGGGCTTTTCCGACACCCGGCTGGCCAAGCTGACCCACACCACCGAGGCCGAGGTGCGCGAGCAGCGGCGCGGCCATGGCGTGCGGCCGGTGTTCAAGCGTATCGACACCTGCGCCGGCGAGTTCCGCGCCGAGACGCCCTACATGTATTCGACCTACGAGACGGGCGCGCTGGGCCAAATCCCCGACTGCGAGAGCGAGCCCTCGGAAGCGAAGAAGGCCATCATCCTTGGCGGCGGGCCGAACCGCATCGGCCAGGGGATCGAGTTCGACTACTGCTGCTGCCACGCCGCCTTCGCGCTCGACGAGATCGGCGTCGAGTCGATCATGGTGAACTGCAATCCGGAGACCGTCTCGACCGACTACGACACCTCCGACCGGCTCTATTTCGAGCCGCTGACGGCCGAGGACGTGCTGGAGCTGATCGAAGTCGAGCGCTCGCGCGGGACCCTGCTGGGCGTCATCGTCCAGTTCGGGGGCCAGACGCCGCTCAAGCTCGCCAAGCCCTTGGAGGACGCGGGCATCCCGATCCTTGGCACAACGCCGGACGCCATCGACCTGGCCGAGGACCGCGAGCGGTTCCAGCAGCTGCTGCACAAGCTGAAGATCGCCCAGCCGGAGAACGCCATCGCCCGCTCGGCGGAAGAGGCCTTCGCTGGCGCGCACAAAGTGGGCTACCCCGTCGTGATCCGCCCCTCCTATGTGCTGGGCGGCCGGGCGATGGAGATCGTTCGCGATGACGAGCAGCTCGAGCGCTACATCAATACAGCGGTGCAAGTCTCTGGCGATTCACCCGTTTTGATCGATCAGTACCTGTCTCGCGCGACCGAGGTCGACGTCGACGCCCTGTGCGACGGCGAGAGCGTCTTCGTGGCCGGCGTGATGGAGCACATCGAGGAGGCGGGCGTGCATTCCGGCGACAGCGCCTGCTCGTTGCCGCCATTCTCGCTGAAGCCGCAGACCATCGCCGAGCTCAAGCGGCAGACCGAGGCTATGGCGCGGGCGCTGAACGTGCGCGGCCTGATGAACGTCCAGTTCGCCATCGAGGAGCCGCACTCGGACGCGCCGCGCATCTATGTGCTGGAGGTCAATCCGCGCGCCAGCCGCACGGTGCCCTTCGTGGCCAAGACCATCGGCCGGCCGCTGGCCGCCATCGCCGCCAAGGTGATGGCCGGCGAGCCCCTCGCTGGCTTCGCGCTCGCCGACACGACCTACGACCACATCGCGGTGAAGGAGGCGGTCTTCCCGTTCGCCCGCTTCGCCGGCGTGGACACGGTGCTCGGGCCGGAGATGCGCTCGACCGGCGAGGTGATGGGGCTGGACTGGGTGCGGCCGGGTGAAGGCCTGGGGCCCGCCTTCGCGCGCGCCTTCGCCAAGAGCCAGCTGGGAGGCGGCACGGCCCTGCCGAAGGAGGGCTGCGTCTTCGTCTCCGTGAAGGACTCGGACAAGCCGTGGATCCTCGAACCGGTGCGGCTGCTGGCCGCCCAGGGCTTCCGCATCCTCGCCACCGGCGGCACGGCAGGCTTCCTGGCGGCGCAGGGCATCGCCGTCGAGCACGTGAAGAAGGTGCTGGAGGGCCGCCCGCACATCGTCGACGCGATGAAGAACGGCGAGGTGCAACTGGTCTTCAACACCACCGAGGGCAAGCAGTCGCTGGTCGACTCCTTCGAGATCCGCCGCACCGCGCTAATGGGGAAGATTCCGTACTTCACCACAGCGGCCGGCGCGCTGGCGGCGGCCCAGGCCATCGTCGCCACGGCGCAGGGCCCGCTGGAGGTGCGTCCGCTGCAAAGCTACGCATAAACGCCCGAAAGGCGAAAAACTTCGGCGGTTTCGTCAAAACTTCACATTGACCGTCGGTATTTGGAGGCGCAGGCTCGACTTATCGCCCGGCTGCGGCCCGGCGGTGAGGAGCGCCTCCCGGCGTTTTCTGTAAGCCGAGAGCGTCCTTGCGGCAGCCGTCGCAGTCCGGAGTGGGACGGAGACGTCCCAATCAGGGGATTGTGAGGACGCGTATGTCGACCGAACGAGACGTTGAACACCAACATCATCACCGCAATCGCCACATGGCGCAGCGGTTCGAGAACCTGATTGGCATCCTGATGGTCATCGCCATCGCCGTGCTGGCGATCGGCCTGATCTACGGGATCGTCAATTCAGGCGCGACGCCCAGCTACCTCCGGTAGCCAGGCGACGGTTCGGCCCGGCGCGGGACCGCCTTTCGGTCCCGCAGCTGAGGCGCGAGCGCTGAAGACCGTCCGGGACGCATCCCGGCGCGGAGGGGTGGGTTTGCGGCGCGCGCGTCCCGGAAACGTGACGCACACTTCGATCGCAGAAGCGCCATCGACGCGGCAGGCGGCCTCTAGTATCGAGCCCGCCCATGACCGCGACCCTCAATGTGATCTTCGGACCCTCTGGCGCCGGCAAGACGGCCTACGCCAACGCCTTCGCTCGCCGCGAAGGCGGCGTCGCCTTCATTCTTGACGAGTGGATGGCGCGCCTCTTCGGACCCGACATCCCCGCCCAGGTGGAATATCCGTGGTTGCTCGAGCGGGTCGGCCGCTGCGAGGCGCAGATCTGGTCCACCGCCGCGGCGGTGCTGTCCAGCGGAACCTCGGTGATTCTCGACCTCGGCCTGATGCGCAAGGCCGACCGCGACCGGGTGCGCGAGATCGTCGAAGCGGTCGAACTGCCGGTTCAGTGGCACTTCGTGACCGCTGCGCAGGCGGTGCGCCGCGCGCGGGTGGCCGAACGCACCCAGGCTCACGGCAGGTCCTTCGCCCTGCAGGTCACCCCTGACATGTTCGAGTTCGTCGAGGGGGTGTTCGAGCCTCCGACGGAGGATGAACTTGCCGGTGCGGTTATTAGCGAAAGTGAATGACGGGAACTCAGCGGTCGGAAGAGCGCTCCGACGCCCTATAGGCCCGGCCGAAAGTTGGTCGACGGGCCGCAACCCTTGAGTTTTGCGGCGCACAATTCTATTCTCTTTCCCCCCGGACGCCTGCGCCCGCGGCCGGAAAGCTGAGCATCCAACTAGGGCGAACCCGAGTCATCACCTCTATGGAAAAAGTCCCGATGACCGCCGAGGGCTATCAGGCCCTCGACGAAGATCTCAAGCGTTTGAAGACGATCGAGCGGCCGGCCGTGATCGCAGCCATCGCCGAAGCCCGATCACACGGCGATCTCTCCGAGAACGCCGAGTACCACGCTGCGAAAGAACGCCAAGGCTGGATCGAGGGGCAGATCGCCGACATCGAGGACAGGATGGCGCGCGCCCAGGTTATCGACGTCTCCAAGCTGTCGGGACGCCAGGTGAAGTTCGGCGCGACCGTGTCCCTGGTCGACGAGGACACCGAGGACGAGGCCCGCTACCAGATCGTCGGCGAGCACGAGGCGGACGTGAAGCGCGGGAAGGTGTCGATCACCTCCCCCATCGCCCGAGCCATCATCGGCAAGGAGACCGGCGACGTGGTCGAGGTCAACACGCCGGGCGGGGTGAAGGCCTACGAGATCTTGAAGGTCGAGTGGATCTGACCGAGCGGGCGTGACCGAACGCCCCCTCAGCCAGCTTCGCCGACGGCTCCCCCGCCTGCGGGGAGCATCTATTACTTCCAGATCCTCTACCGCGCAGCGGCGGAGGTGGATCGCCGAAGGCGAGACGGAGGGGGCGTTATCGCACCGCCCTTGCCCAGAAGCCGCCGTGTTTGCAGGGGATGCGGGAGCATGACCGAACCGCGAATCCTGTTTGTCGTCGACGCCGGCGCCCAGGTCGGAGGCGGCCACGTCATGCGTTCGCTGACGCTCGCCGGCGCGCTGGGCGCCCACGGCGCGCGATGCGCCTTCGTCAGCCCGCCGGCCGTGGGCGCGATTCTCGAGGCTTTCGCCCCGGCGATGACGCGGGTTGCAGCCGGATCGACCGAACCGCGCGACCTGATTGCGGCCGCGGCCGCCGAGTCGTTCGACGCCGTGGTGTTCGATCACTACGCGCTGGGCGCGCGGGAACACCAAGCGATCGCCCAGAACCGCCCTGCCCTCGTGATCGACGACCTCGCTAACCGCGAGTTGCACGCCGAGTTGGTGCTGGACAGCGGTCCGGAGCGCAAGGCCGAGGACTACGAGGGCCTGATCCCTCTGGAGACGCGCCTGTTGCTTGGACCGGCTTTCGCCCCGGTGCGACCGGAGTTCGCGGCGCTGCGCGAAACCGCGCTCGCCTGGCGCGGCGAGCCGGTTCAGCGGATTCTCGTCGCCATGGGCCTGACCGACGTCGGCGGCGTGACCGCCCGCATCGTCGAGCGCCTGCGCCTGCGGGTGGGGGACATCGGCCTCGACGTGGTGCTGGGCTCCGCGGCGCCTAGCCTGGCCGGCCTGCTCAAGGTCGCCCGCCGCGACACCCGGCTCACCGTCCACGTCGACACCCCGCACATGGCGAGGCTCACCGCCGAGGCGGACGTGGCGGTGGGCGGCTCGGGCTCGGCGACGTGGGAAAGATGCGTGCTCGGGCTGCCGAGCCTGCAGGTGATCCTCGCCGAAAACCAGCGTCCGGCCGCCGAGGCCCTGGCGGCGCGCGGGGCGGCGCTGATCGCCGATATCAGAGCCCCGGACTTCGAGGCTCAGTTCGACCGCGCCCTCACCCGCCTGCTCATCGACGCCGGCCTGCGGCGCGGGCTGGCGGCCGCCAGTTCCGACCTCTGCGACGGCGAGGGCGCCGAGCGGGTAGCCCAGGCCCTGCTACAGCGAATGCGGCAGGCGGCCTGAACCTAGCGGTCAGGCCGATCGCGCGCGAAGCGGATGATGGCGCCGTTGCGGTCGTCGGCCACCCAGAGCGCGCCGTCGGACGCCACGATCACGCCGGCCGGCGCGCCCATGGGACGGACGCCCGCGACCCGGTTCCAGCCGGGCGTCAGGTCATGGCCGTCCGCGGCAGGCCCGAAGGCGAACGGACGACGACCGCCCGATGCAGCGAACCTGGGCTGGCTGGAAGGCCTGGGCGTTCCGTTCACGTCGACGTCGTAGGCGAGAATGCGACCGCCGGTGCTGCGATAGCCGTGCAGGGTCACGATCAGCTTGCCGCGCAGCGACGGGAACATCGCCCCGTCGTAATAGACCATCGCGATCGGCGCGGCGTGCGGCGGCAGCAGGAGGACCGGCGGGGTGTGTTGTGGGCCGTCGCAACGCATCATCCCCCTGTCGCGCCACGCCGGCGCCGGCGTCGCAACGTTCACGCAGTATGGCCAGCCATAGTTTCGGCCCGCCTCCAACCGGTTGATCTCGTCGTAGGGAAAGAAGCGGTCGGCCACGTCGATGCTGTTCTCGGCCTGGAGGATCGTGCCGGACCGATGCCTCGCCAGCGCCAGCGAGTTGCGCAGGCCCGTGGCGAACACAGCGGGCGCGATGTCCCACCGGCCCGAGCCCAGGTAGGCGTACCGCCAGATGGCCGCGGCCGGCCGGTCGCCCATGACCTCCGGGCAGGGTCCCCCCAGCGCATTGGGATCTGGCGCGCATTGGTCTGATGGCGCGCCGACGTTGACCAGCAGGTCGCCATCGGCGTCGAACAGGAAGCTCGATAGCGGGTGGCGGTCCTCGTGCAGGCGGTTGCGCGGCAGGTCCGAGACGACGACCTGGATCGAGGCCGGCACGTCCTCCGCGTCGGGATCGAAGCGGACGATCCGATCCATCTCGCCGAGATAGACGCCGCCGTCCGGGCCGACCGCGATGGCGTGCGGCAGATTGAGGCCGCCGAGCAGCTGGCGAAGCTCCGGCTTGCCGCCGGGACGCGCCCGCAGCCGCCAGACGGCGCCGTGTCCGGGATCCCAGCTTCCCAGGTCGACCACCAGCATGTCGCCGTCCGGGAGCTGAAGCAGGTTGCGCGGCAGGCGCAGGACGCGCCGGGAGGGCTTGAGCCCCTCGGGCGGCGGGCCGAAGACGAGGCCGGCGCACATCCCCTTGGCCATGCCGATCCGAAGCTTTGGATAGCCGTCGCAGGTCTGGCCGGCGAGCCGCGCGAAGCCCTGGCGAACGGGAGCGGCCGCGGCCGTTTGCGCCAGGCACGAGGCCATGGCCGCCAGCAGGACGGCGCAGAGCCTTCTCATCGAACGGCCCGCGTCACGCCAGATGGGCGTTCACCACATCGATGCCGGCTGCGCGCACCGCGCCCCGGCGGAAGCGGTAGCGGAGCGTTATCCGCTCCTGCTGGGCCGCGGCGTCGCCCCACAATGTCCAGCCGTGCCGCAGGGCGGCCGAGCCCGCCTCGCCCGCGAAGACGTATTCGTCGAGGCGCATCTCGCGCTTCATGCCGTTGCGGCAGCGCCAGGCGCCGGGCGCGGTGCGCTGCAGACACGCCGATGTTTCCAGCGGCCCCATGCGATGGCTGCCTTCCAGCAGGCGAAGGCCCTCGGCGTCGCCCACGGCGTGGAGATTGACGTCCAGCGTCAGCACCTCGGCGGGCCAGACGTCCTGGTACGGATCCTGCCGCAGGTCGCCGGCGGCGCAATAGACGATGTCCCGCCGCTCCGGCCGAACATATGGCGCGAGGTCGCCCTCCCCCGACGCGAAGAGACGCCGCCGAACCCACTGCGGGATCGCAGCCTCCGGCAGCAGGCAGATCACCTCGCGGCCGAGGATACGGTAGTCCGGGCCGAGCAGGCTCCACAGGGCCTCCACGAGTTGCGGCGCACGCTCGATAAACTCGAGTTTGCCATCGAATCCGTCGAGCAGGCCGCGCCCCCCCCGCGCCTCTGGCGCTTCGGCGAACTCGTCCTCGGTCAGGAACAGGCTGGCGTCAAAGCGCCGATCCCTGCGGATCTCCGCCAGCAGCTCGGCGCAACCGCGCGGGCTGACCGCCTCGTCGAAGACGTAGAGGCCGTGGCGCATCAGCTCCGAGACCACCGCCTCCGAGAGGCTCCAGGCGGCGTAGTCGGTTCTGGCCAGGGCGTTCATGCGGAATCTCCAGACGCGATCACGCAACCGTAGGCAGACTCGCCTTAATCTCGCCTTACGCCTTACGGCCGCTGCGACATCACGTGCTGCGGCGCATGGGAGAGCCGCCCTGATCCTCGCCATCCTCCAGGCCCGGATGAGCTCCAGCCGGCTGCCCGGCAAGGTGCTGAAGCCGTTGGCCGGCGCGCCGATGATCCTGCGCCAGATCGAGCGCGTGCGTCGCGCCGCCCGGGTGGATCGCCTGGTGGTGGCGACGAGCGCGGAAGCCAGCGACGACCCGCTGGCCGAGACGCTGGCGGCGGCGGGCGCCGATCGGTTCCGCGGGCCGCTGGATGACGTGCTGGCCCGCTTCCTTGGCGCGCTGAACGCCTTTCCAGCCGACCACGTCGTGCGCCTGACCGGCGACTGCCCGCTGATCGACCCGGCCTTGATCGATGGCGCCATCGCGCTGCACCTGCAAAGCGGCGCCGACTACACGGCGAACCGGGTGGCCGACAAAGGCTTTCCCAAGGGACTGGACGTCGAGGTGATCACCGCCGAGGCGGTGCGCCGCGCCGGCGCGCAAGCCTCGACGCCAGAGGAACGCGAACACGTCACCTGGGGGATCTGGAACCATCCCGAGCGTTACTGCATCGCCCGGCTGGAGCCGCCGGTCGATGAAGGCGCCGTGCGCTGGACTGTCGACCGGCCCGACGACTACGAGTTCGTCAGCGCCGTCTACGACAGCCTCTATCCGATCGACCCCGCCTTCGGCTCGGACGACATCCGCGCCTTCGTCCGCGCCCATCCGAAGTGGGCGGACTGGGGCGGCGATCGGCGGGTCTAGGCCGCCCTACTTCAGCGCCAGCGCCACCGGCCCGGAGATCGGATCGGTCACGCCCATGCCGCCGCCGAGGTCCTCGAGGGTGTCGCGGAAGCTGTCGAGCGTGGCGATCATCTGCGGACGCGCGGCGGCCAGGGCGTCCATGTCGGTCCACTCGCCGATGATGCAGTAGGTCTGCTCGCCGGTCTTGACGATGTTGGCGTGCAGCATGCCCGGCCAGTTGCGATCCACCCGCTTGTGGGCGTCGAGGAATTCCTGCTCGCGCCCGGCCTTCACCTTGAAACGCACGACATTGAATGCAGTCATCGGAAGGCCCCTTGCGAAGGCCTGAGACTGCGCCTGCGGGGCTCGGATATCAACGTTCGGATGCTGAGGCCGGGACGCGAGAACCCACCTCCGTCTCGGCGCGGGCCGCGCCGATCCACCTCCCCCGCTACGCGGTGGAGGATCCGAGGGCCGAGATGCTCCACCGCAAAGCGGGGGAGCTGTCGCCGGAGGCGACTGAGGGGGCGTTCGACTACGGCACGGGCGGCAGGTCGGCGAGCGCGTAGCGCCTGGCGAGGCGCGCCTCGATGGCGGCCTTGGCGGCAGGCCATTCGCGCTTCAGGAGGCCCAGGCCGACGACGTCGCGGAAGCCGCCGTTCTTGACGACATGGTCGCGAAACAGCGCCTCCTGGGTGAAGCCGAACGCGCGGTGCAGCTTCACCACCGCCTCGTTCTCCACCAGCACCTCGCACCAGAGCTTGTTCAGCGCCAGGGTCTCGAAGACGTAGCGCAGGACCAGGTACTCCACCTGCACGCCGAGGCCCTTTCCGCGCGTCGCGGGGTCGCCGAGGTAGTAGGCCCATTCGCAGCGGCTCGCCGCCCGGTCGATGCGAGCCAGGTTGGCCAGGCCCACGGGCGCATCGTCGGCCTCGATGATCCAATAGCGGCGGTCTTCGGCGCGCAGGGCGGCGGAGAACCAGCGGTCGTGCTCGGCGCGGGAGATCAGGTGGTCGGTGTACATGTAGGCCGCCACCTCCGGCGCGTTGCGCCAGGCCAGCAGGCGGTCGCTGTCGGCGGCGTGGAGCAGGCGCAGCCGCAGGCTCACGAGGCCACCATGTCCCAGGCGAGCGGCTCGCCGCGCTTGAGGTCGCGCGCCGCCGCCCGGCCCAGAACCTGGTCGAGCTCGGCCGGCGCAAGCCCCAGGCCCGGCCGGATCGAGCGGACGTTGCGCGCCGTGAGAGGCTCGCCGGCCTTCACGTCGGCGGCCACATAGAGGGAGCGGCGGAACGCCAGGTTGCCGTGCTCCGAGCCCAGCAGGTCGTAGTGGGCGCGGCCCAGCGCCCGCCAGGCCGCCTTGCAGTCACTGACGAGGGCGCTGAACTCGTCGGGCTCCAGGCTGAAGGCTGCGTCGGGCCCGCCGTCGGCGCGCGCCAGGGTGAAGTGCTTCTCGATCACCGAGGCGCCCAGCGCGACCGCCGCCACCGCCGCCGCGCTGCCGGGCGTGTGATCTGACAGACCGACCGGGCAGGCGAAACGCTGCGCCATGTCCGCCACGGTGCGGACGTTGGCGTCCTCCAAGGCGGCCGGATAGCTTGAGACGCAATGCAGCAGGACCACCCCGTCGGCGCCGGCGTCGAGCGCCGCCGCCTTCGCCTGCTCGATCTCGGCGAGATTGGCCATGCCGGTGGAGATGATCAGCGGCTTGCTCGTGGCCGCGGCGCGCCGGATCAGCGGCAGGTCGACGGCTTCGAACGAGGCGATCTTGAACGCCGGCGCTCCCAACTCGTCGAGCAGGTCGACCGCGGTTTCGTCGAAGGGGCTGGAGAACAGGATGACGCCGCGGTCGCGAGCCCTTGCGAACAGCGCCGGGTGCCATTCATAGGGGGTCTGAGCCTCACGGTAGAGGTCGTAGAGGCTGCGCCCGTCCCACGGGCCGCCCGCGATGCGGAATTCGGGACGATCGACGTCCAGGGTGATGGTGTCGGCGGTGTAGGTCTGGATCTTGATCGCGTCGCAGCCCGTCGCCGCCGCCGCGTCGATCATCGCCAGCGCCCGCTCCAGGCTGCCGTTGTGGTTGCCGGACAGCTCGCAGATCACGAAGGGCTCGTGGCCTGCGCCGATGCGGCGGCCGGCGATGGTGATTTCCGGAGCGGCGGACATGGGCGACTCGAAGGCGAACCGCACGAGTCTAGGATCAGGCGTCGATGCGAGCCAGCGCCAAACGCCCCATCCGTCTCGCCGCTTGGCGTCGATCCACCTCTCCGCTGCGCGGTGGAGGATCGGAGCGCCATGATGCTCCACCGCGAAGCGGGGGAGCCGTCGGCGTAGCCGACTGAGGGGGCGTTCAGTGCAGCGCGGCGTAGCTCTTGCCTTCGAGGGCCGGCGCGTCGTGGCCGCGCCCACGCAGGCCGCTGGCGATGCCGATCGCGGCGCCTGCGCCGATGCCGACCAGGGCGCCCGTGGCGAGAATCCGCAGGCCCATGCCGAGCGCCAGGCCGACGCCGACAGCCGCGCCGAGGCTTGCAGCAACGCCGAGTTGCTTTAGGTGATCGTCCATAGCCCTGCTCCAGAAACCTCCCTACATACGGCCCATGTCCTCAGATCGTTCCGAACCGCGCGCCGTCCGCTGTCTCATCGTCGGCTCGGGCCCCGCCGGCTACACCGCCGCCGTCTACGCCGCCCGCGCCCTGCTCAAGCCGGTGCTGATCCAGGGCATCCAGCCCGGCGGCCAGCTCACCATCACCACCGACGTGGAGAACTACCCCGGCTTCGCCGAGGTGATCCAAGGGCCCTGGCTGATGGATCAGATGCAGGCCCAGGCCGAGCACGTCGGGACCGAGATCGTGAACGACATCGTCGTCGAGGCCGATCTCTCCAGCCGCCCGTTCAAACTCACCTGCGATTCCGGCCAGGTCTGGCTGGCCGAAACCCTGGTCATCGCCACCGGCGCCCAGGCCAAATGGCTGGGCATCCCTTCGGAGCAGAAGTTCCAGGGCTTCGGCGTCTCGGCCTGCGCCACCTGCGACGGCTTCTTCTACCGCAACAAGGAAGTGGTCGTGGTCGGCGGCGGCAACACCGCCGTCGAGGAGGCCCTGTTCCTCACCAGCTTCGCCAGCAAGGTGACGCTGGTGCATCGCCGCGACGAGCTGCGCGCCGAGCGGATCCTGCAGGAGCGCCTCTTCCATCACGAGAAGATCGAGGTGGTCTGGGACAGCGCCGTCGACGAGGTGCTGGGCGCCGAGGACCCGATGGGGGTGACGGGCGTGCGGCTACAGAACGTCAAGACCGGCGAGACGCGGGAGATCCGCTGCGACGGCGTGTTCATCGCCATCGGCCACGCCCCGGCCTCCGAACTCTTCAAGGGGCAGCTGGAGATGGACGCCTCCGGCTATCTGAAGGTCCAGGCGGGTACGGCCTCGACCGCCATTCAGGGTGTCTACGCCGCGGGCGACGTCACCGACGACGTCTACCGGCAGGCGGTGACCGCCGCGGGCATGGGCTGCATGGCCGCGCTGGAGGCGGTGCGCTTCCTCGCCGAAGAGGACCACAAGGCGGCGCACCACCCGATCAGCCATGCCGAGGCGCAGAAGATCGGAGCCTGGTAGCGGCGCCATTCGCCCAATTTCCGCCCCCTGACGTGGGCAGGACGCGCACCCCGTAACCTTGTGAAAGGTTCGGGTAGTCGTGAGCGTGTTGGCGTCATGAGAGACAGTGAGCGTTACCTCGCCCAGGCCGAGGTGGTCATCCGCATGGCCGCGCACGCCGAGAGCGAGGCGGAAAAGTCGGTGTACCTGACGATCGCTGACGGCTGGCGAAAACTCGCAGCCGAGGTCCAGCGCAACGAGCGTCCGCCCGAAGCACGCAGCTTCAAAAAGGTCGCGGAATAGGTCTGCAGCCATCCGTTTCCGTCATGGCCCGGCTTGTCCGGGCCACCCAGCCCAAGGCGCCAGCCACAGCTGTTTCGGACCGACATTGGGATGGGTCGCCGGGACAAGCCCGGCGATGACGAATTGAAATAGTTCAGCTCGCAGGCGCCACCTGCTCCGCATCCATCCGCGCCGCCACCGCCTCCAGGCGCGCGTTGATGGCCTGGATCTCCTCCGGCGTGGCGCGGCGGCGGAGCGGCTGGACGACGCCCCTCATCGGGCCGCGATCGGCGTTCGCGGCGACCTTGTAGGTCGTCGCCACGCCGCCCACCGTCACCGTCACGTCGCGGGTGGGCGGCGCGGGCGGGTCGGCGCTCTGCAGCACGGCCGGACTGAGTTCGGCCTCGTGGCCGAGGTAGCGCCCGGTGAAGGCGGCGGGCTCTCCCGCCGCGCCGTTCCAGCGGTAGAAGATGTGCTGGCCGACCTGGGTCATCTTGGTCAGGCCCGGCGCCCAGTAGGGCGCGACGTAGGCGGCGTGGTAGTGGGTGGCCGAGCCGATGTCGCGCTCGACAAAGCCCGCGAGCGCGCGGCGCGCCACGGCCTCGGCCCGCGCCCACAGCGCCGGCTCCGGCCGCCAGCGCAGCGCGCCGTCGCAGGTGAAGGTGAACTGGCAGCCAGTCGCGCGCGCCGAGCCCTGGAACACCACGGCGCAGATCGACTTCGGGAAGGCGGGGTGGCGCAGCCGGTTGAGCACCACCTGGGCGACCGCCGCCTGGCCCTCCGCCGGCTCTCGCGCGGCCTCGTAGTAGATCGCCTGGGTCAGGCAGTGCAGCGCCCGGCCGCGATCCTCCCGACCCGCCTTCAGCAGGAACGGCCGCATCGGCCGGATAGGCGCTTCGTCGAACGGCCGGAGCGCATTGACCTGCTCGGCGGTGACGACCGCAGCGGCCATCGCCGTCCCCTTCGGCGCCGCCTCGCGCGGAACCGCGGCGACGATGGGCGCGGCAGCTCCGGGCGGCGTGCGCGCGTCCTCGGCGCACGAGCCGGAGACCGCCAGGGCGGCGGCGAAGGCTGCAACTCGAAGGCCGGTGGCGGGTTTCAGAAGCGTCTCTCGGATTTGTGAGCGCCCGGCGGTCTGCGGGACGGAGCAGGCGCATTTGGGACGCCCAGGCGGCGAAATGAAGAAGGCCGCACCCGCGTCATGAGCGCGCGTCCTCTCCGGCCTCGGGCGCATATGCGTTTCATCTTGCGCTGACGGCAACCCGCGCTATATGTGACGGGTCGGTTATGCTCGCTGTGAGCATAATGGGCCGCCAAGGACCCCGGTCCGAGGCGCTTTTTTAGGCCGGTGAAATGCTCATTTTGAGCATAAGGAGGACGCCATGGCCGCCGACGGGTTCCAGTTCGCATTCACCCCCGAGGTCGAAGCTGAGACCGCGACGTCCTGGGAGAAGGTGAAGCGGCACGTCACCCCGCTGGAGTGGCGCCTGCAGGCGCCGTTGATCGCCGAGATCAATCGCCTGAAGAAGGCGAAGGACGCGGTGATCCTCGCCCACAACTACATGACGCCCGAGATCTTCCACGGGGTCGGCGACTATGTCGGCGACAGCCTTGGCCTGGCCAAGGAAGCGGCCAAGTCGAACGCCAGGATCATCGTCCAGGCCGGCGTCCACTTCATGGCCGAGACCTCGAAGATCTTGTCGCCCGACAAGACCGTGCTGATCCCGGACCTTCGCGCCGGCTGCTCGCTCGCCGCCTCGATCACCGGGGCCGACGTCAGGCTGATCAAGCAGCGCTATCCGGGCCTGCCGGTGGTCACCTACGTCAACACCACCGCCGACGTGAAGGCCGAGACCGACATCTGCTGCACCAGCGCCAACGCCGTGCAGGTGGTGGAGGAAGCCGCGCGGCAGTGGGGCGTCGACCGCGTCATCCTGATCCCCGACGAGTTCCTCGCCCGCAACGTGGCCCGCCAGACCAAGGTCGGCATCATCGCCTGGAAGGGCCGCTGCGAGGTGCACGAGCGCTTCACCGCCGCCGACATCCTGGAACTGAAAGCGGCCTATCCGAACGCCGAGATCCTGGCGCACCCGGAATGCCCGGCCGAGGTGCTGGAGGTGTCCGACTTCGCCGGTTCGACCGCGGCGATGAACGACTACGTCATCCAGCGCAAGCCGAAGCAGGTGGTGCTGATCACCGAGTGCTCGATGGCCGACAACGTCGCCGCCGACGCCCACGACACCGAGTTCGTCCGCCCCTGCAACCTGTGCCCGCACATGAAGCGGATCACGCTGGAGAACATCTACGAGGCGCTGCTGCACGACCGCTACGTAGTGACCGTCGACGCGGCGATCGCGGAGCGCGCGCGGCTGGCGGTCCAGCGCATGGTCGACCTGCCTCCGCCCGCCGTTCCCGCGCGCTACGACCTCGTCAAGGCGCGCCACCACGTCGACGTGGAGCTGATCTGATGACCCTCCTTCGCCAAGGCTACGCAGGGTATTTTTCTGATCCTTCGAAGCTCGTGAAGGGAGCGAAGTAGGATGAAGCGTCTCCGCCACGACGGCGTCGTTGTGGTGGGCGCGGGCCTTGCGGGACTGACGGCCGCCCTGGCCGCTGCCCCCGCCAAGGTCCTGGTGCTCACCGGCGCGCCACTGAACCACGGCTGCTCGTCGGCCTGGGCGCAGGGCGGCATGGCCGCAGCGCTGAGCGCCGACGACGAACCCGCCCTGCACGCCGCCGACACCGTGGCGGCCGGCGCTGGCCTGGTCGACGAGGCGATGGCCCGGCTGCTCGCAGAGGAGGGCCCCGCGGCCGTCCGCGCGCTGGCTGCGCTGGGCGCGCCGTTCGACCGCACCGCAGAGGGCGGCTTCGTCCAGAGTCTGGAGGCCGCTCACAGCCGCGCCCGGGTGGCCCGCGTCAAGGGCGACCAGGCCGGCCGCGAGATCATGCACGCTGTGACCGCCGCGACGCTGGCGGCGCGCGGCGTCGAGGTGCGCACGGACGCGAAGCTGCGCGGGCTTCTTCAGAACGCGGACGGCCGCGTCCGCGGGGTGATTGCAGAGATCGGCGGCGAACTCACCGAGATCCTGGCCCGCGCCGTCGTGCTCGCCACCGGCGGGGTCGGCGGCCTGTACGCTGAAACGACCACGCCGGCCGAGCTGGTCGGCGACGGCTTGGGGCTGGCCGCCATGGCCGGCGCCCGGATCGGCGACGCCGAGTTCGTGCAGTTCCACCCCACCGCCATCGACATCGGCCGCGATCCCGCCCCACTGGCCACCGAGGCGCTGCGCGGCGAAGGCGCCGTGCTGATCAACGCCGCGGGCGAGCGCTTCATGCAGCGCTACCACGAGAAGGCGGAGCTGGCGCCGCGCGACGTGGTGGCGCGCGCCATCCACGCCGAGCGCGCCGCTGGCCGCGGCGCCTTCCTCGACGCCCGCGAGGCGGTAGGAGAGCACTTCCCTGACGAATTCCCCGGCGTCTTCGCCGCCTGCCTGGGCGGCGGCGTCGATCCGCGCGTCCAGCCGATCCCGGTCGCGCCGGCCTGCCACTATCACATGGGCGGGATCGTCACGGACGCCGACGGGCGCACCTCGCTCCCCGGCCTCTACGCCGCCGGCGAATGCGCCTCGACGGGTGTGCACGGCGCCAACCGGCTGGCGTCCAACTCGCTGCTGGAGGCGGCGGTGTTCGGCGCCCGCGCCGGACGGACGGCGGCGGCCGAGGCCGAACCACCGGCTGCGCCCCTGCGCGTCATCCTGCCCGCCACGCTCCCAGCCGAAGCGCTGCAGCGGCTGCGCAAGTTGATGAGCCGGCACGCAGGCGTGGTTCGCGATGCGGGCGCGCTCTCGACCCTGCTGTTGGAGATCGAGGCCATGGAAGCGGAGCACGGCCGCAGCGCTCCGCTGGTGGCCGCACGGCTGATCGCCGACGGCGCGCTCGCCCGGACCGAGAGCCGCGGCGGCCATTTTCGCTCCGACGCCTCGGCGCAGCAGGCGCCGCGCCGCAGCTTCGTCACCCTGGCGGAGGCGGACGCCCGCAGCGGCGCCCTGCGGCTGGCCGCGGAATGATCGAGCCCCTGCCCGACCTGCTGATCGCGCCGATCGTGCGCGGCGCGCTGGCCGAGGATCTGGGCCGCGCGGGCGACGTCACCGCCCAGGCCTGCATCCCGGCCGACGCGGCGCTCGCCGCCGTCTTCGCCAGCCGCAAGCCGGGCGTGGTGGCGGGCCTCGACTGCGCCCGGCTGGCGCTGCTCGAACTGGATCCACGCGCCGTCTTCACGCCGCTCGCCGCCGACGGCGACCGGATCGCAGCCGGCGCCCAGCTGGCCAAGGTCGAGGCGAACGCGCGCGCGCTGCTGTCGGCCGAGCGCACCGGCCTGAACCTCCTGGGCCGGCTGTCGGGGATCGCCACGCTCACGCGGGCCTACGTCGACGCCGTCGCCGGGACCAGGGCGCGGATCGTCGACACCCGCAAGACCACGCCCGGCCTGCGCGCCCTGGAGAAGTACGCGGTGCGCTGCGGCGGCGGGGTGAACCATCGCTTCGGTTTGGACGACGCCATCCTCATCAAGGACAACCACATCGCCGCCTGCGGCGGCTCGGTGGGCGAGGCCGTCCGTCGGGCCAGGGCTTTCGCGGGCCATCTGATGGGCGTCGAGGTCGAGGTGGACGGGCTGGATCAGCTCGACGCGGCTCTGGAGCACGGCCCCGACGTGGTCATGCTGGACAACTTCAGCCTCGGCGACCTGCGCGAGGCGGTCCGCCGGGCGAGCGGCCGCGCCCTGCTGGAGGCGTCGGGCGGCGTGAACCTGGAGACGGTCCGCGCCATCGCCGAGACCGGCGTGGACGTCATCAGCGTCGGCGCGCTGACCCACTCCGCCAGCGTGCTGGACATTGGCCTCGACGCGGCGTGAGGGCCAACACGCGACCTTCGCCCTAGGAACCGCGCCATCCGGGCCGGGTTGACCCTCCTCACACTGAGAGGAGACGAACCGATGGCTTCGAAAGCGCCCCCGATCCCGCCGGACCAGCGCTCGCATCCCGGCGAGAAGCCGCACATCCAAGGTTCCGACATCGGCCGCCGCGACGCGGTGACCGGCGACCAGTCGGAACAGCCCGGCGACGACGATGTGAACCTCAAGCAGCAGGGCCGCCAAGGGAACATCAACCAGAACACCCATCACCAGGGCTACCAGCAGGACCGCTGACATGCCGGAAAAGCACCCCAACACCCGCCGCTGGGGCGGACCGGGCGCCAGCCACGAGGACCGCACCAAGCCCTATGTGGAGGCCAAACCTCCGCGTGCGGACGGCGAGCCCACCAACACGCCCTACTCCCACGTCTCCGGCGGCGGCGGCGAACGCGACCGCCGCCACAGCCATGACCCCGCCGAGAAGCGTGACTTCGAGGAGAACAGCGCGGAGCGGCGCAAGCCGTAGAGTGGCGAAACGCCCCCTCCGTCTCGCCGCTGCGCGCCGATCCACCTCCCCCGCTTCGCGGTGGAGGAGCGGGAAGCTGCTCCCTCGCGCGCGGGGGAGCTGTCAGCGAAGCTGACTGAGGGGGCGTTCAGCCCAGCCGCGCCGCCGCCTGCTCCGCCTGCGCGCGGCGCTTGTCGGCGATCGGCGCCATTCGCTCATTGTAGGCCGCGACGATCTCGGGCGGGGCGAGCTCGGGCCGGCCCGTGTCGAACGGCGGATCCGGCGCGTATTCCAGGCCGAGCTGGGTCGCCTGGGCCGCCGTCTCTCCGGCGAGTTCGGCCAGCAGGGTGAAGGCGAAATCCAGGCCCGCGGTCACCCCGCCCCCGGTGATCAGGTTCCCGTCGCGGACCACGCGGCCCTCGTCGACGGTCGCGCCGAACAACGGCAACAGTTCGCGCCAGGCCCAGTGGGTCGCCGCCCGCTTCCCCTTGAGGAATCCGGCCGCGCCCAGCACCAGCGAGCCGGTGCACACCGAGGTCAGGTAGCGCGCCTGGCGTCCCAACCGGCGGATCTCGGCGACAAAGGCCTCGTCGAGCGCCGCCTCGGTCGCGGTGACGCCGCCGGGGACCAACAGCACGTCGCAGCGCTCGATGGCCGCGAGATCGGCGAGGCGGGTGAAGGTCAGGCCCTCCGCCTCGATGTCCCGCCCGCCGAGGGAGGCGACGGTGACGCGGGCGCCGGGGGTGCGGCTCAGCACCTGGTGCGGCCCGGTGAAGTCCAGGTGGGTGACGCCCGGAAAGAGGGCGATGACAATCTCGAGCATGGCGGCCTCCGTGATTTGACGCGCCCAGGGTCGCTGGATTAGCGTCTGGCAGAAATGACGCATATACCTCAGATTCTGCCATGCGACGCCTCGGCTTGGTGATCTTCCCCGGCTTCCAGATCCTCGATGCGACCGGTCCGCTGGCCGCCTTCGAGATCGCCCACCTCTACGCCCGGCGGAGGGGATACGAGGTGCGGTTGCTCGCCGACGCGGCGGGGCCGGTGCGCAGCTCCTGCGGCGTCAGCCTGGTCGCGGACGCCCTCAATGACGGCCCCTACGACACCCTGATGGTCTCCGGCGGCGACGGGACGCGGGCGCGCGAGGCCCTGAGCGGCGTGGTCTCCTGGCTGCAGCGGCAGGCGGCGCAAGCGCGACGCATCACCAGCGTCTGCTCGGGCGCCTTCATCCTGGCCGAGGCCGGCCTGCTCGACGGCCGGCGGTGCACCACCCACTGGGGGCGTTCGGACCAGTTCGCGAGGCAGTATCCGCAGGCGCGGCTGGAGCCCGACCGGATCTATGTCCGCGACGGCCAGGTCTGGACCTCGGCCGGCATCACCGCCGGGATCGATCTCGCCCTGGCGCTGATCGAGGACGACCTGGGCGAGCGCATCGCCCGCAGCACGGCCCGGCAGCTCGTCGTCCACCACCGCCGGCCGGGCGGGCAGTCGCAGTTTTCCGACCTGCTGGACAAGGGCGGGACGGCCGGGCGGTTCGGCCCGCTGCTGGACTGGGCGCGGGAGCGGCTGGGCGAGCCGCTCGGCGTCGAGCGGCTGGCGGATCAGGCCGCCATGAGCCCTCGCAACTTCGCCCGCGCCTTCGCCGCCGAGACCGGCGTCACGCCGGCCAAAGCCGTGGAGCGGCTTCGGCTGGAGGCCGCCCGCCTGCGCGTGGAGAACACCCGCGAGCCGATCGACCGGGTGGCGGAAGCCTCAGGGTTCGGCGATCCGGAGCGCATGCGCCGGGCCTTCATGCGCGCCTTCGGGCAGCCGCCGCAGGCTCTCAGGCGCGCGGCGCGGGCGCAGTGACGTCCCGAACGCGCCGCTCGCGGCGCGCCGGGATCACATCAGAACGGGTCAGGATTCCGCGCCCGCCGGCTTGGACGGATGGGTGTCGGCCTTGGCGATGGGCGCCGGCGGAAGCTCGATCTTGGGAACCGGCTTCTCGGCGGGCGGGTGCGTCGCGCCATTGGCCGGCGGGGCGGCCTGCGCCGCCGCGATCGCCGGTCCGCTGAGCGCGGTGGCGATGCGCATCTCGGGCTGCGATGCGGCCGGCGCGCTGGCGAACACCGGCGCATCATCCGCCTGCGGGGCGGCCGGTTGGCGCCGGGCGTTCGAGTTGAAGCGATAAAAGACGTGCAGGCCGACCTGGGCCGTCCGCAGCATGCGCGAACCCCAGTCCGGCGAAACCCCGGTGGTGTGGAAGTGCGTCGCCGAGCCGACGTCGCGCAGCACCGCGCCGGAGAGGGTTCGCGCGGCCACCTTTCGGGCGCGGGCCCAGGCGCCGTTCTCGACCACCCGCTCGACCATACCGTCGCAGGCGAAGGAGAACTGGCAGCCGTTGCGCCGGCCCGACCCCTGGTAGACGACGCCGCAGACGGTCTTGGGGAAGGCCGGGCTCTTCACCCGGTTCATGATGACGGTGGCCACGGCGGCCTGGCCGCGGGCGCTCTCGCCGCGGGCCTCGAAATAGACCGCCTGGGTCAGGCAATCGAGCTCGCGCGCCCGGCTGGGCTTGGCCTGGGCGACGCGCGCGGCGTCGGGGTCCAGGGAGGCGAGCTGCGGCGCCGGCGGCTTGCCCGCCAGGACGGCCGCCGAAGCCACGGCGGGAATGACCGGATCGAGCTCAGGACGCAAGGCGGATGCGGCCAGCCCGGCCGCATCGGCGAACTGCTCGGCGTCGCCGGCTCCATGCCCGGCTCCAGTGGCCAGATAGGCCACGCCGAGGGACAGGCCGACCCCCGAACCAATAAAAGCGGCGCTCATTAGCGCGCGCCAATCGGCGCGGGCCAGCGTTCCAGATTGCAAAACTTTCGTGTCCTGATCCGCGAGGGCGAACCGCCCCCCGACAATTGTCGCCGCGAACGCCCCTGCTCATGCTGGCAGCGCTCGCCGGCTGGCCTGCCCGGGACTCGTTGAGGGCAAGCGACGGCAAATGGTGAAGGATGTATGAAGGCATTGCCCGCCTATGGCAAGGCCTTTTCGCAGTGCAGCGTCAGATCTGGCGAAAAAGTCGCAGCGGCGTGACCCCGATGCACTCATTCTGGACCCGCTCAAGTTAACCGCAATCCGCGGGACAGGCCAGGTTTCTTCATTATGATGAATTTATACTCGCCTATGCTTTATTCGATGGCACAGACGCCGCTCTGATCTGGAACTCGCAACCGGTTCCGAGGCGTCGGAACCTTCGCAAACAAGCGGTGTTTGTGCGCCGGATCATCGGAGACCCGCGATGCGCAGAACCTGCCTTATTCTCGCCGCGGCCGGCGCAGCCCTGTCGCTTGCCGCCTGCGGCCACAGCACCGAGCAGAAGGCCGCCACCGGCGCGGTGGCTGGCGCAGTCGTCGGCGGCCCTGTGGGCGCAGCGGTCGGCGGCGCGGGCGGCGCCGCCGTCGGCAAGGCCACTGACGGGAAGTAGGGTCGCGGAGCGTCCTTCGCCCCTAGCGCGCGCGAGGCGGACGCCCTAACTTCACGTTCATGGCTCGTTCCTCTGGAAGCGGCGCCGGCGTGGCCGACGTCTCGGCGGCGTTCGACTACGACGAAGGCGCCATGCCGATGCTGTGGAAGCCGCATCGGCCGGCCCGTCCGCAGAAGTCGGAGGGCGGGCGTAAGTTCAAGCTGGTCAGCGACTACGCGCCGGCCGGCGACCAGCCGTCGGCGATCGCCGAGCTGGTGGCCGGGGTGGAGGCCCAGGAACACGACCAGGTGCTGCTTGGCGTCACCGGCTCCGGCAAGACCTTCACCATGGCCAAGGTGATCGAGGAGACCCAGCGGCCTGCCTTGATTCTGGCGCCGAACAAGACCCTCGCCGCCCAGCTGTTTTCCGAGTTCAGGAGCTTCTTCCCGGAGAACGCGGTCGAGTTCTTCGTCTCCTACTACGACTATTATCAGCCCGAGGCGTACGTCCCCCGGACCGACACCTACATCGAGAAGGATTCCTCGCGGAACGAGCAGATCGACCGGATGCGCCACTCGGCGACCCGCGCGATCCTGGAGCGCGACGACGTCATCGTGGTCGCCTCGGTGAGCTGCATCTACGGCATTGGCTCGGTCGAGACCTATACGGCGATGACCTTCCAGCTCACCCCCGGCGAACGGATCGACGAGAAAAAGCTGATGGGCGACCTGATCGCGCTTCAGTACAAGCGCAACGACCAGGCGTTCGAGCGCGGGACCTTCCGCCGGCGCGGCGACACCATCGAAATCTTCCCCGCCCACTACGAGGATCGCGCCTGGCGCATCTCCCTGTTCGGCGACGAGGTCGAGGCCATCAGCGAGTTCGACCCGCTGACCGGCAAGAAGACCGCCGAGCTGGACGGGGTGAAGATCTACGCCAACAGCCACTATGTGACGCCCCGGCCGACGCTCCGGCAGGCGATCAACCACATCAAGGCCGAGCTGAAGGAGCGGCTCGACTGGCTCGTCGCGAACGGCAAGCTGCTGGAGGCGCAGCGCCTGGAGCAGCGCACCACCTTCGACATCGAGATGATGGAGGCGACCGGCTCTTGCGCCGGCATCGAGAACTATTCGCGCTATCTGACGGGCCGCCGCCCCGGTGAGCCGCCGCCGACCTTCTTCGAATACATCCCCGACAACGCCCTGCTGTTCGTCGACGAGAGCCACCAGACCGTGCCGCAGATCGGCGGCATGTATCGCGGCGACTACCGGCGCAAGTTCACCCTGGCCGAATACGGCTTCCGCCTGCCCTCGGCGATGGACAACCGCCCGCTCAAGTTCGAGGAGTGGGAGGCCATGCGGCCGGACACGGTGCACGTCTCCGCCACGCCCGGGCCCTGGGAGATGGAGCGGACCGGCGGCGTCTTTGCCGAGCAGGTGATCCGCCCGACCGGCCTGATCGACCCGCCGGTCGAGGTGAAGCCGGTCGCGAAGGACGGCTTCTCCCAAGTCGACGACGTGATCGACCAGGTGCGCCAGACCGCCGCCCGCGGCTATCGCGCGCTGATCACCGTCCTCACCAAGAAGATGGCCGAGGACCTGACCGAATACATGCACGAGCAGGGCCTGCGCGTGCGCTATATGCACTCCGATGTCGACACCCTGGAGCGGATCGAGATCATCCGCGACCTGAGGCTGGGCGCCTTCGACGTGCTGGTGGGCATCAACCTGCTGCGCGAGGGCCTCGACATCCCCGAATGCGGCCTGGTCGCCATCCTCGACGCCGACAAGGAGGGCTTCCTGCGCTCGGAAACAAGCCTCATCCAGACCATCGGGCGGGCCGCCCGGAACGTCGACGGGCGAGTGATCCTCTACGCCGACCAGGTCACCGGCTCGATGGAGCGGGCGATGGCCGAGACCAAGCGGCGGCGCGAGAAGCAGGAGGCCTACAACGCCGAGCACGGGATCACGCCCGAGAGCGTGCGCAGCCAGATCAAGGACATCTTGGCTAGCGCTTACGAGAAGGACCACGTCACCGTGCCGGCCGGCGTCGCCGAGGGCGGCGGGACGCCTTTCATCGGCGACAACTTCAAGGCGACGCTGCGGGACCTCGAGGCCCGCATGCGCGAGGCCGCCGCCAACCTGGAGTTCGAAGAGGCCGCCCGCCTGCGCGACGAGGTCAAGCGCCTGAAGCTGCTCGACCTGGAATTCGCCGCCGACGCCCTGGCCGGCCAGGGCGAGACCGGCGACCGCGAGGCGGTGAAGCGGGTCAAGGCCGAGGCCCGCGCCGAGAGCCAGGAGCGGTTCCGCAAAGGCCGGCGGCGGTAGCCTACAGCGCCCTCAGATCCCGCAGCGTGAAGTCGCGCTCGCGCACCAGGCGTTCGGGATAGGTGAAGCGCGCCGGCGCCGACAGCACGAACTGCGGGCGGAAGCCGAACAGGCGCTCCGGTCCTTCCTCCCCCCACTCGATCCGCGGGTCGTCGCGGCGGGCCACCGCGGCGATGGCTTTGAGCATGGCGTGCTCGATCACCAGCCCCGTCGGCGCCAGGCCGTCGCGCAGCATCGCCAGGAGCTGACGATGCAGTTCGTCCAATTGTGCGCTCATGTGATTCTCCGTCCCAGGAGGAGGGGAACAGCCGAATGCGGCGGGTTTCGCACCGAAACGGGCGCGAACAGTGGCGCTTAGGGGGCCACCTTCGTTAACGGCCCAAGGGAACCGGGATTAACCATCTACCTTTTATTGTGTGGCTGGCACGAGTAGCCGCCCCACAAGCGCCGCCCGCCGAGCGGCGGCGGCGGCGGCGCGTTCAAGGGTTGTTTCATGGCTGATGATCGCATCGACGAGGCCGACGCGGATCGCCGCGCCTTTCTCGGCGCAGCCGCCGGGGTCGCGGTTCCGGCCTCGATGGTGATGCTGCTGTCCACCAGCCTGGCCTCGCCGGCGATCGCCGCCTCGGGCGGGGTGATCCCGGGTGGCGGCGGTGGCGGTGGCGGCGGCGGTCCCTCCCCGCTTCTAGCCTTCCTCGGCCTGGCGCCCATCGGCGCGGCGGCGAGCGCCGCAGGTCCGGGCGCGGCGGCTGGGCCTGTCGCCGGACCCGCGCCCGCCGCGCCTGCCCCTCCCGCGGCGACGCCGATCTGGCCGGGCGGAGGCGGTGGCGGTGGCGGTGGCGCTCCGGCCGCTGGCCCAACCCCTTACGCCGTCCTGCCGCCCCGGCCCCGCGGCGTATCGCCAGCCGCCGGACCCGTGCCGAGCGCCGGGCCGCCCGTGCGCATCGTCGGCGGGCCGCGCGTGAACGAAGTGGGCCGCGCCGGGGAGCGGGGTTGACGCAAGCCGCCGAGGGAGTCTTCACGCCCTTCGCCGCCTCGCGCCAGGCGCGCGAAGCGAGCCAGCGCTGGGGCCGCATCGCCGGCGCGCTGATCGCGGTCGCGGCGACCTTCGCCCTGCTCGCGGCCATGGCGGCGATGGCGGCGAACCTGGCCGACCGGCCGATGCGCGCGCTGCAGGCGGACATCGAAAGCGCGCTCGCATCCGGCGCCTATCCGGAAGACGTCGCACGCTTCTACGCGGGGCGCGACTTCAAGCCCCTCTGGGTCACGGCCTCGGGAGGCTCGCCGTTGGGGCGCTCGCTCGCCTTGCGACCGGAAGCGCGCCGGGCGGCCGCGCTGGCGCCCGCGCCGGCCAAGGCCGCCGCCGAGGCGACGTTCCGCGCCGCCGCCAGCCATCGTCCCGCCACTCTGGCCTCCGCCGAGCTGGCGACGTCGATGGCGCTGGGAGCCTATGTCCGCGGGCTCGCGCCGCCAGGCCCCGAGCCGCTCGCCTTCCTCGACCCGGACCTCGCCCGTCCGCAGGATGCCGGCGCCGTGCTCTATGAGGCCGCCAGCGCACCGTCCATCGGCGCCTATGTCGCCGCCGTCGCCGAGGTGAACCCGGTCTACCGCGACCTGAAGGCGGGCCTCGACCGCTATCGCGCGACCTGGTCGCGCCTGCCGCAGACGCCGATCCCCCCCGGGCCGACGCTCAAGCTCGGCGACACCGGGCCGCGTGTGGCTCTGCTGCGCACGCGGCTGGGACTGGCGGCTGAGCCCGCGACCTTCGACGCCGAACTGGCCGCCGCGCTTCGCCGGTTCCAGGCCGCCCATGCGCTGGCGCAGAGCGAGACGCTGGACGCCGGCGCCGCGGCGGCCCTCAACGCCGGGGCGGCGCACTACGAGCGGCTGATCGAAGCCAACCTCGACCGCGCCCGCACCTTTCCTCCGGTGGTCGGCGGCCGGTTCGTGCTGGTCAACGTCGCGGCGCGCGAGCTCTCGGTCTACGAGAACGGCAGGCCCGCCCATTCCATGCGCGTGGTGGTGGGCGCCCGCGACGAACCGACGCCTGAGATGGCCGGCCTGCTGCGCTACCTGGTGTTCAATCCCTACTGGAACATCCCGGTGGACATGGTCCGCACCACCGTCGCCCCGCATGTGCTGCGGGAGGGGCCGGGATACGTCCGGCGCGCGCGGCTGCAGGTGCTGTCCGACTGGGACGACATGCCGGTCGAGGTCGATCCACGCACCGTGGACTGGGACGCCGTCAGCCGCGGCTGGCAGGAGTTGCGCGTCCGTCAGCTCCCGGGCGCCGACAACATGATGGGGCGCATGAAGTTCATGGCCCCGAACGAACTCGGCGTCTATCTGCACGACACCCCGAACAAGGCCGCCTTCCGCGCGGACCGCCTGGCGAGCGCCGGCTGCGTACGGCTGGAGGCGGCCGAGACCCTGGCGAGCTGGCTGCTCGGCGGGACCCTGCCCGATCTCAAATCCGTCGGCGTGGATCGGGAAGCCTATCTGCCGCAGCCAATACGGCTCTACATCGCCTACCTCACCGCCGCCCCCGGCCCCGCCGGCGTCGTCTTCCATCCCGACGTCTATGGCCGTGACGGGAGCCAAGCCGCGGCGAAACCCGCGCCATGACCGCCGCGGCCGAAGCGCCGCTCTGGCTGAGCGGAGCGCTGGCGCCCAGCCCGGGCGTCCGGCGGCTGAGCCTCGGGGGCCGCGAGGCGCTGTTCTGCGAGCGCCGCCAGCAGCTCTTCGAGCTCGACGCCGCCGGCGCCGCGATCTGGGACGAGCTGGCGGCCGGGCGCGCATTGGAGGCGGTGGCGCAGGCGCTGTCCGTCGAAGGCCTGCCGCCTGCGACCACCACCGCGCTTTGCCTCGCCCGGGCGCGAGAATGGTCGGAAGCCGGATGGCTGGCGCCGCAGCGGCTGACGGCGCGGCTGGCCGAGCCGCCTGACCGTGTGCTCGGCCTGCGGCTGGGCGGGATGGCCGCGCGGATCGAACTGCGGCTGGAGGACGGCGACGCGCTGCGCGCCGATCTGGAGAACACGTTCGGCCAGTTCGCCGAGGCCGAGCCCGCTTCGGACGCTCTGCGGCTGGACGTGATCGCGCTCGGCGAGCGCTGCTTCGTGCTGCGCCAGGGCTTGCCGGTGAGCCTGGTCCCTGCGGAGCAGGTCACGCCCGAGATCAAGGCCCTGCTCACCGAGGCCCTCTGCGGGTGCGGGCGAGAGGGCGGCCTATGGCTGCACGCGGCGATGCTCTCGCACAACGGGGGCGGCCTGCTGCTCGCCGGCGCGCCTGGGGCGGGCAAGACGACGCTGGCGGTTACGCTCGCCATGCGCGGCTTCGGCTACGCCACCGACGACCTGGTCGCCGTCTCGCCCTCCGGCGACTTCCGAGGCGTGGCCTTCAGCCCGGCGGTCAAGGCCGGGGCCTGGCCGCTGCTGCGAGACCGCGCGCCCGGGCTGCTCGATCTCCCCGTGCATCTGCGCGCCGACGGTCAGGAGGTTCGTTACCTGCCGGCCAGCCGGCTGCCCTCCGCTGGAGCGACGGACCCGCGCTGGCTCGTGCTGCTGGACCGGCGCGAGGGCGCCGCCGCCGCGCTCCACCATATCGATCCGCTGAGCGCGCTGACCGAGCTGCTGGGCTCGGCCTACGCCGCCGACCATCGCCTGACCGGCGCCACGCTGACGGCGCTCGGCGAGCGCTTCGCGCGGATGGACTGCCTGCGCCTCGTCCATAGCGACCTGGACGCGGCCGCCGCCTGCCTCGAAGCGCTCACTGATGGGTAGGCTGCGGACGCTGGACGACCTGGCGGCCGCGCTCGGCGGCGCGCCCCGCCCCGGGTGCGACTGGACCGCCGTGCTGGCGCTCGCCAACCAGAGCCTCGTCACGCCGCAACTCGCAGCCGCCGCGCCGCACGGCGCACCGCCGCCAACGGCCGCGCGCTTCCTCGACGAGGTCCTCCGCCGCAATCGCGAGCGCAACCGGCGGCTCTGGCGGCAGCTCATCGACGCGCTGGACGCCCTCAACGCGGCCGGGATCACGCCGACGGCGCTCAAGGGCGCGGCGCTTTGGCTGTGGACCGGCGAGCCATGCGATCGGCTAATGAGCGACCTCGACCTGCTGGTCGAGCCCGAGGAGGCCGAGGCCGCGATCGAGGCGCTGACCTCGGCCGGCTTCGGGCTCGCGCAGCGCCGGACCGGCCTGCTCGTCCACGTCGTCGCCGAGCTCGGCCGTCCGCACGACGCGGGCCTGATCGACCTGCACCAGCGTCCGCCCGGGCCGCCCGGCCTGGTCGCCGCCGCCGGCTTCGCCTCGCGCTGCGGCGAGCGGCAGGCCGACGGGCGGCGCGTGCGGGTCCCCGACGCCGCCGTCCAGCTGCTGCACCTGATGCTGCACGACCAGTTCCACGACGGCGACTTCTGGCGCGGCGGCTTCGACCTGCGCCATCACCTCGACACGGCGCGGCTGGCGAGCGGACTGAACTCGGCCGACGAGGCCTGGCTCGCCCAGGCCTGCGGCACGCGCCTGGCGCGCACCGCCCTGGCGGCCCAGCGGCTGTCCGCCCGCCGCCTGACCCGCCAGGGACCGCAGCCGCCCGCGGCCACGGCGGCAGTGCGCTGGACGGTTCGCCGCTGGCGGCTGCAGTTCGCCTGCCCCGCGCTGAGGCTGCCGCTGGCCGGCGCCGCCGCCCTCGCGGCCTGGCCGCAGGTGCGCGCGCATCGCCGCGCAGAGCACCTGGCGCGGCGGCGTCTCCTTTCCGCGCAGGACACCGGCGATGGCGGCTCCGTCCAACGCCTCTCCCGCCTCGGTGAAATCCTGAGGGCGCGTCCGGGAAAGACCTGAAATCGCAAAATTTTTTCAGCTTTGTCCACAGCAGGACAGTTGGGAGTGGATAACCGTGTTAACCTTTTGGTCCATCAGATTGGGTCAGGGGGCCAGGATGCGCACCTTTTCCTGTTTCGTCACCGTCGCGGGCTCCTCCACGCCGACGCTGTCCTTCGTTTTCGCCGACACTGAGCAGCGCGCGCGGGAGCTCGCCCACCGCGAGTTGATAGACGCGACGCGGCCGATTTCGCTGGAAATCTGCGAGGGCGGAAAGTCGCTCTGGCTGGAGACGTTCGACGAAGCCGCCTGACGGCGGCGGCGGATCAATCCTCGCAGACCTTGACCATCTCGCGCATGTGCTCGGGCGGGGCCGGATCGAGCTTGCCCGGCAGCGGCTCCTCGGCCAGCACGGTGACGAGATCCACGCCCCCTTCTAGCGCTTGATGGACCGGGCAGCGGTTGGCGATCTCCAGCAGCCTCCGCCGCTGCTCGCCCGTGAGCGGTCCTTCCAACACGATCTCGCGCGCGAGGCGGTCGCGTCCGGCCCGGCGGTGCAGCACCCGGACGGCGGCGGACTTCAGCGGCCAGCCCTTGCGCTCCGAATAGAGGCGCAGCGTCATCACGGTGCAGGCGGCCAGCGCCGAGCCCAGCAGGTCGTAGGGCGTGGGCCCGGATCCCTCGCCGCCCACCTCCACCGGCTCGTCGGCGAGAAAGGTCGCCCCGCCGGCGCGGATCTCGACCTGGAACTTGCCACGCCCGGTCTCGCGCGCCTCGACGCCTTCGACCATGGGCCGGTATTCGCTCACCATCGCAGACCTCCGCTCTTCATTCACGCCGCCTGAGACCAGGCCTAGTCGTCGGCGCGCGGGAGGACGGCGAGCGTCTCCACGCGGCCCTGGCGCAGCACCTCCACCTCGCAGGACCGTCCGGCCCGCTCGGCCGTCAGCAGGCGATGCAGGTCGTCGACGCTGGCGACGAGTTCACCATCGAACGAGAGCAAGAGATCGCCCGCCTGCAGGCCCGCCGCCGCCGCCGCCGACCCGGCCTGGACCTCCGAGACGAGCACCGCGCCGGCGGGATGGCGGCGCAAGCGCGTTGCGAGCCGCGGATCGAGCGGGGTGGTCTGTGCGGAGAGGCCGAGCTGAGAGCGGCGGACCCGCCCGTCGCGCATCAGGCGGGCGACCACGTCGACGGCGGTGTCGACGCTGATCGCGAAACAAATGCCCTGGGCGCCGCCGATCATGGCGGTGTTGATCCCGACCACGCGGCCGGCTCCGTCCGCCAGAGGGCCGCCTGAATTGCCGGGGTTCAGGGGCGCGTCGGTCTGGATCACGCTCTCGATCAGCCGGCCCGAACCGCCGCGCAGCGTGCGGCCGAGCGCGCTGACGATGCCGGCTGTGACGGTGGCCTGGAAGCCAAGCGGATTGCCGATCGCCACGACGAGCTGGCCGACCCTGAGGGTTCGGGAGCTGCCGAATTCAGCGTGCGGCAGGCCAGTCCCGGCCAGGCGCAGGACCGCCAGATCGGTGCCCGGGTCGTCGCCCACCAGCTGGGCCGTGAAGCTACGCCCGTCGGTGAGGCTGCCGCTCAGCCGCGACGCCCCGGAGACCACGTGGCTGTTGGTGAGCAGATAGCCGTCCGGCGTGAAGAGCACGCCCGAGCCCGAGCCGCCGCGGCCGCGCTCGCCCTGGGCCATGATGTGGACAACGCTGGGCCCAACAGTCTCGAAGGCGTGAGATACACGCTCTGAATAGGGATCGAGGGATTGATTACTGTTGTCGAAGGAATCGAACGCCATGCGATTTAAGTGGTGACGAAATCGACATCAGGCAAGGCGAGGACGATTTCGGTCGCCGCTGGGGAAGAGGCGCCGTAGCATGCCCTCGTCGGCGGGGCGGATCGGGAGGCGCGAGCATGAGCTGGCCAGCCCTGCGTTACGAGACGCTGCGCCCGACGGCCGAGACCCTGCAGCTCTGGACACAGATCGCAGGGAAGGTCGCGGTCGCCCGGACGCCCTGGCTGAACCACTCCTGGCACGTGGCTCTGCAGATTTCGGCCCGCGGCCTGGCCACGCGGCTGCTGCCCAACGGCGACGGCGGGCTGCAGCTCGAGCTCGACCTCCTGTCCCATCAGCTGGTGATCCGCACCACGGAGGGCGGCGAGCAGCGCGTGGCGCTCGCCGGGCGGACGGCGGCGAACTTCTTCGCCGAGACCATGCAGGCCCTGGAGCGCCTGGGCGCGCGCACCCGCATCGTCGCCGTTCCCAACGAGCTTCCCGAGGCGACGCCGTTCGCTGCGGACCACGCGCCCAGGCCCTATGACGCCGAGGTCGCCCAGGATCTCTGGCGCGCGCTGGTGCAGATGCAGCGGGTGTTCGGCCGCTTCCGCTCCTGCTTCCTGGGCAAGAGCAGCCCGATCCACTTCTTCTGGGGCGGCGCCGACCTCGCCTTGACCCGGTTCTCCGGCCGCCGGGCGCCGCCACATCCGGGCGGGGTCCCGCATCTGCCTGACGATGTGACCCGCGAGGCCTATTCGCACGAGGTGTCGAGCGCCGGCTTCTGGCCCGGCGACCCGCGCGCGCCGGAGCCCAGCTTCTACGCCTACGCCTATCCGACGCCGCCGGGCTACGCTGAGGCGAAGGTCGAGCCGGCCGGCGCGCGATGGGATCCGGCGCTGGGCGAATTCCTGCTGCCCTACGACCGCGTTCGGACCGCCGCCGATCCCGACGAGGCCCTGATGGCCTTCCTGCAGACCAGCTACGCCGCCGCGGCCGACCTCGCCAGCTGGAACCGCGCCGAGCTGGAATGCGGCGAAGGTCCGATCGGACGCCCGCGCGCAGTCGGCTAAGCTTGGGCGACCAACGGAGACATCCATGCCCTACCCCGTCGGCCACCAGAGCCAGGCCCTCGATCCGAGCGACCCCGATGCGCGCGAGGCGCAGACCTTCCCGGTGCTCACGCCCGAACAGATGCGGCGCATCGCGGCCTACGGCGCGGCCGAGGACGCGCCCGCGGGCGCGACGCTCTATGCGCGCGGCCAACGCGGCGTCGACTTCTTCCTGGTCCTGGAAGGCGAGGTCGAGGTGCTCGACCCGTCGCGCGAGGGCGAAGTCTTCTACATCCTGGGCCCCGGTCAGTTCAGCGGCGAGATGAACCTCTTCAACCGGCGGGAAATCCTGGTCACGGGCCGGACCTTGGTGGACAGCCGGGTGCTGCGGGTGCGCGCCGCCGACTTCCGCCGGCTGGTCGCCGCGGACTCCGACATCAGCGAAGTCCTGATGCGCGCCTTCATCCTGCGTCGCGTCGGCCTCATCCGGCACGTGCGCGGCGGGGTGACGCTGGTCGGGCCGGCCCACGCGGGGGACATGTTGCGGCTGCGCACCTTCCTGGCCCGCAACAGCTATCCGTTCCGGGTCATCGACACCGAGCGCGACCAGGCGGAAGCGGAGCGGATCGTCGGGCGCGAGCTCGCGGCGGACGACCTCCCCCTGGTCGCGCCGCCGACGGGCGAGCCGTTGCACAATCCGAGCAACCTGCAGCTCGCCGAGGCGCTTGGGCTGACCGAGCCGATCCCGGAGGGCGACATCTTCGACGTGATCGTGGCGGGCGCGGGCCCGGCCGGGCTCGCCTCGGCCGTCTACGCCACCTCCGAGGGGCTCTCCTGCCTGGTGGTGGAGGCGGTCGCTCCGGGCGGCCAGGCGGGCTCCTCCTCCAAGATCGAGAACTACCTCGGCTTTCCGACGGGGGTTTCGGGCCAGGCGCTGGCCGGGCGCGCCCAGGCCCAGGCGCAGAAGTTCGGCGCGCGGCTGGCGATCGCGCGGTCGGCCGTCGAGCTGGACTGCTCGCAGACGCCGTTTCGCCTGCGGCTGGAAGGCGGGTGCGAGGTGCGGGGGCGCACCCTCGTCGTGGCGACCGGGGCGCGCTATCGCAGGCTGCCGATCGCCGGCTTCGAGCGCTTCGAAGGCCAGGGCGTGCACTACGCCGCCACCGCCATGGAGGCGCAGCTGTGTTCGGGCGAGGAGGTGGCGATCGTCGGCGGCGGAAACTCCGCCGGCCAGGCCGCGATCTATCTCTCGAGCGTCGTGCGCCACGTGCACATGATCATCCGCGGCGAAGGCCTGGCGGCGACCATGTCGGAATACCTGATCGAGCGGATCCGCAGCTCGCCCGTGATCACCCTGCACCCTGAGACGGAGGTGACGGGACTGTCCGGAGAGGGCTGGCTGAGCCGAGTGGCCTGGATCGACCGCCGCACTGGCGAAGAGCTGGAGCGGCCGGTCACCAACCTGTTCCTGATGATCGGCGCCGAGCCGAACACCGCCTGGCTGCAAGGTTGCGTCAAGCTCGACGACAAGGGGTTCGTCGAAACCGGCCGCGACGAGGACGGCCGGCCGCTGGGCTCCCAGTTCGCGACCACCAAGCCCGGCGTGTTCGCGGTGGGCGATGTCCGGGCTGGATCGGTCAAGCGCGTCGCCTCGGCCGTGGGCGAGGGCTCGGTGGTGGTGCACGCGATCCACCAGCACCTGGCCGCGGAAAGCGGCGGCGCGGCGCCAGCCGCCGTGCAGCAGCGCGCCTGACCTGAGCGAAAACGCGCGAAGCTCGCGCTACCGCGTCGGGCCAAATCAGAGCTATGGCCCTTCCGCAAGGCGATGCGGGCGGCCTATGCTCGTCCTTAGAGTGTGGCGGCGAGGCTTGGGTTGGATCAGGCGAGAACCAATACGCCGATCAAGGCGCGGACGGGACCCAACTGGGGCCCGTTCGAGCCGCTGAAGGAACGAACCTTCGCCACCATCTGGTCCAGCAGCCTGCTCTCCAACTTCTCGCAGCTGATCCTGGGCGTCGGCGCGGCGTGGGAGATGACCCGGCTGGCGGGCTCGCCGCAGATGGTGGCGCTGGTGCAGACCGCGCTGATGCTGCCGATGATGATGGTGGCCGTGCCCTCCGGCGCGGCGGCCGACATGTTTGACCGGCGCAAGGTGGCGCTCGCCGGCCTGGGGTTCGCCATCATCTCGTCGGCGACGCTCACGGTCCTGTCCCTGCTCGGGATGTCGACGCCGTGGACGCTGCTGGCCTTCTGCTTCCTGATTGGGGCGGGCGTAGCGCTCTACGCCCCGGCCTGGCAGGCCTCGATCGGAGAGCAGGTCTCGGTCGACCAGCTTCCGGCGGCCGTCGCGCTGGGGTCGATCAGCTTCAACGTCGCCCGCAGCTTCGGGCCGGCGCTGGGCGGCGCCATCATCCTCCTGGCCGGCGCCACGGCGGCCTTCGGCGTCACCACGGTCGGCTACCTGCCGCTGCTCGTCGCCTTCTGGTTCTGGCGGCGCAAGCCGGCGCCCGCGCGCCTGCCGCCGGAAAGGATGGACCGGGCCATCGTCTCCGGGGGGCGCTACGTGGTGCACTCGCCGCCGATTCGGACGGTGCTGATCCGCGCCGCCTACCTAGGCCTGGCCGGATCCGCCGTCGCGGCGCTGACCCCGGTCCTGGCGCACACGACGCTGCGCGGCGGCGCGGGCCTCTACGGGGTCCTGCTCGGCATATACGGCGCGGGCGCGGTGGGCGGCGCGATCCTGGTGGCGCCCGTCCGCAAGCGATGGCGATCCGAGCACGTGGTCAGCGCATGCAGCCTGCTGACCGGCCTGATGACGGCGGTCATGGGCTTCAGCCACAGCCTGCCGATCACCGGCGCAGCGATGCTGATCGCCGGCGGCGCCTGGATGCAGATGGTCACGATCCTCAACCTTGGGGTCCAGCTCTCGGCCCCCCGGTGGGTCACCGCGCGGGCGTTGTCGCTGTTCACCTCGACCACCACCGGCGGCATGGCCTTTGGCGCCTGGCTCTGGGGCGGCGTCGCCACCAGCCACGGCGTCGCCGCCGCCATGGCCGCGGCGGGCGTGATGATGATGATCTCGCCGCTCATCGGCCTCGTGCTGCCGCTCCCCAGCGTCAACGGCGAGGGCATCGAGCCGGCGGAAATCAACAACGAGCCCGACGTGGCGCTGGCGATCACGCTGAAGAGCGGCCCGGTGGTGATCGAGGTCGACTATGAGGTGGATCCCGATCTGGCGCGCCAGTTCTACGAGGCGATGCTGAACCTGCAGCGGGCGCGCCAGCGCAACGGCGCCTTCGACTGGTCGCTGTCGCGCGACATCGGCGACCCCGCCTTGTGGACCGAGCGCTATCTCTGCCCGACCTGGGGCGACTACCTGCGCCTGCGCAGCCGTTTCACCCACTCGGACCGGGCGCTGACCGAGGCGGCGGTCGCCCTGACCATCCGCGGCGCCAGCTCGCGCGTGCGCCGCCGGCTCGAGCGGCCGTTCGGCTCGGTGCGCTGGCGCTCCGACACGCCCGATCCGCACGCCGAGCCGATGGTCGCCTATACGCCGTGAAGCGAATCGGCCGCCGGTTCACCAAGATGAACCGCAGCTGAAACTCGGCTTCAGCTAAGCGCCAGCGCCGCCGTGCGAACTCTCGTCTCAAGGTGGCGCTCCGGGACCTCCGAGCGCCGAAAGCGGGGATAGAGAGATGAACGCACGCAAGCTGATCACGTCGACGGTCCTGGCAGCTTCCGCCCTGGCCGCCCTGCCCAGCGCCGCCAGCGCCCACGACCATCACCGCCACGGGCGTCACCACCACGGCTATTATCGCGAAGCCTACGCCGAGCCGCGCTACGTCTATCGCGATTGCCGCCGCGGCAGCGGGACCACAGGCCTGATCGTCGGCGGCGCCGCGGGCGCGTTGCTGGGCCGTCAGATCGACGGCGGACGCGACCGCACCACCGGAACCGTCCTCGGCGCGGGCGCCGGCGCCCTGCTGGGCCGCGAGATCGACCGCAACCGCTGCTGAGTCTCGCGCGGCTCCCGCGGCCGGCGCCCAGCCGGAAAGAAGCATTCCAAATCTGTAATCGACCTATTTGCGCCCAAGTCCGGCGCGAGCTTCGGGGCTCCCCACAGACGTTCGTCCAAGGGAGCCCCCAATGTTATCGCCCCACGCGCCACATGACGTGGTTCAGATCGGCGTGTTCGCCGCCCCGGAGGGCTGGCTGCTCACCCATCCAAATGTTCAGAGCCGGTTCGACGACAGGGACGAAGCCGTCGCCGCGGCGCGGCGGCTCGCGCACCTGGAAGCCTGGCGCGGCCACGACGTGGACATACGCGTCCAGGAGCCGAACAGCGCCGAAGTCGCCGTGCTCGACCCACGGCAATAGCGACCACGCGCCGCGCGCTCCTCTATTCGCTCGATGAGCGTTCCCTTCCCGTCACGGGGTGGATGGCGCATGGAACCCGCTCCCGGGCCTGCGGCGTTGTTGCGCCAGACGGCGCAACCAACAGCCGAGCTGCTGGTTCTACGTGCGCCGAATATCGGCGTGACCTGGAGATCCACCATGAAGATCATCGCCCTCGCCGCGGGCGCCGCGGCCGTGTTGCTCACCGCCGGCGTCGCCGACGCCGCGACCAAGTCCCGCAAGAGCCACCGGGCCTCGAGCGCCGCCGTCGCCAGCCCGTCGCAGCCGATCCCCTACGCCATGCTCGACCAATACATTGCCGCCTCGCCCAAGGAGCGCGCATCCCGCGACTGGTGGTCGGGCCAGAACATGGCCGCGTCGACCGGGACCAGCGCCAATGCAGCCACGTCCAGCAGCATGGGCGCATCCACGAGCGGATCGACGGGCGCGACCGGTTCGTCCGACATGAGCACGTCGGCGACGCCCTCGCCTTCGACGACCGCGCCGTCGACCAGCACGAACACCTCCGGCGGCGCAGCCGGACAGGTCAATACGCCGACGGATTCGGGCGCGGGGGCCGGGACCAGCAGCTCGACCACGGGCGGTGCGACCGGCTCGACCTCGCCGTCCGACAGCTCGAGCTCGACCACGTCGCCGCGCTAGCCGCTCACCTTGCAGGCCCTGGTCACCCCGGGGCCTGCCAGCTCTAGCGGGCGAATTTCTGGAACTTGATGCGGTGGGGAATGAGGCTGTCCGCGCCCAGACGCCGCTTCTTGTCCTCTTCGTAGGCTTCGAAGTTGCCCTCGAACCACTCGACTTGGCTGTCGCCTTCGAAGGCAAGGATGTGAGTGGCCAGGCGGTCCAGGAACCAGCGATCGTGGCTGATCACCACCGCGCAGCCCGGGAAGTCCTCCAGGGCGCTCTCCAGCGCCTGCAGGGTTTCGACGTCGAGGTCGTTGGTCGGTTCGTCGAGCAGGATGACGTTGCCGCCTGAGGCGAGCGTCTTGGCCAGGTGCACGCGGTTGCGCTCACCGCCCGACAGCAGGCCGACCTTCTTCTGCTGGTCGGCGCCCTTGAAGTTGAACGTGCCGACGTAGGC
>Ga0268266_10000222_pt1 | contig 98723 bp, 89 predicted proteins | sample KBSS13metaG_FD_190356 | JGI IMG/M metagenome (GOLD analysis project Ga0268266, IMG submission 190356) | Switchgrass rhizosphere microbial communities from Kellogg Biological Station, Michigan, USA - KBS S1-3 metaG (SPAdes) (version 2) | ecosystem: Host-associated > Plants > Roots > Rhizosphere...
ACGCATTGCGCTGGAGCGGAAGTAGGGCAAGCTTTCGTCATTCGGCACGGCGCAGGCTCGTAAAGTCCGCGCGCCGGCGTTGTGGGCGCACGCACCGCTGTAGTGCCGAAGCGCGTGTCATTTCTGTTGCTTCACCATCGCGACGACCCACACCGGCACGTACGGATGATGCCGCCTTTGGAGACGGCCAGATGCATTGATGACGGCGGCGGCGCGCCTTCGGAGCTTGGCGAACGCGATGTGGGTCGCGGCGCCAGGGTGCGGGCGACTTGCGTTTCTCTGGATCTCGCAGGTACCCGCGGATCGTTCGCCCGTTCCACGAGCGGGGAAGGAGATGGAGAGCCGGACCGGAGGCAGCACTTCTGGAGCAACGTCCTCTCGCCCGCGTTGCGGGCCCCCAGTATGGATTGATTTGCAATCGAAAGCAGTCCGGACCTGTGTCCGAACCGCGGGGAGGGTTCAAAGTTCGCTTCCGATTTATCTCGTTGCGGTTACCGCGCGTGCTCCTTGATCAAGCGCTCGCGGTATGCCTTTAGCTGTGCATCCATTTCGTCCTGCTTGATCTCGCCGGCAGCGACCTTGGCCTTGAGCGCCGTGTCCAGTTCTATAAACCCGGCCCTGGTGGGCTTGGTGGAGTCGGCCGGCGCGGCGGAGACACTCGGCGCCTTTTCTGTTCCTCCTGGCCCGAACCACTGCTGCTTGGCGACAGTCAGCTTCGACCTCGCCTCGTCGGCAGTCATTTGGCCGGCCAGGACCTTGCCCGTAAGCGTCGTGCGGAGCTTTTCAAAGTCGTCCTGACTCGGCTGGGCCTGGGTCAGGTGCAGCCTGAGCGCCGCCATCTTCGCTTCTGCATCCTTCGCCGAGGGGGTGCCGGCGATCACGCGCATTTCCTTCAGAACTCCGACCGGCTTGCCCGACTCCGCGCTTTCGGTCGCCATCCGCTGCTTGACGGCCTCGATTCGCGAATCCGCTTCCTTCTGCGAAATCTCGCCGGCTTGCACCTGCGCCTGGAACATCGCGACCGTCACGTCGAACCGCGACTGCGAGGGGGTTTTGCCGAGAACATCAACACCGAAAGCGACCTGCTGAGCGCGGTCGATCCTTTCCCGTGCCGCGACCTTCTGGGCAGCGGCGTCGCGCGAGCTGACCCTTCCTGCGGCAGCCTCGGCGTCGATCCGTGCGTAGACCCTCGCCAACATTGCGAGGCCGTTGGCCTCGGCCTCCGACCCCGAGTACGCGAGCATGCTGTAGAGCTCTCGCGCGTCATCTTGCGACAAGGTGCTGGTTGCAACCGCATCGCGCAGGGCGAGGACGATTTCCTCGTCAGAACGCGGCGTGGTCACGGCGGCGTGTGCGATGCCGATCGCGGAAAGGACGAGCATCCCGGCGCCGAGCGCTGCCGCGGGCAACCAGCCCGGGCCGGACCTGTTGCGGGGAACAGGAGCGCCAATCATCCGAGCAATCCGATTCATAAGTGGACCTCCGTTGGAAGAGAGCGCGGTGGCAGGAATGTGAATCCGAAGCGTCTCCAACCGCGTCAGCGCTTCGGCGAGTACTCGGGGATTTCCGGCGGAGCGGACTGCCGCGTCGTCGCAGCAATTCTCGCGCTCAAGCCGGACCTGACTGGAGAGCCACCACACGGCGGGATGAAAGAAGAGGATGGTCTCGATCGCGATCTGGAATGCGTTGGCCCAGTGATCGCGACGGCGGATGTGCCAGAGTTCGTGCGCGAGGACGGCTTTAAGCTGCTCCGGCGTCAAAGAAGTGAACGAGGAGACGGGAACCAGCACGACGGGCGCCACAAAGCCGATGACCATGGGAACATCGGCGATTGCGCTCTGCAGGAAGCGCGGCGTCTTTGCGACGCCGAGCTCGCGCGTCAGCGAGGCGAAGATCTCAAGCCAGCGCTGATCGGGCTGAGAAACCTGCAGGGACTTGAGGCGCTGACCCAGCAGCCATTGAACAAAGACTCGAACTCCGAGCATTCCAGCACCGACCGCCCAGATCCAGGCGATGATGTTCATCAGGGGGGACGGGGAAGCGAAGCCGCCGACGACCGAAGTCGCGGAGCCCGCGCCGATCACCAGGGGCGGTGCGATTCGGCCATTGAGCTCGATCGCGAGCGTCACGAGGAACGCGGCGGCGCAGCTAACCAGCGCGAAGAGCGCGAGGGAGTAACGCTCTGAGGCGCTCCGGCGTTGCAGGCCGGTCATCGCGAGATACGCGAGCCCGCCGATTACCACTCCCTGCCAGAGAAAGTGCACCACGGCCCATCCGATTGCATCGAGGATGGACGAGTACGGCATGTTCAAGGCCATATTCATGGTTTGGTTCCTTCCTGTTCGTCGAGCATCCGTCGGATCTCGCGGAGTTCTTCCGGCGAGGCCTTGCGGAGCGAGAGTGCCTGAAGCACCAGATTTCCGGGAGAGCCGCCGAAGGCGCGATCGAGCAAATCTCCGAGCAGTTTGCGTTGGGTTTGCTGACGGGGGCGCGACGCGCGGTAGACCTGCGGCCGTACCGAGGTGTCGCACTGAAGGAGGCCTTTCTCCGTCATGATCTGCATGAACTTGAGCACCGTTGTGTAGCCGACGTCCTGCGTCTCGCCGATGCGAGCGAAGACTTCGCGGACGGTTGTTGCACCCTGCTCCCAGATGACCGCGAGGATCGCGAGTTCCGCGGGGGTGGGTGTGCGAGTTTCGGGCTTTCCTGGCATTGAAGCGATCTCCGAAGGATCGATGCTGTCGACCCTAGAGCCCAATATAAACGAAGGTCTTCGTCAATACCGCCAACTTGACGAAAAGTTTCGTCAAATTAGCGAGGGGGCTTCTTTTTCTGCTGTTGCGAAACCGGGTTCTGCGGTGTCGGTCTGTCGCCAAAATCATGCTTATCAACAAAAATATATTGACAAACGATACATTTTTGGCGATACTGAGGAGATGGCGAAGCTCAACGCGGAACTGGCCAAGCGGAGTCCGACGGCGTTTTTGCAGGTGGTCATTGTGCTCTTTGGGCTTGGCGTACTTGCGCTGATGTTGTGGTTTCCGAACATCGAGGGGAGGAACGCGAAGGCCACCGCGTTTGAGGTTTATTTCAAGGATCCGTTTTTGGCGTTCGCGTATGTCGGGTCGATTCCGTTTTTCGTGGCGCTCTATCAGGGATTCAAAGTGCTGGGGTACTTCGGGCGGAACACGCTGTTCTCGCCGGCGGGTGTGAAGGCTTTGCGGACGATCAAGCTTTGTGCGATCGCGATTCTCGGATTTGTTGCGGTGAGCGTGGCGTTCTTGTTCGTCGGAGATCCGGAGGATCGGCCGCCGGGGGTGATGATGCGTGTGGTGCTTTCGTTTGCCTGCGTTGTGGTTGCCGCGGCGGCGGGGACGTTTGAGCGGATTCTGCAGAATGCGTTGGATATGAAATCCGAGAACGACTTGACGGTGTGAGACGCTCGCTGGAACTGCTCGAAGGTTTTGAATCCGACAACCCGACCAACCAGATTTACATGGCAATCATCATCAACATCGACGTCATGCTCGCGAAGCGGAAGATGAGCGTGACAGAGCTTGCCGAGAGCGTGGGCATCACGATGGCGAATATCTCCGTTTTAAAGAACGGAAAGGCGCGGGCGATTCGATTCTCGACATTGGAAGCGATCTGCAAGGCGCTCGAGTGTCAGCCGGGGGATATTTTGGAATTCAAAGAGTAAAGAGGGCCGGCGGAGCGGATCGCGATGTAACCGCGGCCTGGCGTGGCGATTCGTGGTTGACAATCGTAAAACCAAATGGTATATTAAACCATATGGTTATCGACAGATCACCCAGGCTCGACCGCGTCTTTCACGCGTTGGCGCACCCGGCGCGGCGTGCAATCGTGCGTCAGCTTTCGATCGGGGAGCGGAGTCTTAGCCAGCTTGCTTCACCTTTGAAGATGACGTTTCCCGCGGCCACCAAGCACGTGCGTGTGCTGGAGGCGGCGAAGCTGGTTCACCGACGCGTTGCGGGGCGGGAACACCGTTGTAGTCTGCTCGCCTCGCCATTGAAAGACGCGATGCTGTGGACCGAGCAGTTCCGGCGGAACTGGGAGGCGCGATTCCAGGCGTTGGATTCGCTGCTTGAGGAGATGAAGTCTGAAGAACAAACTCGAGTTCGGCGCCCCCGCTCACGCTGAGCGGTTCGCGGGTAGTCGCATCGCGATTCTGCTTTCGCATTGTCCATCTTCTCGCCTTTGTCAAAGGGACCAGTTCATGAACCAAGCTCCCACCGGTCTTCAAATCTCGACTCCGACGGACACGACGATCGTCCTCACGCGCACGTTCAACGCGCCGCGCCGGCTTGTGTGGGAGGCGATGACCGTGCCGGCGAAGATGCGGCGCTGGATGCTTGCTCCGCCGGGATGGACATTGACCGTGTGCGAGTGTGAGGCGCGAGTGGGGGGCGTGCTGAGTTTGGCGTGGAAGAGCGCGGAGGCGGATCCATTCATGACACTGCAAGGGGTGTTTACGGAGGTGGTGCTTCACGAGCGGATGGTGCACACCGAGACGATGGCGCTCGGATCGGGCCAGAAGGTGGGCGAGCAGGTGGAGAAGCACGAGTTTGCGGAGGAGAACGGCGTGACCACAATGCGCATCACGCAGTTGTATGGATCGAAGGAGGCACGCGACGCGGCGATTGCTTCGGGCATGGATCAGGGGATGGAAGCGGGCTTCAAGCAGTTGGATGGAGTGCTTACGCACGCGGCGTAAAGGGTGCGGGACAACTGAGCATCATGGAAAAGGAATCGATGTGAGAAAGATCAGAATCATCGAACACATCTCGCTCGACGGCGTGATTCAGGCGCCCGGCGGCAAGAACGAAGATGGCGATTACAAACACGGCGGATGGAGCGTGCCGTTTGCAGATCCGGTAATTGGGCAGACGATCATCGCGGCGCACGGGCAAGAGTTTGATTTGCTGCTTGGGCGGCGCACGTATGACATCTGGGCGGGCTACTGGCCGAAGGCCAGCGGGGTGATTGCCGACACTTTTAACGCGGCGACGAAATATGTCGCGACGCACAGGCCGGAGAGTCTTGCGTGGGGGCGGGCAGAAGGGCTTGGAGCCGATGTTGTCGAGGGGATTCGCACGGTGAAGTCGAAGGGCGGCGGCGATTTGATTCTGTGGGGGAGCTCAACGATCACGCCGCTGCTGCTCCAGCACGGGCTGGCGGATGAGGTGCTGTTGATTACGTATCCCGTGCTGCTGGGAACGGGCAAGCGGTTCTTTTCGGAGGGCTCGGATGCGCGGGAGCTTGCGCTGGTGAGCACGACGACGGCGGGGTCGGGTGTGCTTTTAAATTTGTATCGACCGGTGGGGAAGGTGCGGACGGGGACGTTTGCGAAGCCGGTGAAGTGAGCGTGCGCTGAGGTTGCGTTTATCTGTTTGCGCCGGAGTTCGGAGCAGCGCAGACTTCCATTGACTGAATCAAGCCGTTCTCAATCGTGAAGAGATGGCCGACATGCTCATCGGCGAGAACAGATCCGGACAAGTCGCGCACGACTTGATGCACATCAATCAGTACTTTGCCGGCATCTTGCGGATAGAACAAAGTGGGCTCGACGTGCGGATTGATTTCGGACCACTGCTCGGTCCAGTAGGCGCGGACGGCTTGGTGGCCGCGGGCGAAGCCGCCTTTGAAGGCTTTGGGCCATGCGACGTCGGGAGTCATGGTGGCGAGGGCGGCGTCGATATTGCGTGCGTTGAAGGCGGCGTAGGCGGCGCGAAGGAGGCTGATTTTGGTGGGATGTTGGTTGGGAGTGGGAGGTGCGGGCATGGGTGATGCTAACAGGCGGTATGAAACGTTCGCCTGGTTCACAGGCGAGTAAGAGCTTGGAGGACCGAACCAGAGGCTGCACCTCGGGCAACGTCGGGGCGCTCGCGTTGCGGGCGGAACCGATTTCAATTCGCGTTCGCAGGCTCGATCGGACCACGACAGTTTCCGAATAACCACCAGATGCCAACGACACTGCAAGTCAGCGCCAGAATCGCGATTACCAATGTCGTGGCGGCAGATGCGGTTGCAGCCGCGTACGGATAAAGCATTCCAGTAATCAGGCGTTCGATCGAATTCAGCGCGAAGATGCAGGAGACGATGGTTCCCATAGCAAAAACACCTGCGACTGGGCCTCGCCAATACGTGCTCGTTGGAGATTTATGAATGCGAGACGGTCGGAAATAAAGCGTTGAAAAGTACCCGCTCAGGCAAGAAGCGGCGATGGCCAGTGCGAGCGGCGTGAAAGATTCAGAAGTGAAGCGACCTCGCCGCGGCCAACTGCCGTATAGCGCGATTGCCGTAATTCCGAAGAGCCACACATATCCCTTGATCGTGCTCACTCGACGGCGTGCGTTGGCGCGGCTGAGTGCGGCGTCATCGGTTTGGCCGCCACACTCGGGGCAGAGTGCGTGTTCTCTCAGGCCTTCGAGCGTGTAGGCGCACCAAGGGCATTTTGCTATCGCGGAGTGCATGCCCGTGGTGCTTGCTCTTTCGTTTTGACCCGCGTCAGTCACGCCTCGTCCAAAACCGCAACACTCTCAAACTTCTTCCCCTCCAGCATTTCCAAGCTTGCTCCGCCTCCTGTGGAAACGTGGCTGAACTTGTCGGCGAGGTCGAATTGCTCGACTGCCGCGGCGGAGTCGCCTCCTCCGACGATGCTGGTGCAACCGTTCTTGGTGGCTTCGACGATCGCGAGTGCGACTGACTTTGTTCCGGCAGCGAACTTGGGCCATTCGAAGACGCCCATCGGGCCGTTCCAGACGACGGTCTTGGCTTTCTTGAGGATTTCGGAGTAGGCGGCCTGGGTTTTGGGGCCGATGTCGAGACCCATGTAGTTGGCGTCGATTCCGGTTTCGTTGGTGAAGGTCTTGATGTCGGAGGCGTTCTCGTTGAACTCGGTGGCGCAGATGTGATCGGTGGGGAGGTGGAGCGCGGCCCCGGTCTTGGTCGCGAGTTCGATTGCGCGGACCGCTTCGCTGAGCTTGTCTTCTTCGACGCGGCTCTTGCCGACGCTGATTCCCTTGGCTTTCAGAAACGTGTACGCCATCGCGCCACCGACGATGACGGCGCTCGCCATCGGAAGGAGGCGTTCGATCGCAGGCATCTTGTCGCTGACTTTCGCTCCGCCCAGGACGACGACGAAGGGCTTCGCGGGTGAGGCGAGGACACCGTCGAGATACTTGATTTCTTTCTCGACGAGAAATCCGACGACCTTGGGCTTTGAACCCATCGCCTGCGGCAAGGCGACCATCGAGGCTTCGGGACGATGACAGGTTCCGAACGCGTCGTTCACATAGACATCGGCGTACGCGGCGAGTTTGGAGGCGAAGGCAGGGTCGCCTTTCTTCTCGGCTTTGTGGTAACGAAGGTTGTCGAGAAGGACGACATCGCCGGGCTTCATCGCTTTGACGGCGGCGGCGGCTTTGTCATCGACGCAGTCGTTCGAAGGGAATGCGACGGGCTTGCCGAGGAGTTCGCTGAGGCGCTTGGCGACGGGGGCGAGTGAGTATTCGGCTTCGAAACCTTTGCCTTCGGGGCGGCCGAGGTGGGACATGAGGATGGCACTGCCGCCACGGTCGAGGACGGACTTGATGGTGGGGAGCGCGGCCTTGATGCGACGGTCGTCGGAGATCGCTCCGTCTTCGATCGGCACGTTGAAATCAACGCGGACGAGGACTTTTTTGTTCTTGACGTCGAGGGCGGCGATGGTCTTTTTAGGCATGTGAAGCACTCCGGAAATTGCGGGGAGGGAGGATAGCGCGAGCGTGGAACTCGGAGCGCGGAGTGCGGAACGTGGCGCTGGATAATTCGATTTGGGATTGCGGATTTCGGATTGCGGATTTTGGGGAGCAACAATGGGTTATGGCTGGCGGAGCGAACGAGAACAAGGTTTGTGTGCAGCCGCAGGTGCGAGGGTTGGTCGATGCGGATCGCGTGTGGCAGCGGGAGTTTTTGACGACGCACTTTGCGAGCCCGACGATCAGTTCGCGAAGGAAGTGGATCGACACGATGGTGCTGCCGGGGTTTGTTGCGTGGCGGGGTGATCAACGCATTGGGATTGCGATGCACACGGTGATGGCGGCGGGAGCGGAGTGCGAACTTGTGGCACTTGCGGCGGTTTCAAATCAGGGGGGCGTGGGTTCGGCCTTGCTTGCGGCGATGGCGGAAAGCGCGGGGGCGGCGCGTTGTTCGCGGCTGGTGCTGACGACGAGCAACGACAACTTGGACGCGATGCGGCTGTATCAGCGGCGGGGGTGGCGGATGACGAAGATTTATCCCGGAGCGATGGACGATGCGCGGCGGGAGAAGCCGGAAATCCCTGCGATTGGGGCATACGGAATACCCATGCGCGACGACGTGGAGTTTGAGTACGATCTGGCAGGCCAATAGCTCGGCGTCACCGGCCAAGAGGCCGTTTCGGAGTTTCGACCATGGCGACTCGTTCCGCACCGCGCCTCAATGTCCTGAAGACGTACAAGCTCTACATCGATGGCAAGTTTCCGCGCACGGAATCGGGGCGCACGATGATCATTGAGGCGGCGAAGGGAGCGGGGAAGGAACAGGTGTTTGCGCATCTGTGCCGCGCAAGCCGGAAGGATTTGCGGGAAGCTGTGGAAGCGGCGCGGAAGGCGCAGCCCAACTGGGCGGGCGCGACGGCGTACTTGCGTGGTCAGATTCTGTACCGCATGGCGGAGATGCTTGAGGGCAAGAAGCGCGAGTTGATCGAAGCGATTGAAGGGGTGGGGTCAGGGTCCGGATCGGCGAAGAAGAGCAAGGGCGCGAAGCCGCTCGATGCGGAAACCGAAGTGCTGGCATCGATCGATCGACTGGTTTGCTACGCGGGCTGGGCGGACAAGTACTCACAGGTTCTTGGGTGCAACAACCCGGTGGCTGGTCCGTTCTACAACTTCACATCGCCTGAGCCGACGGGTGTTGTGGCAGCGATCACGCCGGACGAAGCGCCTCTACTCGCATTCATTTCGTTGGTTGCTCCAGCGCTTTGCGCGGGCAACGCGGTGGTGGCGCTCGCGAGCGAGACAAATCCGGTTCCTGCGGCGGTCTTTGCCGAGGCGTGCGCAACCGGGGATGTTCCCGGAGGCGTTCTGAATATTCTGACGGGATTCCGATCGGAGCTTGTGCCGGTGATCGCGGCGCATCGAGATATCGATGCGATTCATGCCGCGAACATGAGTGTGGAAGAAACGACCACACTCAAGCAGGGCGCCGCGGAAAACATCAAGCGAGTGATCGTGCGGAATGTGCCTGATTGGCTCGATACGGCTGATGCGCATAGTCCTTGGCGCATCGAGCCGTTGATCGACTTCAAGACAATGTGGCACCCTGCGTCGGCGTAAACGACGGGCCGTCTTTTTCCGGCAGGGAGCACGAGGCGAACGCCTGCACGAGGATGTGAACTCCCGCGCAGAGCAGGCCGGTGAGCACGATTGCGAGAGCGCAGAGCAGCGAAAGCCTTGCGACTTCCTCCGGGCCGGCGAGCGAAGTCGTCATGTGGCCCCGCGTGACAAGCAGAAGCAAGCCGGCGACAACGGGAAGGGACAACTGTCCGAGGAGCCTCATCCACTTGGGAACGGCTTCGTCCGATTTGCCTTTGTCGCTCAGAGTCATGAACGCGAAAACCAGGCAGATCGGGATTGCGCCGATCGCTGCGATTGCCAGGGCGGCGTGCGCGACAACTTTCGAGCTGCCACCGGCGGGGCGGACCTCGCCGTCGTAGAGCGCGAGCAGCCCGACGAATCCGATGGCGGCGCCGGTGTAGACCGCGCCGCGGAGTGCAAGAGTCCAAGCGCCGGGAGTGCGGCGAAGGACGACCCATGCACCGAGAAGTCCGATGAGTCCGGCGACCGAAGCGCGACCGATCAACCAGCCGTGGAGTTTCCAGTCACCGATTTGGCCGGTGGTTCCGAGATAGCCGAAGATCGATGCCGCGAGAACGGTGCCCGCGACGCAGGCGAGCGCGAGGCCGGGACCATCACGGAACTTTCCGGCAGCGGTCGCGAGTCCGAAGGCGCCCCCCATCATCGTGAGGAACTCAAAGCCGAGCAGAGCCCACGGAGGCCGCCCCGCCACGAACCAGGACGCACCAAGCGTTGCGATCGCGCTCGCGAGTACAAGCGCACTCAGAACGGCGATGGCGGCGCGAAGCCCGGTTGGGATGGAAGAGAAATTGGCGGCGGCGGGTGTCATGCGTGATTGGTCTTTCGGTCTTGTATGGCTCCAACATCGTAAGTTCCGGTAAGCATCGAGTATTGAATCCACGCTGGGGGTAATTTGGGGCATGCGCAGGGGCGCGTTTGTTCGGTTCTTGTGCGCATTAGTGACACTGAATGGGTCGGTTGAGCTCGCAATGGAACGCGGATTGCGTTTAAAGGGTAACAGGGGGAGACGCTGCGCGCAGACAGGCAAGTTCTGCGCTCCGGTCGTGCCGGAAGTAGTTCCGAAACCGGGGTGGGAACCGGGGGCACTCATAGGAAGCGGCCCCAAATCGGTCGATATTGAGGACAGTGAGAGAAGTTGAGATTCGGGAATGGAAGGCGGGTAGAGCATGGGCACGATTACCAGCGGCACCGGGATATTCAGCGGCATCGACAGCGCGTCGATCATCAGCCAGTTGCTGGCGGTGGATGCGCGCCCGAAACTCGTGCTTCAGCAGCGCGTCGCGCAGCTCCAAAGCCAGACGGCGGCGATCCTGGGAATCAATTCGAAACTCTCCGCGCTCCGCACGGCGGTCGAGAAATTCCGCACGGCCAACCCCTTCGACAACAACGCGGCGACCTCGAGCGATGACAAGATCATCGGCGCCAGCGCGAGCGTCACGGCGGCGGCGGGCACGTATTCGTTCCTGGTCGATCGCCTCGTCAGTTCGCAGCAGCTGCTGAGCAAGGGCTTCGCGGACAAGGGTTCGAGCGCTATTGGTGCAGGATCTATCTCGCTTGTCTCGGCAAAGTCGAGACTTGACGGCGACACGGCGCTTGCAGATCTGAACGACGGCGCGGGCGTGAATCGCGGGAAGATCGTGATCACCGATTCCGCGGGAACGAGTCAGACGATCGACCTGACAAAGTCGGCGTACGTGAGCGACGTACTCGACGCGATCAACAACAACGGCAACGCGAAGGTCACGGCCAAGGTCGTGAACGACAAGATTGTCCTGACCGACGGCGCAGGTGGCGGCGGGCAGCTCAAGGTGACGGAATCGACGGGAACTACGGCGACAAGCCTTGGAATCCTGGGCCAGGGCAGCGGGACGATTACGGGCTCGTCGCTGCGGAATCTGAGTTCGAATACCTTGCTTGCGTCGCTGAACGATGGACGCGGCGTGAACCTGTCGAACAGTGCGGGCACCGGTCGTTCGGATCTGTCCATCGCGATCGATCGCGGCGGAATAGTGACGAATGTCGCGGTGAACCTGGGCGATGTGACAAAGGTGAACGAAACTACGCCCAGCGAGGGCGCGGTTTCCACGCTTGGGCAGGCGATGAAGCGCATCAACGATGCTCTGGTTGACAAGGGGCTCACGGGAGTGACGGTGTCGCTCGGCTCGGACGGCAAGCGGCTGAAGATCACCGATGCGCAGGGAGGCGCGGTCACCGTCGCGGAGGCTGTCGGTTCGGGTACGGCGGCCAAAGATCTTGGGTTGCTGGGATCGGGAACGGGCACCTTGAGTGGCACCCGGATCGCGAGCGGAATCAACACGTCGCTGGCTTCCAGTCTCAACGGCGGGACGGGGATCGCGGGTGACGGCAACATCGACTTCATTCTGGGCGACTTGTCGAGCTTTTCGTTAACGATCGACAAGGGGGCGACCCTGTCAGAGATCGCGGCGCAGATTGAAACCGCGTCGATCTCGAGCGGACAGAAACGCGTCTCCGTCGGTTTGAGCGAGAACGGTTTGGGACTTGTTGTGAAGGATCTCGTCGGCGGGGGCGGTGGGCTCACGATTGGCGGCACTCCCGGAGCGGATACGGCCGCGTCGCTCGGTATTTCCGCGGGAGCGGTTTCGAGCGGCATTGTGAACGGCAAGGACCTCGGGCGCGCCGTGATCGGCACGGGCACGCTGCTCACGAGCCTCATCTCGGGCGGCTCATTCTCCGCTGGAACGATGCGGATCACCGACGCGACGGGACAGGTGAAGACGGTTTCGTACGACCCCAAGGTCAACAAGACCGTGGGCGACTTGCTCAACCAAATCAACAGCGTCGGTCTCGCGGTTACGGCGTCGATCAACTCGACGGGTGACGGCATTCTCATCAAGGACACGGCGGCACCGGGCACCGGCGGAGCCAAGATCAAAGTCGAGGACACCAAGGGAACGATGGCCAAGGAGCTGTCGATCGCCGGGACGGCCAGCGGCACGGGGACGGACAACAAGATTGACGGCACCAGCCGCAAGACAATTACACTCACTGCAACCGACACGCTTCAGGGCCTTGTGGACAAGATCAACTCCAGCGGCGGCAGCGTGAAGGCGGCAATCGTTCAGACCGGTTCGGGCGTGACGCCGTATCAGCTGAGCCTGTTCAGCAGCACTTCGGGACGGGACGGCCGGTTTGTGGTCGATTCGTCCACGCTTGATCTTGGTTTGAAGACGCTCGATGCGGGCGAGAACGCAAAGGTTTTTTACGGCGGCAGCGACGTCGCCAAATCGGTGCTTCTGACCAGCTCGAGCAATACGCTGGACAACGTTGTGTCGGGCGTGAAGATCGATCTGAAAGGCACGAGCACAACCGTTGTGAACGTCAGCGTGCAGCGCGATAGCGCGGCGCTGGAGAAATCGCTGAGCGACATGGCCGACGCGTTTAACGCGGTCGTCAGCGGCATCAACGCCCAGAGCGGATACGACAGCGACACGAAAAAGGCCGGACCGCTGCTCGGTGACTCAACGGCGCTGAGCATCCGCAGCCAGCTCTTCAGCATCGTGCAGAGCGCGCCGCAGGGCGTCAGCGGGAAGTACCAGTCGCTCGCACAAGTCGGCTTCAAGATCGGTACGGGGGGGACAGTGAAGTTCGATTCCGATGCGTTCCGTGCGGCGATGGCCGAGGACCCCGCCGCCGTGAAATCGCTGCTGACGGCCCGCGTTATCGATGGCAACTCGGGGCCCGAGACGACGATCAGCGAAGACGGCGATCCGAAAATCACGGTCAAAAACACCAGCGGCAAACTGACCTTCTCGCAGCTTGGGCTGGCGGGCAAGCTTGAGGAATTTGCCAAGGGCATGCTCGACTCGGTGAGCGGAACGCTCACGCTCCGCAAGAAAACTCTGGACGAGCAGGTGACAGCTCAGAATAACCGCATGGCGTCCATCGACAAGCAGCTTGAGGCCAAGCGAACGGTGCTCCAGGCCCAGTTTCTGAGGATGGAGCAGTCGATCGGCATGCTTCAGCAGCAGTCGTCGGCGCTCAGCGGGCTCAACAAGTAAGGTCGCGGTGAGAACGCGTGAAGGGCTGAAGTCGAGTCGCCCGGGAGACGATACAAGCGGACAATGAGCGCCCTGACGCATAGCGCCAATACGTATCTGAGGACGCGGGTCATGACGGCCTCGAGGGAGGAATTGCGCCTGTTGCTTCTGGAGGGCGCGATCAAGTTCGTGACGCAGGCCAGGGACGGTTTGCTCGCGCGAAACTTCGAGCAGGTGTTCAATGGGACGGATAACGCCCGGAACATCATCGTTGAATTGATCACCAGCGTTCAGAGCGCGCCGAATCCGGAACTCGCCGAAAAGGTGCGTTCGCTCTATACGTTCTTCTACGTCCGCCTGACCGAGGCGAGTTTCGAGAAGAGCGTCGAAAAATTCGAAGAGATCATCGGGCTGCTCGAGTACGAGCGCGAGACCTGGGTGCTGCTCATGAACAAGGTCGCTTCGGAGAAGGGGAGCGAGACTCCCGAGGCTTCGGATGAATCGACTCAAGGTTCAGCCGGTGCGCCGTTCAGCGTCGAGGGTTGATTCCCCGTCGCAACGGCTGGACAAAGTTCTGTCAACCCTTCCATCGCGAAACTTCCGGCCGCAGCAGCGGGCCGGTGAGCGGCAGCTTCGTAAAAAAACAGGGGCTCTAATGACGCCACGGCTGCGTGTCGTTCATCGTCTTGTACTGAATCGGCGTGTGCTCGGTCAGTGAAAGTTCATCGGCCACGGCGAGTGCCGGGGCGGTCCCGGCGCAGGCCACGAGTAATCCCAAACGCATCTTTGCAAACATGAAACAGCACTCCTTCCACCCACGTGTTCGAAAGAAAAGAGAAACACCAGTTTGCGGCCGCACAAGTGCAGAGTGACCACCGCGAACCGCCATCGCGGACGCTGCGCAGGACACGACCCAAACGTTCAAGCTCACCCGATTTCCGGAGAATGTCCTCTCATAAGAAATCCTCTCCGAACTCTTCAGCGCGCAATCACACCGCTGCGCGTAGGAGTTATCCCATGGCGCGAACGATCGAGCGCGATTTTGGAGACTTGTCGGCCGGAGCGGCAACCTTGCAGACGAATCATCGCAAAAGCTCGAAATTCTTTTGTTTGCTTAACCTGTTGTCATGATCACCAAGTTGATTGTGTTGATGTCGATTGCTTTCAGCGCTGACATGGCGGTGGGGAATGGGGACGGGGCCGCTTCCGCTGCACCGCCAGGTGTGCGGGTTTCGCAGGAATCCGGGCCCCTTCGGATCGGGATCGTGGGGTTGGTGCACGGGCACGTGGAGGGGCTGCTCTGGAACGCCTCGAAGCGCGACGATATCAAGATTGTCGGGATCTATGAGCCGAATGCCGCGCTCTTCGACCGCCTCGCGGCCGAGTACAAGATCGATCCGGCCCTGCGATTCGATTCGCTGGAGAAGATGCTGGAAAATGCGAAACCCGAGGCGGTGAGCGTGATGAGTTCAATTAAGGACCATCTGCCGGTCATCGAGGCGTGCGCGCCGCGGGGCGTGCATGTCATGGTCGAAAAGCCGCTGGCATTTGCAAAGGCGGATGCGGAGCGGATCGTGGACCTCTCGAAGCAGCACGGTATTCTGGTGCTGACGAACTACGAGACGAGTTGGTATGCGTCGCTGCGCGAAGCCAAGAAGATGATCGAATCGGGCGAGATGGCGCCGCTTCGGAAAATGGTGTTCCGGCACGGGCACAAGGGGCCGAAGGAAATCGGTTGCACGACAGAGTTTCTGGCGTGGTTGACGGACCCTGATCAGAACGGTGGTGGCGCGATCGTGGATTTCGGCTGCTACGGCGCGGTGCTTTCGACTTGGCTCATGAACGGCGAGCGGCCGACAAGCGTGGTCGCGAGTGCAACGACGCTAAAGCCCGACGTTTACCCAAAGGTGGATGACGACGCCACGATTGTCCTGACCTATCCGCACGCAACGGCGATTATCGAGGCATCGTGGGCTTGGACGCACGACAACAAGGAAGCAGACCTGTACACCGAAAGAGGAAGCATCCACGCGGGAAAATGGGACGAGCTGTCGGTGCGAATGGAAAACTCGGCTTCCAAGCCGCGCACACCCGGGCCGACCGGGTTTGAGAACGAATGGGTCTACCTTCGGAAGGTCGTGCGGGGGGAGTGCCCGGTCGACCCGCTCTCGGGCCTCCAGATAAACGCGGTTGTCGTGGAGATTCTGGACGCCGCGCGATCGCAGGTGGGAAAAAGTCGCCTGCGATGAGTTCAAGTGCGTGAGTTTGAGCCGTTTGTCCTGACCATGACCATCCAATTGACGCCGAAGGGATCGGTGAGCATGCCGTATCGCTCGGAGTAGAAGGTCTTTGCCAGCGGCATAACGACTTTTCCGCCGGAACTCAGCGCTTTGAAAGCGCGATCGACTTCCGCTTCCGACTCGAATGAAAGGCAGAGCGAAAAGCCGGCGAAGTTGCGAGTCGCGTCCGTGCCATCGGATGCCATTATGACATTGTCTGCCACGTGAAACTGGGAATGCATGATTTTGGTTTCGAACCCTGTCGCGAGCTTGTTCACTGGAACCGGCTGAGGGCTTTCGTTGAAGCGCATCACCATATCCACGGTCGCCCCGAGAGCTGCCTTGTAAAACGCCAGGGCGTCCTCACAGCGACCTCCAAAAAAGAGGTAGGGTTGGATCGTGGCCATAGGTGGAATCCTCGTCGATCGGACTTCAAAAACGAAGACGCGTCAAAATGCGTTTGCGGAAATATCCGCCCCACCGGAAGGAAAAGTACAAATCATGTATGAAACCTGCGTGAGAATTGCGATGCCGGATTTTCGACTTTTCAAAGTTTCAAATGAAAATACCGGTCCGCAAGATGTGCAACGCCGCTCGCACATCGACGGGGGCGTCAGACCAGCATCGCATCCGGCACGGCGCACAGGCGGGTTGACAGCCATTCCATCACGAACGGCGCCGCGACGCTGGCGTTCAGTTGGCGCTCGGCTTCGCGGATGCAGCTGATCGCACTCAGATGGCGATCGGGTGCACCCGGATTGCGCCGCAGGTGATTGCGGGCACGCTGCGAAAGCATGCGGAACATGAGTTCAGCACCCGCGCGGTTCGCGGCGTCCTTGCTGGCCTGCTTGTCGTTGTCGACGAAGGCTGCCGCCCAATCATCGATGAGTTTTGCCATGGTGGGGCCCAGGCCGGGGGAGTACTTGCCGGTATCGCATTGGACGAGCAAAGGCTCAAGCGTGCGAGACCACTCGGCCAGATTGCCTTTGTGTGCGAGCAGGAGTTCGCCCGGCGAACCCGCGGCGAAGGACTGAAGAATCGGCAGATCGTCGGCACTGATCGGCGGCTCGATGGTTTTCTTGTGCGCTTCGAGCCACTCACGCATCGCGGGGTCATGCAGCGGTGCGAAGGCGACCTGCTGCGAGCGGCTGCGGATGGTGGTGAGCAGGCGGTCGGGATTCGTGGTGACGAGGATAATGACGGTGCCGGGGGGCGGCTCTTCGAGGGTCTTGAGAATCGCGTTCTGCGTTGGCGCGTTGGTTGGAGAGCGATCGAGCAGTTCGGCCTCGTCGATGATGAAGACTTTGGAAGCGAGGCCTCCGGGGAGAGATGCCGCGAGAAGGGCGGGGGCGATCAGGTGCGTGTCGACGACGTCCTTTGCGATCGTGATCTGCTTGCTCTTGCGGACGGAGTCGACCTCGCTGAACACCGCGAGCTCTTTGGTGATGATGTGGAGATCAGGGTGTGAACCGGCGGCGAGGAGTGTCTTGACGCGCGAGTCGGAAGCGACCACAGGTTGATCGTTCTTGACCTTTGTTGTCTCATCGAGGATCAGCGATGCGAAGGCGAGAGCAGTGGTGAACTTTCCGACGCCGGAGGGACCATGGAAGATCCAGGCGTGATGCACCCGCCCGGAACGGATCGTGTCGGTCAGGATCTTGAGAGCCCGGTCCTGGCCGAGAATTTCCGAGAAGGAAATCGGGACGGGGTGCTGGGCCTGCGACGCCGCGGGCTTCTCGTCGGCGAGGGTTTTGAGTTTGGGCTTGGAAGGTTTCTTGGCCACGAAGACAGGATAGGGGATTTACCACAGAGGACACCAAGGGCGCGAAGGGCATAACGCGAGGAGAGGTGAAGGGAAAGATGGCTTCGAGGCAGGAGGCATCGAGGCATCAAGGCGCGGAAAGGCGGGGGTTACGTGCCGGTATGATCGCGTTTGGAACACGCATGATGCGGAACGCGGGGACGGACAAAGCAGCGCGGCGGGTGTTTGTGGAATGCACACACCTGTACCAGCACAACTTCAACACGGGGATTCAGCGCGTGGTGCGGAATCTGGCGTGTTTGGGAGGCGCGGAGGGAAAGTCGCTCGGTCTGGATGTGCGCCCGGTGATCATCACGCGCAGAGGGCTTGCGGAAATTCCTGTCGCGAGCTTGGCAAGGGGGAAGAGTTCGGCGGCCGTGCGAGTCTGGTCGAAGGTGCGAAAAGCGATGATCGGGATGGTGGGGCCGACGAAGACGGCGGGCGGCGTTGCGGGCGCGGCTCAGAGTGGGAGCAATGCGCAGTCCAAGCCGAGCGCGAAAGCGCGATTGAAGGGCATCCTGATGGGCGCGGCAGTCGGCGGCGTTCTGCTGATGCGAAAGCTGGTTGATCGGGCAGTCTTGTTCGGGCGTGTCCTGACACACTTTGGAAATCATGTCGAAGTGCGCGAGGGCGATGTGCTGCTGCTCGCGGATGCCAGCTGGAAGACGGACGTGCTCTGGTCGCACGCCGCAAGTTGGAGGGCAAAGCGCGGGTTGGTGGGGATCGTCGTGTACGACTTGATTCCGATCGTGACGCCGGAGTTCAGTGCCGCGCTGCTGGTGGGGCCCTTTGAGAAGTACATGAGGCGAGCAACGGCGGAGACGGACTTTTCGGTCGCGATCTCGAAGCACTCAGCGCAGGAGTTTCTGGCGTTCGCGCGGCGGATCAATGCGCCGGGGTGGAACGAAGAGCGGGCGGGTTCATTCCGATTGGGCGCCGATAAGTGGGCGAGCGAACAGAAGAATGCATCGGACGATGCGAAGGCGGCACGGGCAACGCTTGGTGAGCGGAAGTTCTTTCTGGCCGTTGGCACGGTTGAGATTCGCAAGAACCACGATGCAATTCTGGATGCGTTCGATCGGCTGTGGGCGGATGGGTTCGAAGTCGGGCTGGTGATCGTCGGCAATTACGGGTGGAAGTCGGCGGAGATCGCGCAGCGGATGCGGACACATGCCGAGTTCGGCAAGCGGCTTTTCTGGTTCACAGGCGCGACCGATGCGGACCTGGAGATGTGGTACGCAGCGTGCAGCGCCGTAATCATGGCCTCAAAAGCCGAGGGGTTTGGATTGCCGGTCGTCGAGGCGCTGGTGCGCGGGCGTCAGGTAATCGCCAGCGACATTCCGACCCATCGCGAGATCGCCGACGGATTCGTGGAATTCTTTGACCCAACCGATGCGGGTGCTCTGGTGGAGGCGGTCAAGAAAAATGTTCGAGGCGACGTGAAAGAGATTCGCGCATACCGGTGGCCGGGCTGGCCGGAAAGTGTGCGGGAAGGTTTGAGCGAGTGCGCTCGAATGGCTGCGCTTGGCACCCGCCTCTCATGATGCGCATCAACTCAAGTCGCGCTACGGACACTCATGCGTGTCGTAGGCTCGAGCAAAAGCCACGAAATCGAGATCGTCGACGACCCAATCGAGATTGAAATCGGACGGGCAAAACTTCTGCATTTCAGGCGAGTCGCAGAGAAGCACGCAGTACGGTCCGACAAAGATCTCGAAATCAGCATTGTCCACAACATCGTCGTTGTTGAGGTCGGCGGCGCAATAAGCAGGGATGGTGGCAATGAAGGCCTCGAACAGTCCGTTGTGATTGCCGCTCCCCACGATTCTTGTCCCGTCGGCGCTGATGCCGGTGGCCTCGTACTCGAGCTTCCAGCCGGTGAGGTTGACGCCGCGAGAGACGAGAAAGCTTTGAAGGTCGACCATTCCGAGTTTGGGATTCCAGAACACGGCGCGGTTGATGGTGGGGGAGTCGCGCCGGCTGATACCGACGGCGACATTGCCGTCGGCGCTGACTGCTTGCAGATAGGAGAACTGGTCGCCGGGCAGGAGACCCAGATTCTGCATGCCACCCGCCTGCGTCCAGCGGATTGCCCTTTCGTGTCCGCTCTCGATACTGGCGCCCCCGACCAGCACAGACCCGTTGGCGCTGCAGCCAAAGGCGCGGGAGGATTTGCCGTCGGGTAACTTTCCGAGCCCGACCATGCCGGTGGCGGATGTCCAGCGGAAAGCGACGTAGTTGTCGAAAGAGGGCGGCGTGTCGTATGCAACGCCGACGATCACCGATCCGTCGGCGCTGGCGAAATGAGCTTGAGCGTTGAGGCCCGGCGCGAGGGAGCCGATGGTGGTGCCAGTCGCTCCGTCGATCCAGCGGTACGCGGGATAGCTGGTTGCATCGTTGCCAGCCTGACCGACGGCGACATGGCCATCGGCGCTCATTGCATTGGAGTACGCTCGCGGATGTGCCGCGGGCGTCTGGAGCTTGACCATTCCGGAAGAAGCAGTCCAAAGGAAACCAGAATTCGTTGTGGAGGTGAAATAGCTGTGCCCGATCACCTTGGACCCATCGCCGCTGACGCCGGTGGCGTAAGACCACGGCGCGCCCGGCAGCGTGCCGAGATTGACCATTCCGGTCGATTGCGTCCAGCGGAATGGGCGGGGGACCGAGTTGCCCGGAATCGGATGACTGGTAGTCCCGACAACGGTCGTTCCGTCCGCGCTAATCGCGTTGCCGAATGACTCGTTGTCGCCGGGCCCATAGCCGAGCCCCTGAAAGGAAGGCGGAGGCGACGCGTGGGAGGCCGCGGCGGTCACCATCAAGATCGACAGGTGTTTGGCGGCGGCCAGAAAGGTCCGGACTCGCAATTTCGAATTAGCCAAGGGATCGTCTCCGCGTGCCCGCTCACCATCGAATCGCAAGTAGATTGTAAAGCACGAATGGCGATTTTAGAAGCCAATTCGTCGATGCTCCAGATATCAATCCGGGGGGAGTGAAGCGGGAAAGCTAGACGTTTCCGAGCTTGTTCACGCCGTTTAGGGCCGCGATTTTGTAGCACTCGGCGAGCGTCGGATAATTGAAAACGGTGTTGATGAAGTACTCGGCGGTCGCCTTGAACGCAATCGCGCACTGGCCGATGTGGACGAGTTCGGTGGCGTTGGTCCCGATGATGTGAACGCCGAGCACAGCCCGTGTTTCCTGATGGAACAGGATTTTCAGCGTGCCGATCTCGTCGCCCAGCAGTTGCCCTCGCGCGGTCTCGCGATAGGAAGCGATGCCCGCTTCGTACGGAATGGAATCGGCGGTGAGTTTCTCTTCCGTCCAGCCGACCATCGAGATTTCGGGGATCGAATAGATGCCGTACGGCAGCAGCGTGTCGACGTTGTCGCACTTCACGCCGAACATGTGACATGCCGCGACGCGACCCTGTTCCATAGACGTACTGGCGAGCGCGGGGAAACCGATCACATCGCCCGCGGCATAGATGTGCGGAACGCTGGTCTGGAAATCTTTGTTGACCGTGATGCGACCCCGGTTATCAGCGCTCAGACCCGCCGCGGCGAGGTTCAGTCCATCGGTGCAACCCTGGCGACCAATGGCGTAGAGCAACGTATCCGCCGAGAGCTGCTTACCGGACTCCAGCGTGACTTCGATCATCGAGTCCACGCCTTCACGTTTCGCAGCTTCTGGCGCATCGCGGCGATCAATCTTGACCACCTTTTCTCCCAGGCGGAGCGTAACGCCCGACTGGCGAAGGTGATACTGCAACGCCTCGGTGATCTCGGCATCGACAAAGTCGAGCAGACGCGGCCGGCCTTCGATGAGAGTCACGCGGACACCAAGTGCCGCGAGCATGGACGCGTACTCGGTGCCGATGACACCACCACCCACGACGATGATCGAGCGCGGAATCGAGCCGAGTTTGAGCAGGTCGTCCGAAGAAAAAACCTGCTTGCCATCGAAGGGAATGGTGGTGGGTGTTGTCGGGAAAGTGCCCACGGCGATCAGGGTGTGATCGGCCTCGATCGTTTCGGTTGAGTGAACGCCGACAACATCGATCTGCCGATCGGTCTTGAACTGGCCTTTACCGTTTAGGACTGTGATTCCGTTGCTGGCGAAATGATCGCGGACGAGATCGACTTCTTTTTTGATCACGCGATGGCAGGCTTCCATCAGGCCGTGAAAGCCGCCGGCGCGGTTGAGGGCGGGCTTCGCCGCGGCAAAGTCTGCCAGCGAGGGAGCGACGGTTGTGCGCCCTCCGAAATCAAGAATGGCTTCACGGAGCGCCTTGCTGGGAATGGTGCCGGTATTGATCGCGACGCCACCGACGACTTCGCGCATCTCGACGACGGCCACTGAGCGTCCGAGCTTCGCCGCTTGGATCGCGGCCTTTTGACCTGCCGGGCCTGAGCCAATGACGCAGAGATCAAACTTTCGCATGCGTACGTTCCCCGGGCTTCCTGCCCGAACAAAACACGATCAATTCTGCGTCGGCAGAGTATCAGAACTGCAGGCTTTTCGACTATCGGGCGTAAGCGAATCGACTTCGGTGGCGGTTTTCTCGGTCCAAGGGCATCTTTTAGTGCCGCGACGGGGCGGGAAAAGGAGATCGGGAGATGTCGAAGCGTGGAACGGGAATGTTGTGGGTGGCGTTGGCCGGGCTGTTTGGAGTTGCGGGCAGTGCGGCCGCCTTCCAGGTGAACGTGCCGGGCACGAGCAATCTATGGCTAGCGGGTATGCCCGATGGAACGGACGCCGGGAACGGAGACACGGCTCCAGGTCAATCGCCGATCCTGGTCAATTTGGCGCAGTTCGGAGGCGCTTCGGCGCTCCGTTTTTCGGCGTTTGGGTTTGTCACGAACGGCGGCGGAGGATCGCCGGTTGGACCGGATGGCGACGATCCCACCAGCCACGATGCTGGCGCGCAGTTCGGCAAGTCAAGCCTCACGGCGCCGCTCAACGGATTGATCGCGGTGTTTCTCGATGATTCCGATCCGACACTTGGCGGAACTCCCGGAGATCTGGATTTTTCCACCCTGATATCTCGACAGTTTTCATCATTGAGTCCGCTTCTCAAGCAGACGTTTTTCATCGGAGACGGACTTGATGGTTCAAATCAGGCTCAGACGTTCTTTATTCCCGCCGGGGCGACGAGGCTTTATCTTGGCACCATGGACGGTTTCGAGTGGAACAACAACGAAGGCTCATTTGATGTGACGATCGAAGTGCCGGCGGCCCCCGGCATGGCGATAGGGGTTGGAGTAGCGTTGGTGGCGGCGCGTCGGCGTCGCTGAGCCCGACATTGGCAGCAATCTTGGCCCGCCCCGTTGCCATTTGGAACGGGGCTTGGTCGTTTCACGACCGGTTCGAGCCGGAAGTCGATGGGAGAGGCGGATTTTGGCTACGCTTTGAGCCCACGGAGATTTGATCGCGTGACCCTGACTAGCCGCGCCATTCGAAAGACCTTTCTCGACTTCTTCCAATCGAAGGGGACCGGCAACGGCGCGCCCGATGGGCACGTGATCGTCCCGAGTTCTCCCGTGGTGCCGGTGGACGACCCGACGTTGATGTTCACCAACGCAGGCATGAACCAGTTCAAGCCGATTTTCCTCGGGCAGGTCGAGCCGAGCAGCCCGCTGGCGAAGCTCCGGCGTGCGGCGGACACGCAAAAATGTATCCGCGCCGGTGGCAAGCACAACGACCTGGAAGACGTCGGTAAGGACACATACCACCACACGTTTTTCGAAATGTTGGGGAACTGGTCGTTCGGCGACTATTTCAAGAAAGAAGCGATCGACTGGTCTTGGGAATTGCTCACGAAGGTGTATGGAATTCCCGCGAACGCGCTCTATGCGACATATTTCGGTGGCGATCCTCGCTTCGGGATGGCGCCGGATGAAGAAACCCGCGAGTTGTGGCTTCAGTACTTGCCAGCGGATCGGGTGATCCCGGGCAACATGAAGGACAACTTCTGGATGATGGGTGATACGGGGCCCTGTGGTCCGTGCACCGAAATCCACGTCGATCGTCTCGCGGCACTCGGCCAATCCGACCGCAACGCGGCTTCGATCGTCAACATGGGCGATCCGGATGTGCTTGAGATCTGGAACAACGTCTTTATCCAGTTCAATTCGGAGTATCCGGCGGAAGGCACGGCGGCACTCGATCAGTGGGATCGGACGCCCGAAGCGCAGCGCGCCGAGACCGGATACAAGTCCCGCGCCGAGATTGAAGCGAAGTATCGCAAGTTGATCACGCTTCCGGCGAAGCATGTTGATACAGGTATGGGCCTGGAGCGGCTTGTCAGCGTGCTCCAGAACGTGCGGAGCAACTACGACACCGACTTGTTCGCGCCGATTTTTATGGCGATCGAGCGCGCGACAGGCGCACGCGAATATCGCGGAACGCTGGGCGCGAAGGACGTCGGAAACATCGATACGGCGTATCGCGTCATCGCGGATCACATCCGCTGTTTGACCTTCGCGATCACGGATGGCGCTGTGCCGAGTAATGTCGGCCGCGGGTATGTATTGCGTCGCATCTTGCGTCGCGCGGTTCGCTACGGGCGGCAGATGCTGGGCGCCAAAGGCGGGTTCTTTGCGGGGCTCGTGCCGGTTGTGGTTGAACACATGGGAGACGCGTTCCCGGAGCTCAGGAAGGATCCAACGAAGGTTGAAGCGATCATCCGTGATGAGGAAGAGAGCTTCGGTCGGACGCTTGATCGTGGAATCAAGCTGTTCGAGTCGCTCGCGACCTCTATTCCAAAGGGCGGAAAGATCGCGGGTACAGATGCGTTCAAGCTCTACGACACGTTCGGTTTCCCGGTCGATCTGACCGACCTGATGGCACAGGAACGCGGCATAACCGTTGACATGGCCGGTTACGAAGCGGAAAAGAAGAAAGCCGAAGAGCTTTCCCGTGCGACCGAGAAAAAGGAAGCCGAGAGGACGATCACACTCGATGGCGACGCCGTTGCGCGCCTGATGCGGCTCGGGATCGAGACGACCGACGATCACTGCAAGTTTGATGTGAAGGCGCAGAAGGCGCATGTGAAGGCGATCTGGAACGGCACTTCCCTCGATGAATCGGCCGGACCGGTCTTCAATCACAAAACGCGTGTCGGCATTGTGCTGGATAAGACGTGCTTCTACGCCGCGATGGGCGGGCAAGAGTGCGACATCGGCGAGATCGAAGTCATTGGCGAGTCCAAGAGCAGCGTGCGCGATCATCACGAAGGCGGGCGGTTCAAGGTTGAATCGGTCGCGGCGTTCGGCGGCTACGTCCTGCACATCGGCATGGTGACGCATGGCGAACTCCGCGTGGGCGATACCGTCGCGGCCAACGTCGACAAGAGCCGACGCACCGCAACAGCCTCAAATCACACGGCGACGCACTTGGCGAACTTCGCGCTCCGCGCAGTGCTGGGAGACGGCGTTGATCAGAAGGGTTCGCTGGTTGCTGCGGACCGCATGCGGTTCGACTTCTCGCATGGACAGCCCGTTAGCCCGGAAGAACTGAGCAAGGTCGAGTCGATCGTCCGCGATCAGATCAAGCACGATTTGACGGTCTACGCACAGGCCGCGCCGCTGACATCCGCCCGCGGAATCAATGGCCTTCGCGCGGTATTCGGCGAGGCGTATCCAGATCCGGTTCGGGTGGTCTCGATCGGTCAGCCGGTGGCGGATTTGATGGAGTCGGCGCAGAACCCGGGCTGGCGCGAAATCTCGATCGAGTTCTGCGGCGGAACCCACGTGCAGACGACGTCGCAGATCGGCGCGTTCGCGTTAATCTCGGAAGAAGCGGTTGCAAAGGGTGTTCGTCGAATCGTGGCTCTCAGCGGCAAGCCCGCGGAAGCCGCGATCCATGCCGCGGATGCAGCGGAGGGGAAGATTCGCAGCGTCGGGTTGTTGAGCGACGCGGCGCTGGTGAATGAGATTCCGGGATTGCTCAAAGTGCTCGATGACGCGGTGATGCCAACGGCCCGGAAGACGGCGCTGCGGAATTCGATTGCGGCGTTGCAGGAACGCGCGAAGAACGCGGCGAAGGCTGCGAGTGCCGGCAGGCAGACCGAAGCCGTGCGCGAAGCAAAGGTGCTTGCAGAATCCGCGCAGCTCGCGAATCAGCAGATCATCGTCGGCTCGATCGAAGCCGGCGACGATCGCAACGCGCTCAACGCGGCAGTCGCGGTCGTGCGCGACGCGAACCCTCGTGCCGCGATCATGATTTTCAGCGTCGATCACCCGACCGGGAAAGTCACAATCAACGCGATCGTGCCTGAGCCGCTGATTCAGAAGGGGCTGAAGGCCGGCGACTGGTTGCGCGAGGCCGCGGCAGTGGTAGGGGGCAAGGGTGGCGGCAAGCCCGACAGCGCGCAGGGCGGTGGAACCGACGCGAGCAAAATCAAGGAAGCGATTCTGGCAGCGAGAGCGGCGGCTCATCGAGTTGTCCACTGATTCGTGGATTTGGGAGCGAGTTTGAAGCCACAAGATTCTGAACAACCGGCGGACGATCAGAGCGACAGCTTTGCGAGCATTCCTCACCCGCCGCCGGCGCCGCCGATTCCAGAGTTACTCACGAAACCGGTCGATCGATCGGCGTTCTCGAAGCCGAAACCGCCACCCGAGGAATCCGGATTCGCCAACGTCTCGACCGCGTGGGGCGTCGCGATGGACTTCGTCGGGTCGCTGCTGGGTGCCATGCTGCTGGGCTACTTCGCGGACAAGTGGCAGGGGACGAGTCCGTGTTACACGCTGATCGGGATGGTGGTGGGTTTTACGTTCGCGCTCTACCGGATCATCTCGAGAACTCTCGCAGAAGAACGCCGCGACAAAGAGCAGCGAAACAAGGCCAAAAAGGGTTGACGCTTTCGCAATTTGGGCGGTGTCCGGGCTCGTCGGAAGGGCTCGGCGAGGCTATCCTTCCTCCCCACTTTTCGATTGTTTTCCGGACCCACTTTTTGAACAACGCGGCAGGCAAAACCAACCCGGATCAGACCCGCGCGGCGCGCGGGAAGTTGGGTTTTATCATGCTCTTCGCGACCCTTTTGGCGTTTGGAGTCGCTTTCGGGATCGCAACCCTTCTGGGCGCCGATTCGAAGACGATCGGCGTTGCGATGATCGCGGTCGCGGTCGGAAGCATCGCGACGATCGGACCGATCGTGATGAAATTTGGCCGGGAGACTTTCGGCGTGGCGGTGATGTTCGCCGGGGCGGCCCGGATGCTTCTGGCCCTTGGAGTGTGCTATTTCGCGCGGGAGAGTTCGCCCGAGTTGATGACCCGGCCTTTGTTCCTGGGTGTCGGCTCGGCGGTTCTCCTGCTGATGGTTGTTGAAGTTTGGACTGCGATCAGAATCCTCTCCGCGATGGAACGCGAGCACGGGCCCGCGTTCAACAAAGCGGATGACACGCAACGGAAGGCCGCATGAGCGCTTTTGCAATGAATATTCTCGCGTCCGCCGATCCGCTTGAGCACGTTGTGAATGCCGCTGCCTGGCGCAGTGCCGATGGCTACTGGCTCTGGTCAGGCAATCAGGGCGCTCTGCTGCTCTCGGGCCTGATCCTTGTGATCGTGGGCATGTGGGCCGCGAGCAAGATCCGGACCGGCACGCCCAGCCAGGGCGCCGAGGCGTACGTCACGCGGAGCCGCTTCGCTCAGTTGATCGAGGTGATCTGCCAGTATCTGCGGGAAGAAGTCGCCCGTCCGCTGCTCGGCGATCGCACCGACAAGCTGATGCCGTTCCTCTGGACGGTGTTCTTCTTCATCCTGGTGAACAACCTGATCGGCTTGACGCCCGTTCGCGATATTTTCCACGTCTTCGGCATTCACGCCGATTGGATCGGCGGCACGGCGACTCAGAACATCTGGGTGACCGGCACGCTCGCGATTATCGCGGCGCTGGTGTTCAATATCGCCGCAGTCATGCGGCTCGGTCCCGTCGGATTTGTGAAGCACATGATGGGCGGCTTGCCCTGGCAGATGTTTCCGATCGCGCTCCTGTTGCTGGTGATCGAGGCCGCGGGCCAGTTCATCATCAAGCCCTTCGCTCTCGCACTTCGTTTGTTCGCGAACATGACCGCCGGTCACGTGCTGATCGCGACGCTGCTTTCGTTCGCGGGCGGAGCGATTGCGAGTGCGATCGATGGCGGCGGCTTCGGCACCAACTCGGCGATTACGGTCGTCAGTGTCGTCGGCGCGACGATGCTGATGTTCCTGGAGCTGTTCGTCGCGTTCCTCCAGGCGTTTGTATTCATGTTCCTCACCACGATTTTTATCTCCATCATGGATCACCATGATGAGCACGGTCATGAGCACGGGCATGACCATGCCACCGGCCACGAGCACGCCCACGCGTGAAGACGAGCCACTGCCTCTCTCCTCGCGGGCGGGGCGAAGTAACCCGGGCACTTTGGAAAGGTTTTTGAGATGATGAGCAAGCTGTTCACGAAGACGACGATGTTGGCGATTGGCGCGATGACCTCGATGCCCGCGATGGCCCTGGCTCAGGAAGCCGCGGGTGCGTCCAGCATCGGTAAGGGTCTCGCCGTTCTCGGCGGCGGCATGGCGCTGGTCGGCGGCGGCATCGGCATCGGCCTCGTCGGCAAGGGCGCGGTCGAGGCGATCGCCCGTCAGCCCGAGGCTGCCGGCAAGATCCAGATCAACATGATTCTGGCCGCGGCTCTGATCGAAGGTGCAACGCTGTTCGCAGTGTTCGCAGGCTTCGCTGCCAAGTAAATTTTCAACCGTTCGACGCCCCACCGGGCGTCGAACGGCTTTCTGATGGTCTTCCGACAGACGGTCTTTCGATTTGGAGTTTTCCGATGCTGACACGACTTCGAACCGGCATGTTCCTCGCTTTCACGACGCTCGCTCCCATGGTGGCGATGGCGGTTGAGGGTGAGCACACTGGTGATGTTCAGGGCCCGATCGCAACCACCAAGCAGGGCATCGCCACCGCGTTGACCGCGCTGGTGGTTTTCGCCTTGGTCTTTGCCATCCTCGCCGTCAAGGTCTGGCCGTCGATCACTGCCGGACTTGATGAGCGTGCGGACAAGATCAAGTCGGAAATCGAAGCGGCCGAGAACGCCCGCAAGCAGGCAAAGGATGCTCTCGCCCAGTACGAGGCGAGCCTCGCTCAGGCCCGCACCGAGGCCGCCAAGCTCATCGAGCAGACCAAGGCGCAGCAGAGCCTCCTCGCGGCCGAACTGCGTGCCAAGTCCGAGATCGAACTCAACGCGATGCGCGAGCGTGCTGTGAAGGAAATCCAGCAGGCCAAGCAGGCGGCTGTTGCCGAGCTCTACACCGACGCGACCAACCTCGCGACGATGGTCGCCGGCAAGATCCTGAAGCGCGAAATCAACGCTCAGGATCAGCAGCGGCTTGTGGAAGAGTCGCTCGGCCAGTTGCAGGGCCTGCGGAACTGATCCGACTTTGAGCGTATTGCTGACGACTGATAGCAGCTAGAAGCTGATTCCGAAAGACTGGACCTCCATGCCACTCAGCCAAGCCAAGCCCGATGCCCTTGCGAACATCTACGCGAAAAGTCTGTATTCCGAGGCGTTTGCCGCGGGAGGGAAGGATCGCGTCGAGGCCGTGCAGGGTCAGTTTGAAGACCTCCTCGAGATGACCCGAACCGACAAGGCGCTGAACGAATTCCTCGCGTCGCGCGTGATTCCGACGGCGGAGCGCGAAGTAGCCCTCAAGAAGATTCTCGGCGGCCGCATCGACGAGCTCTTGCTCCGCTTCCTTCTCGTCGTGAACCGCAAAGAGCGGCTCGGCCACATCGTTCCGATTGCCGCGGCATACGACCAGGTTGTGCAGAAGCAGTTCGGGCGCGTCGAAGTCGATGTCGTGACCGCGACCGCGATCGATGCGCAGCATCTCGTGACCGTGAAGAGCCGCCTGGGCGAAGCGCTCGGCAAAGAAGTGATCGTTCACTCCTACACCGATCCGACCATGATCGGCGGCGTGAAGTTCCGCATCGGCGATCAGCTCATTGATGCGAGTGTGCAGACAACGCTGCGGAAGATTCGCGACCAGCTCAGCACGCAGGGCGATGCCGTCGTGCGCGGGAAGATCAATCGCATCATCGAAGATTGAGTCGCGGGGCAAAAGCTCAAAGCAGCAATCCAGCAGAAGCGGTCGCGATTCGCGGCCGTTTTCGTTTTTTTGGAGAGGTGCGGCCTAGAGCGGGAGCGACTTGAGCCAGGTCAGTACGACGGATGCGTTCTGGTCCGGCGGGAAGACCGGATACCACACCCGCATGATCTTGCCCTGATCGCAATACCAGCTCATGCGCTTGATGAGCGTTTTGGGGCCGCCGGGCTCGAGGCCGTCGGTAATCGGCGGCATCTCCATCGTCGGCAGCTTCATGGCTTTGGTGAGCGCCAGGCCCGCGTCGCTGAGGAGTTCAAATGGCAGATGCGTGCGCTCGGCAAACTCGCGCTGATATTCGGTGGTCTGCGTGCTGATGCCGCAGAGTGAGACGCCGAGTGCCGCGAACTCAGCCGCGAGATCGCGATACCCGCAGGATTGAGGCGTGCAGCCGCGAGCACCTGGAACGAGATCCCACCCATCCGGCGGCGCTCGGCCTGGAACGCCCGTGCGCGGGTAAAAAAAGATCACAGTTTTGCCCTTAAGGCCTTCAACATGCACGATGCGATTTGCGGTACTGGCCAGGGCGATGTCGGGCAGAGCCATGCCGAGCAAATGACCAGCAGCACCGTCATCTTGCGGGACGGGAAGATCAGACGGCAGAATTGTCGGATCGTGAAGCGACATGAGCGATTCAAATTGAATCAGAAACCCGGTGCCTTCGCAAAGGAAAACGCATTAATCCATATCAGCCCGGCACGGCGGACTCGAACGCTGTCGTTTGCCCGGACTGGTCAGATTTCCACGTACGCCTTCAACCCCTGCACACCACCCTCGCGCCCGAATCCGGATTCCTTGAACCCGCCAAACGGGCTCGCCGGGTCAAACTTGTTGTACGTGTTGCACCACACGACGCCGCTCTTGATCTGCTTGGCGATCGAGAGCATCTTGCTCCCCTTCTCCGTCCAGATTCCAGCCGCAAGCCCATACGGCGTGTTGTTCGCGCGGCTGACCGCTTCCTCCGGCGTGCGGAACGAAAGCACACTCAGCACCGGCCCAAAGATCTCTTCGCGTGCGATCGTGTGTGACGGCTGCACGCCCGTAAAGAAGCACGGGCGGCACCAGAATCCCTTGCTCGGCATGCCGTGCTTGCTGCCGGTCGCGTCGGGCGATGGCGTGCCACTGAATCCCGGCATCCGCAGTTCGGCGCCTTCAGTCTGGCCCAGCTTCAGATAGTGCTCGATCCGCGTGAGCTGCTCCTTGCTGTTCACCGCGCCGACATCCGTGTTCTTGTCCATCGGGTCGCCAACGCGCAGCGACGCAAGCCGCAGTTCAAGCTTCTTGACCACCGTATCGAGGATCGATTCCTGCACAAACAGCCGCGACCCCGCGCAGCACACTTCGCCCTGATTGAAATAGATGCCGTTGATGATCCCTTCGACCGCCTGATCGATCGCGGCATCCTCAAAGATAATGTGGGGCGACTTCCCGCCCAGTTCGAGCGTGAGGCGTTTGAACTTGCCATCCGGCCGCGGATTCGCGACGCTCTTGGCAATGATCTTGCCCACTTCCGTGCTGCCCGTGAACGCGATCTTGTCAACATCCGGGTGCTCGACAATCGCGCGCCCAGTCACTCCGTCGCCCGTCACGATGTTCACGACGCCCGGCGGCAGCCCGCACTCTTCAAAGATTTCAGCAAGAACCAAAGCCGTAAGTGGCGTGGTCTCGGCCGGCTTCAGCACGACGGTGTTGCCGCACGCAAGCGCCGGCGCGATCTTCCACGCTGCCATCAGAAGCGGGAAATTCCATGGAATCACCTGGCCACAAACGCCGACAGGGCGAACACCTGGAGCGATCTCGGGTAGCCCGTTCTTCCCGGCTTTCAACTTCGCAGACTGCGCCGAAGTATGACCGTGGAAGACAAACCCAAGCTTGTCCGCCCACCCGGCGTTGTAGAAGAAGTGTGCCGCGACAAGCGGGATATCCACGTCGCGCGATTCTTTGATCGGCTTCCCGCTATCAAGCGTCTCGATGATCGCAAGCTCTCGCCCGCGCTCCTGAATCCGGCGCGCGATTCGAAAGATGAACTTGGCGCGTTCGGGCGCGGGAAGGCCCGCCCACTTCGGTAGCGCCGCCCGTGCCGCGGCAACCGCGCGGTTCACATCCGCCGGCGTTGCTTGCACGACTTCGCTGAGCGTCGATTCGTTCGCGGGGTTGATGGTGGCGAAGCGCTTCGCGCCCTTCGGCTCGGCGAACTTGCCATCGATGAAGAGGCCGTACGAAGACTTGATCGCGACCTTGGTCGTTTCAGGGGCGGGGGAGTAGTCCCATCCCGCTGGTGCCGCTGAAACGTCACGCGAAATGCGTGAGGTCGATGGCGCTTGCTGAACCGCAGCTCCGTTTGCGTCGCCGTTCTTGTTCATGAAGTCCCTTTCGCGATTCAAGCTTCGGTCACGTCGTAGTTTGCCCGGTACTTGCCGGAGTGGAGCCAGGAAATCTGGCGAAGTATGTCATTTGCGAGAGCGCTCGCCCCAAACCGCCAAAGCTCCGGCGTCAACCACCCGCCCGGATGAAGTTCATTCACACCCGCCAGCGCACCCAGCGTCTCCTTCACCATCACAAGATAGTGAAGCGACTGCTTCGCCGTGCGAATCCCGCCCGCGGGCTTCACACCCACCAGCTTCCCCGTTTCCAGATACCAATCACGCACCGCTTCCAGCATCACCAGCGTCACCGGCATCGTCGCGGCAGGCGTCACTTTTCCGGTGCTCGTCTTGATGAAGTCAAAGGAAGCTGCGGAATCAGTCCCATCGGTCCTGTTCAACTCATAGGTCCCATTCGAAGCAGCCCCATTCGACGATGCTCCATTGGAATTGTGAAGCTTCGAATAGATCGTGTCAGGTTCCAGCTCCCTCGTGGCCTCATCCATCGCACGAATCGCCAGATCACTCGCAAACCGCACATTGTCCAGCGTCTCAAGTTCGCCGGTTTCAAGAATGACCTTCAGCGAAATCGGGCGACTCTTGCCGCCGCCGTCGTGCCGGGCCGCCTTCACGCCTTCCTGCAGACACGTGCGTTTGACGGCGCGAATCTCTTCGGCCACCTCGTCATATCGCCCCGCAAGAAACGCCCCGCGGTTGATCACCATATCGATCTCATCCGCCCCATCATGAATCGCTCGGCGCGTGTCATCCAGCCTCACATCCAGCGGATACTGCCCGCTCGGAAATCCCGTCGCCACCGACGCGATCTTCACTCGCCCAAGCGCACCCATCGACTCCAGCGAATCGCGGCAGTGCTTCACCAGATTCGGATACACACAAACCGCCGCCACGCTCGGCAATCCCTCCGGCAAATCCACCTGACCCGCGCCGGGATTCACCGCCTTCGCGCACAGCGCACGCACCTTCTCCGGCGAGTCCTTCCCCTCCAGCGTCGTCAGATCCAGCATCGAAAGCGCGAGCTTCAGCCCCGCCAGCTTGCTCTTCGACTTGATCGATCGCTTCGTAAAGCTCGCCGCTCGTTCCGCGGCCATAACCGCATCGACTTTGGGCGACGGCGAGAAATCACGGCCAGCGGCTTTTGTGCCGGAATGCATGAAACAAGTTTATGCGCGAGAAGGGAGAGAACGCGAGGTGACGGAGTTTGCGGAAATCCGCAGATCCGGCCAGAGTCCCGATCTCGCCCAGGTCACGCAAGCGTTCGAAACCTTGCCGTACGAACCCGAGCAAAGCGAAGGGGCATTCAACCCGTAAAGGCCAGGAGATATCCGCCGTCGCGCGTACGCCAGTTCGAGAAGGCAAAGATCACGCATGCCCCTCGACCATCCATCTTCTACCGGCCGCATCGCGTGGAAGCAGTGGGGTGCCGATCTCGAGTCGGAATCCATCAAGCAGATGCACAACGCCTGCTCGCTTCCGGTCGCCGCCGCCGCGGCACTCATGCCCGATGCGCACGTCGGCTACGGCCTTCCGATCGGCGGCGTGCTCGCGACGCGGGGAGCGGTGATTCCGTATGCAGTCGGCGTCGATATCGCCTGCCGCGTGAAGCTGAGCGTGCTCGAACTCCCCGTGAGGGACCTGGAAACTGAACACGGCCGCAAGCGCTTGACCAAAGCAATCGAGGAGGAAACAAACTTCGGCGTCGGCGGCGAATTCCGCAAACGCCGCGAGCACGATGTGATGGATCGCGATTGGGCAGTTTCGCCCGTGACCAAACGACTGAAGGACAAGGCCGCCGCGCAGCTCGGCACCAGCGGCAGCGGAAACCACTTTGTCGAGTTCGGCATCTTCACGCTCGAATCCGAAGCGGAGGGCCTCGCACCCGGCACCTACCTCGCCCTCCTCAGCCACTCCGGCTCCCGCGGCACAGGCGCAGGAGTCTGTGATCACTATTCCAAACTTGCAATGAACTCGCGAGCCGATCTTCCCAAAGAGCTGGCCCGCCTCGCCTGGCTCGATCTCGATTCGCAGGAAGGCCGCGAGTACTGGGATGCGATGAACCTGATGGGCCACTACGCCTCCGCGAATCATGCGTTGATTCACAAGCACGTCGCGAAGAATCTCGGTGCGAAGGTGCTTGCTTCCTTCGAGAACCATCACAACTTCGCGTGGAAGGAAACGCACGATGTGGGGGGCGGTCGCGGGCCGGAGGAATTGATCGTGCACCGCAAGGGCGCAACGCCCGCGGGGCCGGGCGTTCTGGGATTCATTCCGGGCTCGATGGCCGCGCCCGGCTTTCTTGTGCGGGGGAAGGGCGGCGCGGGCTCGCTCAATTCATCGAGCCACGGCGCCGGTCGTGTGATGTCGCGGACCAAGGCTCGGCAGGCCTTTGCGTGGGGGAACGTGAAGAAAGAACTGCGAGAGAAGGGTGTGGAAGTCATCAGCGCGGGACTGGATGAAGTGCCGGGGGTGTATAAAGACATCTACGCCGTGATGGCGGCCCAGTCAGACCTCGTGGAGACTGTCGGAAAGTTTGACCCGAAGCTGGTGAAGATGGCGCCGGAGGGAGAGCGAGCGGAAGATTGAATCCATCGGCCCTTGGTTCTGCCGGTTACGGTCACCGAAGCATGCGGCGCGAAACTACTCGGCCACCGGGCCCGGAATTCCGTTTTCAATTTCAGATCCACTTGCTCGCCATTCGTCATATCCGCCTCGAAACAAACGGACGCCTTTGTACCGCATCGCCAGCATCCGCTTGGTGATTGCCCGGGATGATGTGCTGCGTGAATTCTGGCCGTAAAATTACGATGGTTTCAAATGCAGCTATCCGTTTGTCGACGCCCTTGCGGGGATCGACTTCGGAAAGACTCATATTGATTGCCGCAGGGATACGGCCTTCACGAAATTCGTCGGGTGAACGGGCATCAATGAGGAGGAGCGCATCGGGGTGCGTTGTCTCGGCGTCTCGCAAGCGTTGCAGTTCCACCAGCGAGATTGTGTCAATGTCATCGAGATGGCGCTGGTTCACGCATCCGGCAAGAGACACAGAGGTGAGCAGCAGGCCCCTGGTGATTCGGCACAGGCATTCCGACCACCGATTGAAACGCCCCATTTCATCCTTCCTGGAGGCGAGCCGATCGCACTATCGCCCTCGCCCTCTCGTCGTCGCGGTCTTCGCCGCCGGCAGGGGCTTACTCGGCCCCGTTTCGATCGGCAAGTTCGCGGCCTTCCACTCGTTTAGCCCACCAGCAAAGAACCGGATGTCCTTGTACTCCATCGCGAGCATGCGCTTCGCAACGGCGCGAGCGACCGGACTCGACGGATCTTCGCCATACACAATCGTCTCGCCAAACGAAGCGATCCGCGGGTCGCGCCCCTTTTCGCCATCAAATCGAGTCAGCAGCAAGTTGCGGGCGCCGGGAATGTGGCCTTCCTCAAACTCGGTCTGCGTGCGCGGATCAATCAGAAGCAGCGCAAGCGGCTTGCCCTCGGCGTCCTTGACCAGTTCCGAGACTTCCGCGAGCTTCACGTTCACGATGTCCGAATCGCGCGTGTCTTTCTCGCATCCGACTGCAAAGAGAAGGCAAGTGGCCAAGGCAGTAAAGAACGCCCTCGAAAGAGCGGACGGAACACGGCGCGAGTTCGGACGTAGCATGGGGGCACAGTACGCGTTACGGAGGCAATGCATGAATCACTCTCTGGTTGGGGCCTTGGCTGCAACGTCGAAGCTGGGGGTTTTGGGATTGGTCGCCGGGGCCGCCTTTTCCATGTTCGGTCTAACTGCTGAGCCGCAAGGCTCCGCGCCCGACACCAAAGATCGGCCGCACGTGAAGTTTCGCATCATCAGCGAGCACGCGGAACTGGTCCCTGGCACAACCGAGACTTTGGGCCTCGTCTTCACGATGGAGCCGCATTGGCACATCTACTACAAGGGTGCGCCAGGTGGAGGCAATCCGCCCGCGATCGAAGAAATCAAACTCCCCAAGGGCTACTCGCTCGGTGAAATTCAGTGGCCCGCGCCCAAACGCTACGTCGCGCCGGGCGACATCTATGACAGCGTCTACGAGGGCGAAGTGACGCTTTTAGTGCCGTTGACAGTTCCTGCGAATGCCAAGGCGAGTGATAAGCCGAGCATCGGTCTCAAACTCGGCTGGCTCGAGTGTTCCGACGTGTGTGTCTTTGGCAAGGGTGAGGATTCAAAGTCGCTGGCTCTTAAGACCGACGGCGGCAAGCCGGCTCGATCTGCCGACGCCCCGCTCATCGATAAATCGCGTGCGGCAATGCCCGCACCTTGGCCCGCCGACGGCGCCAAAGCAGAATTCCGTGACGGCGTACTTACCATCCAGGTGACTGGTGCGGAACGGCTCGAGTTCTACCCAGGCCAGGATTCGAGCGATGTGAAGGCACCCGCGGAGTCCACCGCTTCCAAATCCGAGAATTTGACTATCCGATTTGAGGGTGCGAACAAAGACCAACTGACTGCCGACGGAATCCTTGGCGTCTGGAGGCAGGGCGTTTCCGAGCCTGTCTACTACACCCTGAAAAAACGCTCATCCAATTGAGCGCGTCCAGTCCGGAACCACGCCGCCCGTCGAGGCGTCGAACAATAACGGTAACTGCCGGGATGGAGCCCGCGCGCGTGCGCCCGCGAACCTTTCCGGTCCGATATCGGTATCAGGGGATTGGAGCGGCATTTCGCCGCGTACGGACCCTGGCTCGCCGCGACACCCCAGCGCGACGGCCACTTCAGGAGAACGCCTCGATGAAAAGCTCGAAACTGTCGCTGATCGCTTTGGTTGCCGCGGCCGGCATCATTCTGCCCGCCGTTGCGATGAGCAGCCCGGATCAGAAAGACACCAAGCCCGCGACGACGACCACGACGACCGACAAGGACCATAAAGATCACAAGGACCACAAGGACTCAAAGGACAGCAAGACCGAAGCCGCCGCGAAGGTCGGAAGCATCGCTCCCGCATTCACGCTGACCGATACCGACGGCAAGACCGTGAATCTCAGCGACTTCACCGGCAAGGTGGTCGTGATTCAGTGGTTCAACCCCGGCTGCCCCTTCGTCAAGAAGCACTACGAGAACGGCGCGAACACGTTCAATGACCTGAACAAGAAGTACAGCGCTCAAGGCGTCGTCTTCGTCGCCATCAACTCCGGCGCTGCCGGCAAGGAAGGCGCGGGCAAGGACGCGAACGCTTCGGCCCGCAAGGACTGGAAGATCGAATACCCCGTCCTGCTCGATGAATCGGGCAAGGTCGGCAAGCTCTACGGTGCGAAGCACACGCCCGAGATGTTCATTGTCAACAAGGACGGCACGCTCGCCTATCACGGCGCGATCGATGATGAGCCGGGCAAGAACGTCGGCAAGACCAACTACGTCGCCAAGGCGCTCGACGAGATCCTCGCCGGCAAGAAGGTGACCACGGCGGAAACCAAGCCCTACGGCTGCACCGTCAAGTACGGAAGCTGATCATCCGTTCTCCTGAAAAGCCTCTGTAAACGTCACGCGGGCCCCGGATTCCGGGGCCCGCGTGCTTTTTTGCGAACACCCGGACCGGCCGGTCGTCGATAGGATGAGACGGAGAAACTCATGCCCGATATCTCGGGGTTGCTCGGTACTGTGACGGACTTCGCGCTGGTGGTGATCGGCTTTGGCCTGATCATCTTCGTGCACGAACTTGGCCACTTTTTGGCGGCACGCTGGGCGGGAATCCGCGTGCTGGCGTTCGCGCTCGGCTTCGGCCCCGCCGCGCTCTCATACCGAAAGGGACTCGGGCTTCGCAAAGGAAGCAGCGAGCAGGAATATCTGGATCGATTGCGCGCGGTTGGAACGCCTGCCGCGGGTTCTACAGGTGGTGCGCTCGGTGCCCTCGCGATCTCGCCGACGGAATACCGACTGAACTGGCTCCCTTTCGGCGGCTACGTCAAGATGCTTGGTCAGGAAGACCTGAACCCGGATGCAGTCAGCGATGCGCCGGATAGTTTCCAGCGCTGCGCGCCCTGGAAGAAGATGATCGTGATCAGCGCGGGCGTGACGATGAACATCATCACGGCCGTGCTGCTGTTCATCGTTGTGTTTCGCGTCGGCCTGCCGACCGAGCCTCCTGTAATTGGTGGCGTTGCACCCGGCCTGCCCGCCGCAGCCGCCGTCGCGACAAACGCCAAGGCTCTCCACATCGAGCAAATCGGGCTCAAGCCCGGCGACGAAGTCCTCAGCGTCGATGGACGCACAGCGGATCAGTTCAGCGACATCATCATGGCCGCGGCAATGGCGTCGCGAAGCGCGCCCGTCGAGATGGAAGTCCGGCGTCCGGGCGTGACGGAAACGCTGAAGTTTGCGGTCACCCCCGAAGCTGATTCCGGCTCCAGATTGCTGGCTCTTGGAATCGAGCCGGCGCGATCCCTCCAAATTGCAGAACCTCGCTCGAGTCGCGCTCGAGAGCAGTTCAAGGAGCAGCTCGCCAAAATCGGCTTCGCCGGTGTCGAACCCGGGATGAAGCTCGTCTCGATCAACGGCAAGACCGACATCAAATATCTGTTTGAGTTGACCAGGGCAGCACGCGACTCGCAGGGCAAGCCGCTCGAACTGGTTTTCCAGAATGCCGCGGGCAAGACCGTGACCATTTCCGCGAAGCCCGAACCCCAGTTCCAGATGAACGAGTTCGATCTGCCCGGCGGCGCGATCAGCGTCCAGCCGAATGTGCTCGGATTGACATCGCTTGTCGGGGTCGGCGATGCACGGGATGCCGAGGCGCAGGGCCTGAAAGATGGCGATGTCTTTGTCCGCCTGGGAACCGTCGAGTATCCAAGTTTCGAAGCGGGATTGCGTGAGATCCGCAGCAACGCCGGTCGCAAGATCGAAGCGATCGTCCTCCGCACCGAAGGAAGTACCACAAAAGAAGTGCCTCTGACGCTCGCTGTCTCCCGGGCCGGAACAGTCGGCTTCGAAGCATCTCCGATGCAGAAAAATTCATCGCTGCTCGGCGTTCCGGTCGCCCGCGAAGTCATCGAAGCCGCGAAGCCCGATTCGGGCGCGATGGCAAAAACAAGAGAAACTCCTGCCGCCTTGGCACACGTGCGCCCCGGCTCGCGGGTAATCAGCATCGCCGGGCGGGAAGTGAAGAGCTTCGCCGACATTCGTTCCGAGTTTCAGCGAGCCGCGGCAGGCGCTTCTGCCAAAGGCGTCGACGTCGAGATGATCGTGCGAGCACCCGCCCTCGCCGGCGAGACGCCCGAAACCGGCCCCGCGGAAAAAGTGACGCTCCGGCTTGCAGCCGCGGATGTCGAAGCGCTGAACGCACTGAAATGGATCGGCCCGCCGATCGCCGGCGCATTTGACCCCGCTCAGATTCTGCGCCGGAGCACCGGACCGTGGAACGCCGTCACGCTTGGGCTTTCCGAGACCAAGCGAATGGTGTTCCAGGTCTATCTCACCTTCGGACGCCTCTTTGAAGGCACGCTGAAAGTGACGCACCTGCAAGGTCCCGTCGGAATCGCGCACGTCGGCACGCTGCTCGCGGATCGAGGCATGATCTGGCTGCTCTTCTTCTTCGCCATGGTCAGCGTGAACCTCGCGGTCGTGAACTTCCTGCCTTTGCCGATCGTCGATGGAGGTCAGTTCCTGTTCATTCTCTATGAGCAGATCTTCAAGCGGCCCGTTCCCGTGGGGTTCCAGAACGCCGTGACGATGGCCGGGCTGATCCTGATCGGATCGATGTTCCTGATCGTGACATTCAACGACATCACGAACCTCTTCCGGTCGTTCTGAGCATGCCCGGCTTCCTGCTGCTCATGACAATCGGCCTCGCGCTTTATGCGGGGTTTCTCGTCGTCTCCACGCTCTTGACGTTGCAGTATCCGCATCGGCGTACGTACGCGTGGGCGGTCTCGCGCCGCCTACCCGGCGAACCGAACGAACTCACACCCGCGCTCCCGTTTCGCCGGTTTGAGTTCACATCACGTGGCAAGCAACTCATCGCCTGGGACATCGAAGGACTCAATTCTGCTGGTCCATTGCTGATTCTGACGCACGGCTGGTCCGACTCGAAGGTCGGCGCGTTGTCTCGCATTCAGGCACTCGCGCCCATGTGCTCGCGCCTGATCGCGTGGGATTTGCCCGGCCACGGCGAATCCATGGGCGTATGCGAGATGGGCCTGCGCGAAAGCGAAGACCTGCTGAAGCTCCTCGAATCGATCGAAGCAAAGAACGAAACCCCGGTTGTGCTGATGGGCTGGTCGCTCGGCGCGGGCGTTTCACTCGTTGCCGCGGCAAGTTCAGCAATCGCCGGCGTCATCGCCGAAGCGCCCTATCGATTAGCCGCAACTCCCGCAATGAACGTTATGCGAGCTCGAGGCAGTCCCTGGCGCATGAACCTGCCCGCGGCACTCTGGCTTGTGCGTAAGCGAGCAAAGGTGGGGGAAGCAGATTGGCGGGCATTTGATCGTGTCGAGCGAGCGAAAACCGTGCATTGTCCACTGCTGGTGCTGCACGGAAGCAACGACATCGTGTGCCCCGGCGCAGACGCGAGCGCGATCGCATCGGTCGCTCCGAATGCGAAACTGATCGAGATTTCCGGTGCACGCCACAATGACATGTGGATCAATGAAACCACCCGCGATCAGGCGACGCGGGTGGTCAAGGCATTCCTGGATGATCTCAATCAGGCGATCGGCATCGGCCGATCGTCATGAGGTTTCTTAGGCGGAATGAGCAGCGAAGCAATCACGCCGCTCGCAAGCACCAGCACGATCACTCCCAGCGAAACCACCGTCGGGAAGTGGATGTGCCAGTAAAGCAGAATCATCTTGACCCCGATGAACGCGAGCACCACCGCGAGGCTGACCTTGATGAAACGGAACTTGTCCATCATCGCGGCAAGCGCAAAGTAGAGCGACCGCAACCCGAGAATAGCGAATACGTTGGACGTAAATACCAGGAACGGATCCTGCGTGATCGCGAAAATCGCGGGAATCGAGTCCACGGCGAAGACCACGTCGGTGCCCTCGACAATGAGCAGCACGAGAAACAGCGGCGTCATCCACAGCCGATTGTCCTTCCGGATGAAGAACTTCTGCCCTTCGATTTCCGGGTGAAACGGAAACAGCCGCCGCGCGAGTTTGTAAACAAAGCCCTCTTCCGGCGTGGAGGCGTGATCGTCATTCCGCACCAGCTTGATAGCTGTAAAGATGAGGAACGCACCGAACACGTAGAGAATCCATTGGAATTGCGAGATCAGAACCGCCCCGAGCGCGATCATGATGCCGCGCATGATGAGCGCGCCGAGAATGCCCCAGAAAAGCACACGGTGCTGATACACCTTCGGAATCCCGAAGTGCGCAAAGATGATCGCGATCACGAAAATGTTGTCGAGACTCAGGCTGTATTCGATCAGCCAGCCCGACAAAAACTCCAGCGTCGCCTGCCACGCAACTTTCCGATCCGGCGCATTGAGCGCCTCCTGCGCCTCGGCCCACGCGTGCTTTGCATCTTCGATGTCGTCTTTCGACGCATCCGCCGCTGGCACCGGCAATTCCGGAATCGGCGCGCCGATCTTTAAATCAGGCAGATCCGCCCGCTGCGTAATCTGATGCGCATTCCTCTCGCGCGTCGCATTTCCGATCCCGAGCGAATTGTGCTCGTACATCTGAAACACAACAAAGCTGAACGCGAGCGCGAGCACCACGCACACGCCCGTCCAAAAAACCGCCGCCTTGATACTGATCTCGTGCGGCTTGCGATTGACCACAAACAGATCAAGCGCGAGCATGATCAGCACGAAAACGAGGAATCCTGAATAGAGCCAGATCATGGTCGCTCCGAAAGACGCACACATCCTGCCGAAAAGGATCACTCCCTCGCGGCGGTGTCGGTCTTGCTCGGAGCGTAATCAGTTACGCTTTCGGGGGCCGGGCGGATTCGAACGAACCCGCCGTGTTGACGGCCTTCCGATCGGGATGTCTCCCCGATGGCTACTCCCCAACAACTGCGGGCGATGGTAGCCGGGTCGATTCGTGGTAGCGCTAGTCGACTTCCGAGGCGGAGTCGTCGTCGGAAATCTCCGGAATGTCGGCGCCGGGCAAGTGATCCGTGGTAGCGCTGCCGGAAGGTCCGCCCAGAGCCTCCATCGGCTCGTCCGGGAGCTCATCCCCCATGTCGTCCGGCATCTCGGTGTCGTCCGCGCTGAACTGCTCGACGCGGGTGAGCATCTGTTCACGGTCGATGACGTGCGAAGCCGAATCCATTTCGCCCCGCACTTCCTTGTAGACGCTTCCGTCGACAAAGCCTTGCAGTTTTCGCGCGCGAACCGGATGCTGCAATTTGCGGATTGCTTTTGCTTCAACCTGACGCACGCGTTCGCGCGTTACCTTGAAGATGCGTCCTACTTCTTCCAGTGTGTACGTGTATCCGTCGCCGATGCCGTAACGCAACTTAATGATTTCGCGCTCACGATACGTCAGTGTTTTCAGCACGACTTCGATTCGTGCCTTGAGCATGTCGTGTGCCGCGGCATCCGAAGGTGCGCTTTGACGTTCGTCTTCGATGAAATCGCCGAAGAAGCTGTCTTCGCTCTCGCCGACGGGCTTATCAAGACTGACCGGATGGCGGCTGATCTTGATCACGCGGCGGACTTCGGTCGCGCTGATGCCGAGTTTGTCGCTCAATTCTTCGATCGTCGGTTCGCGGCCCGATTCCTGCAGAGCCATCTTCTGGATGTTCCGCAGCTTGGTCATCGTTTCGATCATGTGCACCGGAATACGAATCGTGCGTGCATGATCGGCGATCGCGCGGGTGATGGCCTGGCGGATCCACCAGGTCGCGTACGTGCTGAATTTGTATCCGCGCTTGTATTCGTACTTGTCGACCGCGCGCATCAGGCCGGTGTTGCCTTCCTGAATGATGTCGAGGAAGGGGAGGCCACGGTTGCGGTACTTTTTGGCGATCGAGACGACGAGGCGGAGGTTGCCTCCCGAAAGATCGCGCTTGGCCTGCTCGTACTCCCAGAAAACCGTCTTGATCGCGCGGACGCGGCGGGTGAGTTCACTGGGTTCTTCGCGGACGAGCGAACGCAGGCCCTCGAGCTCTTCCTTGATAACGGCGACGTCATCGGGCTCGAATTTCTTCGGATGCTTGGCTGCGAGACGCAGATCGGCCTCGAGCTCGTGCATCTTGTTCGCGATCGAACGGAGCTTGCGCGAAAGCGGGATGATGCGGCCCGTGCGGAGGCTGAGTTCTTCAGTGAGCGCGGCCATGCGGCGGCGACGCATCGCAAGACGCGAGCGGAGCTGCTTGGTCGAATCCGCGTCCCCGGTCTTCTTTGCCTGATGCAGAAGTTCCCAGTCGGAACGATTCAGTTCCAGAAGCTTCTCGATCGTGCGCAGGTTGAACGGGATGCGCTTGGCGATCTTCTCTTTGGCGTTCGTCTCCGCCGTACTGATCCGCATCGTCCGGTCAAAGGGCAGGTCGCCCGTGTGGACGAGCTTAAGCGTTTCAACGGCCTGATGCACGACGTAATCGCTCTCGAGACAGCGACGCCGGAAAATCATGCGGGTCGTTTCGATCTTCTTGGCGAGACGGATTTCTTCTTCGCGGGTGAGCAGCGGGATCGTGCCCATCTGCGAGAGATACATCCGCACCGGATCGTCGATGCGCTTGGCGCCGAGTTCAAAGGGAACCGGCTCATCCCAGTCGCGTGCATCATCGTCTGCTGCGGAGTCTTCTTCCTCGGCGGGCGTTTCGGCATCGGGCTTTGCGAGCGCCTGCGAAGCGGCAGCGCTCGGCGGCAATGGCGTATCGGTCACATTGAGTTTCTGGCGGAGCTGGGCGGATTCGGCCTCGCGCTCGCCGCCGGCAACGGTCATCGCGCGAAAGAGCTTGGGGAGCACGCCCGGCTTCTCTTCGGCTTTCTGTGCGCGGAAGCGACGAGCCTTGAACTCGAGCTCGTCCACGAGTTCGATGCCGAGGCGATCAATCAACACCAGCAGCTCGTCGAGGCGTTCGGGGTCGACCATTTCATCGGGGAGCGTGTTGTTCAGTTCTTCGTAACTGAGCCAGCCGCGCTTTCGCCCGAGTTCGATGAGTTCTGACAACGCAGGATTGAGTTCAGCGATCACGCGGCCATTGCTCCGAAGCGGGAAGTGAGAAATCGGGATACTGAAAAACTGGACCGGAGCAAGGGTATCAGCGTCCGTTGGCCTTCGGGTACACCTTCAGGTCGGCACCGAGTCGCTGGCTTCGGCCTGCCGCCTGGGCGATTCGCGCGAGCAGGGCTTCGGTATCGGAACCGGGCGCGAGTGGGGCGGTGCGTTCGGATTCGAGGTGCGCGAGGCGAAGACATTCGGACCAGTGACGCCTCAGGCGATCGGGGTCGCTGGTGGTCTCACGATCGGTTCGGGCTTGCAGAATCGTGGCGGCGGACTGGGCTTCGGTGGTGCTGAGCATCGGGAGGAGCGCGCCGAAATCGGGTGCGCTGGTGCCCAATGCTCCGAGCACGGCGGATGCGAGTTCCTGAAGTTCAGGGGAATCGAAGCGGTCTGGTGCGAGGATGCCTCGTGTGCTTTGGTCGAGTGTTGCGAGAAGTGACGGATCGCAGAGTGCGCATCCGAGCAGAGCCTCGATCGTCCGAAGCGGGCCGTTTGCCAATCGCGCGATCGCGGTGGGCTGAGGTGTTTGAGTCGCGCTTGATCCTGCCGCGCCCTCGGGACGTTTTCTTGCGCCGCGCGCCACGGGGATGGCCCGCGCGATTGTTTCTTCCCCGATGTCGGCGAGGCGAGCGAGTTCGCGAATGATCATGCGGCGGCGGACGGGCTCAACTTCGCTCAGGCCAAGGTCGGCAAGACGGGTCACTTCCTCTTCAACAGCGCGGCTGCGGACGGCGATGCCGCCGCCTTCCACGCTGCGTGCAACTCGCGCAAAGCGGTAACGCAAAACATCAACGCCAGCGGCGATTGCTTTTTGCAGGATTTCGAGCCCACCCTCGCGCTTCAGGAGTTCATCGGGGTCTTTCGCGTCTGTCACTTTGTCGAGTGTCGCGACGACGACGTCGAGGGGTTCTGCAAAGAAGATTTCGGCGGCGCGGTCGGCTGCTCGCTGTCCTGCATCATCGCCATCGAAGAGAAGTACAACACGATCGCAAAGCCGTCGCAGAATCACCGCGTGTTCGCGCGTCAAAGCGGTGCCGAGTGTCGCGACGACGTTTTCAAGCCCGGCCTGATGACACGCGATCGTGTCGGTGTAGCCCTCGGTGATGACCGCGGTTCGCTGCACCTGAATTGCGCGGGAAGCCTGAGCGAGACCAAAGAGCGTGGCCGACTTGTTGAAGACGCGGGTTTCTGGGCTGTTCAGATATTTTGGTTCGTCTTCTTCATCGATCTTCCGGCCACCGAAGGCGATGCTTCGTCCGATCATGTCCGAGATCGGAAACATGAGGCGGTTGCGGAAGGTGTCGTACATGTGCCCGGTTTCGACCTTGGTCCGGAGCAGCCCGGCTTCGGTGAATGCTCGCGGGTCGAGCTGCTTGCTGCGAATCGTCAGCATCAACCCGTCGAAGCGATCGGGGGAAGCGCCGATGCCGAACTTCTCGACCATTGCCGGAGAGATGCCTCTTTTTTCAACGATCGCGCGTGCCGCGCGTCCGTGTTCGGCGTGGTTGTAGATCGCTTTGAAAAACTCTGCCGCGACGGCGTTGGCTTCGTGAATTTGCGGACGGGAAATTCCCTCCTGTCCCGGCTCGACCGCTTCGCGGCGGCGGGGCTTGAGTTCAATTCCGGCCCGCTGTGCGAGAAACTCGAGCGCTTCGCGGAACTCCATCTTGTGGAACTTGCGGACGAACGAAAAAACGTCCCCGCCGGTGCCGCAGACGAAGCAGTGGAAGATCTGCTTATGCGGAATGACGGCCATGGACGGGTTGTGGTCGTCGTGGAAGGGGCAGAGTCCCGCGTACTCGCGGCCCTTGGGCTTGAGTGCCACAACTTCGCCGATGATCCGAACAATGTCGCTCGCGTCTTTGACGCGTTGCTTGTCTCCATCGTCCTGCCAGATCGTGTTCGACATCTTCGGGCGATTCTTGTCCGGCGAGCGACGACCTCGCCGACTCGATCACTCGGATTGCCGCGGGACTTGCAGAATCTTGCGGAAACCCGGGAACTTCGAGTGGCCAAATGGCTGAAAGGAGATATGTTAGTTATGACGCATTAGCTGTCGCGCGTGGGTGGCGAACGGGAGCTTCGTGATGACGCGCCGACCGGCTGTTCTGTCTATCACTCTCGCTGCGGGACTTTGTTTTGTGCCCTGCTCTTTGGCGATCGTGACATCAGGGCCGACACTCGACGGCGGCATGAACATCAATCAAAAGATCGGTGCCGACGCCTTTTATCTGGCCGGCTATACAGGCTCGCGTTCGATCGTCGTAAACATTGAAGCGGGGAACGCGTGGAACGGTCACGAGTCTTTGGAGCACGTTCAGACCTTTTTGCAACACCCGGATGCTGGGACTTTTGCGGGCGGTCAACTTGGCCAGTCCGACTTTCACGCCACGTGGGTCGCTTCCGCACTCGCCGGCCGACCAGGCGGTGCTTCACCCGGCGAGCGGCAACGCGGGCTCGCGTTTGGCGCGACTCTGTGGTCCGGCGCGATCGCCGGGTCCTTTGTGTCTGGCACGACCAACTTCAACATCACCAACAACGCGCACTTTCGCAATCCGTATCGCCGCGCGATGATCAGCGGCGCCGACGATTCTGGCAACGGCCCGACGGCCGACGTCGTGAACAGCGCGTGGCTCACAGGTTCCATCAACTCCGGTAACGACTACTTCACGCTGTACCTCGACGCGGCGGCAAAGGCTTCAGGCAAAACCATCGTTCTCCCGGCGGGAAATCGCGGGCCGGCGAACGGAATCAGTTCCCCCGCATCCGGATTCAATTCAATTTGTGCGGGTGCACTTGGAAGCAATGGCTTGCAGTTCGATCAAGTCGCGAATTTTTCCAGCCGCGGCAGCGTGAGCTTTCAGAATCCGGCAACCGGTGCTATTCCGGGTACCCGCGCACGCGTAGACATCCTCGCGCCCGGCGACGATCTGAAGCTGGCCTATTACGGCGGATCGACGGGAGGCAATGCGGGGCTACCCGACCCGACGGGCGGCGCGAACAACCACTACGCCGATTTTCGCCAGGGAACCGAGTTCGCTTCGGCCATCGTTGCGGGCGCCGCGGCACTCATTGTTGATTACGCCAAAGACAAGTACAGCGCGAATGCGAAATCGTGGGATGCCCGCGTGGTGAAAGCCGTGCTCCTCAATAGCGCCGACAAGATCGCCGGATGGAGCAACAACATGTTGCCCGGCGCGGGAGGCGTGACACTTACGACGCAGGCGCTGGATCTGACCAGGGGTGCGGGTGCTCTGAACCTGAATCGCGCATTCGAGCAATTTCGTGCCGGCGCGGATCGAACGAACGGAACGGGTGTTGGCGGCGCTCCGGGGACGGGCGGCGCCGTCAAGGCAGTCGGCTGGGACTACGGCAACGTGACGTCCACGGCTGCGCGAAACTACATCATCGATCAGACTCTGCTCGGAGGAACAACGCTGACGGTGACGCTGAACTGGTTCGCCAATCGCACAGCGGGCTTTGGCGATGGCGATACAAGTACGTTTGACGCGTCGTTTGTGAATCTCGATCTGGAGGTCTGGCGCGTCGTCGGCGGCGTCATGACAGCGATGGTGTCAACATCGAAAACATCGTTCAGCAACACCGAACATCTTCATTTGCTTCTGGGCGCCGACGGCGATTACGCGATCCGGGTGAAATGGACCGGGTTTTTGTACAACCGAGTTGGGGATCCGAGCAATATCGACTACGGGCTCGCGTGGTACGCAACCGCCGTTCCCGCTCCCGGCGTGACTCTGAGTTTCATGGCCGGACTCGCGACATTGGCATGTTCCCGTCGCCGACGCTAAGAATCCCGTTCCATGACGCGTGATTCGCGAATCCGAATTCAGGTTCAATACAAAGGCCACGTGCAGGGCGTGGGTTTTCGCTTCACCTGCTCCTGGATCGCCTCGTCTCATCCGGTGACGGGATGGGTTCGTAACGAGCAGGACGGGAGCGTGATGCTCGAAGCCCAAGGGACGCCGGAAGCGGTCGAAGCATTTCTCAAGGCCGTGGCGGATCAGATGGAGTCGAAGATTTCGGCGATGGATCGGCTTGCACTCCCCGTGATTCCGGATGAGACGGAGTTCGCCGTCGTGCGGTAGGTGTACGCTTGGCCCCGAACGCCAAGAGCGGCTTTCAGCTTCATTCCCGCCACTCCGGATCACCATGCTTTTCCTTTTCGACATCGACGGCACTTTGCTCAGCACGGTTGGCGCGGGAATGCGCTGCATGGAAGCCGCCGGGAAGGAAGTCTTCGGCGAAGGTTGTCACACGGGAGGCGTCCAATTCGCCGGGCGGCTCGATCCGCTCATTATGCGGGAGATGCTGGCCAATGCCGGGCTGCCTCCCACGCGGGAAAACATCGCGGCGTTCCGTGCCGCGTATGAACGCCGGATGCACGAGACCTTCAAAACACCGGGTCTTGGCCGGGCGATGCCGGGCGTGCACGAACTGCTGAAGCGGCTGGACAAAGAAGATGGCCTCACGATGGGCCTGCTTACCGGCAACTTCGAGCCCACCGGCCTGCTCAAGGTCCGCTCCTGCGGCATCGACACCGCGAGATTTCAAGTCTCCGCCTGGGGCGACGACTCGCCCCACGACCCACCCGAGCGAAATCATCTGCCGCCGGTGGCCGTCGAGCGGTACCGGAAGAAGATGGGACGCGATCCCTCGCGAGTCGTGATCATCGGTGATACTCCGTACGACGTTGCCTGTGCGAAGGCGCACGGGCATGTGGCGGTGGGAGTGGGGACGGGCAAGTTCAGCCCCGAGTCGCTCCTTAAGAGCGGGGCCGACCATGCGTTCGCCGACCTTTCCGAAACCGTGAGGGTCGCGGAATGTCTGCTCTCGGCGTGAGTTGAACCTGTCGTTTGTACAACCCATCCAACCTTCTTGGCGTTTGCCCGGACGGTCGCTAGCATTCTGTAGAGTCGAGTGAGTTCCGTCGTTGCCGGAGGTTGTTGCCGGAGGTCTTTGCCTCGGGGCAGCAAGGCCAAGCCCAAGGAGCGGGTGACGAAATGAGTGACAGCTTTCGGGCCCTTTGCACGGACTACTACATCAACCAGAAGCTTTCGGTGAAGATGGATCTTCCCCGTGGACGCGACACGGTGCTGGATCTCTTCGAGCGGGTGCGGAAGCAGTTTCCGACGATGACTTCGTTCCGGCGTTACCGCGAAGAACTCGCGCTTGAGTCTCCGCAGGGCGATGGCACGCACCGCTGGATCGCGGTGCGGTCGAACAACATCCGCTCGGGCGTGGTCAATCCGGTCGAACCTGCGGACAGCTACAGCCTGCACAAGCACATTCTGGAAGCGGCGCCGTTCTTCCTGAACATCAGCCCGCTCGATGTGGATTATGTGGAGCTGCTCTACGGCTTTGATCTTGCCGCGGGTGGGAATCACGATGCGATCGTGTACGAAGCGCTGCTTCCCGGTTCACCCCTCGCGCAGCTTGCTGAAATTCCTGGCGGCGTGCCGGTCGATTGCCAACCTCTGCTTGGTTTGCGGCTTGCGGGGCGCGAGGACACCGAGGTGTATTTCGAAGTGAAGACGCGCGCGGGAACGAGCACCGGCTTCCGCGATGCCGATGCGCCGCCGGAGCCGATCAGCGTCTATTTGACGCTGCGTCGTTTCGGGTCGATCGCGGACATCAAGGAACTGTCTGAGATCCTGTCGAATCTGAGCCAGCTTGGTGAAGAGCTGGTCGAATCGCGCGTCGTTCCGACGTTGCTCGTGCCGATCCGCGATGCGATCGCGTCGGGAAGCTGAAGACTCTGACACCGGTCTGACCGGCAATGATTCCGTGTGCTGCTGGCTTCGGCGAATATCGACATTCTCTTCTGGGTTGCCATCCTGCTTGGCGCGGTCATCAGTGGCTCGCTGTTGATTCTGTCGCTCCGCAAGAAGGTGTTTGCCTCACCCGAGGTTGAAAACGATCCGAGCACGCTGATGGAACAGATGCGACGGATGGAGAAGCGGGGCGAGATCTCGAGCGAAGAGTTTGATCGCGTGCGCAGGAAACTTGTCGAAAGGGCGGTGAACGAAAAGCACCCTGAGCATGACCGATAAGAACCCCTAGCTACGAAAAACGAATCCTGGGAAGGTGTGAATAAGTACACCCGGACGCGCGGCAATGGCCCGCGAGGCCATACGAGTGACGTCTATTCGGGCGCGTACGCATTTCGTTCATGCTCTTCCCCCATCTTGGTGAGGAACTGCGCCGAGTTGGCCGATAGACTCCCGATTGAGGCGCATACCCGCGCCTTGTTTCGTGTTCGGATGAGAGTGAAGCTATGGCCAAAGGCAAAAACGACGACCCCAACGCTCCAGCGGGAGCCCCCGGACGCGATGACTCGAACTTTCGTGGCCGCAAGGTCACGACGTGTTCGTTCTGCGGCAAGACGAGCCGCGATGTCGGCCCGATGGTGGAGGGTCCGAGCGAGGTCTACATCTGCTCGCATTGCACCGAGCTCTGCCAGAACATTTTCCGGCAGGAACGCCGGCGCGTCAGCACGGTGACGACGGCTCTTCGCGAAGTGCCTGCACCGCGCGAGATCAAGGACTATCTGGATCAGTATGTGATCGGCCAGGACCAGGGCAAGAAGGCCTTGTCCGTCGCTGTGCACAACCACTACAAGCGGCTGCTCCACATCGAGAGCGCTGAGGCGGGCTCGGTCGAGCTTGATAAGAGCAACATCCTCATGATCGGGCCCACGGGCTCGGGCAAGACGCTGCTCGCCAAGACGCTCGCACGCATGCTCAAGGTTCCGTTCGCCATCGGCGACGCGACCACGCTCACCGAAGCGGGCTATGTGGGTGAAGACGTTGAGAACCTTTTGTTGAAGCTGCTCCAGGCTGCCGACTTCGATCTCGAAGCGGCACAGCGCGGCATCATCTACATCGACGAGATCGACAAGATCGGCAAGACCTCGAACAACGTCAGCATCACGCGTGACGTCTCGGGCGAAGGCGTGCAGCAGAGCCTCCTCAAGATGCTCGAAGGCACGACCAGCAACGTACCGCCCCAGGGTGGACGCAAGCACCCCGAGCAGCAATACATCCAGATGGACACGACCAACGTGCTCTTCATCTGCGGCGGTACGTTCGTGGGTCTCGAAGAAATCATCCGTCGGCGCCTTGGCACCACGCGGATCGGCTTCAATGTTGAGAGCGATCGCAAGAGCTCCGAAAAGGAATCGGCGTCGCGCGTGCTCGCACAGGTGACGGCCGACGACATGATCGAATACGGCATGATCCCCGAATTCGTGGGTCGCTTGCCGGTGCTCGCTCCGCTCATGCCGCTCTCGGTTGATGCCCTCATCAACATTCTGACCGAGCCCAAGAACGCGATCGTGCGCCAGTATCAGCACCTGTTCGGCCTGGAAGGCGCCAAGCTGACGTTCACCGACGGTGCGCTGCGTGCCCTCGCTGAGAAGGCCGTCAAGCGTGACACGGGAGCTCGTGCTCTCCGCGCCGTGATGGAAGAACTGATGATCGACCTGATGTATCAGTTGCCGGACCTCGACAACACGGGTGCCGAATACATCATCGACGAGAAGGCGGTCACTTCGAAGCGCATGCTTACCGACCTGCGTCTCCGCAAGGAATCAGCCTGAGCGACGGTCGAACGTTGAGACCAAAACACAAAGCCCACGGATTGGATCCGCGGGCTTTTTCGTTGGCAATGTGCTGTGAAATCAGTTCAGTTCGACGCAGACCCAACCAGCTTCATTCTCCGCCGTCCCGGCGGGAGCAGTGAGTAGGTGGAGTTTCAGGTCGCTGTCGCCGAGCCGGCGGACGCTCTTGGGGGCATCGGTCATCAGGTGGCAGACGGCCGATGCGGTTCGCAGACGGGGGTGTGCCATGGTCATGAGCGATGCGTGTGCCTCGGCCCATGACTTGGCGGTCGTGAGGGCCCCGAGCGTCATGCCGGGGTCGTTCGCGGCACGTGCGATCAGGTGCAGACGCCCTTCGGGATCGACCGCGAGTTCGACCTCGGGGGCGTAAGGGCATTTGGATGCGAGCGATTCGAGGGTTTCAAGGTGGCGTGCGAGGCCATGGGATTCGGGAGTGGTCTTGGAGGCGGCCGCGCGGCTGGGTGCGAACACCGGAGCGGGACGCGTCTCGATTCGAGGCTGCGCGGGCACGGGCTGAGAGTGCTGGCTGGTGAACGCTGGCGCTTCCAAGGCGGATTCCTTCGCCAGCGGCGCGATCTCCACCATTGGTTCCGCCGTCACCGACTCGTGCAACTCTTCGAAGCCATGATCGAGTGGCTCGACTTCCAATTCCGGTTGGGCAGCAGCTGGCTTTGGGGCCTCGGTCGGCGCAGGTCCGCCCCGCAGAAGCGAGATCAGATCGGCGTGGCCGGCGTTCGGGCGGCCTCGGTAGACGTTGACCGATGAACCCGGCGTGATCTTCGCGCTGCAGGCTTCGCTGGTGACGCGAGACTTCAGAAACTTCTCGGCGGCCTTCGAGAGCTTGCCGGCGGCTTCTTCCGCACGCGCTGGGTTCGAGCCCATGACCGCGACGTGCAGACGGGGTGTGCCTTCGCCGGGTTCGAGCGTCTTGATCACGCGATAGCAGCCAACCACTGCGGCTTCATCCGCGCCGGTCAGGACCGTGACGCGATCGGCGATTCGGATGCTGGAGGCTGCGTCTGCGGCGGTGGCGCGATCCGCGCTCTCATCGAGTCGGATGATCCACCGGCCGGTTCGCTGTGCAACGTAGCGAACGGCTTCCGCGATGCTCGGCATCGGGCCGCTCTGGGGCGGGACTTCGCTGGGAGGCAGTGTCAGATCAACGGTTGCTTCGCCCCCGCTGAGGCGAATGAGGCCGACAGGTGCACCCGAGTGCTGGGCGACGTGCTTGGCGTATTGCAGGACCCACGCCGATCCAAGGACCGGCAAGTGGCCGACGAGGAGCAGCTCGACTTCGGTGGGCTGCGTCGATCGCGAGGGAGTCGGCCTTGCCGGCATCGCGATGACCTGATTCTGCGGATTCGGACGCGTCTCGGTTCGGGACTGCGGCTTGGGCTCTGTCAAGAACGGCTCATTCGCATCGGACGGCTTTATGAGTCCATTCGGCCCGATCTTCGCCACCGTCGGGCCGTCATTCAGAAACAGGTCCGCCAGCACGTCGGCGTCTTCAAAGGGATAGCCGAGTTCAATTCGTCCATGGGCAACTGGGCCGCCCTCATCGGTTGTTCCGGGCGCAGCGGGGTCATCGCGCATCGCGGCACGAAACGCGATCGAGTCGGGCGAATCCCCGTCGGGATGCAAATGGTCACGTCCGTCCACGCTGCGATCCTCTCTGAGGGCCTCTCTCAGGCCGCGCCCTGACGCTCGAGCACCATGTCCATGCGTGCCGCGACAGCTCCCTGCACCGAAATCACGCTGTTCAATTCGCCAAACGGATTTAGTTCCGCGTTCGAGTTGTGGGTGTCGGCGGTCCAGTTTCCATCGACGACCAGGCGGTACTGGTGCGTGCCCGCTTCGATCGGAACGCACAGCTCCAGCACGCCAAGTTCATCGTTCAGCCGCATGACATGGGAGGTTTCCGACCAGTTGTTGAACGAGCCCGCGATAGACACCTTGCGGCCGAGCGACTGCGGCTGAACAAAGAGCACGCCTTGTGGAGTGACCCGCACGCCGAGAAGCCGCCGGTCCGGGTCGCCCGAACGCTGAGGCTTCATCTCGGTCACGGGCGACTCGAAACGCAGCGGAGTCGTGGAGAGGTTTTCGTCGGCCTTTTCGCCCGTCACCCGACGCAGCAGTTTTTGGGCCCGGTGGACCAGTTCTGCCGCCCTGCTGGTTGGACGGGGCTGATCATCGGTTCCGGCCAACTGACCGGCGGAGGTCGTTGCGAAGGGCGTGTAGACGCTGACCGAACGGTCGGTTGACGTTGGATTGAGCGAAACGGGGATTTCCGGAGCGGCGGCTGGGACCGGCGTCGAGAAGGACGGAGCAGCAGTGGGGCTCGAGGAAGGAGCGGCGTTTGAAGCGTTGCTGACGGCCTGTTGAAGCAGCGAGGCTCGCAGATCGGCCGCGGAGTTCGCTGCACCACCGGACGTGGCCATCGGGCCTCGCAAGCCGACGGGCTGCTCTTCGGCATGGGTGGAGGCGGGACCATGGGCGACTGTTGGGATGGGAGTTACGCCGGGGACAAACTCGGCCGGAGCCGGCTTGGTGGCTTCGGGCTTGAGTTCGATTGGGCTGCTTCGTGACCACGAGGGGTCGGGTCCGTTGAAGCCGGAGAGCTTCAGATTGAGGCGGGATGCGACCCACCGGGCGAGGTCGAGGTAGTCCTTGCTGCCGGGCGAATCCGGCGCGTGCTCGATGGCGGGCTGGCCGAAACTGGCGGCCTCGCGGAGTTTGGGATCGCGGCGGATGACGATCGGCGAAAGCTGGTGACCGAAGCGACGCTGAAGTTCGCCAAGGAGGTCGTGCGAGACGGTGCTGCCTTCATCGTGGAGGGTTGGGACGAACGAGATGGGAATCTCGACGTTTAGGCGCTTGGCAAGGGTCTTGATGGTCGTCAGTTGGCGGGTCGCACCTTGAAGGGCGAAGAAGCCGGTCTCGACGGGGATGAGGACGCTGTTGGCCGCGGCGATGGCGTTGAACGTGAGCAGACCGATCGCTGGCGAGCAGTCGATGAGCGCGACGTCGTAGTCGCCGTTCAGGCGTTCGAGCACTTGGGCGAGTCGGCGTTCCTTGTCGGGCTTGTCGGCGAGGCCACCACGGGCGGCTTCGAGGCCGGCGAGTTTCATGCGGCTAGGAGCGAGATCGAGATTTCTCCCGACCCTCCAGAGCAAACGCGTCGTGTCGATAGGTCGGTTGTTGGGCAGCACCATCACATCGCCGATGTCGAGGTCAATCCTGGCTTCCGGAATGCCCAGGCCTACAGCGCAGTGGGATTGGGGGTCGAGATCGACGAGGAGGGTTCGAAGCCCGCCGCGAGCCATGGCTGCTGCGAGGTTGATGGCTGTGGTGGTCTTGCCGCAGCCGCCCTTTTGATTGATGATCGTAATGATCCGCACGCGCCACTCCTTGGCCTCGGCGAACCGGACCCCAAGAGCATGGGGCAGGCCCGGATTCTGAGCGGAGCGTCCCGCTCACAATCGTCCAGCAACACCGCCGATCGTGCGAGCGCGGATTACTCCGTCTGATCCAACTATCGGAGTGTTCCGGCTGCGCCCTTGAATGGGGCAGTTTTGGCCGAGGGCGGTCAAGGGCGAGAGGAAAGGTTGTGCAGAACTCGGAGGTCCCGGCTTCACACGACGCGAATCGATTCGATTGCGGCGCGAACGAGATCGGAATCGGGATTCTCGCTGATTCGCGCCTGACCCATGCCACAGGGGAGGACGAGGCGGATTTTGCCCCCGATGTGCTTTTTGTCGTGGCTCATGCGCTCGATGAGTTTTTCGGCGGTGGGGAGGCCTCGAACTTTGGCGGGCAATTCCGCGGCATCGATCAGTGCGCCGACGCGGGTGGCGTAGGAAGAGTCGATCAGGCCGAGCTTGACGGAGGTGTGTGCCGCGGCACGGAGGCCGAGGGCGACGGCTTCGCCGTGGTGGATGTCGCCGGGGAGTTCGGTGCCGGTGGCGAGGACGCTTCGGGCGCCCGGCAGGGCTTCGATGGCGTGGGCGAATGTGTGGCCGAGATTGAGAAGGGCTCGTCCACCTTCTTTCTCTTCGCGTTCATCGCCCGCAACAACGCGTGCCTTGATCGCAACGTTGCGCTCAACGAGTTCGGTGAGGAGCGGGGCGTTGAGCTTTGAAAGGTTTGTGATGTTGGCTTCGGTCCAAGTCAGCAAATCAGCATCGCCGAAGTCCGCGCCGATCATGGCGTGCTTGATGCACTCGGCAAGCCCCGCGGAGAATTGCCGATCTTCGAGCGACACGAGCGTGTCGAGATCCGCGAGCACACCCAGCGGCTGGTGGAATGAGCCGACCATGTTCTTTTTGAGATCGGAGCCGTCGCCTGCGAGGTCAACATTGACACCGGTTTTCCCTCCCACCGAGGCGTCGACCATGGAGAGAAGAGTGGTGGGGCACTGGATGACGCCGATTCCCCGGCGATAGACGGCGGCTGCAAACCCGGCGAGATCGCCGACGATTCCGCCGCCCAGGGCGATGACAACGTCGCTGCGTTCGAGTTTCCGGCGGGTCATTTCCCGCACGATGTGCCCGAGAGATTCGAGGGACTTGTCGTGCTCGGTCGCGATCAGCGCGATTGAGGTGGCGTTCAACCCTCCGGCGCGAAGGGCAGCAACTGCACGCGAAGAGGCGTCTTCGGGCAGCCCCGCATCGACAACGATGAACGCGTTTCGGCAGTTTGCGCCGAGTCGTTTTTTGGCGATCTCGGGCGCGAGCGCAAATACACCCGCTCCGATGCAAACTTCGTACGAGCGATCACTGAGTTCAACGGCGACGCGGCGTGCGGCCGGACCTTTGGAATCGTGCGTGTGCGGTGTGGACATGCGTGTCGAACCAGGATGAGATGCCGTCAGTTCGCTTCGCTTGCATTCAAGCCGGCGCGATCGCGAGAGGCCGTGCCCGGACGTTCCCATTCGATACGGGCGGTATCGCCCCACATCATTTCGAGGTCGTAGTGGGCGCGGGTGTTGGGCTCGAAGAGGTGGACGATCACGTTCATGAAATCGGCGAGCAGCCAAGTGGCGCGGTCATCGCTGGTCGAGCGAACAGCCTGATAGCCGAGTTTGTCACCAAGTTCCTGGATGTGATGGAGCACGGCGCGCATCTGGCGGTCGGACGTGCCCGAGCCGATGACGAGGAAATCGGTCATCGGGTTTTTGCCACGAACGTCGAGCACCACGACGTCGGTGCACTTGTCGTCGTCCATGCAGCGTGCGGACTCAATGGCGAATTCTTCGGCCTTCGATGGCGCAGGGCGCTCGACGACGGGGCGTGGTGCGACAGCGCGAACGGCCGGGTGCGCGGCATGCGCGACCGGCGCGCGACCTGCCGGCTTCTTGCTCGCTGGCTTACTGCTCTTGCCTTTAGCGCTCGACTTGGCTGGAGGGCTTGGGCTCGACTTGATCGCGGACTTCCCGGACGGCTTGCCTGCTCTCTTGCCCGCTTTCGTGCCCGCCTTCTTGCTCGCCGGCTTTACTGGCGGCTTCGCGCTGCGGTTAATCTGTTTCTTGGTGGTCGCCTTCTTCGCTGTTTTCTTTGCCGGCACGAGTCGCCCTTCCTGTTCGAGAACCGGTCGATTCTATTCGCCCCTTACACCTCGAAGAGCGTTTCGGCCCTGACTCTTGCGGGGCGTTTCCGGCGGAGGCCAGCTTCGATCCAGCGGGTCGGCTCATGCTGAGAACTGACGCAGAGCTGATAGGGGGATCCGTGGTGCTCGATGGCCGCCAACTCGGGCGTGTTGCACTGGCGGGAGAGGTGGAGCAGGACGACGTGGCGCTGGGGAGCGATGGCCCGGACCATTCGGACGCATTGCTGGTTGGAGAGGTGGCCGCTGCCCCCCATGACCCGGGCTTTCAGCATCGCCGGGCGATTGGCCTCTTGCTGCATTTGGGGGCAGTAGTTGCTTTCGATCGCGAGAACGTCGACTCCGGCGAGGTGATCGATCAGTTCCGCCGTCGGTCTGCCGACATCGGTCGCGTAGCCGATTTCGCAGCAGCCGTCGTCGTGCTCGAGGACAAAGCGAAGCGTGGCCGAACCGTCGATGTCATGGTGGGCGAGGCGGACCGAAAGAGAACAGCCCGCGCTCAGGTTTACTTGCCGATCGACCACCTCGGTCTTTCGGAACAGTCGTCCCTCGCGTTCGGCCCTTCCGAGGTGGCGCCGGTGCAGGAAGACCGGGACCTCATCGCCGAACCCATCGAGCACGCTCGGATTGGCGTGATCGGTATCGAGGTGCGTAAGGATGATGCCTCGGGGCAGTTGATCCGCAAGGCCGACCTCTGCGAGAAGACGGAGGGTGCGCCTCATGGAGAGACCGGCGTCAATCAGCCAGAATGATGTTTCGTCGCCGCGGTGGGCTACGAGAACACTGCAATTGCCGGCGGAGCCGCTGGCGAGCACGCAGAGGCGCAGCCCGACTTCCTGCGTGGGCTTGGATTCAAGACAATCGGTCTCCAAGCCTCGTCTCCGTGTGGTCGTTCGCTAGAGCGAAGACTCTTCCGACTCCACTCCCCAGACTTCATCGCCTCGACGGCGTGCCTGCAGGAATGCGACCATCTCGCGTGGCGGCCTCATGGCTCCCGGAGCGATCGGGCGCTTGCTCGCGCGAAGGAAATCCGCGATTTCCTGTGCGGGCGGGCACTCGCGTGCGAAACTCTCGCAGATCGCAATTGACTCTGGTCTTGTGACTGCGCTCTGAAGAGCCTGACGGTAGACCGCTCGCAACTTCTGGATGTGTTCGCGCGGGAACTTGGCCCGGCGCAAGCCCACCTGATTGATGCCCTGAATCCGGTTGCGGCCGTAGGCCATGCAGAAGGGCGGAATGTCGGTCGTGAAACCCGAGTGTCCGGACACGAACGCGTAGCGTCCAATCCGCGTGAACTGATGGATGGCGGCAAGTCCGCCGATGACGACGTTGTCGAAGATCTCGCAGTGCCCGCCCAGCACGGCGGCGTTCACGATCGTCACGTTGTTTCCGATCTGGCAATCGTGCCCGGCGTGACTTTGCACCATGAAATAGCACTGGTGCCCGACGCGCGTCGGAATCTCGACGTGCGTTGCGGCGTGCACCGTGACGCCCTCGCGGAACGTGCAGTCGTCACCGACGATGACGCCGCCCGTTGGCGAATCCGGCTTCACTTTGAAATCTTGTGCGGGGTAGCCCAGCGCTGCGTCGGGATAGATGGTGACGTTTGCGCCGATGGTGAGCGGCCCGCGGAGCTTGACGCTCGACAGCAGTCGCGCGTTCCTCCCCAGCCGGATCTTCCCTTCCAGCACGCACCAAGGTCCAATCTCCACGCCTTCGCCCAACTCGACATCTTTCCCGACCCGTGCGGTCGGATCGATCTTCTCCATGCAGAATCCTATAGCGGTTACCCTGAATTACACCACTCGGGTCGCTCGATACCCCCCGCCCCTACCCCTCGTTCCTATCTTCAATTACCGGTGAGAACGCGTCTTCACATTTCCGACCTCGGACGTCTCGCGTATGGACCGGCGTATGAACTGCAAGTTGCGGCACACGCCCGGGCCTTGGCCGCGAGAGAAGTCTCTGCCAACGAGAATTCGGAAGTACTTTCGGGGCCGGTCGGCGAATTGCTGCTGGTGGAGCATGATCCGGTCGTGACCATTTCCAATCGGGCCACAGCAGAGGCCAACCTGCTGGCATCTCCGGCTTCACTTGCACAGTCCGGCGTCGCGGTCGCGCGGACTGATCGCGGCGGCGACATCACGTATCACGGTCCGGGGCAATTGGTGGCGTACCCGATTCTGGATCTTAACGCGCTCAATCTTGGGCTGCATGATTACATGCGGCTGCTGGAGGATGTGGTGATAGCGGTCTGCGCGAAATACGGTGTGGAGACAATGCGGGATCCGAAAGCGACGGGCGTTTGGACGGAGCGTGGCGGGCAACCGGATGCAAAGATTGCCGCGATGGGCGTGCGGGTGCGAAAGTGGATATCGATGCACGGGCTCGCGCTCAATGTGACGACGAACCTCGATCACTTTCGGTTGATCGTTCCGTGCGGATTGGTCGGGCGGCGGGTGACAAGTCTGGAAAGAGAACTGGGTCCGAAGTGTCCGCCGATGTCGGAAGTGAAGAGGACGCTCGTGGAAGTGTTTATCGATGCGATCGAGCGCCAGCGGGAGCGAGCAAAGACCGCTCGCGCCGCGGCTTCCCAATGAACTTTCCAAAAAAAAAAGGCCCGCTTTCGCGGGCCCTTGAATCAAGCGGGGCGAGATTTACTTCGGCGCGGGAGTCGAGGGGGCAGGAGCAGTCGCGGGAGCTGCGGCAGGAGCCGGGCCGGTCGGACCGGTTTTGACGTTCTCGAGCTTGAGTTCCTTCACCACGTCTTCGGTGATGTCGTCGGCAGCGGGGGCCTTGACGACTGGACGGGCGAGCATTTCCTGAAGCAGGCCGGTGACGTTGTTGCTGGTCAGCTTGTTGTCGGGCAGCTTGGTGCTGATGACGTGGGTGTAGCCCTTGCTGTTGGCGATCTGCGTCGTGGTCTCGATGACGATGCGGTACGCCTCCTGCAACTGCGTCGTGTTGAAGCCTTCGGCTTCGGTTTGCGCGGTCTGCGAGAGCGACTGCATGTTCTGCGACTTGGCCTGGAATTGCTGGATCAGGGGCTGGGCCTCTGCGCTGTTCTGGAAGTCGGGGATCGCCGTGATCTTGGTGCGGAGCTCATCGAGTTCCTTCTGGAGGAGATCGATGGGAGCGCGGAGCGACTTGACCTTCTCTTCGCGAGCGGGCAGGTAGCGGTCGCTTGAGGCGAGCTTTTCAACGAGCGTCAGCACGTCGGCGGTCGCGATGCGGACCGAATCGGCCTGAGCCGTTGCGATCGTCGCGGAAGCGCTCGTTCCGAGCCCACGCCAGCCAAGACCAAGGGCAATCGCCACGCCCACGCCCGAATAGATGAAAAGCCGCTCGATCTTCTTCATGTGAGTTCTCGAAAGTGGTTGAACGGCGCCGCCCTTCTGGGTGGCGCTCGAAAAGGCAAGCGGGAGGGTAGTAACCCGGCGGCCAATCCGCCTGTTTTTGGCGTTTCAGCCCGCCGTTAGGGAACGTCCGCCATCCACAAGTAGTAGACACAACTGGCGGAGGGACCGGAATTTGGGAAAAGACCCGAGGCATTGACCTGGAGCATGTTGATTTCCGTGCCACCGGTCGCTGATCCGGCACCAGGCGGAAGGCCGACCCCGAGGGGCAGTTCGTCCGCGCTCGCGTAAGGAGTGCGCGGACGGATCGAACCCTCGGGCTGGTACTTCACCATCTTCGCGCTTGGAATACTCGCGAGTTTCTTCGCCTCATCGAATGCGTCGCGCACCCCGCCGAGGGAATCGACCAGACCGAGTGCGAGCGCATCGCGCCCGCTCACGATTCGCCCGTCGGTCATTTCGCCGAACTTGGCCATGTCAAGATTCGGCCGGCGCTCTTTCACCTTTGCCTTGAACTCTTCGTAGAACTGGTCGACCAGGCCCTGCAGCACGGCATACTGCGAATCGCGCATTGGTTCGAGCGGGTTGGCGAGATCTTTGTTTGGGCCGCTCTTTACGGATCGCGCGACGATGCCGATCTTCGCGAGGCCCGCGCTGAAATTGATTGTGGGAATGATCACGCCGATCGAGCCGGTGATGGTGGTGGGGTGGGCGACGATCTTGTCGCCCGCGAGCGAGACGTAGTAGCCGCCACTCGCCGCAACTTCCGCCATGGAAATGACAACCGGCTTACCGGTGATTTCCCTGAATCGGATGACTTCGCGATACACCTCATCGCTGCCGGTCACGCTGCCGCCGGGTGAATTGATGCGAAGAACAACAGCCTTCACGGCCGCATCCCTTCTCGCCATTTCCAGACGGGCCACGATGTCGTCGACCGGGTTGCCGCCACGCGAGAAAAACGGTGGGAGGTTTGCATCGACGATCGTTCCCTGAATGTCGATGACTGCGACCTTGTACATCGCGCGATCGTCGTCGGAAACGATGGTTTCGGTCAGGTTCTTTTCGCGCCCAAAGAGCTCGAAGCTCACCGTAAGCGGCGTGCAGGAACCTGCGAAGAGGGCTCCAAGCAAGAGCGTGCCGAACACCAGACCACCGCCCGTCGTACGTCGCTTCTTGTTCATCACGAAAAGATATTCGGACTCATGCCCGGGGAACGGCGAAATCCCGCGATCTGGGGCAAGTTGCTGAGCGCGCGAGTTCGTGATTTTACATTGAAAACCAGAGGGTTTCCCGTATGCTTTTGTCGGCTTGGAGTGGAAAGGGATATTCATGCGTTTCATGCGGATTTCTGCGATCGCTGCCGTTGCTGTCTTCGGATCGGCTGCCCAGGCGCAGTCGATGCCCGGCGATCGCATCCGCGAAGACACTGTCACGGTTTCGGTTCCGCTCCTCAATGCGGCACGGGGATCGCGCATACGGCTTCCCCTGTTCGAGGACACCGCGTTCGATATTGAGGTGACCAATGTGGTACGCCGCGAAACCGGGTTCACGGTGCACGGGAAATTGGCGGGCGAGCCGCTTGGAACCTGCACGATTACAGTCGAAAACGGGATCGTTTCTGGAGGCATCTGGAGCGAGCGCGGCACGTTTGGTTTGACACCCGCAGCGCCCGCCGACCAGTCGGGGCTTGCGGTTTCGATCGCGGAGCAGCTGCGCCCGCAAGCGACGAACAAGTGCTGGGGCGCGGATGGCCGAGACATGCTGCCTCCGGGTTTCACGCGCGAGCAGCTCAGCGCTCGGGCTCATGCGAATTCCATCTCACCTGCGGCCGTGCCCGACGTGGGCGCCGGCGCCACGCAAGGGACACTCGCATGCGATTGCTCGGACGATCAATCGATCGTGGATGTGCTTTGCGTGTACACGACCAAGGCAAAGAATGCCGCGGGCGGTCTTGCGAATATCCAGTCGCGTTTTCAGAACGCAATCGACGCGGCGAACGGTGCGTTCACCTTGTCGGGGATCAACTCGGGCGGCGCAAATCGGCTCGAACTTCGTGTCGCGGGTTACGTCGAAACCACATATGACGAAGTTGCTCCGGATTGGATCAATCATCTTCAACGAATCACGACGCCCGGCGACGGATACATGGACAACGTGCAGGCGCTCCGTGACCAGTACAAAGCAGACCTGGTTTCACTCGTAGTCGATGACACGCGATTTACCGGCGGTGCGGCGTGGTGGGCGCTCTGGGATCAGGGGCAGGCGTATTCGTGTATCAATTGGCGTCCAATGGGCGGCGGCGATCTTCTGCTCGCGCACGAACTCGGCCACAATTTCGGTTGTGCGCACGATCACGCCAACGACTCGTCCGCTCCGACTTCGTACGCGTGGGGGTACAACTTCACCTACAACGGCCAAACCTACGGCACGATCATGTCGTACCCCGGCACGGTACGGCTTCAGCAGTATTCCAACCCGTATCTGATCCATCCGGCCTCAGGCCAGCCGATCGGCGTGCATGCGGGTCAGCCGGGTGCGGCGTTCAACGCGCTGATGATCAAGCAGACGCGATGGACGCTTGCGAGTTTCCGCGACGCAGCGCGAATCAAAGATTGCAATGGCAACGGCATCGATGATTCGATTGATATCGCCAATGCCACCAGTCAGGATGTGAATGGCGATTGCCGCCCGGACGAATGCGAAGAGCGCCGGTATGTTGACGCGCAGACGGCAGGCGTGGCGGACCACCTGTCTTGGAATTCAGCGGCAGGCGACGCGTCGGAAGTGCTCGGTATTGCGAATCTCAATTGCTCCAATATCAGCCAGATTTGGTTCGCCAACGGAACGTATAAGCCGACGTCAGGCTCGGACCGGTACGCGGGCTTTTCGTTGCGATCCGGACTGGCTTTCTATGGTGGATTCCAGGGTAAATCGCGCCCCGGTGGCGGCGAGACCCTGCTGACGCAGCGCGATTCTGTCGCGAATGTTTCGATCCTCTCCGGAGAAATCGGTAATTCCGGCGATCCGGCCGACAACTCGTATTCCGTGGTCAATGCGTACGACACGAACACCCACGCGGTGCTCGACGGATTCACCATTACGAAGGGATACTCAGATTGGTCGGGGGCGGGAATGTATATCGAGAACGCATCGCCCACCATCAGCGACTGCACTTTTACCGGCAATCGCGCGGGGTACGGCGGCGCGGTCGCGATCGTCGGAGCTTCGGTGCCCACCTTCACGAACTCTCGCTTCGAGAACAACTCGGCGGTCTGGGGTGGCGGCGCGTTCTGGACGGAGGTCGGCACCAAGTTTGTCACGGAGATGTGCTCGCTTGAGAACAACTCCGGGGCATGGGGCGGAGCGATCGCCTCCAATCAAGCCGAGATCGACATCCGAACCTGCTCGATCACGTCGAATCACGCTCTCACCTACAACGGCGGCGCGCTTGACTTAAACGGTGTGACGTTGAACCTCGCCAATTCGCTCGTCGCGAACAACACGTCCGTCGCCGATGGTGGCGGTCTGTGGCTTGCAGATGGCACGAATGCCACAATCCTCAACACGACGGTCGCCAACAACCACGCCACGAACTACAGCGGGGGCACGACGCTGTACAACGCGAGTGCGACGATCAAGAACTCCATTCTCTGGGGTAACACCGGAGGATTGGCGGACCTCGAGATCGAGAACCTAGTGCTGTACAGCTCGACTGCAACGGTTGATCACACGACGGTCCAGGGGTGGTCCGGCGCACTCGGCGGCACGGGAAACAATGGTTCCAACCCGCTGTTTGTGAATGCCGTGGGTGGCGATTTCTCGCTGGGTGCGGGTTCGCCCGCGATTGATTCGGCGGACAACGCAGCATTGCCCCTTTCCTATGAATTTGATCTTGCGGGTCATGTTCGGCGGATCAACACGCTCGATCGCGGTGCATACGAGTTCGGGTCGCACGCGCCTTGCCCGGGCGACCTCAACGACGACGGATTCGTGGATGATTCGGATTTCGTGGTGTTTGCTTCGGCGTACAACATCCTCGACTGTGCGGATCCCTCGATGCCTGCGGGATGCCCAGCGGATCTGAATTCGGACGGGTTTGTCGATGACGCCGACTTTGTCATCTTCGCGGCGGCGTACAACGAACTACTTTGTCCGTAAGCGTCATTCACAAGCCACGCTGAATCCGTCCGACAAATCCGGCCGCGGATTCACGCTCGTTGAGCTGGTCGTCGTGATGGCGATCATCCTGAAACTCTCGTACCTGCTGCTTTGGGCGCTTTCAACAGTTTGTGCGGCAGTGGAGTCGATGGGAAATCCTGCTGAACAAAAGCAGCCCGCGCCCACAACGCCGCCGCCTGCTTGAATGATGACGGGATCGCCGAACTACGACTTCAGGAACTCAAGCAGATCCGCGTTCACGCGGGCGTGCTCGGTCGTGCAGAGGCCGTGGGGGCTGCCTTTGTACACCTTGAGCTGCGCGTTCTTAATGAGTTTGGAGGAGAGTGCCGCGGAATCGGCGAAGGGGACGATCTGGTCATCGTCACCGTGGATGATGAGCGTGGGGATGTCGATTTTCTTGAGGTCTTCGGTGAAGTCGGTTTCGGAGAAGGCCTTGATGCAGTCGTATTGAGGTTTGATGCCGCCCATCATGCTCTGAAGCCAGAAAGACTCACGGACGCCATCGGAGACTTTCGCGCCGGGGCGATTCGCACCGTAGAAAGGCGTCGTGAGATCCTTATAAAATTGCGAGCGATCGTTGAGCACGCCCTGGCGAATTCCGTCAAAGACTTCCATGGGGAGCCCGCCGGGATTCGCCGCCGTTTTGAGCATTGTGGGGGGCACAGCACCGATGAGGACGGCCTTTGCTGCACGCTTCGTTCCGTGGCGTCCGAGATAGCGGGTGACTTCGCCGCCACCAGTGGAGTGGCCGATATGCACGGCCTTGTTGAGATCCAGCGCTGCGACGAGTGCCGCGAGATCGTCGGCGTATGTGTCCATCTCGTTACCGTCGAAGGTTTGCGTGGAGCGACCGTGTCCCCGGCGATCGTGCGCGATGCAGCGGAAGCCGTTCATGCTGAGGAAGATCATCTGATCGTCCCAAGCGTCGGCGGTGAGGGGCCAGCCGTGGCTGAAGACGATGGGTTGGCCTTTGCCCCAGTCCTTGAAGAAGATCTGCGCGCCGTCTTTGGCGGTGATGAACGAGCCGTTGCGAATGGCAGGAACAGCCGCGCCTTGTGCACTTGCAGAAACGGGAACTGCCGCCGCGGCGAGTGCTGCGGTGCCGAGCAGAAGATCGCGACGAGATGTATGCGGCATTCTGTATCTCCTGTGATGATGTGGGGCGCGCGACAACAGCACCTGCGCTTGCCCGCAAGTGTATGAGTCTGCGAATTTCTGGCGAAGCGACGGATACCGCTCGCCCAACGCTCAGCGATGTCTAGAGAATGTGTGGGCGGGACCGATTTATTTCTTCGTCGCAGGCTTATCGTGATCGTGCTTGTGATCGTCATGATCTTCAGCGGTGCATTCCGCGCACTTGCCATGACCGACAACGCGCAGCGTAACTCCCTCGCGTACCCAGAGATGGGCGCCCTCGCCGTCGGCGGTCACAAAGTACTCGGCGGGAGATTTCACGGGCTGGTTTGCGGCTTGTCCCATCATGAGCGCCGCGAGGCCGGTCATTGCGACGCCAATGGCGATTCCGACGAAGATGCTCTTTGACTTGGACTGATGCATGCTGGTACTCCTGAAAAGAGAAAAGAATGATGGAGATCTGGAGACGCGGGACTGCCTCCGCCTGCGACATTAAAGTTGCTATGGCTGTGAGGTGCTGGCCGACGCGACTGGAAGGGAAGCGGGAACTGGTTCGGGCTTCTCCCAAGTTTCGGGGCGCGGAGTGGGCAGGCCATCCTTTCTTCTGCCGGTGAAAATCCGATAGAGAGCAGGAAGTACGATGAGCGTCAAAAGAGTGCTGGAAATGAGCCCTCCGATGACGACCGTTGCGAGAGGCCGCTGAACTTCAGAACCTGTGCCGCGTGCCAGGGCCATCGGAACAAAGCCAAGAGATGCGACCATCGCGGTCATCAAAACCGGTCGGAGGCGAACGACGCAGCCTTGGACAATCGCTCCATCGCGATCGAGTCCTTCGAGTCTGAGTTGGTTGATAAACGAAACCATGACGAGCCCGTTCAGAACCGCAACGCCCGAGAGCGCGATAAAACCGACGGCGGCGGAGATAGAGAACGGCATATCTCGGAGCCAGAGTGCGACGACTCCTCCGGTGAGGCCGAGCGGGACTGCCGCGAAAACCAGGAGCGCATACTTCACGCTCTTGAAGGTGCCAAAGAGAAGCATGAAAATCAGAACGAAGCAGATCGGCACGACAACCGTGAGGCGCTGCTTTGCGGCGACGAGATTTTCATATTGCCCGCCCCAAACAAGCCATTGGCCAGCCGGGAGTTTGATTGCGGCGACGCGAGTCTGTGCTTCAGCGACGAACGAGCCGAGATCACGCCCGCGCACGTTGGCTTGAACCACGATTCGCCGCTTGCCGTTTTCGCGGCTGATCTGATTGATTCCTTCGGCGATCTCCACGTTCGCGACCTCGCCCAGCGGGACGAATCCCAAGTCCGTTTGTCCCGCCAGGAGTCCGGTGCCACCGTCGATGCTCGCGGCTTGAACGACTTGCTTCAGGTCGCCTCTGCCCTGCGGCAGCGGGATGGGCAGACTTTCAAGGACATCGATTTTTCCTCGCAGCGCATCGGGAAGGCGCACGACGAGATCGAAGCGGCGGTCGCCTTCGAAGACGAGTCCGGCTTCTTTGCCTCCCATGGCGACAGCAATCACGTCCTGCACGTCGGAGATATTCAGGCCGTATCGAGCGAGCGCTACGCGGTCAGGCTCGACGGTCATAATCGGAAGGCCTTCGGTTTGTTCGACCTTCACGTCTTCGGCGCCGGGCACGGATTTCAAAGCTGCGAGCGCTTGTGCCGCGGTTTTCTGCATGGAAGTGAAGTCATCGCCGTAAACCTTCACGGCGACATCTCCTCGTACGCCGGAGATGAGTTCGTTGAAACGCATCTGGATCGGCTGCGTAAATTCGAGGTTGTTGCCGGGTACCTGTGAGATCGTGAGTTGCAGCAGCTGAATCAGCTTTCCTTTGTGTCCTTCGGCGCTGACGTGCTCGTGCGAGCCGTGATCGCCGTGCCCCCCGGGTTCGGCGCCGTGCCCACCCAGCTTTTCAATCTCCTCCGTTTTCGAAGCGATGAGCCGGTCGAGTTCGGCTTCGCTCCGCCATTTGCCTTTGTCCTTCAGGATGATGAAGGTGTCTGAGACGTTGGGAGGCATGGGATCGGAAGCCAACTCGGCGGTGCCGGTCTTGGAATACACGAATGCGACCTCGGGAAAAGCGGAGATCGCTCTTTCAACGTCGTACTGCATGGCCTGCGATTGGCTGAGCGAAGTGGAGGGGATGCGCATGGCGTGCATCGCAATATCTTTTTCATCGAGTGTGGGGACGAATTCCTGGCCGAGGCGAGTGAAAAGGAGCGCGGACGCCGCGAACATGAGAACGGCCGCTATTACGACGGGATAGCGGAATTTCACGGACCACAGAAGCACCGGTTTGTAGATGGCCTTTGCCCAGCGGATCAGGAACATGTCCTTCTCCGTGACTTTGCCGGTGATGCAAAGCGCCACCATCGCAGGAATGAACGTGAGAGAAAGGATGAACGCCCCTATGAGCGCAAAGATCACCGTCATCGCCATCGGGTGGAACATCTTCCCCTCGACGCCGGTGAGCGCGAGGATGGGGAAGTAGACGGTGACGATGATCGCCTGGCCGAAGACCGAAGGCTGAATCATCTCGCGCGACGCGATCATGACTTCGTGCAGGCGCTCCTGGAGCGTGAGCAGCCGGCCTTCGCGATTTTGTTTTTCGGCAAGACGACGCAGGCAGTTCTCAACAATGATGACCGCGCCGTCGACGATCAGGCCGAAGTCGATCGCCCCGAGTGACATGAGATTGCCGCTGACGCGCCCTTGCACCATCCCGGTCACGGTCATGAGCATCGCAAGCGGAATCGCGGAGGCGCAGATGAGTGCCGCACGCCAGTTTCCGAGAAGGAGCAGAAGCACGACGATGACGAGGATGGCGCCCTCGAGCAGATTCTTCTGAACGGTTGCAATGGTTGCGTCGACCAGTTTGGTACGGTTCAGTACCGCCTTGGCCTTGATGCCGTCGGGAAGCGAGCGCTGAATTTCGGACATCTTCGCATCGACTGCCGCGGCAACCGTGCGGCTGTTGGCGCCGATCAGCATGATCGCCGTGCCAACCACGACATCTTCGCCGTTCTCGCTCGCGGAACCGGTGCGGAGTTCACGCCCAATTCCAACGCCACCGGGTTCGACGATGTCCCGAACATAAATAGGAATGCCGTTTCGAATGCCGACGACGATTGAACCGATTTCCTCGATGTTCTGAATGCGCCCGGTGGCGCGCACGAGATACGACTCGCCTTTGTGCTCCACATAGCCCGCGCCGGTCGAGACGTTGTTCTTCTCGAGAGCATCAATCACGTCGGCGAACGTGAGCCCGTACGAAACGAGCTTCATTGGATCGGGTTGGACGTGATACTGCTTGACATAGCCGCCAATCGCATCGACGCCGGCGACGTTCTTCACCCCTTTGAGTTGCGGGCGGATGATCCAATCCTGGACTTCGCGGAGGTACGCAGCGAGTTCGAGCTCATTGGTGAGGCGGCGTCCCTCGGGCGACAGGTACGCCCCGTCCGATTGCCAGCCGACTTTTGCATTATTCACCGCGGCGCCTTTGCCGCGAGGGTGCTCGTACTCCACGGTGTACATGTAGATTTCGCCCAGACCCGTCGCGATCGGGCCCATGACCGGCTCAACACCGGGAGGCAGACTTCCGCTTGCCTCACGGAGCCGCTCGCCGACCTGCTGGCGCGCGAAATAGACATCCACACCGTCGTCGAAAACCGCCGTGACCTGCGAGAAGCCGTTGCGAGAGAGTGAACGCGTGGATTGCAAACCGGGAATGCCGGCGAGTGCATTCTCCATCGGGAACGTCACTTGCTGCTCAACCTCGAAGGGCGAGAGACTTGGGGCGAGCGCATTGATCTGCACCTGGTTGTTGGTGATATCGGGGACAGCATCGATCGGAAGTTGCTGGAGTTGGAAGAAACCCACGACTGCGACCACCGCGGTCAGGATGACCACGAGCCAGCGGTTCTTGATCGAGAAATGGAGGAGTGCTTCGAGCATGGCGTTCCTTGAGTGATCGGGATCAGTGCTCGTGCGCTGCGCCGGCTTTGCCGAGTTCGGCTTTGAGAATGAACGTCCCGGCGACAACAAAGGGCTCGCCCTCTACGAGGCCGGACAAGATCGGAACGAGGCCACCGACGGACTTGCCGATAGTGATGGACCGCTTTGCATAGGTGTTGGGCTCGCCGCTGACCGGCACGAAGACTGCCGGTCCGCCCTCAACAGTCTGGATTGCTTCGTCCGGAACGGCAACGACGGGCGTGGGGTCGGCGCCGTCCGGGCTTTGAACGATCTCGGCCTGCGCGAACATCCCGGGCCGAAGCGTCAATCCGCCGTCGGTAGTCGCGGGGACTTCGATTCGCACCTGCGCCGTTCGGGTCATCGGATCAACGATCGGCGAGACGAACGCGATGGTGCCTTCGAACTTGGGCGCAGGTTTCGAAGCGTCCGTGTTCGCCGACGCAGAACCGACGGTCACCCAGGCTCTGGCGCCCCGCTCGATGCCGACGAGTTTGGCCTCGGGCACCTCTGCGAGTACCCAGAATTTTCGGGTATCGGCGATCACCATCAGCGATTCACGATCGGGTCCGACGAGTTCTCCCAGCGTCACTTCGCGCTGCACGACAACGCCGTCGATGGCGGATCTGATCGAGTACCGGGGCACGATCTCACCGGTCTTCACCAGCGTCGCGACCGCTTCCTGATTCATGCCCAGAAGGTGCAGCCGATTCTCCGCGGCGGTCGCCGCCGCTTCTGCCGCCTTCACGTTCGCGACCGTCGCCTTGTATTCGCCCTCGCGGCGTTGCACTTCGGTGAGCGAGATGCCCTGTGAACGCTCGTGCAAGCCCTTGGCGCGTTCCCATGAAATCTTTGAAAGTTCAACCCCAGGCCCAGCCGTCAACACGGCGGTTTGCTTCTGAAGCAAATCGGCCTGGGCCTCGGCGAGTTCGGGACTTTCGACGACAACCAGTTCCTGGCCTGCCTTCACAGAGTCGCCCAATCGAACTTTGACATCGATCGCCCTTCCTCGCAAGGGTGAACCGACGTGCGCCATCGCCTCGGTGTTGAACGCAACGCGAGCAGGCGTGACGACAGTGGGCTTGAGCACCCAGAGTTGCGCTGGCTCGGTCTTTACGCCATAACGCTCGATGGCGTCCGAGGTGAGTTTGACCTCGTCTGTGTGTTCGTCGTGCCCTTCGTGCGCGTCGTGGCTGGCATGGTCGTCATGTCCGGCTTCAGAGGTCGCTGCCGCGGGTTCGGATTGCTTGGAACACGAAGCGACCGCAAGTGCAGAGACGAGGAGCGCGAGACAGAAATGGCGTGTTAAGGGAAAGGAGTGATTCACTGCGGTAACTCCGTGGGAGCGGGGATTGGTGCGGGAGCGGTCGTTGCGGTGATCGGGGGCGCAAGAGTGGGGGTGGTCATCGCGGTCGAGGTGAGAAGGGAAGCAGATACCCCAGGTCCTCCTGCGGCACGCTGCAACTGCGCAAGAGATCGAGCGACCTGCCGCCGGGTCTCGATCTCGCGAATTTGTGCAACACGAAAATCCTGCTCCGCGAGATAGAGCGTGGTGGTATCGACCTGGCCCGAGTCAAACGCGTCGCGCGCGAGATCGAGCCGGGAGCGTTCGAGCGGGATCAGATCGGTTTCGAAACGAACGAGTGTTTCAGTCGACGAAGTGAACGTGCGAAGCGCGACGCGCGTTTCTTCAACAGCCTTGCGCGATGCGAGGGTGAAATCGTGCCGAGCTTCGACAATCTCGGCCCGGGCGCGGTCGCTCCGAGCCTTTCCGGTATCGAAGATCGGAACCGGTGTTGAGATGGACGGTCCCGTGAACCACTTCTCGTCTCGCTGCGAATCAACGCCAACGGATGCACCGTTCCAGACTGAGGCCCGCGCGAGCAAAAGGTCGTCACCAAGCGCCGCAAGCCGCCATGAAATCGATTGGAGTTCCGGCCGATTGTCGAGGGCCGTGGCAATCCAGAGGTTTTCCGAAGCAGGAATCGACGAAGCAGTCGTGAGCAGGTCGAGTGTCCAAGTCGCGGGCGAAGAGGGTTCGCCGATGAAGCGGGCAAGTCGAAGCCGGGTTTGACGCTCGGAGAGTCTTGCTTCTTCGAAATCAACCGCGATCTCAGACCGGCGGGCCCGAAGCGTGACAAGGTCTTGCTTTGTCCCTTCGCCTACATCCAGCCGGTCCTGCGAGACCGCGACCAGCTTGTCGAGCAGCGCGAGGCGAGATTCGAGCAAAGGGACAAGTTCGGAAGCCGCCTGCGCGTCGGAATACTGAATCTGGATTGCGGCGACCGAATCGAGCGCAACGGTCAGGGCGTTTGCCGCGGCTTCGCGGAAGCGATTGTCTGCGGCGCTGATGCGATCCGGCATCTTGAGTGCCTCGATGAAGTCCTGCGCGAGCGAGATCTCGAACTGAGGTTTGCCCGGTCCCCATCGCAAGATGAAGTTCAGCACGGGGTTCGGCAGCAGCCGCGCTTGATCCGAATCCGCCGCCGCAATCCGCACACGCGCGAGAGCCGATTGCAGTGCGGGATCGGTCTCAAGCCCGCGCTTGACTGCATGATGCAGTTGCAGCGTCGTGTTCGACGAGGGCTCATCGAGCGGCGCTGCTTCCGTGCGGTATTCGATCAGCGCATCAGTACCACTCGCGGCACGAATGCCGGGAATGACTGTGGAATCATGGCTCGGCGCTTGGCACGCGCCGAGGAGACCGGCCGCGCTCAGAAGCGCAAGCCCGGCAGGACGGAATTGCATCAGGACACCTCGCTGGGTGTTGTGTGGTTCTTAATGAAGGAAGGGATCGGTGCTGCGGGCGCGAGTGAAGGGCGGGTTCAAAACCCGGGTCTTCTAGACCTGCAGCACAATCACCCGCAACCGACTTAGCGCGGCAGGCGGACGCGGCACCGATTCACCCAATCGCGTCCGAGGCGTATACGAAGAGGCAAGTGCGATCGGCGCTTCGAGAATCGCGACCGGAATCGTCTCGCTCTTGTCGAACTGCGGCACCGACTTGCTCTCACGCGTAGAGGTCGTCGGATCGAGTTCGATCGGTACATCGCGGCAGTCGTTGTGCGCGCCCACCGCCGTTGCCAGATTCTCGTCTCGTACATCTCCGGCTTGCAAGCACGCCGTTTCGCAAGCTGAAGCACAATTGGCTTCGAGACTCACGTGTCCGTGATCCCCATGATCGGAAATGCAAAGCACCATTCCCGGACGCAGAAAACTCCCCGCTCCGAGGAGGAGAAGGCAGGTCCAGACGAACAGTGAATGAGCGAGACGGGCTGTCATCGACTCTAAACGCTAGGCGTGCCGCCGAACCCGAGTTCGGTTTCAATCGATAGTGGGTTGGACTCTGTCGAATCGCCGGCAATCCCGATCCAACCAAACTGCATTCCTTGCACAATCGGCGACAACTGAACTCAACTTCGGTGTTCTTCCGGAACCTTCCCGAAGTCCGAGCGAACCGTTCTCAGTGCCCAGTGCTTGGCAAGTGGGCATCGGGCCATTTGGCCCGTTGACAACCCGATGCTTTGTTCCGGCAGGACGCGCGTGCGTTCGAATCGCGAAGGAAAATATTCCTCCGTGCAGTTCACGGCGTTCTTGTAGAGGCTGTTGGCCTCTTCCTTTTTCCGCTCCTCCGCGTCTCGGAGTTCGAGCGCCCTGCCAAGAAAACCTGATGCCTCCTCTCTATCGCGCCCGGCGATCACGGTTTCCCCGCGCCGGCCGCGATGGTTTCTCCGCTCTATTCGAGCGGATTGGTGATTCCGTGCGCGGCCCTGGCGCGGGCTGGTGCTTCTACGCACGGATGTCGGCGGGCTTTGGGCGGGCGGTGCGTGGGGGTGTTTTGGGGTTGGGGTGTTTGGGGTTCGCGTGGGGAGTACAAGCAGCGGGCACAGCGCCCGTGTCGTTCCGGCACGGGCGCTGTACCTCTGCCCCGAAAGGGTGGGCGTATGTCCCGACGTGCTTTCACAATCGTTGAATTGATCGTGGTCATGCTGATCGTGCTGATCTTGGTCGGCGTTCTGATGCCGGCGGTAGGAGGGGGCATGCGAGTCAGCTCCCGCCAAATGAAGGACGGCACGCAAGTTCGCTCCATTCATCAATCGATGGTGACCTGGGCCGGGAATTGCCAGGACAACTACCCGCTTCCCAGCCAAATCGACCTCAATGACACCATCCCCGGCACGGACACCCAATCGCCGGAAACCGGCGCAACGAAATATGGGAAAGACCTGCCTCGGTTCGTCATGTCGCTGCTGATGTACAACGGGTCTTTCGGTCCCGAAATCGCTGTAAGCCCTGCAGAGGTCAATCCCTTCATCAAGGGCTATACATCGTTCGAATTCTCCAATCCGACCGCGGTCGCGCCGTCAAAGCGTGCCCAGGCAGTTCTTGATCCAGCCTTCGCCTGTTTACCCGATGAGCAGGGCGGCGACCCCGCAATTCCAGCCGGTCCGGGCATTCAGGGAATTGGCGCATGTTCGTACGCTTTCGTTCCGTTCATCGGCGCCAGGCGCGCACTGTGGCAATCCACATTCGATGCGAGTCAGGTCGTCATTGGCAATCGCGGCCCCTGGTACAAACTCGATTCCAGCGGCAATTGGTCACTCGATCCGACCGACCGCCGCGGCAAATACAACACGCCCGCAACCGCGTCGAACACGTTGCTCATTCACGGCGCTCGCAACATCTGGGAAGGAAACGTCGCACGGAATGACAATTCGGTTGCGTTCGAAACGACGCCCGATCCGGCAAACCTGACCATCCAATACAGCGCCGCGCTCGCCGCAGCGGGGATCACGAAATACGACAACATCTTCGCCAACGAAGATGAGAACGGTGACGGCAAGTCCTATTCCCGTGCCGACGATCGCATCACGCCCGCCAACTTCGACAAGCGGAAGAACAACTATCTGCGATGCTGGGGAGGCGATGGCAAGGGGAGCAACATCACGATCAACCCGGCGGCGAAGCAGGCCACCGCGATTATCGACTTCTGGTACGACTGAGTTTTCGGAAGCCCGCTCCCCGAGGTCGGGAGTTGGGGGGGCTCCCTTCGCGTGTATTGTCACTTCGCGAACATGAACGCTGTACTCTCCCCACGTGTCAACCCTCGTTCATACTCCCGTTCTCCCCCGTGAAGTCGCAGAAGTCCTCGCGCTTCAACCCGGCGAGACGTATGCCGATTGCACCGCAGGCCGAGGGGGCCACGCCGCGCTGCTCGCGCCACAAGCACTTCCCGGCGGCCGCGTCATACTGAACGATGCCGACGCCGCCAATCTGGAATTTGCTTCGGCGCACATCGCTAAACAAGTCCCCGACGTCGCGATTACCCGTTTCCAGGGAAACTTTGCACTCCTCCCCCGCGACATGGAATCCGCCGGTCTGCAAGCCGACGCCGTGCTTGCCGACTTCGGCTTCTCCAGCACTCAAATAGAAGACCCCGCCCGCGGCTTCTCCTTCATGAGGGCCGGTCCCCTCGACATGCGGTTCGATCTTTCTCGAGGGCTTTCCGCGGCCGACCTCGTCAACACCGCCTCCGAGCGTGAACTCACTCGCATTCTCCGCGACTTCGGCGAAGAGCCGGGGGCCTTTCGTGTTGCTCAGGCGATCATCCAGGCCCGCAAAGCCGCACCGATCCAAACGACCGAAGCGCTGGCCGAAGTCATCCGCTCCGTGGTCGGCCGCCGCCCGGGAAGCGGGGTTGACCCGGCCACAAAATCGTTTCAGGCGTTACGGATAGCAGTCAACGACGAGATTGGCAGCATCGATGCCCTGCTTTCCCAGATTGCCCGCGCGGCAAAGGGATTGTCCGGTAAGGCGGGTGGGGGGGTGGGATCAGAACGCCTGTGGCTTGCGAAAGGAGCCCGAATCGCCCTGCTTACATTTCATAGCCTCGAAGATCGACCTGTTAAGACCCTCTTTGCCGATATCTGCAAGCAAGGGCTGGCAACAGATCTCGCCCGGGGTGGAATCACCGCTTCGGAAGAGGAAATTCGTTCCAACCCGCGCGCACGGTCTGCACGTCTTCGCGCGATCAGATTGAACGCCTGATCGCGACGACGGGTGAACCGACCGCTAATATGCCCCGCGCAGCAGAGATGCTCCGCGTGAGGGGACTTTGGGTGCCGATCTCGTCGCAAGGAAGCGTCGAGGGGCATGAAGAGGAGTAGCCGCGGCAGTTCCCGCGGCAGCGATCGAGAGATCGCGCATGCGGAAGGATCCGTCAGACGTGACCCGGGAACTCAAACTCGCATTGATCGTCGGTTTCGCGCTGGTTCTCACGGTCGCCATCTTGGTGAGCGACCACCTTTCGAAGGCGAGAACCGCCAACTTGGCAACTATCGGCGGCACGACGAAGGTCGTCGCGAAGGTGCCGGATTCGCCTATTCGCAGCCTCGATGAACTGCTTCCCAGCCAGCTTCCCGCTGCCGTGGAAGTCACGACACCGGTCGCCTCGGCTTCCGAGCCCGTTGTTGCCCCCCAGGATGCGGGTGTGCAGATCACGCCTCCGGTTGTGATCGGCCAGCAGCAAGTTGGAACTGGGCGCGAAACCAAGTTTGGCCCGGGCCGCACTGAGGGCTCTGGATCGCTGAGCAATTCGATTCGCGAACATGCCGACCTCACCGCCTCTGGGCCCGCCACGCTCGGCAGCTCGATGACTCCTCAGGGCTCGACGCCTCAGGACATCGCCATCAAGGAAATCAAGAAGGCGGAAGCTGGCAAGTCTGCCCCGCTGGCCGGAGAGAAGACGCACAAAGTTGCGGACGGCGATTCGCTCTTTGCGATCTCAAAGAAGTACTACGGCGACGGCATGCTCTATAAGAAGCTCGCGGCAGCGAACAAGATCAGCGAAACCAACGGCCTCAAAGTCGGAAGCACAATCGCAATTCCGAGCAAGGAATCGCTGACCGGAAAGCCCGAAATCGTGAAGCCCGCCGCAAAGGTGGATCCGAAGCTCGCGGCCAAGTCGCCGACGACCCCTTCGAAATCCGAAGTGAAACCCGAGCCCAAGGCTCTCAAGGTCGAAAACTCCAAGAACCTGTCGTACCAGGTTCGCCCCGGCGACACGCTGACGAACATCGCTCGTCTTCAGCTTGGCTCTGCGGCTCGGAGCACCGAGATCGCCTCACTGAACAAGATGGACCCGGATGACGATCTGCTTGCCGGCGCCATCCTCAAGCTCCCTTCGCGCTAAAGAACTTCGGAGGTCGGTGTGAGCGTGCAACAGCCAGGCAGCGGCGGGCTCCTCTTCAAGCTTGGCTTGGTGGTGCTGTCGATCGGGCTCTGTGCGCTCTCGATGCTCGTGATGAGGCAGGCCCGGCTTCAGGCCGCTCACGAAGTGACGCAGACGCAATTGCGAATTCAGCGCGCCGACGAGCAGCTTTGGAAAATGCGTGCGGATATCGCAGGCCTTGCCAACCCATCGCGCATTCGCGAGCTCGCGGGAACGATGGGCCCGATGCACGCGCTGATCAATCCGGTTGAAGTCAGCGTCAGCCCGAGCATCAACGCCGCGATTCCAATGGTCGAGAAGTTTCCGCCGGTGAAGCAGCCGGCCAAGCCCGAGTTGAAGAATGCCAAGGCTGCCGGGATAAAGCCCGTCGATCCCAAGAATGCTTCGGCAAAGCCGGGTGACAAGGCCGGCGAAAAGCCTGGCTTGGCGGCGCCTGTCAAGCCGCAAACCAAGCCCGATACCAAGGCGACGCCTCGGCCGTCTCATCTCGCGCCGACCGGCCTCGCATCCATCCCCGCGCCCAAAGTACACGACGTCGAACGGTAGAAATTCATGGCATCAGAATCGATGAATCCAGAGCGGCGGATCAACACGATCGCGACGATGGCTGTCGGCGGGATCACGATCCTGCTTTGCCTGCTTCTCGCGCGGGTGGCGCAATTGCAGCTGCGTCCGCCGGGGGATCTCAAGAAGGAAATGGAGCCGCGGGTCAGCGTGCGTCAGGATCTTCCGATCCGAGGCGACCTGCTCGATCGGCGCGGACGCATCTTGTCGACGACGCGCGTCGGCTACCGCGTGGTGGTCGATCCCACGCAGCTGAAGTCGCTTGACGAAGCGATCGTCAAGCTCGCGAGAGCAACCGGTCAGAAAGAAGAAGCGGTGGGAGAACGCATTCTCTCCCGCGTCAACGAGAACAAGCGTCGCGAGGATCTTCGGAACAAGCTGGCTCCCTTCGCCGAAGCCGGAGCAAACACGGCGGTGATGACGGCGATCAAGAGCGCGTTCGCTTCCGCGATGGGGCGAGACGAAGCGCCGGTTGTGACTTCCACGGAAGATCAGACGCGCCAGCTTGCTAGCGATGCACTCGAGTCCGAGCCGGCGACGCCCTCGCTCAAGCCGATTCGCTACCTGCCAATGACCCGGCTGCTTTCGGACGTGCAGGTCGAGGCCGTGCGCGTCGCAAAGATCAAAGGTGCGATCCTCGAACGCGTGATGGTGCGTGAATATCCGGGTGGGCCCGAGGTCGCACCGATCGTCGGGCTGGTCGGGTTTGGACATTCGGGAGTCATGGGGGCCGAGAAGATGCTGAACAAGCGTCTTTCCGGCACCGGCGGCACGATCTCCTACGTGCGCGACGCAAAGGGAAAGCCCCTGTGGATCGAGCCAGGCCAAGTGAAACCCGCGGAACCAGGCGACGACGTGCGGCTGTCGATCGACATCGAGATGCAGCGCATTGCTGTTGAAGAACTCCAGCGCGGCATCACCGACGCGGATTCCGCCGGTGGCCGCCTCATGATTTTCGATCCGTTGACGGGCGAGATTCTGGCGATGGCCGACATCGTGCGCCATGTGCCCGACGCGATTCCGTATCCGTGGGCGAAGGTCTTGCCGCCGCCTCCGGCAGAGCCGGTGGTGCTCGAGACGACCGGAAAAAACAAGGGCAAGCCCAAGAAGCCAGCGGTACGCAAGCCGATTATCGAGGATCACGGCGTACCGCCTCCGGCTCGCTACATCACCGTCCAGCGCGAGCAGGCTGCCGATGATCTTCCGGCGTTGCATCGCAACAGGTGCGTTGAAGACATTTATGAGCCGGGCTCGACGTTCAAGCCGTTCGTCTGGTCCACCATCACAGAGCTTGGACGCGCACGTGTTGGCGAGGTCTTCGACACCGAGGGTGGTCGCTGGCACACCTCGTACGGGCGCTACATCGAAGACGTAACCAAACGGTCCACGATGACGTGGGCCGAGGTACTGATCAACTCGTCGAATATCGGCATGATCAAGGGGGCCGAGCGCCTGAGCTTTAAGGAGCTTCACGATGCGGTCGTGCGATTCGGATTCGGCAAGCCCACGCACATCGGTTTCGCCGGCGAAGCCAGCGGCATCATGACTTCGATGAAGGACTGGAGCAAGTTCAGCCAGACTTCAGTTGCGTACGGCCACGAGGTTGCCGTGACCCCCTTGCAGATGGTTCGGGCTTTCAGCGCGTTTTGCCGCCCGGGCAATCTTTCTGGCACTCTTCCTCCAGTGCGTTTGATCGCTCAGTCGGCCGACGACGTGCGCGGCGCGGTCATCGAGCGCGTGCTGCCTGTTCAAATCGCAAACCTCACCCGTGAAGTCATGCAGGGCGTCGCGGCCAAGGTTGAAATGAATCTTGCAACGAATTCCCACGGCAACGAAACCGGCTGGAAGTATTCGATGTTCGGCAAATCGGGGACAGCCGAGATTCCGCTCACTCCGCCGCCGGGCAAGAACCTTCGGCGGCCCAAAGGAACCAGCGGTTACTTTGATGACCAGTACAACTCGAGCTTCATCGCCGGCGGTCCGGAAGAGGCACCGAAAGTCATTGTGCTGTGCGTGATTGACGACCCGGGTCCCGCGCGAATTCGAGCCAGGCAGCACTACGGCTCGTATGTGGCCGGTCCTGTCGTCCGCCGCACGATGGAGAGGGCGTTGAACTACCTTGGCGTGCAGCCCTCGCCAGCCCAAGCACCCAAGGGTGAGCTCGCGGGCCTGTAAGCGTTTACATTGGTGGGCGAAGCGCGTCTGAACGCGGCGTTTGGAATCGGAACGGGACGGCGTCTACCCCCCGCTCGCCGATAACGAAATGCAACCAAAAAACCGTTAATTCCGACAAATGACACTTTGCAGAAAGCGGTTACAGGAGTTACGATCGTCGTTGGTGCAGTCGGCGTCTCCGGGACGCGCGAAAACTGCAACGATTGTTTGTTTGTCCGCCCGCTCCCGTGGGGTTGTCGTGCGGACTGGTCCATCCCGAGAGGAGATTTGAGAGATGAAGAACGTTTTGTTTGCTGCTACGGCTCTGGTCGTGGCTGCCGGGCTCGCGCAAGCTGCCCCGACCACGTACAACGACGCCGAAAATGACCTTTTCGACAACGGTTTTTCAAACCTGGACATCAAGTCCGTCAAGGTCGACAACGACGCGACGAACGTGTACATCTCGGTCGAGACGCGTGGCTACGCGAACTGGACCAAGTACATGATCTACATGAACGCCTCGACGGCGAGCGACTTCACCGGCAGCAACGGCTGGGCGCGCCCCGTGAATCTCACGACCCAGATCAGCCACTACATGGGCTCTTGGGTTGACCAGGATGTCCCAAATACGAACCAGCAGAACTGGTCTTGGGACGGCTTCAACTGGAACCTCGACAACACCACGAACAACGATCAGTCGCAAATCGGCTCGAACATCGTGAAGTTCACGATCAGCCGCGCTCAGCTTGGCCTCACCGGCCCCGGCGGCGTGCTCCTGTTCGACGTCGCCACCTCGGGCGGCGGCGGCAGCGATCCGGGAGTTGATCACCTGAGCCGTTCGGACATGGCGACTACGGGTTGGGGCAGCCCCTCGACCTCCGGCAATTTCCTCGCGTACACCATGCAGGTCCCCACCCCCGGCAGCCTCGCGTTGCTCGGCATGGGCGGTCTGGTCATCGGCCGTCGTCGTCGCTAAGACACGCCGGATCGAGATTTTGAGTTTCACAGGCCCCGGCGTCATGCCGGGGCTTGTCTTTTTGCGATCTGCGGGACCCGTGAACATCCGGCGTCCGAACTCGCTACATTCTGCGGCCCGATTGCCGGCCCGGCCGGCGGAGATCTCCTGTGCCCCCGATGATCGAAACGATCAACCTCACCAAGAAGTACGGCGAACTGATCGCGCTCAACAACCTGAACCTGATCATCAACGAGGGCGATTGCTTCGGATTCATCGGCCCCAACGGCGCCGGCAAGACCACGACCATCAAGATCCTCGCGACCTTGCTGAAGCCCAGCAGCGGTCAGGCGAACGTGGCCGGGCTGACGATTGGGTACCAGAACCGCCAGATTCGGCCGCTGATCGGCTACGTGCCCGATTTCATGGGCGCGTACGAGGACATGGTGGTCACGGAATACCTCGAGTTCTTCGCGGCGTCGTACGGCATCCACGGCGGCCAACGGATAAAGACCGTCAAGGACGTACTCGAACTGACGGATCTGACCTACAAGGCCGATGCGGAAGTGAACAGCCTCTCCCGCGGCATGCAGCAGCGGTTGAGCGTGGCACGCGTGCTCCTGCATGATCCGAAGGTACTGCTGATGGACGAGCCGGCCTCAGGCCTCGATCCGCGGGCGCGTATCGAGATGCGCGAACTGCTCAAAGAGCTCAGGCGCATGGGCAAGACGATTCTGATCAGCAGCCACATCCTGCCGGAACTCGCGGAACTGTGCAACGTCGTCGGCATCATCGAGCGTGGTCAGTTGCTCTTCAGCGGCACGGTCGACGAAATCGTCCGCCGCGCGAAGATGGGCCACGTGCTGCATGTCGGTGTAACCGATCGCGTTGAAGAAGCAGCCAGGGTGATCGCCGCGATGCCGGGAGTGAAGAAAGTTTCGCTGGCTGATGCAGAGGCGCCGGGTGCCGCTGTGAACGGCGTGGGCGGCGGGGCGAAGAGCAACGGGCATGCGGTGAAGATGATCGTCGCGGACTTTGATGCCGCGGGCGGTCGGAATTACACCGACATACCCAACGTGCTCGTAAACCAGGGGTTCCGGATCACGAAATTTACGGAAGAGCCGGTGAACCTGGAAACGGCATTCATGCGGCTGACGAAGGGACTTGTGCAGTAGCCTGACGTGGGATGCGTGGTGGGCCGGGGACCAAGCGCTTTGACGAATTGTCGGCGCGATCGCGGACTTTGTCATGATTGCTGAGAACGGGGCGCCGGAATCAGACCAGTCGCTATTTGTGCCGCGCTGTCTCGACTGCGGTTACGACTTGTCTGGTCTCGCGGATGGCAAGTGTCCGGAGTGCGGGCCTGCAGAGCGCGGGCGTAGAAAAGTCGCTCAAGCGAGCCATGACTCCGGCTGTAGTTGGGCGGACGGGCGATTGCAAAATCGCGCTCGGGTTGCCGCACGAAACCGGTTCGGTCGTACAAGCGCTGGGCGGCCGTCATGGTTGGTTGCGTGCAAAGCACGATCGTGCGGGCGGAATAAATTGGTGCGGCGGCGTGTTCGACGCACGCTTCAACGAGTGATTCGCCGATTCCTTTGCCCCGGGCGAAACGCGAAACGGCGAGCATGCGGATTTCCGCTTCGCCATCCCGCGCAACCTGAGCGAGAGGGCTGTTGTTGCGAAGCAAGAGGACGACGCCGAGCACGCTCGCACCCACGGAAGCGACGAGCAACTCTCCCGCGGATTCCAAAAGCGCGCGTTGAAACGCCTTGGCTCCCGATTCCGGCGATGAAAAGCCTTCGCCGACGAAGACGGCCGTCAGCAACTCGAGCGCTGCCGGCCAGTGTGCCTCGGCGATGGGTCGGACAGAATCGCTCATGCGGATGAATGAATCGGTACGCTTGACGGTCTATGCCACAGTCTTTTCTTCTGACCCCTGGGGACGCGCCGGAGTATGTCATATTGCGACGCGAAATGCTGCAGGAAGCACCTTGGGCGTTTCTCGCGAGCCCTTCGCAGGACCGGGGGTGCGATGTTGAAAAAATGAAGGTATCGCTCGGCCGTACGGATGCTGCGATTGTGGGCATTCGCGCGAACGGTGCGGAGAGCGGTCCACTCATTGCCGCGGCCGGAGTGGTGCGTGAGGAAGCATTGAAGCGCCGCCATATCGCGATGATCTGGGGCGTGTATGTGACGCCGGACGCACGGGGGCGCGGCTGCGCTCGAGCGGTCGTTTCGCACGCAATGGATTTGGCGCGTGGTTGGCAAGGCATTGCGTCAATTCACCTTGCCGTCAATGCGAACGCGCCCGAGGCGAAGCGGCTGTACGAATCGCTCGGATTTGCCCAGTGGGGCTTCGAGCCGGATGCGGTCCGGATCGATGGCAAGTCGTTCGGCGAATATCACATGCACTTCGATGTACATGCACGTTGAATTCGGAAACGCGAAAGTGTGAGCCTTTGGGTGGTGCATCCTGCGTGAAAGGACAACCGCGCACTCATTGCTGCGTTGCGATGAGGGCCTCTGGAGGGATTCGCGGACCGACAATGAGCCTTGTCGGTGACGAATTCCAAAGCGAAACACGCCTGTGACTTGCAGTGAGGACGCCAACGACAACCAGTTCTTCCGTATGTTCGTCGTACAACGCGATAGGGCCACCGGACATGCCTTTGATCGACAGAGGGGTGTCTGACTCGAACGCGATCCAATCACCGGGGGCGAGATCTCGAGGGGTCGTTCCACGGATAATCGCGGAGGTCAACGGCAACGACTCAGTTGACTCAAGCTCCGGCGCATGGATGAAGCCGAACGCGTACAGGGTGGTTCCTCTTGGGATAAACACGTCGGCATCGAACCGAATTCGCACACGCAAAGGGTTTGCCAAACGCTTCTGAATCGAATCAGGCGGATCGAGAGGAGAAAAAGCGCCGCGATCGAACACCGGTTGAAAAAGCAACCAATCGGCAATCGTTCCTCCGTCGCGGCGCTGCAGGATTGTGGCCTGAACCATCAGGCCATCCAGATTGAGAAGTGGCAGAGTGCCGGGCGCTAGTTCCGGAGGAAAGACGTGACCCGCGCTCAGCATGACTCCGCCGGGGAGGAGTTGTGCTGTTCCCCAGTTTTCGGTGTGCATACCTGTGAGTTTGCCCGCCGAATCCGTCGTGCGATGAACCTGCATAACCGGCGCGGCCAGCGCAGGTGAGAATTCACGAATGTGCGTTGGAATCTCTCTCGCAACAGATTGCCGTTGGGTTAACGAATTTGATTGCGAACACGCCGGTATCGCGAACGTCGTCACCAGCAGCAAGCGCGAAAGACTGGCGAGATGAAGTCGCATTTAGCACCCATACACCACCGATTCAGGCAACAGAGAGATCATTCTCCCACAGTCTTGTGGAAGGATCAAATTATGCGTGACGGATTACGAGCCGGGTTGGCGGGTATTGCTGCTTGGAAACTAGGCGGCGGACTCATTTCAACGATTCTGATTTTTCTGGTGCTCTATTGGCTGCTAGGGAAGTTCTGAGCGGCCCGCCGGTGGTGCGGACGGTTGCTAATCGATGAGCCGAGTCGAGGAGGGGAAGGACAGTCCGGGCTAACGTCCGGGCTTGTCTGCTTTTTGGGTGTCTGGCAAGAGGGGGTTTAGGGCTGGGTTCTGCATCCCGGAACGCGGGGGGCGGTAGATAGAATTGTTTCTGCCGCGCCGTCCCTGCGCGGTCCGGGCGCCCACCGGGAATTCCACTGGGCGGGAGAATCTCGATGAAATTGCAAGCCTGTTCGCTCGGACGGTTGGCGCTTGGCTCGGTATTCGTTGCGGGACTTGCGTTGCCTTTGAGTTTGGCAACAGCCGGGGAAATGCCCGCGGCGCCCCCGACGAAGCAGCAGCCGGTCAAAGACGAAGTCTTCGGCATTGAGTTTGTGGACAACTACCGCTGGCTCGAAGGCGACAACAGCGACCCCAAGAACATGGGTAAGGAGACGCCCGAAGTTGCGGCGTGGACCGACGCTCAGAATGCGTATACAAGGACAGTGCTGGACGGGCTGCCGGGGCGCAAGGCGATCGAAGAGAAGATCCGCCCGCTGATGGAAGTCGGATCGATCTCGTCGCCCTCCATGCGAGGCAACCGTTATTTCTTCAGCAAACGCGAGGCGAGCCAGAACCAGGCGCTTGTGTATTACCGCGATGGATACAAGGGCGAGACGAAGCTCATTCTCGATCCCGCGACCATCGACCCGAGCGGGCTGGTGACAATCACGTGGTACGTGCCGAGCCTTGATGGCAAGAAGCTTGCATATGGAACCTATCGTGCGGGCGATGAAAACGCGACGCTGCACGTCATCGATGTTGATTCGGGTAAGAAAAGCGACTTCAACATCCCGAGCAAGGTGAGCAGCGTGAGCTGGTTGCCCGATAGCTCCGGGTTTGTCTACCGCAACCTCGCGGATCAGAACAATCCATACAGCGGCCAGGTGATGTACATCGGCATGGATCAGGACCTGAGCAAGGCTCAGCCGATTCTCAAGCAATTCACGAAGGAAGAGAACGCGAAACTCGCGACGACGTACGGCCCGGGCGGCGGGCTCGACCGCGATGGCAAGTGGCTGCAATTGAGCTATTCGACCGACACCCGCAACAACGACCTGTGGATCGCTGACTTCGCGGAGTTCAAGAAGACGGGCAAGGTGAACAAGGTCGACGTCATGGTCGGCGAGAAGGCCTCGGCCGGTGGCGACATCGTGGGCGACACGATGTTCCTTCAGACGACTCTGGATGCGCCCAACGGCCGCGTTTTTGCGGTTGATCTGAAGAACCCTGCTCGTGCGAACTGGAAAGAGATTATCCCGGAACGGAAGGACGCGAACCTCACGGGTGTGAGCGTTTCCAAGAGCCGGATTGCCGCGACGTATCTCAAGAACGCGAGCAGCTCGATCGAGCTGTTCGATTTCGCCGGTAAGCCGATGGGCAGCCTGAAGCTGCCGGGAATCGGCAGCGCTGGTCTCGCCACCGAGGAAGACCGCGACGAGGCGTATCTCTCGTTCAGCAGCTACAACTATCCGACCAGCATCTTCCGCGTTGATCTGACCAAGCCCGATGCGCAGCCGGAACTCTGGGAGCGTCCGAACGTGCCCGTTGATCCGAGCACGGTCGAAGTAAAGCAGGAGTGGTTCAGTTCGTCGGGCGGCGCACGCATCCCGATGTTCATCATCCACAAGAAGGGCCTCAAGCTCGACGGCAACAACCCGACGATCCTCTACGGCTACGGCGGATTCATGCAGTCGATGACGCCGGGCTTCAGCGCGACGAATTTCCAGTGGTTCGATGCGGGAGGCGTCTACGCCGTTGCCAACCTGCGTGGCGGCGGCGAGTTCGGCACGGCCTGGCACGAAGCCGGCAAGCTGAATCAGAAGCAGAACACGTGGGATGACTTCCAGGCCGCGGCGGAGTACCTCATCAACAGTGGCTACACCAACCCCAAGAAGCTCGCCGTCATGGGCGGCTCGCAGGGCGGACTGCTGGTGGGCTCGTTCGTGACGCAGCGTCCGGACCTGTGCAAGGCCGCTCTGTGCCTCGTGCCGCTCAACGACATGATCCGTTACCAGAACTTCCTGATGGCACGCTACTGGGTGCCCGAGTACGGCAGCGCCGAGAATAAGGAACAGTTCGAGTTCATCCGCAAGTACTCGCCGTACCAGAATGTGAAAAAAGGAACGGCGTATCCGGCGGTTCTTGTCACGGCGGGAGAGCATGACGCCCGTGTGCACCCGCTCCACGCCCGCAAGTTCGTCGCGGCACTCCGAGATGCGACCAGCAGCGGCCTGCCCATCCTCTACTGGGGCGACAAGGAAGCCGGACACGGTCAGGGCAAGCCCCTGAATCTCCGCATGCGCGACCTCGTCGATCAGCGGATGTTCCTGATGTGGCAGCTCGGCATGCTCGAAGGCAAGAACTGAGCCTTTTGGGCTTTCACCGAGCACTCAAAACGGCTGAGCAAAAAGCATGATTTGCGGGGCCGGAGGCATCCGGCCCCGTTTCTTTTTGCGGTTTCCTCGAATTGGGGTGTAGACCGTGGAGGGAGCGTCCGGTATGGTCGATGGCTCGTGATCGGGGTTTTTGCATCCATCTCGGTGCTTGTTCACGCTGCGGCAGTCCTGCATGGCGCCGAATCTCCTGCGCACACCAAGGCCAAGCCGGAAGCGATCATCGTCCCGGTGATGATGTATCACCACGTGCGCGAGCCTGGGCCGGGATTGGCGGATGCCTCGTCGCTTCGATTTGCGGTTTCGCCCGTGGAGTTCGAGAAGCAACTCGACTACCTGAAACAAAACGGCTACACCACGATTGACACGGGCATGCTCGAACACGCGATGAGCACCGGCGAGCCGTTACCTGCGAAGTCGGTGATGCTGACGTTTGATGACGGCTGGGAAACGCAGTTCACAATCGTGTATCCGTCGCTCAAGGCACGCGGAATGGTCGGAGTCTTCTTCGTCCATACCGGTGTGCTCGGCGATGGTCCGGGTGCTTCGATGTCGTGGTCCGACGTCTGCCAGATGGAAGATGACGGAATGGATATCGAAAGCCACACGATCTCGCATCCTTCATTGCCCAATCTTGAGCCGGAATCTCTGAAGCGAGAACTAACCGAGTCGCGGTCGCTGCTCGAGGCAAAACTGGGACGACCGGTGACGGCTCTCGCCTATCCATTCGGAGATTTCACCGATCGCGAAGTCGAAGCTGCGCGGCACGCTGGATACCGACTCGCTTTCTCAACCGAAGTGGGGTTGGTGCAGCAGCTCGATGAGCCGCTCGAGATTCACCGCACAATCGTGACCTTTGCGGATACGACCGACGATTTTGCGATCAAGCTAAATGAACGCGATGGAGGTCGGGCGCTGCTCGATTACCGCCCCTCGATTACGCCCGCGATCCGCGCAGCACGAGCCCAGTGAGCGTGGAACACGGAACCGTGAGCGCGGAACTTCATCCAGAATTGCGAATCGCAGACTGCCGGCGGCTGAATGCTGTGAGCCCTTAGTTGGATGCCGCAGGCGCATTGCGTCGCTTGTACTGCAGGAACCACTCGCCCAAATTGTAATTCCGATACGCCGGATCCCACGAGTTGTGGTCCGCGTCCGGAAGGAGCGTAATCCTGATCGGGATGAGGTTTTCCATGCCGATCTGGCGCTGCTGCACGGCGTCGACGATCTCCGTTGTCTGTTCCGGCGGCACAACGTTGTCCTTCAGGCCGTGGAAAGCCCAGATCGGGAGGTCCTTCACGCGAATCGCGATCGACTGGGGCAGGAATTCGTCGCCCATCTTGCGGTAATAGCCACAAATCGGGACGAGCGCCGCCCACTTGCCCGGGTAGAGCGCGCCGAATGCCCACGTGCCCGCACCGCCCTGCGAGAGGCCAGTGAGATAGATGCGGTCGGGATCGACGTTGTACTCGGCCTGCGTCTTCGCGAGGATGTCGAGCACCATCTGCTTGTGGTCAATCCACTGGCTCTGCATGTCGGGCTTCTGGGGGAAAATTGCGATGAAAGGCCAAGCATCGCGGTTGATCTGGATCGCACTACCCAGGCCGACGGCGATCTGCTTTTGGCCATCGGTGCCGGATTCGCCACTGCCGTGCAGGAAGAGAATGGTGGGGGTCGGCTTTGACGGGTCGTACCCGCGCGGGACGTAGACGGCGTAGAGACGCTTGCCGCCGGGGCCGGCATCGAACACGTTGATCTCTTTGAACACAAAGCCTTCGGTTGCCATGGGGAATGTCTTTGCTGAATGGGTGTCGGACGCGGTGTACGTCTTGTTGTGGCTGCACGCGGCAAGGAATATTGAAAGTGCGGCAAGACAGAAATTGCGCATGAAGTGTCACCCCGGAATGGCGAGGGATCAGAGTAGCGATCGGAAATGAAACGTGCTTGGCCTTTGCCCCTTGTTGCCTCCTGCACCTCAAAAAAAGATCCGACGGTACGGCGACGCGCGGGCGCGGGCGGTCCCGTGATATTGTTCCGATCCTCCCGGAGGTGATCATGGCCGCGGGCTCGGGTGCGACGAAAATCCGGCGGGTGACTCGCCTCGATGAGGCACAGATTGGCCAACTCGCGGACGTGTTGATGGACTGCGTTGAGCGCGGAGCGTCGGTGGGTTTTATGCTGCCTCTTCGCCGCGAACGCGCGGTCGAGTTCTGGCGAAACGTGGCCTCGGGGGTAGAAGCCGGTGAGCGTGCAATTCTGATCGCAGAAGACGCGAATGGAATCTGCGGCACCGTCCAACTCGTGCTCAACCTGCCGGAGAACCAGCCCCACCGGGCCGACTTGATCAAGATGCTTGTGCACGGGCGGGCACGGCGCCAGGGTCTGGGTGCGGCGCTGATGCGAGCAGCGGAAGCCGAGGCGATCGAGCGAAACAGAACTCTTCTGGTCCTCGATGCGGTCACGGGAGGTGACGCGGCCCGACTGTATGAAAAGCTCGGCTGGAAGCGAGTGGGGGACGTGCCGGGCTTCGCGCTCTTCCCGGGTGGCGAGGTTTGCAGCACGACGTATTACTACCGCGAATTGACACAGCTTGCGTAGGAGCGGGATGCGCGACTAGGTTGAGGAGCGGCGGTCTTTCCACATGGTGTAGAGGATGACCGCGACGAGGATGGCCGCGAGAACCGCGGACGAGCCGATCGTTCCGAAACCGAGCCCGCCTTCATCGTGCGACTTTGTGAGAACATCACCCATCGTCGCGCCGAATGGCCGGGTCAGAACGAAGGCGGCCCAGAAGAGCGCGACACGGGAAATCTTGGTGAACCAGTAGCCCAGCACAATGATGGCGATGAGTGCGCCGATCAGAGCCGCGCCCCCCGCGAAGCCGAGCCCGGAATCATCGGCGAGGTAATCACCAAGTGAAGTCCCAAGCGTGTTCGAGACGAGGATGGCGGTCCAGTAGAAAAGCTCGGCGCGGAACGAACGAACATTCGTCACAGACAGAGATTTCTCGGTCAGCTTCCAGATCACCAGCACGGCGATCAACGTCGTCAGCAAGATCGCGCTGCCGGTCTCATAGCCCAGCCCGAGCGTGCGGTTCATGAAATCCGACATCGTCGTGCCGGCGGTGCTCGTCGCGAGAATGACGGCCCAATAGAGAAACGGGATATAGCGCTTCGCGGCGAGCTGCCCCGCCAGCGTGATCGCAAACGCCGTCATGAGAATGACGGTGCTGGCCGCGTAACCGACTTTCAGCGTCATCGAAAGCAGGTCACCCGCGGTTTCACCCAAGGTGGTCGCGGCAATCTTCATGATCCAAAACCAGATCGTGAGTGCCGGAAGTTTGCTGGTAGCGCTTGCGTGACTCGAGTGGTTCATGGGGCGACGACAATGATTTTGAAGCTGCCGGGTTTCATCGTCGGCCGCGGGCGGAGACCATCTTTCGGTGCGCCAGCGTCGGGCGCTTTGGGAGCCTCAAAGTCGGCGGAGGGCAGAAATGCGCGACGGGACTTTGAGTCGACGATCAACGTGCGTGCCCGGGGCCCCGTCGCCAAGGTCTGCACGACTTCAAACTTGTCGTCCTTGGTGGAGATGACGCTGATCGTCCCGTCGCCATTGGAGGTCAGCACGAATCCGCCGCTCGAATCGAAGTCCGCCCCGTCCACACCCTTTCCGATCGTCGGGGTCGCGAGCACTCTTCCGGTTTCCGAATCAAGCACGATCACCTTTTCGTTTGAGCACGCGGCGAAAAGCCGCTTGTGAACGGGATCAAATGCGAGGCCGGAGGGGCCATCGCCCGGCGCAAGCGGGAATCGCTTTACAACCTTGAGAGTCGCAGGATCTAACTGGATCACCTCGGAAGTATCTTCGACGTTCACGAAAACTTTTCCCGTGCCGTCTGCGACGGCAAGTTCGGGTTTGCCGCCGACGGCGATCGTGCCGAGAACGGTTCCATCGCCGGCGTTGAACACGGTCGCGTCGTTGCTCTTTCCATTGAAACAGAGCACTGTTTTGGTAACCGGCTCAAAGAGAATGGCATCGGGGTTCTCGCCGGCCTTCACCGTTTGAATTGTCTTGAACGACTTGAGGTCAAAGACCGTCACGGTTCCGGCCTTGCCATTGCTGGTAAAGCCCCGATTCAATGAGGGAGCGAGGGCGACGCCGTGTACGCCGGAGGTGTCGGCAATTTCACCAGCAACCTGGCCCGTGTCGGTTTCGATCACCATCACACGAGTGCCACGCGGGACATAGAGCCGGTGCGCATCAGGATCAACAGCGAGCAGATCCCAGCCCCCGTCTCCTCCGACATTGAACGTCGTTTCAACACGAAACGGACCGGCACTTGGCACTGAGGCGGGGATGACCGCCAAACTTCCGAGGACTGCCGCGAGGATTATGACGGGCATGAGTTCGCTCCTTCACGAGGCGAGGGTGCATTGGGTGAGCGAATTGCCGCGGGACTATTTCTCGCCGGCTTTTTCGCGCTCTTTGGATATCACGGCGCCATCTTCAGCGACCTGGATATCCCAGTCGGCGCCATTGATGGTCATGTCTGCGCTGTAAACGGTCTTCCCGTTCTTCATCTCTTTTTCGATCTCGGTCACCTTGCCGCCGGCGCTCTCGCGCTCAAGCGTGGCACGCACCGCCGGGGGCACATCGCCCATCGCAACGGTCACTTCATCGTCTTCGCGGTCGTTGTGCGAGGCGCAGCCGGTGATAGCGAGGGCGGAAAGGATGAAGGACGCAGCGACGCGGCGGGCGATATTCATGACATGCTCCTTGCCAATCGAACGGTGCACACTATGACACATCAGGCGTCGCGCGGCCACGACCCCCCGGAAGTGGCTATCGCGCAGGAATCGTGAGCACCGGACCGGGCCTTTCCGTGGCGCTTTCCTGCGGAAACCCACGAGCAATCGAAGTATTTTGAACGCGCGCTTGCTTCGAGTGTCGGTTGCGTCAACGTAATACCACCACCCTCGGAACGAAACGGAAACGACCGCATTCTTCGGGTAAGACTTCGATGTCCGGATCGTCATCAGGCGGTCGGTGTCCTCATGTAGCGGCTCCAACTTCGGAGCGACGCGGGATCGCGTCTCCTCTTCCGGCACGTCGATCGTGCGTGATGCGATGCGAATGACGTCGAGTGCGGATCGCAACTGGATCTGGCACGCCGGAGTCATTACGACATCGGACTGCCGCGAGCAAGCAGCGACGCATCAACAACATGGACAACCCGGCCGATCAGGCCACGCCGGCGAAATCGAATCGGTTCTTTGCGCTTCAAGCAAAATTGCGTCACGCCGAGGGGCTTGTAGGAAATGGTGGGGCTTTCCTCGTACGCGACGCCCGCCTAGAGCGGAACGAGATTGCCAGAGTAGTTTTCGTCGGGTCCGATCCCTGCATTCGCACTCACATTCGCGCTGACCTTGATGCTGGCAGTGACGCTCGCGACAGTGAGCATGCCGAACGTCTGGTCGTAACGCTCACGCACGCTGACATTGAGAAGCTGCTCGTCTTCGGTGCTGTTGATGACCTCGTTGTAGACCGCTCGGCCGTTGGCGATGGATGCCGGCCCGGCCGACGCGCAGCCGACAAAGCCCCCGGCAAGAGCGCGCCGAGAACCACGGAAAGTTTCAGTGTTGGTTGCATGCCCGGACACTCGAACCGACCGTGGCACGCTCCGCTCGCCTCTCACCGGATGGCTGTTCTAGAAAACCCAACCCCGCGTTAGGACGTTATGACCCGCGTTTTACTTTGCATTCAGGTCGATACGGATTTGAGTCGCCAGAGTATGAACGCATGAAAAAGGCGAAGAGCCCCGCAATCAAGGACGTCGAACCACAACTCTGGCGCATCCCGATCGATGCGGCAAAGGATTGGTTCGCGGACGATGCGTTGCATCTGGCGGCCGCGATTTCGTTCTACACGTCGTTCGCATTGGCTCCGCTCATTTTGATCCTTACGGCGGTGACGGCGCTGGTTTTTGGCGATGATGCAGCGAGGACCCAGGTCGGGGCACAGTTAGAGTCGCTGATGGGAAAGCAAGGGCGCGAGGTCTTCTCCTCGGTCACGGAGAGCGCGAAAGACACCCAGGCAGGCATCATCGCGACCGTCATCGGCGCGGTCACACTTCTGATCGGTGCGTCGGGAATCTTTGGTGAATTACAAGGGGCCTTGAACAAAATCTGGGAGATCGAGCCGACACCGGGCATCGGATTTCGTCGCTTCGTTCGCACACGCATTTTGAGCTTCGCACTTGTGTTCGCAACAGCGTTTCTGCTCATCGTTTCGCTCGCCGTGAGCACCGTGCTTTCCTCAGTAACGGGTTGGGTGGAGCAATCACTTGCCACGCCACCGTGGGTGCTGTCGATCGCAAACTGGACTCTGTCGTTCGTGATCATCACGGTCATGTTCGCGACGATTTACAAGTTTCTGCCCGACGCGATCATTGAATGGGGGCGAGGTCTGGCTGGGCGCTGCCGTCACATCATTTCTCTTTACTGTCGGAAAATCGCTGATCGGGCTCTATCTGGCACGCGCCGGCGTTGCTTCGGCGTATGGTGCGGGTGGTTCTCTTGTTGCAACCCTTGTCTGGGTGTATTACTCGTCTCTGATCTTCCTGTATGGGGCGGAACTGACGCAGGTGCACGCGAGACAGCTGGGATCCGCGATCCGTCCGAGCCGGGATGCAAGGCTTCGCAACAAAAAGGAATAGTTCGAGTGCGTTGCATCGTCCCGCAGTATCCTTTTCGAACGTCGGGCCTGACTCCGGGCGATCGGTCGGCGCGAGCACATGCAAACCCATTCTTCCATTCTGGGATCTATCGGAAACACGCCGCTGGTCGAACTTCGCGCGATCGTTCCTGCCGGCAGCGCCCGCATCTTCCTCAAGATTGAGAGCGCAAACCCAACCGGAAGCATGAAGGACCGCATGGCGCTCGCCATGATCGAGGGGGCTGAGCGATCCGGCAAACTCAAGCCCGGACAGTCAGTGGTGGAATACACGGGCGGAAGCACCGGGGTCTCGCTCGCGTTTGTCTGTGCCGCGAAGAAATACCCGCTGCACATTGTGTCATCGGATGCGTTCAGCAAGCAGAAGCTCGATCACATGCGTGCACTCGGAGCGGAATTGACGATTGTGAAGAGCGACAGTGGCGGCATGGATGCAGCGCTCGTGCGAAACATGAGCGAAGAGGCCCGGAAGATTGCAGAGAAAACCGGTGCCTTCCGGACCGACCAATTCAGTAATCGCGATCAACCCAGCGGCTATCACAAGATGGCCGACGAGATCATCGAGCAGACCGGAGGTAAGGTCGACGCCTTCGTGCAGAGCGTCGGAACATCCGGCTCCATCCGAGGCAACTCGGAGCGCCTTCGCGAAAAGCTCGCCGCCATTCACATCGTCGCAGTCGAGCCGAGTGAATCGCCAGTGCTCTCCGGTGGTAAGTCGGGTTCACACAAGATCGAAGGAATCGGTGCAGGGTTCGTCGTCCCGCTGTGGGATCGCTCTCTCGTCGACGAAGTCACGACTGTTTCAACGGATGAAGCCAAAGCGATGTCGCGCCGCCTTGCGCGCGACGAAGCGATCATGGGTGGTACCTCGACTGGCTGCAATCTCGTGGTAGCGCTACGTGTTGCCGAGAAGCTCGGCAAGGGCGCGACAGTGGTAACGATCATGTGTGATTCGGGCTCGAAATACCTGAGCACCGACGTTTACGCGAATCCATGAGGTACAGGAGACTGCCGTTCGGTTTTCCACAATCGAACTCGATTCCAGACAACGACTTACAGAAAACCGTCTTCCGCTCAAACCCCAAACATTGACAAGCCTGTTCGGGGTTGGTAAGCTGTGCCCAGACAGGCTCGCGTCCGACGCCGCCCCTGTCTCTCGTGCTGCGAAACAAGGCGTTTCGCATCCGAGCACTGCGTCGGGCCGACCTTTGGACCCGTCCTGCCCCATGGTGGTCCGCACTGTTTGGCATGGACGGCCCTCCGAAGGCCAACCCGCTCGAAGCGGGAGATTGGGTTTTCCATGGCCGTGGCAGAAGCGAAAGAATTGAAGGGTGATGGGCGGGGTGAAGCGAAGGGTGAAGGACGGGACGGGCGGGGAGGCGAGACAGGTCGTGGGGACGACCGGCAAAAGCGCAAGGCACTCGACCTCGCACTCGGACAGATCGAGAAGGCGTTCGGCAAGGGCGCCGTCATGCGGATGGACGAAACCGCATACTTGAACATCCCGGGGATTTCGACGGGCTCCATTTCGTTGGATATCGCGCTTGGTGGCAAGGGCATTCCGCGTGGACGCATCGTTGAAGTCTTCGGACCGGAATCATCCGGTAAGACGACGCTCGCGCTGACGATCGCGGCACACGCCCAGAAAGACGGCGGCGTCGCGGCGTTCATCGACGCGGAACACGCGCTCGATCCGTCGTGGGCCCGGCGCATCGGCGTGAACATTGATGATCTCCTCGTCAGCCAGCCCGATTCGGGCGAGCAGGCGCTTGAGATTTGCGAACTGCTGGTTCGCTCGAACGCTGTGGACCTGATCGTCGTCGACTCGGTTGCCGCTCTGATTCCCAAGGCGGAAATCGAAGGCGAAATGGGCGACGCCACGATGGGCTTGCAGGCGAGGCTGATGAGCCAGGCGATGCGGAAGTTGACGGGCGTGATCGCCCGCAGCAACTGCACCGTTGTGTTCATCAACCAGATCCGCGAGAAGATCGGCGTGATGTTCGGCAGCCCCGAAACCACGACCGGCGGCCGCGCCCTGAAGTTCTACTCGTCGGTGCGCATCGATGTGCGCCGCACGGGTGCGATCAAGGAAGGCGATGTGACCGTGGGCAGCCGCACGCGGGCCCGCGTCGTCAAGAACAAGGTCGCGCCACCCTTCCGGGACGCCGAATTCGACATCATGTACACCGAGGGCATCTCGCTCGCGGGCGACCTGCTCGACCTCGCGGTCGACAGCAAGGTGATCAACAAGGCGGGCGCGTGGTTCAGCTACGGCGAGGTCCGCATGGGCCAGGGCCGCGAACAGGCGCGTGCGATGCTCAAGGACAACGCCGAGATGTTCAAGGAAGTCCGCAAGAAGGTGCTCGACATCCGCGGCGCGCACCCGGTGAATGGCCGGCCTGCAGGAGCGGTCGCCGGTGATGCCGATGCGGATGCGGAAGAAGAGGAATAAAGCACGAAGCGGGTGTTCGGATGAAATTCAGAAGTTTCAGTCGCCCGACGATTGTCGGGCGTTTTTATTTTGAAGCTGAGCGGTTAATTGCCGTTGCGATTTGACGGAACAACAAGAGTCGGATTTCCGGAACGGAATCCGGTGTAGTAGGGGTGCTGTTTTCCGTCCGGCTGGCATGATTTCGAAAATGCGAGTGCAAAGGCGACGGCAAGCATGAGCGCGATCACGGAAACAATCGCGGAGCGGCGGGTCTGTTTCTCCGCCTCGCTGACATAGGGATACGTCGGTGAACGAACTCCGGAACGTTTCGATTTGTTTCTCAGGTGCGACACTGCGAATCGTCACCCCTGCCTTGGAATCTCGATCCACTGCGTCGGCGTGTGCCGCACGATCGCGCCGGTGCTGGAGTAGATGATCTGCTCGGCGACGTTCGTGCAATGGTCTGCGACCAGTTCGCACTGGCTCGCGACTTCAAGGAGCAGGAACGCGAAGTCGATCGTCATCTGGCCCTTGGCGATCTGCTGCTCACCGTCACGGATAATCGCATCCTTGAACGCTGTCACGCAGTGCTGGCTTTGAAGCACCACCTTGGCGAGCGGAGCATCCATCCGCGCGAATGCCGTGGTCGTATCACGCAGAATTCCAATGACGCTGTTCGCCATCATCCGGAACGTCGCCGGAAAGGCCCGACCCGGAGCCGAAGCTCCGCCGGCGATCATCGGCTTCACAAGATCGGAAAGATCGACCGCGACATCCGCGACGCGCTCAAGCTCGTTGTTGACCTTCACAATGGTGAGCACGCGGCGCAGGTCGCTCTCGCCCAGGCTCGCGCCCTCGTTGGTCGCATCATTCAGGAGCGCGACGCACGCCTTCTCGATCGCAACATCCGAAGCATCGATCGCATCGTCGTCGCTGTTCACCTTTGCGGCCTTCGCGCCGTCACGCGTGAAGAACGCATCCAGCGCGAGTTCCAGCAGTGCCTGAACGCGGCGGCCCTGGGCTTCAAGGTCGGAAGAGAGCTGCGCGATGCGTTTGGTGAAATCTTGGGGCATAACGGCTTGTGTTCGTGCTCCACAACCATACCACGCAGATTGAACCCTCGCTCGGCCCTGCTTACGCTGGTTTTCTGCCGCGACAAGCGGCGGGCGGGCTTCTGCCCCTCATCTGGCCCACTTCTTCAGCAGCGAACTCCGGAGCACGCCATGTCCTTTGAAATTCAGTCTGTCAAAGCCCGTCAGGTTCTCGACTCTCGCGGCAATCCGACCCTTGAGGTCGATGTGACGCTCGATTCCGGTTACATCGGACGTGCGGCAGTGCCGTCGGGCGCGTCCACCGGCGAAAACGAGGCGGTTGAGCTTCGTGACGATGACAAAGGCCGTTATCTCGGTAAGGGCGTTTCAAAGGCCGTCAACAACGTCAACGGCTTCCTCGCGCCCGAACTGCTCGGTATGGACGCGACGCATCAGGAAGCAGTCGACAAGCTGATGAATCAGATCGACGGCACGCCCAACAAGGGCCGCATGGGCGCAAACGCGATTCTCGGCGTTTCGCTCGCGGTTGCCAAGGCCGCGGCTGCTGCGTCGGGTTTGCCTCTGTATCGCTACATCGGTGGCAGCAGTGCCAAGACGCTTCCGGTGCCGATGCTGAATGTTCTCAACGGCGGCAAGCACGCCGACAGCACGGTCGACTTCCAGGAATTCATGGTTCAGCCGTGGGGCTTCGACACCTTCGAAGAAGGCATGCGCGCCGGTGTTGAAATCTACCACAGCCTGAAGAAGGTGCTGCATTCCAAAGGTCTCTCCACGGCGGTGGGCGATGAAGGTGGCTTCGCACCGAACCTCAAGAACAACGAAGAGGCTCTGAAGCTACTCGAAGAGGCCACCGGCAAGGCCGGTTACAAGTGGGGCGAGCAGATCTTCGTCGCGCTCGATCCTGCCGCGAGCGAGTGCTGGAACGAGGCGAAAGAAGAAGGTAAGCAGGGATACAAGTTCTTCAAGAGCACGAAGGAAGTCGTGACCAGTGATCACATGATCCAAATGTGGTCCGACTGGTGCTCGAAGTACCCGATTCGCTCGATCGAAGACGGACTTGCCGAGAACGACTGGGCAGGCTGGAAGAAGCTGACCGAAAAGCTGGGTTCGAAGGTGCAGATCGTGGGCGACGACCTGTTCGTCACCAACAAGAAATTCCTCCAGCGCGGCATCGACGAGAAGTGCGCCAATGCAATCCTCGTCAAGGTCAATCAGATCGGCAGCCTCAGCGAAACGATGGACGCTGTGGGTCTCGCGATGCGGAACCGTTACGCCGCCGTGATGAGCCACCGCTCGGGCGAAACAGAAGATTCAACCATCGCCGATCTCGCGGTCGCGACGAACTGCGGCCAGATCAAGACCGGTGCGCCCTGCCGCAGCGATCGAAATGCGAAGTACAACCAGTTGCTGCGTATTGCGGAAGAGCTGGGTGATAGTGCGGTGTATGGCAAGAGCACCTGGTGGCGGGCCTGATAGGATTCTGGCATGGCGACGAATCCACGGCCTCCGTGGCAATCACGCGTGACC